>Ga0302243_1002515_pt1 | contig 10407 bp, 3 predicted proteins | sample AAG_UR_Met_MG_FD_193514 | JGI IMG/M metagenome (GOLD analysis project Ga0302243, IMG submission 193514) | Enriched activated sludge microbial communities from anaerobic digester in WTTP, New Holstein, Wisconsin, United States - AAG_UR_Met | ecosystem: Engineered > Bioreactor > Anaerobic >...
TTCCGTGCCGTATCCGGACGGAACGACGTACTTGCACACCGTGGCCTTTCTGAGGAAGGGGACATCTCTGGATAGCTTGCCGTCGGCTACACCCTGGCACACGTCCAGGAAGCCGTTCTGGAGCAGCGTCAGAACGTTCATCGCCTCCGGGTCCCCGAAGCGGGCATTGAACTCGATGACCTTCGGGCCGTCCCTGGTAAGCATGAACTGCCCGTATAGGATGCCGCGGTATGGGGAACCGTCATCGCGCATGGCCTGCACCGTACGCTGCATTATGTCCAGCGCCCTCTGGCGCTCTTCCTCGGTCACGAACGGCAACAGATGATCTACATCGGTGTAAGAACCCATACCGCCGGTGTTCGGACCGATGTCACCGTCGTACGCCCGCTTGTGGTCCTGCACCAGGGGCATACCTCTTACGTTACGTCCGTCGCAGAATGCCTGCAGGGTGAACTCCTCCCCGACCAGGCGTTCCTCGAGCACCACGCCGGCACCGCCGATCTTATGGTCCAGAACCTCTTTCACGTACGTGAGCACTCCTTCCTTTCCTTCGAGATGTTCTCCCTCGACCTTGACGCCCTTTCCGCCGGTGAGGCCCTCCGGTTTAACGACCAGTTCACCTGGAAATTCATCAACGAACAACTTCGCCGATCCATAGTCCTGGAAGGTACCGAAGGACACGTTCCCGGGGATGGCGTGCTTCTTCAGCAGGCGGCGGGAGAACCTTTTTGATGTTTCCAGGCGGGCTGCGGATTGAGAAGGACCGACGCATCCGACGCCCCTCTTCAACAGCTCGTCGACCAGCCCCACCTCGAGCGGGGCCTCCGGACCGATGACCGCCAGTTCAGCATCGCAAGAGGTGGCGAACTCGGCGACCTTGGGCACGTCGGTCTCCTTGATCAGCTTGAACCCTTTGGCCGAACGGGCGATCCCAGGATTGTGGTTCTTCATTGCGACGTATACCGTCGCGCCGTCCCTGATCAAAGCCTCGACGATGGCGTGCTCCCGCCCCCCTCCGCCGACTACCAGCACCTTCGCGGTCATGCGTTTCGGGGATGGAACTGCATTATCTTAAATGAATTGATGTTCAGGCCAGAATGGCGTCGACCAGCTTCTCCAGGCCTTCCCCGGTCCGTTCGCTGACCGGCATTATCTCCTTTCCCCCGCAGAGCTTTCGGTAATCGGCCATCACCCTGGCGACATCGATGCCCATGTACTCGGCCAGGTCCATCTTGTTGATCACCGCCAGGTCCGCCCCCTGAAATATCATCGGGTGCTTGCGCACCATATCGTCGCCTTCGGTGACAGATATAACCACCAGGCGTTTGTCCGTACCGAGAGGGAAGTCCGCCGGGCAGACCAGGTTGCCTACGTTCTCAACGAAGAGGAAGTCGAACCCCTTGAGATCGATGTGGTCCAGGGCATGGTCCAAGAGATGGGCGTCCAGATGGCATTCCTTTCCGGTGTTGAGGTTGAAGGCCTTGACACCCGCCGCCTCGAACCGATCGTAGTCGTCCTGACCGGTGACGTCGCCGGCGATGGCGGCAACGCGCATCCCGCGGGCCATCAGCAGCTTGGAGAGCTTGATGATCAGAGCGGTCTTTCCCGCTCCGGTGGTGCCCATAACGTCCACCGAGCGAACGCCGGAGCCATGAAGCTTCTGATGGTTGTGCTCTGCCAGATGTCTGTTCTCCGCCAGAACGTCGGTCTCCATGCTTATATGGGTGATCTTGTGCACGGGGGGCGGATTTTACCTACATTGTTAATAACTTTCCCCTTAATCCTTCCAGTCCCGTTCGTGCTTTTACCCCTAATGGCATTGTAACGCCGTTAAAAATGATGATATGGCCATGACGATTTTAATCATTTTATCGAATAACTTTTAAGTAATGTCACGCAAATATGATTCTTCAACTAAACCGAGGTCCCGAAAGGTGGAGGGGGCCTACAGGGGGATTCTAATGGACAGTCCAAGTAATGCGCAAGGTAATAACATGACTATCAGTTTGGCCAAGAGGGCGGCCCTATACATCGGTATATTGGCCTTCGCCTTCGTTCTGCTCCTGTTCCTGGGAGCCGGGCAGGCCAGCGCTGAGGATGTCTCAGGCGACATCGTTGGAGATGATGTCGTCTGGGCTTCCGATGGCGTGTATAATGTGACAGGCGATGTGAACATCATTGGAAATCTAACTATCGAGGACAACGTCACCGTCGTCTTCGAGGACTATTACAATTTCAATGTCTTTGGGTCGCTGGTGGTCGAAGGGACCGCCGCGCATCCGGTAATTTTCTCCTGGAATGAATCAGCGATGAACTATTGGGGATACATGTGGTTCTGGTCCGGATCCAGCGGTTCCCTGGACTATCTGAACATATCCCGTTGCGACGGAATCTATCTTGACAATGTCAGCGTCCCGGTAACCAACATAAATGTCACAGACGTGACCTATGGTATCTACGCACAATTCTACGAGATAGAGCATGATATGGTAGTGGAGGGCGCGCTATTCGAGAACATATACTATGATGCTATCTATGTCGAAGCCGACGTCCTCGTTAGTTTCGAGATAACCAACTCCACATTCACCAACGTGGGCACCGATTATTGGAACGATTACTGCATACAACTGTCGTCCAGCCAGGGTGACATGGACTTCGTCATGGGCAATGTGACGATGATGAACTGCAACGCGGGATTCTACGCCATCGCCAACAATGGGAGCATCTCCGCGACCTTGAACGATGTCCACATGGACGATATTCCGTACTGGGTCGGAGGCTGGTATGCATTCAGCTATGACGATTCGGCGCGCGTGGACTTCTCCATAACCGACTCCAGCTTCAATAACACCGATTATGGTATCTGGTTCTATTCCGAAGCTGCAGGCAGCATTGAGGTCATCCGCACATCGTTCACCAACATTTATGGAGATGGGGCACTGACCCAGAGCGATACCTCGGTAGGGGACATGAGCATAGTCCTAGAGGACGTCCTTATGGACAATGTCGTCGTTGGGATCGATCCGGCGGTCATCGGTAATATCACCCTGACCATGGAGAACGTCGTCATAAACGACACCAACGAGCTGGGATGGTTCGTGGCCTCCAACGTTGACAACACCGCGTTCATCGACGTTATGATCAACAACTGCGCCTTCAGTAACGCCACCTACGGATTCTACTTTGAGGCGGACGCGGCCGGCGTATTCGAGGTCACCAACACTGTGTTCTCCAGCATCGACTACTATGTGTTCGAGATGGTACTGGACCACGGCGACGTCATGATGCAGATCGATGGTGTGGAGGCGATGGACATCGGTTCCTACCTGGACCTGACCGTCACCTTCGGTAACATCGAACTGGTGATCACGGACTCAATCCTGCACGGCAACTATGCCCTCGGGATCTTCCTGATCGACGCGACGGTCAACTCCGACACCGTGGACAACGGGTTCGTAACCCTGACCGTGGTGAACTCGGTGTTCAAGAACGCCAGCGGCGGCATCAGGACCTGGTCGGAGGAGCTTAACCCCATCGACCTGACCACCACCCTCTTCGAGAACATAACCGGGGAGGCGATGCACTTCGACGTCCGCAGCGGTGACCTTGACTTCACCTTCGCAGGCGACGACCTTACCGTGGTCAATTCCGGCACCGGACTGTGGGCCTACGCCAACGACGGTGACATAAACCTCAACCTCAACGGATCTTACATCAACACCAACGAGTTCGGCGTGCTATTGGAGGTCAGCTCCTGGCCCGCTGATGACCTCAGTGTCATCAACCTGAACGTCCTCGATTCCGTGTTCGAGGGTGGCGCCTACGGCATATACGCCCTGTCGCAAAACGGCGGAGTGGCGTGGATCGAAGGCAGCCAGTTCATTGGTCAACACTTGGTTGGATTCTACTATGACTCGGTGTATGGCGAGGTCAACGCGACCCTGACCGACAACGTGTTCGACGGAAGCTCCGCCAATGACGTGAACAGCTACTTCGTCGAGCAGATAGATTATGAGTTCGAGCTGTACGGAAGGAGCAGTACCGAGTGGATCGAGACCTTCGATGACAGCGTGTCTCACTGGGTGGACCTGCCCTTCCTGTTCGAGTATGACGGTGTCATGCAGAGCGAGGTGCAGTTCAGCCCAGACGGAGGGCTCAGGTTCGGTTCTCACTCGAGCATCAGGGCGGTCGGCAACAACGAGATGAGCTACAGTTCCGGTGACGACCACTTCTTTGGATATATGATAGGGGAGAACAACTCCTACATACTGTTCAACTGGTACGCCTACTATGACTGGACCGGCACCGGACTCAGCAACGCCTTCCAAGTGATACTCTTCCCCAACGGCGACATACAGTTCAACTACGCCGCCATGGAAGGATATAGCAACAACATCGATTACGGTCTGCTGTTGAACACCGGTTCCGACCTGCACATGCAGGACCTGTTCGGCGATGGCGCCTGGAACCTGGACTTCACCAGCATACTGCTGACCCCGTTCACCCTGTCCGACGGCATGGCCGCGAATGTGGTCTGTGACGAGGGTGATGTTAACGCGATCATAACCAACAACACCGTCGCCAGCTACTGGAACGGCGGCATCGTGATCCAGTCCCTCAACGGAGGCCTGGACCTCGAGGTGACCGGAAACGACTTCACCATGATATATGGCGATGACTACAGCGCCCTCTACATCTACGGGTACAACGGCGCCTCCGAACTGGTCATGGCTGACAACACCTTCAACAACATCTGGGGCCTCGGCGTCTACCTGTACCTGATGAGCAACGTAGGCGGCGAGAAGGTCATCGATGTGTCGGACTCGGTGTTCGACAATGTGGCCTACGCCTTCTACTCCACCATCGGAGTAGTGGACGATAACGACCGCACCGGCACGGACTCATTGGACGTGACGGTCAACTTCGTGAACAACATGATGACCGACTCCTACGGGCTTGTCTGCAGGATTGAGTTGAATGTCTATGACCCCGTGGACTGGACGGTCAACGTCACCCAGACCATGACCGGCAACGTCATGAAAATCGAGGACTACACCGGTTCCTGGCCGTTCGCATTCGCTGGATGGGACGGCCCGGCCCTGGGCAGCGACATCAGCATCTACTCATACAATGAGGGAGGCAACGTCGAGCTGATCCAGACCGCTAATGTGACCGGCAACCACATCGAGTACCCCGGGTCCTATGATGGCATAGTGGTCGGGAACTATATCGAGAACTACTGGGGCGACACCTCCCGGGCAGCGACCATCGATGTCTCCGACAACCTGGTCAACTGCACCGGCGATAACGGAGTTAACGTCTTCTCCGAGCTCTACGTCGGTTCCGGCGTGGTCGCCGATGATGTCAGCATAATCATCGAGAACAACCAGATATACGATGGGACATACGACATAACCGGTATACTGGTGGTACTGTGCGTCGACGCTGACCAATTGAACATGGAGGAGGACGTCGACGCCGACGTCGTGCACTACGTCTCCGTGGCCAACAACGTCATGGAAGCGGTGGACGTCGGTGTCAACTCGGTGATCTGGTACTACCAGGTCGACACCATAGGCAACTGGTCGGTCAGCCTTACAAACCACATAGACAACAACGAGTTCCTCGGTGTGGACTACACCGCCGTGGCCGCCTTCATGTGGTCCGGTGCCTGGTATGGTGACAACTACTGGCCTCTGTATGACGAGGTGGCCGTGTCCAACTTCGTCATGGACTACCAGTACACCGTCGACAACAACATGGTGGAGACCTCGAGCGACCGCACCTCTGAGATGATAAGCGTCGACATGAGGTACCGCTCCCTGGTGGACATCTCCTCCCTGTTCGCCGAAGCCCACGCCTGGTACACTGGTGCGCTGTCCATCAGCGGCAACGAGATGACCTCCATGGAAGGATACCTGAGGGGAATAGAGCTCGACCAGAGCTTCTACGCCCTGAAGACATGCACCATGGACGTGGACATCGACGTGGCCGTGGACAACAACATCATATCGGTGATCTGGGAGGACGGTCCGGGTTCGAACCCCCGTTACGGTATAAACATCGATAACGAGATCGACTCCTGGTCCAACGACAATGTGGCCACTGCGGGTCCCATGATGAACGTGGACCTGACCTACTCGGTCACCGGGAACGAGATATCCAATGGCTTCAGGAACGGTATCGAGGTCTTAGATGACATACAGGTGTACAACGCCGGGGCCTCGCTGGTGTACGATGTTAGCTGGGATATATCCGGGAACAGCGTGACCGATGTCAGGGAGTACGGTATCTCCTACGAGCTCAGTGACCGGGCGGACGAGGTAGGCACCTACGACCTGAACATCGCCGTCGACATCGTGGACAACATCGTGTCCCTGATGGACGACCCTGACAACTCCGCCGGCATCTACCTAGACAGCCGGTACAACGTCGAAAGTTGGGTGTACTGGGATGATCTGATAGGAAACCGCAACTTCGTAGCCTCGGTCAGCGGCAACACCGTCACTGGAGCTGAAACCGGCCTGGAGATCTACGGTGCCCTGTACTTCGCAGTCCCCGAGGACTACGTGACGGCTGAGGATGAGGTCCTCTTCACCTTTGTCAATGATATTATGGTGGAGAACAACTACATCGTGGGGTCCTCTGATTACGGTATGTACCTCGAAGATGGCATGACCGTTCGCAACAACATCGTCGAGGGCGACATCGGTGTCCCCGAGGTTTTCGGCATATACTGGTATGAGGCCGAGGGAGAGATGGTCGGCAACACCATCACCGCCGAGATTGGCGTGTACGTGGACTACCTACACAACTGGCTGGTTCAGAACAACCTGATCCAGTTCGGAGCCACTGGTATGGACATCTACACCTATGACTACGAGGAGATGACGGACGGTGTCATAATCGACAACACCATCACCGCCCTGGAGAACCCGTTCCTGCCGTGGTCGAGCTACGGCATCAATATCGACGAGACCGGCAACATACTGATCAGCGGAAACGTGATCAGCGGCGCTGACTACGGTGTATACATGGACGATGCCTGGAATGTTACCGTCGAGGGTAACGAGATCTCCAACTGTGAGAACTCCGGTGTGTACGTGTACTATGCCAGTTGGGTGTGGATCGAGTCCAACACCATGACCAGTTGCGACGAAGGCGTGTTCGTGGATGAGTACGTGGAAGATATCGTAATAGGCAACAACAGCTTCTTCCTGAACTATTACGGCATCTACCTGGATGACGAGGTTCACCGGATGGTCCTGTGGAACAATATGTTCATAGACAACGAATACGCGGTGGACATCGACACGCTGTACCTCGAAGCGATCTGGTACGTTGACGCCCAGTGCCAGTCGTCCCGCAGCGACATAGACTTCAATGGACCGATATACGTCCTGGAGGGCGGAAGCATGGTCCTTGAGGACATGGAGCTGGATGTGTACGGTGGCCTGACCGTGGAAGAGGGCGGCCTGCTCTCCATCAGCGATGTCTACGTGAATGAATGTGAGTTCATCGACGTGGCCGGAACCTTCTGGGCCAGCCTGAGCGTGTTCGAGGAGACCGACATCTGCCTCATGCCGACCGCAGAGGCGGAGATCAGGACCAGCACCTTCTATTACAGCGAGATGGTGATAGATGGCTGCTCCCCGGTCGTCGCTGACAACCTGTTCGTAGGTTACGGCGGTGAGTACGGAATGACCATCCTGAACGGAGCTTCCCCGAGCATCGTCAGCAACATCATCGCCCTGTACGCGGTGGGCATCTACGCCAACGGCATGGACATGGGTGGCGTCTATGACAACCTCATAGTCGGCAACTACATGGCCGGGCTGCTGGCGGAGAACTGCACCGGCGCCATACACGACAACGTGTTCCTGGTGAACAAGGTGGAGATACTGCTGCGTAACAGCGACGTGAGCGTGGAGGACAACGAGATTGGCTACACCAACCTATTCCAGATCATAGCCAACTACGCGCCCATCCTCGGTCACTTCGTGAGCCTCGGCGGTGACAGCAACGATTCGGAGACCTCGACCGTAGCCGACCCGCAGGCGGCAATGGACGCCATCCTGTCGTCCAGCTGGAGTGACATCGGTTCCTGGGTCAAGGCCCACAACGGTATCTGGGCCGAGGGATCGGTCGTACAGACCAGCGGCAACGTCTACGGTCTGCTGAACTACGCCCTGTACGCGGTGGACAGCGAGATACACTTCGCCGACGACGTGAGGACCATCGTTCTCACCGTACCGCATGTCAACGATGGCGAGATGTACAACTACTCGCTCAACATCTATACCCTGAACGGTCTGTACGCGGCCCGTTCCCAGGTGTGGGTGGACGGTTCCACGATCGAAGTGATCGACGACGCGCTGGTCCTTGAGTCCTCCGATGCATGGGTCGAGGGCGCCACGCTCCTGGCGGGCGACTTTGACTACTTCGTGTTCGGCGGCTCCGAGGTCTACAACATCGCCACCAACTACTCCAAGGCCAAGGTCATGGACTCCCACAGCCTCAACGAAGGCACCTGGCTGACCCTGACCGCCATGGACAAGGGCGACCCGGCGGCCAACGTCTCGGTGGTCATAAAGAACGCCAAGGGCGAGATCGTCTACACCGGAATCACCGATGCTGACGGAAAGGTGAAGGTGCTGCTGACCCAGTACTCCTACACCTCCGAGGGCAAGGACGACGGCTTCAACCCCTACACCATAACCGCTGACTTCGAGTCCGGTGAGAAGAGCGTCGACGTGACGCTCGACCAGTCCTACCAGGACCTCACCATCGAGGGCGAAGAGGAAAGCGACATGGGCGCCATCCTGGCGGTCGTCGGGGTACTGGTCATCATCCTGCTCATCGTGGCCGCGGTAGTGGTCATGAGGCGCCGGAAGTAAAGGGACCCAAACCTCTTAGTTTCAAACCTTTTCCTCATTTCTCATTTTTCTTCACTAAGATACTTTGTTAAAGAGGGAGTTCCATTCCCGAGCGAGCGAAATGACCTATTCCGAGAGGGCGCGACAGCTATTGGCCAGCAGCCATGCTTCCGAAGGCGACACCATCCGCCTCAAGGCGGGGGGCAAGGAGCATTCGGGCATACTCATGCCTCACCACGAGTTCAGCCATCCCGACGTCATGGTGATCAAGCTGAAGAGCGGCTACAACATCGGGGTCATGGTCGACGATTCCTCCGAGCTGAAGGTCGAGGTCAAGGTCCAGGGGCGTTCCTCGAAAACCAAGGCACCGTCGCAGGACAGCGATCTCCCGGTCATATCCTTCCTGGGAACGGGCGGCACCATCGCCAGCTATGTCGATTACCGAACTGGAGCGGTCCATCCAGCCCTGAAGGCCGAGGAGCTGGTGGCCACCGTTCCCGAGCTCACCGAGATATGCAAGATGCGCTCTACTGTTGTGTTCTCGATATTCAGCGAGAACATGGACGTCGCTCACTGGCAAGAACTGGCGAGAGCCGTGGCCGAGGAGCTGAACTCTGGGGTGGAAGGGGTCATAGTACCGCACGGCACGGACACCTTGGGTTTCACTTCCGCGGCGTTATCGTTCATGCTCGGCGATGTGCCGAGGCCGGTCGTTCTCGTCGGGGCGCAAAGGTCATCAGATCGCCCTTCTTCCGATTCATACGGTAACTTACTTTCCGCGGCACGCTTCTGTGTGAACGCAGACGCGGCCGGGATCTTCGTGCTGATGCATGGCGAGACCTCGGACACCTGCGCCCACGTTCACCGTGGAACGAAGGTGAGAAAGATGCACGCCAGCCGGCGTGATGCTTTCCATAGTATGAACGCCTCGCCGGTGGCCGTCCTCGACCTCAACGGCGGTTTGGAGATGAGGTCCCATTGCCATCCGAAGAGCGATGTCAAGGTGCAGGCGGACACCCGCATGGAGCCGAACGTAGGGCTGCTGCACTTCTACCCTGGTCTCCGCGCCGAGGACGTGAGCAGGTTCGCGGAAGGCATGCGCGGTCTGGTCATCGCCGGTACCGGTCTCGGTCACGTCTCCAAGGACCTGGTGAGGGGGTTGAAAGGTTTGATATCCCAGGGAATGACGGTGGTCATGGCGACGCAGTGCCTTGAGGGAAGGGTGAACCTGAACGTCTACGACACCGGCAGGGACCTTCTCTCGGCAGGAGTGATATCAGGGGAGGACATGCTGCCTGAAACGGCCCTGGTGAAGCTGATGTGGGTTCTTGGGCGAACCGACGATAAGGACAGGATCAAGGAACTAATGCTCACCGATCTCCGCGGCGAGTTCTCGGAAAGGAGGGAGCTGTGATGCATCAGCTGACCTGTGGGATAGAGATACATCAACAGCTGGACACCCACAAGCTGTTCTGCTCCTGCCGCTCCCGTCTGGTGGAGGAGGAGGGAAGATGCTTCCGGCGCCGGCTGC
>Ga0302243_1002520_pt1 | contig 10404 bp, 12 predicted proteins | sample AAG_UR_Met_MG_FD_193514 | JGI IMG/M metagenome (GOLD analysis project Ga0302243, IMG submission 193514) | Enriched activated sludge microbial communities from anaerobic digester in WTTP, New Holstein, Wisconsin, United States - AAG_UR_Met | ecosystem: Engineered > Bioreactor > Anaerobic >...
GCACCTTGGGCACCAGCCGCTGGGAGCCGCAGTGCTGACAGCCCTTCACGGTCCCAGGGGCCTCACTCCTGGAAGAGGAACCCTGCCATCTCCTTGAGCGTCTCCTGCGCGTAGTAGTTCCCCTCCAGGTCCACCCTGTGCTTCGTCCCCGGGACGATGAAGGTCTTCGCCTCCTCGAACCCCAGGTCGTGCCGCAGCAGCTTGTCGTAGCGGGTGTGCATGTACCCGTAGATGACGTGTCCGTCGACCAGGCCGCAGGTGAAGAGCGCGGCGGCCCTCTTCCCGGCCGGAAGGCGTTGCTTCGCCATCAGGTAGTAAAGGCGGTCCACGAAGCACTTGGTCAACCCGGTCTCCGCGCCCATGTAGATCGGGGAGCCGATGACAAGGACGTCCGATGCTTGGATGAGGGCATAGGCGGCGGTCATGTCGTCGCCCTTGCTGCACCGGTCCTCGACGTCACACCGATAGCAGCCGTCGCAGTCCTCGATGTCCTTACCAACGATCTCGAAGTAGGCGACCTCCGCCCCGCGCGCCCCCGCCTCCCTCGCTAGGAGCTTGAGCATGCTCCCGGTGTTGCCGTCCGGGCGGGGGCTCCCGTTCACGAACGCTATCCTCATGCTAGCCTCCCAAGTGCATGGGGGACCCCAGACATAATCCTTGCCCCAGCCCCGGGGGCGAAGGCAGTGCCGGCCTCGCGCTCGACCGTCCGTCCCCAGTCCCTCCACCCTATCAAAACATAAATCACTCGGGAAAGGGAATGATCATACCGTGGATCATTCACCGTTCCGATCTTCCTGTCAAAACATAAATCACTCCAAAGGGATAGGGGCCCCATGCACAGGGTGATGGTGGTCGGGGCGGCCGGCCTGCTCGGGCAGTACCTGATGCGCGCCGGGGAGGGGATGGGGCTGGCGATGGTCGGCACCTACAACGAGACTCTGCCAGGGGAGAGCGCAGGCACGCTCAAAATGGACATCTCCGACCCCGATTCCGTGGCCAGGGGCTTCCTCGCCGCCTGCCCGGAGCTCGTCGTGCTCGCCGCAGCCCTTACCAACGTTGACCAGTGCGAGCGGGAGCCCGACCGGGCGTACTCGGTGAACATGGAAGGGGCGTTCAACGTGGCCTCGGAATGCAAGGACGCCGCGGTCAAAATGGTCTACGTATCCACGGACTACGTCTTCAACGGCCTCAAGGGGACGAGGTACCACGAGTTCGATGTCCCGGACCCCCAGAGCGTGTACGCGAAGAGCAAGCTGGAGGGGGAACGGGTGACCTTGGACGCCGACCCTGGCAACCTTGTATGCCGGGTGTCGGTGCTGTACGGGTGGAACACGCTCAACGGAAAGAGCAACTTCATCACCTGGGTGATCGACTCGCTTGGACGAGGCGTCCCTGTACCCCTGTACACGGACCAGTACGTTTCCCCGACCTACGCCCCCGCGGCGGCGAGGGACATCCTGGAGCTGGGGCTGAGGGGGGCGAGGGGGATCTACCACACCAGCGGTCCGGACTGCCTCAGCCGGCATGAGATCGGGCTGAGGGTGGCTGAGGCCTTCGGGCTCGACCCCTCCCTGGTCCGGCCGGTAACCACCGAGGGGATGCCCCAGCTGGCCATGCGCCCGCCCTGCTCGTGCCTGGCGGTGGACATGGCCGAGGCGGAACTCGGGCATCCGATGACCTCCCTCAAGGAAGGCCTGGCGCTCATGAGGGCCGCGAGGCCGTAGCGTTACGCGCCGTCGATCCTGGCCAGGCACTCCTGCGCCCTTTCGGACGGGAGGCCTCCCTTGGCCACGGCCTCCAACAGCTGGTAGTGCACCAGCGCCGCGCGGTAGTTCCCCATCTCGAAGTACTGGTCCGCCCTCAGGGCGATGACGTCCCCGACCTCCTCCCTGCTCAACGGCATCAGGGACCTAAAGGCGTCTATCTCCACCTGCAGGTCCTGGTGGAATGTCTCCTGAAGGAAGGTGAGGACCTTGACAAGCTCGGGGAAGCGCCATTCCTGCATGAGGCGCGTGCGCGCCTCATACATGATGCTCAGGATGCGCCTGCGATTCAAGCCCAGCCCGAGGTTGTCCAGGAAGATGTCCGCGTAGTTGTCGATGATGAAGAGCGCCTGCTCCACCACGTCCATCGCATCGAAGTTCACCTTGGCGGTCATCGGCACCCTCGCAGGCGCCCTAGCGGACGCCAGATGGCTCCATCGCCCTTCCCGCCTTTGAACGTTTCCCCCTACGCCCCCATCATCAAAAAGGGAAAATTGGATCGATATAAAAAGATTGAATTAAAAAAAACGGGCCATGATTAATAAATCTTGCCTGATATTTTCATTTGTTGCTTCGAATTGAACGCTCTGATGCCGTAATGATCCCGAACCTCCTTACGGTTTAACCACGCGCTCGCCTGCAGAACGCTGAAGTTATCGCCCAGCTGGTCGACGAGCATGCCACGGACAAGGGCATCGAGCGCGATGCCCTTGCTCTTGTGCCGTCCGATGATCTCGTTCAACCCCAATCGCTCGTACCAATCATCGACCATCAGCGTCGTGCCGATGGAAAACGATTTATTGTCATTCGGCGTAAGTTGCGTCGTCCTCAGCTTGCTCTGTCTTGTCACAAATTCGGAAAGGTTGAGGACACTTTTAATTTCTACTAAATTCGCTGGACGCGCGAGCGTCCAGCATTCATAATGTCCGTGACTTCTCTACGAACCGGCTATATCAAGTGTCGAACTCGGGTTTGACACGTTTTTTCGTAAAGCCAGTGAAACACATGTCAACGAAATTCATCATTGACGCGTTGAAAAAGTTGACAGTTACGGTGGTTTCGGCGGGGAACGGACTGAAGAAGCGGTTCTATTCGAACTTCAACGAGGCCAACAGGGCCATTTTGGCCGATTTTCTATCTGAAACGTAGCGGAAAACGCCCGTTCCCGGGCGTTTTCGGTGAGGCTGATAACCTCATGGACCAACTGTCAACATCTAAAATCAGTGAAATTTCGCCCGGTCAACTGTCGAACTCAGGTTGTTGAGCACAAGAATTATTTCGCTCATTCTTTCTCAGCATTCTACGCACCTCCAGAACGATCCAATGATGCGCTCTGGCCGCAGCTTGCGCTACATGGCCATCGCCGGCGTCCCGGCGATCTCCCAGCACAGGCCGCCGTGCATGCGGCCGTTGCACCAATCGACGAACTCCGCCAGGCTGGCGAACCGCCAGCGGTGGCGGTCGTACTCCAGCCATGGCCGTTCCAGCTTCCCGTTGGTCTGCGGGTCGTTCACCCGGCTGACCGCGTGCCGTACGCCGTTCGCTTCCAGGAACGGCTGGAAGCCGTTCTTGGAAACGGCGCTGTTCCTGGTCCTCCTCTCATCCTTCGGACGATCGGAGAAGAACTCCGACCCCCGGTCGGTGTTCACCTCGCAGATGAACGAGTTGAACGATATTGACGCATCCATCGCCTGCCTCAGCGTGTCGATGGAATGCTCCCTCGACCGCTCGGATGCTCGCCCCCGGCGAGGACCATCCGACTGACGTCGTCCTGCCACAGGATGACGTGGGGGTGCTCTTCCGAGGTCCTGTGCCAGTCTCCGTGTATGAGCGAGAAGGAACGCTCCCGCTCGTAACGGCATCGGCCGCGCTTCTTCCGCTTGTTCGGGCGTCCAGCACGCGTCCGGTCCGCACAAGGCGCGCCCGCGCCTTGGGATGAGGCATCTGGACCCCCTCAGAGCGCATGAGGTCGAATAGATGCCTGGACCCGAAGCGGTACTTCCCCCAGTACCTATCTATGAGCTTCCGCTCGTCGTTCGTGAGGGGAGGCGCCTTCGGGCGCCTCTCCTTGGAGGGCTTGGGGGCTCACCTCCCCGACGATACTGGCATGTCAACTGCTGCACCCTTCTGACGCTGACGCCATAGAGGCCACTACCTGCCGGCAGCTCATCGTTCCCGCGGAGATCTGCCTGCAGATGAAGCGTATCTTCGTATCGTTCAGCTTCGTCACGATGATGAAACTATCGTACCGAAATAATTTCTGTGCTCTACAGGAAGGTTCCGGGGAAAGCTATTTAGCGCTAGAGCCTGCCTCATCTTCCCTCGTAGCTCCGAGCTGGAGGACGTAGGATGAGCAAGGGTTCGCAGAGAATGGGCGTCTACATATGCAGATGCGGAGGAGGCATCGACAACAGCCTGGACACTGAAAGGTTGGCCGAGATGGCGAAGGGGCTACCCAGGGTGGCGCGCGTCTCCACGATGGATTTCGCCTGCTCGCCGGCGGCGCGCGCGGCGATCGCCAATGATGTCAAGGAGCACGGGTTGGACCGGGTGCTGGTCGCCGCCTGCTCCCCGAGGCTCTACCTGAGGGAGTTCCAGCAGACGCTCGAGGAGGCCGACCGCAAAGGATGCATGGTGGAGATGTGCAACATCCGGGAGCAATGCGCCTGGGTCCACTTCGATGACCGGGAGGCGGCCACCGCCAAGGCCGAGGACATGCTGCGGATGTCCCACGCCCGCCTGCAGGACCAAACATGGACGGAGAAGGCCAACGTCTCCAGGGTCAACAAGCTCCGCTGCACCGGCTGCGGGATCTGCGAATCGGTGTGCAACTTCAACGCCATCCACGTCTCCCCGGACAAGGAGTTCAACGGCCTGAGGAAGGCCAATGTCAACATCAATGCCTGCGAGGGCTGCGGGGCGTGCGTGGCGGCGTGCCCTACGGCCGCCCTGGACCAGGCATGTTTCTCGAACCAGCAGATGGTCTCCCAGATCGAGACGTTCCTGAGGGACGGGAGGATGGCCTTCCCCAAGGTCCTCGTCTTCTCGTGCAATTGGTGCTCCTACGCGGCAGCGGATACGGCCGGGCTCAAGCGGATGGCAATGGACCCCCACTTCTGCGCGCTGCGCACCATGTGCTCCGCCCGTGTGGACCCGGAATGGGTCCTCAAGGCGCTGTCCAAGGGCGCGGACGGCGTGCTGGTCCTCGCCGGCCACCCCGGCCGGTGCCATTACGAGATCGGCAACCTGCGCACGCGGAAGAGGATGGCGCTGCTGCACAACTACCTGGACCAGATGGGCTTCGATCCCGACCGCTTCCGCATCGCCTACGTGGACTCAGAGGAGGCCGAGGCGTACGTCCGCACGGTCAACGAGTACGTCGATAAGGTCCGGGCGCTGGGGCCGAACCCGGTCGACCCGCGCACCGTGGTGTCCCCGAAACGGCTGGAGATGCCCTGGCTGGACATCAAGCCGCCCAAACGATGGGACGAGGGACTGGAGCTCTAGCCCCGGTCCCCGCCCTCCTGTTCCCCTGTCCTTCTTTGACCATCCTCGCCCGCGATCATTCATAGTGAGATAAATATAAATATATGAAATAAAAACAAGGAAAAAAGTTGGGATAAGAGGTTTCATTCGGTCCTGCTGTGGGCCTTGCGCATGAAGTTCTCCACGTCCCCCACGTCCTTGGTCAGGTAGCTCACCGCCACCCCGGCGATTATGGCCGCGGGAAGGCTGTACAGCGCGGGGTTGACCAGGACCGGGAGCCCCAGCACGCTCTCCACCCCCATCAGGGTGGCCGCCACGAACACCACGGATACGATCAGGCCGACCGTCATGGTCACCAGGGCGCCCTGCCGGGTGTACCTCTTCCACCAGATGCTCATGAAGAGCACCGGGAAGATCACGCTGGCCGCCATGCCGAACGCCAGGGTGACGAGGTAGGACACGTTCTGGTCGGCCATGCCCAGGCTGATGACCACGGCCAGCGCCCCCATCGCCACGATGGACAGCTTCGCCACGAGCACCTCTCGCCGGTCGGACGCGCTCTTGTTGATGACCTCCTTGTAGAAGTCGTGGCTCACCGTCGTCCCGACGGTGATGAGCAGCCCGGCCACCGTACTGAGGATGGCGCAGAACGCCCCCCCGATGGCGATCCCCATCATTATCTCGCCCCCGGTACGCTCGGCCAGAAGAGGCACGGCCATGTTCTGGGCGATGGACGAATTCCCTCCAAGGAAGTACCCCATCAGGTCTGGGTAAAGGACGTACATCGCCCCGAGCCCGACGAACACGGTCATGATGTAGAAGGACCCGATCATGAGCAGCACCCCGATGGTGGAGGTGCGGGCGTCCTTGGGCCTCTTCACCGTGTAATACCGGGTGAGCACGTGCGGCAGCCCGGCCGTTCCGAAGACGAGCCCGGCGGCCAGGGCCATGGTGTTCATCCAATTGGGCGCGAACGTTCCGGGCGTGAGCGCGGTGGCCTCCCCCGTGAGCCTCGAGCTGACGAAGGAGATCGCCTCGTCCGGCGTCAGGGTGGAGAGGTCCGGGACGCTGGGATCATTGACCAGCAGATCGGAGGCCAGCTTGGGCGGGATCATATCGTCCGCATGCGAGAGCACCTCGCCCGGGTCGAACCCGAAGGAAACGCCCAGCATCAGGACCATTATGATGAGCATGGCGCTCCAGAGCACCAGCCCTTGGATGATCTGGTTGTAGGTGGTGGCGCGCATCCCTCCCGTGGTGACGTACGCTATCACGAGCACTCCGATGACCAGGACCGAGAAGGTGTAGTTCCAGCCCAGGAGCAGCTGCAGGAGTGCGCCCGCCCCCACGATCTGCGGGACGACGTAGAAGGTCGAGATCACCACCGTCCCCAGCATTCCGCCCATGCGCAGGGACCTGCTCCCCTTGAAGCGGGTGGTCATCACCTCCGACGCGGTGTACTTGCCCACCTTCCTCAGCGGCACGGCCAGCAGCGCCAGGAGCACTATGTATCCGCCGAAGTAGCCTAGCCCGTCCCAGGTCTTATCTATGCCGAATATGGCTATGGCGCCCGCCACCCCAAGGAAGGACGCTGCGCTCAGGTAGTCCCCGGTGAGCGCGAGGGCGTTCTGCAGCCAGCTGATGTTCTGCCCGGCCACGTAGAACTCCGAGGAGGTCCTTGCCGAGCGCCGGGTGAACACGGCGACCCCCATCGATACGGCGATGAGGGCCACCACGATGACCATCGCCACGACGCTGGTCATGGTCCGGCCTCCTCCCTGCTCGACAGGATATGGAACGTGATCGCGGTGAGCCAGCCGATGGGGAACAGCAGCAGCACCCAGATCACCGCCACGTTGGCGTCCCCCAGGACCTTGGCGGTGGCCGTGCCCACGGCCAGCGAGTTGAGCGCGCCCAGCCCGAAGTAGGGCACCAGGAATGCCAGGAGGGTGCCGGAGGCGATCTTCATCTTACGCCCTATGTGCAGCTGCTCGAGGGGGATCGGGGGCACCTCCTCGGCCAGCTCCTCCGGGGGCCTCAGCATGGTCTTGGCGACCTCCAGGATATCGGCTATGTATGCGTCGTCATAGCCCCTGGTCATTATCACCGGGTAGGGGGAGTGCCTCATCACCCCCTCGGCCACCGAGCCCAGGGCGATCTTCTCCCAGCCGCTGCGCCCGGCATGCCCCAGGACTATATACGTAGGATGGACCTGCTTGGCATAGTCCAGGATGGCCCCCACCACCGGCCCCCCCGGATAGGTCTTGAGCACCGCCGGGACGGAGTTGCGGGCGGCCCACTCCATGGCCACCTCCCCTCCCTTGGCATGGATGCCCAGAAGCGCCTCTTCGGCCAGGAGCTCCTCCTTCCGCTCGAGGGGCATGCTCATGATGTCCTCCTCCACGCAGACGACGTGCAGGGTGGCGCCCATGGCCTTGGCCAGTTCCACCGCCCTCTTGGTGGCGGTGAGGGCAGGCTTGGAGCCGTCGGTGGCCAGGAGGATGACGTTCCCGTTGCCGTTCGTCCGGTTGAGTACCCGCCCCAGCATCAGAGGGCACCTCCTCGCGGCGCGCGCTCGCCTAGGCGCTGCCTTGGGTCAGGCCAGCCCCTTCGCGGATTAACGGCGCTCATCGAGCGCCCTCCCCCGGCCCTCATCCTTTCGCGGATGGCGCTTTCAAACCGCCTCCTGCTCCGGGCATTGGCAACGCCATGCTCGTCCAGGAGGTCCGCCCAGGCAACCTCTCTCTCTGACCGATCGAGGCCGGCACCGGCGTGGCAGTGCCGTTTGCTGCTCTCAGATGGATGGGATCTGACATCCATGAGGGGGTAGCTACTTTCAGACCCTTACTTAAAGCTATGGATATAACCTGCGATATTCACAGATATTTTGGGAAATAATTACTGAAATTGCAGAGATATTACGATTATAATCTATATGCGCATTGAAAATCGGAGATGCAACGCTCGGAGTCGATGGCCATTGCGTGCCAATGACTAGCATTCCTTACGAGCCAGCAGCAAGGGGGCATACGTACCCCTTCGTACAAATACGAATAAAATGAAAAGAACAGAACGGCGTTCGTCGTAACGGCCCGATTCCTTTAGGCAGCGGACGTTCCGGTGGAGCCTCACTTCCTCATATGTCTGCGGACGTACCCGTTGACTGCGTCCCGCACGGTCCCCTCCTCGTCCGTTATGATCCTTATCCCCAGCTCCTCCATCTTCCTTCGGCCGTGCTCCCCCGCGTACCCGGTGAGCACCGCGTCCGGCCTCAGCTTGGCCACGTTCTCAGCCGTCTGGATGCCATGGCCCATGTCGGTGTACTTCTTGGGGTTGTCATGGACCTCCACCGTCCAGGTCTCCGGGTCGACGATGAGGAGGTAGCGGGCGTGCCCGAAGTCCTCCTCCACCAGGTCGTCCAGGGTGGGGCCTTCGGCCGTCACCAACAGCCGGACCACTCACTTCCCTCCGTTCACCTTGACCAGCACCCTCTCCACTATCTCCTCGAAGGCCTTGGAGGCGGGGTTCTCCCTCTCCTTGAGCACGATGGGCGTCCCGTCGTCCCCGCCCAGCACCACCTCGGGGTCCAATGGCACCCGGCCCAGGAACGGCACCCCCATCTCTTCGGCCGCTTTCTCCCCGCCGCCGACCTTGAACAGGTCTATGACACCATGGCAGTGCGGGCAGACGAGCCCGCTCATGTTCTCCACGATCCCCAGGACGGGCAGCTTCAGGGCCTGGGCGAAGGTCACGCTCTTGCGGGAGTCCAGCAGGGCCACGTCCTGCGGCGTGGTGACAATGATCGCCCCATCGGCGTCCTCGATCAACTGGGCAATGGTCAGCGGCTCATCCCCTGTGCCCGGGGGCAGGTCCACGATCATAAAGTCCAGGTCGCCCCATTTCACTTCGGCCAGGAACTGACGGAGGGCGCCCATCTTGATCGGCCCCCTCCACACCACGGGGGTGTCGGGGTTCTGCAGCAGGAAGGCCATGGACATGACCTTGAGGTGCGGAGGCACCAGGACGGGCATGAGCCCGTCCTCGTCGGCCATGACGTCCCCGTGCTCGATGTTGAGCATCTTGGGGACGTTCGGGCCATGGATGTCCGCGTCCAGGATGCCGACCTCATACCCGCGCATCGCCAGGGCGACGGCCATGTTCACCGCGACGGTGGTCTTGCCCACCCCGCCCTTCCCGGACATAACCATGATCTTGTGCCTTATCCTGGCCATGGACCTCTTGAGCCGGTAGTCCTTCTCGTCCATGGTCTTCACGTCTATCCTATCCGAATCTTCCATTCTATCCTCCTCACATCCTGGTCCGGAAGTACTCCCGGATGATGTTGCGCTCCCCCCGCTGGAGGACCTCCCCCATGGTGGAAGCGGTGACCCCGAACCCCTTGGCCAGCTCCTGCAGCGTGACCCTCCGGGGATAATCGTAGTAGCCCTTCTCCAAGGCGGAGCGCACCGCGGCCTCCTGCCTCTTGGTGACGAAGCTGCTGTCGTCCACCTTCCTCTTGGACAGCAGCCTGGTGGTGCAGCCGCCCTCCCGCAGTTCGTTCAAAAGGGAGCGCAGGGCGGTCTCGTGCGCGGCGATGATCCGCCATTCCACAAGTCCGCCACCGACCGTGCGCGCGGAGCTCAGATGGCAATCGGAGCGCATGATCGCCCTGCATGCTCGGCACTCGGTGAGCAGGGCGATGCCCCTCAGCTTCCCATCGTCGGTCAGGGCGGGCTCCCACCTGCGGACGTCAGGGTGCGTGCCGATCGCCCTGGAGACGATCTGCTGCATCGCGGGATCGGCGCATTCCATCTCCACGAAGGAGCGCGCGCCCCTCTCCCCGAGCGGTATGCAGTCCAGGATGCGGATCTGCACATCAAAGTCTACGGAAATGGTATGCACCCATCCATCTGGAATGCTCACCTCCAACGTAGCTTCTATCATCAGCCTGCCTCAGACCGCCGATCTAATGGTATATAGAAAAGGTTACCCCCGTTTGCTTCGCCAATCCCGACATATGTCTATTATCCGCTGCGCTACCCCCTCCTCCCCCAACGGGCAGCTCCAGCCCCCCTTCCTTGCAAGCATGACCATGGCGCCCTCAACGATGCGCGCGGCCTCGGTCCCCACCACGACGTTCGCTCCCACGTCCACG
>Ga0302243_1002529_pt1 | contig 10377 bp, 12 predicted proteins | sample AAG_UR_Met_MG_FD_193514 | JGI IMG/M metagenome (GOLD analysis project Ga0302243, IMG submission 193514) | Enriched activated sludge microbial communities from anaerobic digester in WTTP, New Holstein, Wisconsin, United States - AAG_UR_Met | ecosystem: Engineered > Bioreactor > Anaerobic >...
GAGCAGATGATGGTCATCGCCGACTATGACTTCGCCTTCGCACCGTATGAGGAACTGGCCTCCGATGTGGTCATCAGGAACTCCGACGGTGATGTGGTGGCCTCGCAGATCTCCACCGCCTACGTCAAGGACGGCAATCCTGGGCACTTCTATATTGACGTGCCGCAGCTGCTGCCCTCGGGCGATTATGTTGTCGAGCTCACCAATATGCACCCATCGGACTACAGCTATGACGATATCAGCTTCCCAGGGTTCACAGGCTCTCTGACCTTCATCCACGCCGCATCGGTGGTTGAGCAGCTGTCGAACCAGAACCAGACCATCGGCGACCTTCAGGATGCCAATGACGACCTGGCCAACGACCTTGCCGATGCCAATGATAAGCTGGACGCCATGGCCACCAATCTGATCGTGGTCATGGTGTTGGCGATAGTGGCCATAATGGTCGCCGCGGTGGCCGTGGTCCTATTGCTCAGGAAGAAGGCCTAGGTCCGCTCACAAACCCCTTCCATCTTCTTTTTTTCCGTTCTCCGCCAGTTCCACGGATCTCTGATAAGCGTCATCGATCACCTTGGTGCTGACGAATCCCGGTTCCAGCTCGATCTCCTGAAAGTTGAACTCGGTGCTGAACTCACGGGTCTTTGAGCAAAGCACCTCCCGGTCACCCAGTCCGGTGTCTATGAGCAGCACACGATTATAACCGGCCATCTCAAAGAGCATCTTGAGCATGTCCAGGTTTCCCATCTCGGTCCCGCGGGCGATCTCCATCTTGTTGATCAGCAGTTCCCAGTTATCCGCCCAGGCCGGGGTCATGTAGAAGACGCCAGGGTAACGCTTCAATAATCGGAGATAGCCTTCGGTCCCCCCTAGCGGAACGGCGATGCAGTCATCGACTATCTGCCCCTTTTCGTCGGTAAGTATCACGACCGGGGTCCGGACCTCCTCAAAGAGCAGGTTCATGTTCTTGAAGGCGTTGCCGCAGAGGCCATAGAACAGTAGGATGGTGGAACAGTGCCCGTCCATCACCTTTGCCGATCTAGCGACCTCCTTCCCCAGTTCCTTGGGTTCCTCGTGAAGCCCCATGGACTTCATCCAGACCACCACGGAACGCCCGTCGCTCTCCGGAAGGGCGGATATCCCCTCCTCGGTTATCGGAACGACACCCACTCCCTTCTGGCTGAGCTTTCGGATGAGCTTCTCGGAGTGGTCGTCCTTGACCACGAAGATGTCCTTCAGCCCCTTGTCGCTGCTTAGAAGGTACACGATCTCGTCCTCCAGTACCGGGCAGCCGATGATGGCCAATCTGCGCTCGCCGTTCATCAGGACCGCCTCTCCGGTTCGCCGACGTTCATCTTCACGTTCTCATCGTGGTTCAAACCCTTTTCCATCTCGTCCAGGCGTCTTTGGAGCTCCAGCAGCAACCCTGTCTGCGTCCTAAGCTCCTCCAGTATCTGTCCCAGAAGGATCTCGTGCCTGGCGTCCATACTTTTGTGGAACGCCTTCGCTTGGCTTAATAGTTTGCGGGAAGCCCGCCGAATCTTTATTATGCTGGTTAATGGCATGTTTACCCCGGTGGTCAAGTGGACGTAGTTTTCATGGGAACGAACGGCTGGTACGACACGGACACCGGGAACACCCTGAGCGTCCTGGTGCGGTCCAAGGACTTCAACGTGGTGCTGGACGCCGGCGGGGGACTGCACAAGCTGGACCGTTATGCCGATCTGTCCAAGCCGACCGTGATCATGCTCTCGCATCACCACCTGGACCATCTCATTGGACTGCATCAGCTGGCCCGTTTCCGTTTCAAGGACAAGGTGACCGTGGTGGGGATCATGGGGACGCATTCCGCGCTGCACGAGCTGTTGCGCGACCCATACTCGGTGCCGCTTGGCCTGATCCCATACAACATCGAGGTGCTGGAGGTGAGGGAGGGCGTTCACGAGCGACCCTTCACCTTCCACAGCCGCCTGCTGTTCCATTCGTCCCCCTGTCTAGGATACCGCTTGGAGCTGGACGGAAGCACCATCGCCTTCTGCACCGACACCGGGCCTTGCAAGAACACCGTGGAGCTGGCTCGGAACGTGGACCTGCTGATAACGGAGAGCGCTTTCCGCAGCGGGGAAAGAAGCGACCTCTGGCCCCACCTGACGCCGGAGGACGCCCTGGACATCAAGCGGGAGTCGGGAGCGAAACGTCTGGTGCTCACCCATTTCGACGCCTACAAGTATCCGACCATGCGCGACCGCGAGGAGATCGAGGAACGTCACCCGGGCGAGCTGATGATCTCCAGGGACGATATGATCGTCAAGCTCTAGGGAAAGGCATAAAGTCCGCGGGATGATAGCCTTGGCATGCTCCTGAAGGCGGAGGGCGTGGGCAAGGCTTTCGGACCCAAGGAGGTCCTGAAGGATGTGGACATCCAGATCGAGCTGGGCGACCGCATCGGCCTGGTCGGGCGCAACGGGGCCGGGAAGACCACCCTCATCAAGCTGCTCATGGGGCGCATCAAACCGGACGTCGGCACACTGAACCTCCGCACCAGCAAGATCAGCTACCTCTCTCAGTTCGTGGAGGTCGACCACTCCTCATCGGTCGACTCGGCCATGACGGTGCTCAGCGAGGAAGAGGCTCCGTTACGGAAAAGGGCGGCGGAGATCGAGGCGGTCATGGCCTCGGGGGGCGATTCGGAAACGGACTGGAACGCCCTGTCCACCGAATACTCGCATATCCAGGAGGAACTGGCCAGGCTTTCCCCCGGCCAGACCAAGGACAAGGCCATGGGCATCCTGGAGGAGTTCGGACTGGATGAGAAGGCCAAGGGTAAGATGGGGGAGCTCAGCGGAGGAGAGCGCACCAAGGTCATGCTCTCCCGGGTGCTGGCCCAGGCCGAGAAGTCCGACCTGATATTCCTGGACGAGCCGACCAGCCACCTCGATATCGAGACCGTGGAATGGCTGGAGGACCAGCTCCTTAAGCTCAAGGGAGCGGTGATCATCATCTCTCACGACCGTTACTTCCTGGATAACGTGGCCACCCGCATAATCGAGCTGGAGAACGGGAAGCTGACGCACTACACGGGCAACTATTCCTTGTTCATGGAGAAGAAGGCCCTGGACCGGGAACGGTTACTGCAGGCCCATGAGAAAGCGGTTCGGGAGAAAGAGCGCCAGGAGAAGGTGGCCGAGGAGCTTCACACCAAATACAAGTTCAAGTCCTATCACAAGACCAGGGAGAAGATGGCCGAGCGGGTCGAGGTCCCGGAACCACCGCCGGACGAGAAGGACCTGCAGGTTCGAATATACGCCCTGGGCAAGTCGGGCAAGAACGTGCTCACCGCCAAGGAGCTTATCGTAGCAAGGGGCAAGCGCAAGGTCCTGGACAAGGTCGACCTGGAGCTGGAGAAGGGCGACAAGCTCGGGATCTTCGGCCCGAACGGCAGCGGGAAGACCACGCTATTGAAGGCCTTGCAGTCCAAGCTGCCCTACCTCGGCGAACTTTACGTATCTCCGGGAGTGAAGGTCGGCTATTACGCTCAGGAGCATGAGCTTCTGGACCAGGAGCTTACCGCCGAACAGCAGATGAAGAAGGCCCTGGGGCAGCAGGCCACGGAAGCGCGGGCGATATTGGCCCGGCTGCTGCTGACCGGAAAGGACGTGGAGAGGCCGATAAGCACGCTCTCCGGAGGAGAAAGGGCCAGGCTGGCCTTGGCGATACTTCTGGCCCAGCACAAGAACCTGCTGATACTGGACGAGCCGTCGAACTACCTGGACATCCCGAGCAAGGAAGCGGTCGAGGAGGCCTTACGGGAATACACCGGATCGCTGATCATCGTCACCCACGACCGTTACCTCTTGGACGCCGTATGCACCAAGGTCGGCGAGCTGAAGGATGGGAAGCTGTCAGTGTTCAATGGCACCTACTCGGAGATGAAGGGGCGGCAGAAGTTCTCCCAGGGGATCGAGGAGGCGGACGTCTACAAGGCGGTGGCCGGCTTCAAGGACTGGGTGAACGGGGTGACGTATAAAGCAGGAGACAAGGTCACCATCGCCAGATCGGAGATCGAGAACTTCCGCTGGGCCCTGGACACTGGCAAGCTGAAAAAGGTCCCTGGCACGGAGCTGAAGAAGGTGCGTAAGACCCCGCCTCCGACAGAGGATGATTGAAATACCGCCTGGGAAATGAGAAGGCATGCATCCGCACCCCACCCAGTTCCCGGCGTCCGAGAGCCACCGTCTGGTCAACGAGGACCGACGCCGTCGGCAGCCAGTGGAGGTCATAGTTCAACGCATGGGTCCGATAAAGGACGAGGTCATCGCCGACCTGGGGGCGGGGGTGGGTTATCTCTCCCTACCCCTTGCTGACCAGGGCGCCAAGGTCATCGCCCTGGACTTCCAGCAGGAGATGCTAGATGGCATTAGGGAAAGGGACAACAGGTCGGAAAGGATCCGCTTGGTGCGGGCGACCCTGCCGGAGATACCGCTTCCCGACGCCTCCCTGGACCGGGTGGTCATGGTCAACGTGTTCCATGAGGTGGAGGATAAGCACCGTCTCGCGGACGAGATATCCCGGGTGCTGAGGCCGAACGGACGCATCAGCCTGGTGGACTGGCAGGCCAGGGAGACGGAGAGGGGACCGCCCCTGCAGGAGAGGGTGCCGATGGACAGGGCACCGTCCTATTTCCCCGGTTTCGTCCTGGAAAAGGAGTATGACGATCCGAACTACTATCATCTGGAGCTGCGCAGGGAATGAGCGCCAGGGAGAGCTGGGACTGGTGGTACGAGAGGGAGGCCCGTCCCTGGAAGGGTTCTAGCGAGGAGGATCTGCCCATGCACGGGACGGTCCTGGAACTGGGCATCGGGAACGGGAAGAACCTGAGCTCGTTCCCGGTCGACGCCGATATCGTGGGGCTTGATTTCTCTCGTCCTGCCCTGCTCGCCTGTTCCCGAACGAACAAGGTACGGCTGGTCCAGGCCGATGTGACCGACCTTCCGTTCCCCGACGGGCGATTTCTCAACGTGGCGGCCTCGCACATTCTCGGTCATCTGGACCAGGCCTCGCTGCCCAAGGCCTCCGCCGAGATCGAGAGGGTGCTTGGCGAGGGCGGGACCCTTTACGTATCGGTCTTCGGGGAGCGGGACATGCGCTTCGGGAAGGGGGAGGAGATCGAACCTCGGACCTACCGCAGGGGGAACGGGGTCATCTGCCATTATTTCCTGGAGGACGAGGTGCCCGCGCTATTCCCGAACCTGAAGGTCGTCCGGTCCTGGGAAAGGCTTCTGGAGAAGCGCTATCATGGAAGGACCGAGGTCCGGCAGGAGCGTCGCTTCCTCCTTGTAAAGTGAGTTCGTTCCCTTTATCTACTATCCCTGTCGTCCAGGTTCGAATGAGCGTCTTCGGCATCCCGGTCCTGATCGGCTTCACGGAGCTCCGCCCCAACCTGGAGCTATGCAAAGAACTGGGCCTGGACTTCGTGGAGCTCAACGTGAACCTGCCTTACTCCTTCCCGGAGAACATAAGCTCCCGGGAGGTCCGCTCGGCGGTGAAGGAAGGGATGCGCTTCAGCATCCACCTCCACGACGAATTGGACCTGGGCTCGCTTCAGCCCTCGGTCCGTCAAGGTCACCTGGAAAGGTGCGAGGAGGCGCTGCGCTGGGGCTCCCGGCACGGCGTGTTCCTGATCAACCTGCACCTGAACCCCGGGGTCTACTTCACCCTTCCGGACCGCAAGGTGTGGGTATACGAGCGCTATCTGGACGAGTACATGGAATCCCTAAACTTCTCCTTCGGCCGCCTCTCCTCGCTGGCCGAGTCCCTGGGCATCAGGATATGCGTCGAGAACACCGGGCATTTCGCCCTTCCCTTCATGCGCAAGGCCGCGGGGTCCATAATCGACCTTCCTTCGGTCGGACTATGCTGGGACATCGGTCACGACGGCCGTTCCGGCCTGAAGGAGGAGGACTTCATGCTCTCCCACCTTGACCGGGTCTGGCACATGCACTTCCACGACTGGGACGGGAAGAGCGATCATCAGGTCCCCTACACCGGAAGTTTGGACTGCGACCGTTATCTGCGAACTGCCGGCGACAACGACATGTCCGTCCTGGTGGAGGTGAAGACGGAGGAGGCGGTCCGTTCGGCGGTCAAGGGCATGCGGGAACGTGGCCGCATCCCTGCCTCTAGGTCATTCCAATAACCCAAATGGTCATATCCATGGCAATAAGGTTCTGGCCTAGGATATATGGCCAGTCGCTTCCAGGTCATTATTCTGTTGCAATGGTTTATAACGCCCGCTCCTCATTTCTTCATCGGTGAATAAAACATGGTAGCGATACCGGAAGAGGTCATGAAGGTCCTCAACGACCCCGCGTCGGTGAGGGTCATTGCCACGAAATCTGACAAGGGCGATGTCCACATCATCCAGGCGGGAAGCATCAAGGCCCCGGCCCCTGACATAGTCGTCATCGGCGCCATCCTGATGAAGCGCACCGGGAAGAACCTGGAAGGGATGAAGGCCAAGGGCGAGCTGGTCTCGATCCTGGCTGGAAGCAATATGCAATCCTACGAGATCCGGGCCAAGGTCAAGGAACTGGCCACGTCCGGCCCCATCTTCGATGGGATGAACGCCGAGCTGTCCAAGATGGGCATGAAGGCCTCGGGCGTTTGGGTGTTCGAGGTGAAAGAGGTCTGGAACCAGAGCGCCAACTATTCCGCCGGCACCAAGATGGTCTGAGGACCATCCCCCTATTTTTTCAACCGCACGCGCACCGATTCGGCGTGCGCGCGCAACCCTTCGGTCTCAGCCAGCTTGACCGTCGCCGGGGCCAGCTCCTCCAGGGTCTGGGGGTCCAGCATCTGTACCGACGAGCGCTTCATGAAGTGCAGCACGTCCAGGCCGGAGTGCACCGCGGCGTTCCCGGCGGTCGGGAGCACGTGGTCGGTGCCAGTGGTGTAATCCCCGCAGGCCACCGGGGAGTGGTCGCCCAGGAATATCGCCCCGGCGGTCTCCAGGGACGGCAAGATCGACAGGGGGTCCCGGGTCTGCACCGAGAGGTGCTCTGGCGCCAATTGGTTGCACACCTGCACCCCCTCTTTCATATCCCTCACCAAAATGTACCCGCTGCTCTTCAGGGAGGATAGGATGAGCTCCCTGCGTTCGCTCTTCAGGACGCTTTGCTCGATGATCATTCCGACGCTTTTCACCAGTTCCAGGTCATCGGTAACCAGGGCGCACGCGGAGTCCGGACCGTGCTCGGCCTGGGCAAGAATGTCCGCGGCCACGTTCTCCGGTTTGGCCGTGCGATCGGCCAGCACAGCTATCTCGCTGGGGCCGGCCGGGAAGTCCATCTCCGCCTCCTGTCGCAGCAGTACCTTGGCCGCGGTGACGTAAAGGTTGCCAGGTCCGACGATCTTGAGGACCTTGGGGACGGTGCGCGTTCCCAATCCCATCGCCGCGATGGCCTGGGCGCCGCCGCACTTGAATATGGCGTCCACGCCCGACATGTCCAGTGCGACGAGCGTCAGCGGATGCACCGGTGGAGGGGTGCAGGCGATGACCGAGCGCACCCCGGCCACCTTGGCCGGTACGGCGCACATGAGGGCGGTGCTGGGGTAGGAGGCCTTTCCCCCGGGGATGTAGATGCCCACCGAGGACAGGGAAGAATACTTCCAGCCCAGGGAGCTGTTGCCGTCCCTGAACAAGGTCACGTCGTCAGGTCGCTGCCTGCGGTGATAGGCCTCTATGCGGGACCGGGCGAACTTCAGCGCGTCGAGAAGCTCCCCATCGATCTTGGAATAAGCCTCGTCGATCTCCTCCCGGCTCACCCTCAGGTCGGACAGCTCCACCTTGTCGAATCTAGCCGTAAGCCTGAGAACGGCCTGGTCGCCCTCCCTCCGCACCTGCTCTATGATATCGCTGACGGTCGGAACGACCTTGCTCAGGTCGGAGCGTCCCCGGGCCTTCCAGGACTCCACGGACAGGGCTTGCCACATAAGGGGGTGATTGATGCGGTATTAGATAAAAGCTCAGCCGTAGCCATCCATCTCGTAGCTGATACGCTTGGCCTGCGGACAGGAGGCCGAATGCCGGATGAGGTCCTTCACCGTGTTGCGGAGCACCGTGGCGTTGATGTAGCCGATGGCCCCGCCGACCTTCTCCCCCTTGCAGAAATAGACGAAGGTGGGGGTGCCGGTGACCTGATACCGGGTAGCAAGCTGGGTGTTGTGGTCGGTGTTGATCCTCATGAACAAGGTGTCCGGCCCAAGTTCCTTCTTGGCCTTGACCACCTCCGGCTCCACCTCCTTGCAGACGGAGCACCCGGGGGACCAGAACTCCAGCACGATGAAGCGCTTCTCCTTGCGCAGCAGGTCCAGGAACAGCTCGTCGCTGACGTCCTTGATATCGCCGCCCATGCTATCTTATAGAGGCGTCCTGACCCAATAACCCTTTTCCTTGCGCTTGTCCACCCCGTCCTTGCAGTAGCGGGTCTCCAGCCGGAAATCGATGTCGAACTCATTGGCCATGGCCCACTGGTGACTGAACTCGGCCGCCCCGCGCACGGTCAGCTCGATGGCCATGAACAGCATCTCGATCTGCTCGTCGCTCGGCATCTGGTCATCGCCGCAGCTCCAATCGTAGCGCAGGACCTTCTCCACCGCCGGGAACATGTTCCCGTCCGCCCGGCGGAACTGGTCCTTGAAGACGGTGAAATCGATGGCCGAAGGCTCCCGCCCAAGGTTCTTCTTGACCTTGAGGAACAGCACCTCCGATTTGCCGATCTCGTCCAGCACCCTCTCCACGCCTTCCTGCCGGCGCCTTGGGGAGAAATATCCGGTAATGGACACCTCAGCGGAGTGCTCGGTGATCCCGCGCTCGCACTCCTTCATCAGCTCCATCAGAGGTCCGAGCTCGTCCAGCATTATCAGCACCATGGCGTATCGGGTGCGTCTCCGTCCCAAATAGTCCGGCAGCTCCGAGAGGGCGCGATAGGCGTTGATGTGACCGAGAAGATGCACCGACATGTCCAATACCCTGAGGTGCGCCTCGTTGATCTCCAGCCGCAGGTCCTCCCCTCCGGTCACCGCGGTCATCTTCACCGGTCCGGTCCTGGCCGGATGCTGCTCAGTGTTGCATATGCTGCATTTGCTCATTTGATCGCTCCGTTGATAGTGAATTTCAGCCAAAGCGGCGCTGATAGTCCTGAAGCAGGGCGGCCCTATAGTCCTTCTCCATAGACGGCGGGACGTAGTCGAGGCGCTTGACCTCATCCAGCAAGGCCGTTCCAAGCGTAGGTTCCTGAAGGTTGCGTGAACGAACGTCCTTCATGATATCGTCCAGGGCGTTGATGCCTATCTCCCTGCCCTTGACCACCAGCTTGGGGGTCTCGTCCAATTGGATCGCGTCGAGGCTGCTGTCGCATTTCTTGCAGTCGGCCATAGGAAAACCTAGCAACCCGTCCGTGCGCGAATGATAAAAAACTTTGCAATATCGCATCACAGCGGTAGAAGCGTGAAGCCGAGGTGCAGGCTGTGCATAACATAGTCCACCGAGCCCCGCATTATGAACTCCACGGCTATCGCGGCCAGTAGCATGCCGATTATCTTCGAGAACACGTCGATGGCGTTGTTCCCCACCTTCTCGGAGATTATCAGCGAGTTGCGCATGATCCCCCAGGTTATGGCCAGACTTATCACGCCGGCGATCAGCACGGTGAAATGACCGTAAAGGTGGACCAGCAGGATGGCGGTGGTTATGACCCCCGGGCCGCTCAGCAACGGGGTGGCGATGATCACCCAGGCCACGCTGGTCTCCTCCTTCTTGCTCAGCTGCAGGGAGAAGATGATCTCCATGGCCATCAGCAGCAGCACGATGCCGCCGGCGATGCGGAAGGCGTCCACGGTTATGCTGAACAGCGCCAGCAGTTCCGTTCCGATGAGGGCGAAGATGACGAAGAGGATCCCCGCCACCAGCACCGCCTTGTTGGCGCTGGCCATCTGCTCCTTCTGGGTCTGGTCCCTGGTCAGGGTGATGAACATGGGGACCGTGGCGAAGGGATCGAAGATGAAGAATAGCAACGTGGTGGCGTAGATGAGATCTTCGAACCCCGGCATGACTGTCAGTAACCGGAGGCCTAATATCCATTTTTCGCACCACCTCGATAATTATTTGATAGCCGGACATCCTAGCAGCACCGATGAGGAAGGACCCTATCCTTGCGAGGAGGAGCGTCCGGCGGTATACGCCGCAGGGCGTGGAGGAGAAGGACGTGAGAAAGCTCCTGGAGGCCGGGATGTCCGCGCCATCCGCCGGTAACGAACGGCCCTGGCACTTCGTGGTCATCAAGGACCGATCCACGCTGGAAGGGGTGATGGACTTCCACC
>Ga0302243_1002532_pt1 | contig 10374 bp, 7 predicted proteins | sample AAG_UR_Met_MG_FD_193514 | JGI IMG/M metagenome (GOLD analysis project Ga0302243, IMG submission 193514) | Enriched activated sludge microbial communities from anaerobic digester in WTTP, New Holstein, Wisconsin, United States - AAG_UR_Met | ecosystem: Engineered > Bioreactor > Anaerobic >...
ACATCGGCGGCGAGCTCCATGGGGGCCAGCCCAGAATCGTTATTCTGCCAGGCCTCGACGGACTGCATGGTGGTCATGGCCTGGACCACTGGCACGCCCAGGGTCTGGAAGAAGTTGTCCATGCTCATGCGCGCCCCGTCGCCGGGGTTCGACAGGGCGAGCTGAGAAAAGCCAGCATTGATGATAACCGATCGGACAATGGACCCCCCCGGCCCCCTGAGATAGCGTGCCACGGTCCCAGCCGCTCCCAGGGAACCCGAGACGTCGCTCGGGGAGGATGTGAAGAACACGGGGACCGCGGCCGCTCCCCGGCGCTCCAACGCCCGAACGAGGGCGTCCACGACCGCCAGGTCGCCGCTCAGCATCTGCGACTGCGGGAAGAGGATGCCCACCGCCGGAAGCCCGCCATCCAGGCCCCTCAGGAACTCCTCCGCGGACACGAATCTCGGATGGTCAGGATGATAGTAACCCTCGGTCGGAGACCGGACCGGGGCGGGCACCTCCACGTTCCTTCCTCCGACCCTGCTCAGGGCCCAGAGGACCATACCCCTCTCGTTCTTCTCGCCCCCGAGCTCGATGAAGGAGCGCATCATCACGTGGTCCTCCGGAGGGAATGGGAAAAGGACGCCCATCTCCTCCATCTCCTCCGGGATGTTGCTGTGGACGAAGGTAGGGACGCCCTTCCCGGCCAAGGCGGCCCTCAAGCGATCGAACTTTCGGAAATAGGCAGCCCCGGCATGGAGATGGATGATGGCCAAATCCGCCCCTTCCAACCCGCCCAGGAACGCCTGGAAGGTCCTCTCGGAGGAATCGAGCGCCTCTGAGGACCCTTCCATCAGCTCGATCTCCGGGAACCGCTCCCGAAGCTCGTCCACGGTATGTCGGAGGGTGGAGCCCCCCATGGTCCCCGAGGTCACGTCCACGAGCTTCATCGCTCACCCCCCATCATCCCAGCGAAGCGGCCCGGATGGTCCTGGCCAGCTGCGTTGAGCTCATGTCCTCGAGCCGAAGATAGGAGCCGCCCAGGGCCTCGGCCAGCCGCTCTCCCCTGTCTATCCTGGGCATGCCCGTGCCCGTGTCCACCACCACCGTTCTGATGGGGGTCCGGGAGATCTCCCGGGCCACATCCAAGGCCTCGCCGAACGGGTCGCCCCCGGCCAAGGGGACGTTGGCCCTCCCGTCGCTGATGACCACCAGGGACGGGTTGGCGCCCCCGCATCTCGATATGTGCGAGGAGATCACCTCTCCCGCCTTGACCAGCCCCAGGGCCAAGGGCGTCTTCCCACCGGTAGGTATCTCCTTGAGCTTCCGGTAGGCTCCCTGCACGCTCCTGGTTGGCGGAAGCATCACCTCGGCGGACTCGCGATGGAAGACCACCAGCCCGACCGAGTCCCGCTTCTGGTAAGAATCGGTCAGCATGGTGAGCACGGTGCCCTTCACCATGCCCATCCGCTCCCGGACGCCCATGGACCCGCTGGCGTCCACCAGGAAAACGATGGTGGAACCGGTCCGGTCCATCCTCACCTTCTCCCTCAGGTCGGAAGGCTCGATGGCAAGCGCCATGCCCCTCCTGTCCCTTTGGAACTGGTAGGGCGCCGCGGCCCTGAACGTGGCATCGAAGGCCAGATCGGTCAGCCTGCCCTGCGGTAGCCTGGACCTGACATAACGGCCGTGGCCGCTGGTGCAGATCGCCCTGTCCCTCCTACCGCTGCGGTGTCGGCGCTCTAGGGCCGGCCGGCGGGCGTTGGCGAACAGGTTCCCGAGCATCATTCCATCCCCTATCGGGATCACCCGGTCAGGCGCAGGCAGCATTGCCGCGACCGCCTCCAGCACCTCGTCCGAAGTTCCTCCCGCTTCATCACGCTCCCCCGAGGAGGGATCGCCCTCCCCCTCGGCCGTCGGCCGTTCCCCCTCTTTACGAGCGGGCCTGCGGCGGTGCCCGAGGCACAGGGCCGCGGCGGTCTTCACATCGTCCAGGTCCGCCTCCTCCCTGCCGGCCAGGGCCGCAAGGGCCATGGCTGTCCTGGCCACGGCGATGTCTCCCCGGCTGCCCTCGGCCTCCATCTCCAGCACCACCTGGGCTATGGTCTCCGCATGGCCGGCGGGGAGGGTTACGAAAGGAAGTAGCTCCCTGGCCCGGGCTATCCTGTTCCGTAGCCCCGCCTCCTCGCCCTGGAAACCATCCAGCAATCCGGCCGGGTCCCTAAGGAACCGCATACCCCTCCTCAGGACCTCCAAGCGCTCCTCGGCGTCCTTCGCCCCCTTGATGTCCACCACGATGTCGAAGCGGTCCATGAGGTGGGGGGAGAGCTCGCCTTCGTCAGGGTCCATGGTCCCGACCAGCACGAAAGGCGCTCCGTCCGCATGTTGCGGGAAGGCGCGTGCGTCGGCCACGAGATGAACGAACCTCTCGGTAAGAAGGTTGATCTCGTCCACGTAAAGCACATGTCCGCCGGCCCTTTCCAGAAGGCCAGGGGTCCTGCGCACTCGGCCCTCGGCGAGGACCGCCTCCAGGTCCAACCCGCCCAGCATCTGCTCCTCGGTGACGTTGAGCGGTACGTTCACCACCTCCATGCCCGGGACGAGCCCGGCCATGCCCCGGACCATGGTGGTCTTGGCGGTGCCGGTCCCCCCTCTTATGAGCACGCCGCTCAGGTGAGGGGAGACAAGGGCGGCCAGGAGCCCTTTCTTGGCCAGGTCGTTGCCCACCACCCCGGTGAAGGGAAAAGGCGCGTTCATCAGGGAAACCTCTCCCTCATCCATGCGTTCAGCTCCTCCATGTCCAGCCCCCCCTCCTCGAAGGGCGTCCGGCGCATGCGGTGCGGGAGCACCATCCCGGCCACCCTTCGCACGTCCTCCCTCTGCACCCGGTCCCTGCCCCGCATGGCCGCGGAGGCCATGGCCGCCTTCACCAGGGTGAGGTCAGCCCTATGCCCGTCCACGCCGAGGTGCATGGAGACCTGCACGGCCATGTCCAGCACATCCTCAGTCGGGGTGATCTTTCCGATGGTCGCCTGGGCCGAAACGATGGCCTCGCATATCCTGGCGCTTTCAGGCCCGTACGATGCACGGAACGCCTCAGGGTCCCTTTCAAAGGCTATCCGCCGCTCCACAACCTCCTTCCTCCTGGTCAGGTCCAGGTCCCCGCTCACGTCGACGGTCAACCCGAAGCGGTCCAATAGCTGCGGCCTGATCTCCCCCTCCTCAGGGTTCATGGTGCCGACCAGAACGAATCGGGAGGGATGGGAATAGGAGATGCCCTCCCTCTCCACGTAGTTCACGCCCATGGCGGCGGCGTCGAGCAGGAGGTCGACGATATGGTCGTCAAGGAGATTGACCTCATCCACATAGAGGATGTTGCCGTTGGCCATGGCCAGGATCCCTGGTTCGAACCTCTTCTTCCCGGTCCTTATGGCCTGCTCGATGTCCAGCGTCCCGGCCACGCGATCCTCGGTGGCGTTCAGTGGAAGTTCTATGACCCGCATGGAGGCCTCTTCCGCGCTCAGCACCTCGCCGGCCGCCATCCTTTCCCTGCATGAATTGCAATAATGATCCACATCATTCAATGCGCATCGGTAGGGGCATCCCGATACCACCATCCTCTTCGGCAATATCTCCGCCAGGGACCTCACCGCCGTCGATTTGGCGGTCCCCTTCTCCCCTCTGATGAGCACCCCGCCTATCATAGGGTATACCACGTTCAACAGTAGGGCCTCCTTCATGTCCTCCTGCCCTACGATCGCCGCGAACGGAAAGTTCAGTCTCCCCTCCTTCAATGCCCCTCCCCCTGCTTCACAACCGGTGCGTCGGTTGGATGGATCCTAACAACCAATTAGGAATTATTCCTAATAATAATCATTATATTTCATATTAGTAACTATTCTCAATTCACGCGGAGCCGGATGGATGCTTCCCTGGATCATGCCTAGAGACATCTGCAGGTAATTTTCAAACTGGCGCCTTCATGGCGCCCTGCACCAACGGAAGCTACCGCGGGTCGACCGGCCCGAGAACTATCCCTTTCTGGTCCTGGTAGTTGCCGCTGCGCTTGGCGTACGTACGTTCCACAGGGGTATGCATGTGCTCCAGGACCATCTGCACCATCCTGCTGCCGATGGGCAGCTCCACCGGGGCGGAGGAGGCGTTGAGGCCGCTGAAGGTGAGCGTGCCATGGAAACCGGCGTCTATCTTGCCCAGGCCCATGAGGATCCCCCTCCTTAACCAGGATGTCCTGGTCCATAGCTGCGCGGCAAGGTCGTCCGGGAGCTCCACCCTTTCCACGGTGGAGACGAAGAACAGTCCGCCGGGAGGGATGATGAAGACCCCTGAACTGATGGTCTCCCCTCCCTCCAGTCTTGCCTCGGCCACCCTGAGGTCATAACCGTTGGGCGTCAGCCCTTCAGGTGAATAGCTGGTGATGACCAGGGAGCCCTCCTTCATCCGCGCTTCGATCTCATGGTCCGGGACCAGGCACATGCTCTTCCCTATCGTCTTGCATAGATTAGAATTTGCGATTACCTGAAGAAAATATTTAACAATAGTACCAGCATCATGCGTTCAGTGGCAGGGTCCAACGGTCTCGGGAAAGGTGATATTACCTCCTCTTCCAGGGCAGCCCTCGTCATGCCGCCGGGTGACAAGGCCGCCCTTTTCTATCACCGCCTGGACGAGGTATTCGGTGTGGTAACGGATTTGCTGAAGGACAGCATCCGGCAGGGGGAGATGTGCGTTTTCATGTTCCGCTCCCCTATGGCCACGTTGAAGGAGATGGTAAAAGCCAGAGGACTGGACCTCGACGCGCAACCCTCCATCGTGCTGGTGCCCATAAGCAAGGCCCCAATGGAACGTTACTCCCAGTCCATCATCGGTGAGCAGATGCGCACCTTCGTGCAGCAGGCCAAGGGTCTGGGATATTCCGGTGCCAGGCTGATATTGAACGTTCCGGAGGAACTGTCCGGAAAGGTGCCATCAGAGAACGCATGGTCGGAACTGGACAAGGTACGCGAAGAGCTGGGCATGACCGTGATCTGCCTGTACGACATGACCGCCCTGTCGCCGGGTTTCCTTATCAGATCCCTGTCCTCCTATCCCATGGTGATCATGGACGGGGTGCTGTGCCGCAACTTCTACTACGTGCCCAGTCTGGCCCTTCGGCAAAGGGACGCCTACGGCGATCTCTACCAGCAACTGGAGAGCATCAGGGAGGAACGTTGCCATCGCGAGAGCGAGGAAAGGGAGCGTTCAAAGCTCATGGAGTTGAACCGCGAGCTGCAGGAGGAGATGGTGCAGCGGCGGATGGTGGAGTTCGCGCTGCTGCGGGCGGAGAACAACCTGCGCACGATGCTGGACGCGATGGCCGACATGGTGTTCATGGTCGACCGCGACCTGCGCGTCACCAATGGGAATCGGACCTTCGTCAGGTATCTCGGGTCCATCGGCGTGGATCCCGCCTACGAGGGCAAGTTCGTTTACGACCTATTCCCGGGGGCGTGCACTGGTGGCTGGAGCCTGTTCGAGGAGGTGTTCCATCATGGTTATCCCACGGTGGTGGAGGACTATCTCGACCTGGACGCCGGCCGGCTGGAGATGGAGTTCCGGCTCATGCCGGTCATGATGGGCGACAAGGTCGATGGGGTAGTGGTCATAGGACGCCCTATGAACGCCACCGCCAACGAGATGAAGGAGATGTGGGAAAAGGCCGATCAGATGAGGGACGAACTACTGGACCCTTCAGGGCCGGCGGCCGGATCTTTGGATTTCTGTCCTCATCCGGTCCTAGTGACCAGCCACGGTGGGACGATGTTATGGGCGAACCATGCCTTGGGTCGGGACCTAGGATGCACGCGCGAGGAGGTTTTGAACATGGGCAGCGCCACCGAGTTCCTGGAGCCCCAAAGGGACGAGGACGGAATGGTGAGGCGCATAAACTATAACGGCCGGATATCGATACCCAGCATCCTGAAGCACAGGGACGGGACCTCTCACAAGGTCATGTGCTTCGTCACCCCTGTGGGGGAGGGAGAAGGCGCCCGGTTCCTGACCGTGATCACCGACAGCCGCTGAGACGGGCGGGAAATCTGTTTTATCCTATCGACGCATTCAGGGAACAAGATGGACCATATCGTCTACCTGGACAAGCCCGCCGGCGCGTTGGAAGCTATGCGCCATGGCAAGAAGACCATGGTCGGTCGCGCCTTCAACGGCCGCCGCTCGCCCTACGGTAAGGTAAGGCCAGGCGATATGCTGTACTTCACGGAGAACGACGGCAAGCAGATAATCTACGGCCGGGGTAGGGTGACCGTGGTCTACGACTCGCCCAAGCTCACCCACGATGACAGCGTGGCCATGCTGCAAAAGCACCGTCGCGCGCTCTGGCTGTCCGAAGCGCAGTTCCTGAGGATGGCCGGTAAACGGTACCTGGTGCTGGTGACGGTGGATGGGTTCCAGGAGGTCCCCCATTTCCGCTTCACCCGCCGGGACTTCCACACCTTGGACGATTGGATCCTGGTCGAAGATGTAGAGAGAGTGCGCAGGTAGGTTCCCGGTTCATACGGCCGGGTTGCTAGAATGGAATGGATGGTGTTCATCCATCCAGCAGTAATGTTATTACCGTCTTAGTCGGTGCGGAAGGGCGATGAAAATCGCGGTCTACGGGAAGGGCGGTATCGGCAAGTCCACGGTCTGTGCCAATCTCTCCGCCTCACTGGCCTTGAAGGGGTGCAAGGTGCTTCAAATAGGCTGCGATCCCAAACATGATTCGACGCGCCTGGTGCTGCGCTCGGCGCAAAGGACGGTGCTCGAGCAGGTGCGCGCTGGCGAGAAGCCCCGCCTCGGGGACCTGGTCATGACCGGGTTCGCGGGGGTGGACTGCGTCGAGGCCGGTGGGCCAGAGCCTGGGGTGGGCTGCGCCGGCCGGGGGATACTCACCACATTCGAGGTGCTGAAGAACTCCGGCCTGCAGCTGAGCGATTACGATGTCGTGATATACGACGTGCTGGGGGACGTGGTCTGCGGAGGGTTCGCCGTGCCCCTGCGACACGAGCATGCCGACGCGGTGATGCTGGTGACCTCAGGGGAGTTCATGTCCATCTACGCCGCCAACAACATCCTCCGGGGAGTAAGGTCCTTCGATCACGAAGGCCGAAGGGTCCTGGGGATAGTGCTCAACCGGCGCGGGATGGAGGCGGAGGACGATCGCGTGGAACGCTTCGCCAAGGCAGTCGGCCTGCCGGTGATCGCCCGCATACCGCGTTCAGAGGCCATATTGGAAGCCGAATCGAAGGGAATGACCGTTCCTGAGCACATCCCCCAGTCCGAGCTGGCCTGCATATTCAGCGGTCTCTCGGAACTGCTGATCTCCACACCGCCGCTGCATGCCGCCAGACCACTGGCCGACGAGGAGCTGGAGCGGATCGTGCTGGGTCGTCTGACAACCCATAGGGCGGCGGCTCCCCTTGCGGACAAAGAAGCGGAAGCGCCCTGTCTGAAGGACAACCCCTTCCCTTCGCAGGCGGTCAATTCCCGAAGCACGCTTTTCGGCTGCGCCATGGCAGGGGCTGCCACCGCCACTGTGCAATTGACGGACGCCGTCACCTTGATACACGGTCCCGCGTCCTGCGGATACATAGTTGCCCAGAACCTCAGTTCAGCAGGCAGGCGCGCATTGCACTCCCGGGGGACCGATCTCAGGGGGCTGATGTTCCCCGGATTGGCCGTCACCAACATGGACGAGCGGCAAATGGTCTTCGGAGGCGCGGCAGCGCTGGAGAGGCAGGCCAGGGAACTGTTGGAGGGAGGTCCTAAAGCCCTTTTCCTGCTCACCACATGCGCCTCGGGCATAATCGGCGAGGACCTGACCAGGGTGATATCGGCCCTCTCCGAGGACTATCCAGGCATACCGATAGTCCCGGTGGCCAGCGATGGGAACATGACCGGGGATTACATGCAGGGGATCATCAATTCCTGCGTGGCCGTCGCGGGCGGGCTCATCGATCAGGACATAGAGCCGGTGGAAGGCCTGGTCACCGTGGCGGGGGAGAAGACCATCGCCTCGAACGCCGAGAGCAACCTGCGGATCGTCGAACGGATGCTCTCCCGTCTGGGCCAAGACATCCATTGCCGTTTCCTGTTCGACACCGAGGTGGAAAGGGTTCGAACCTTCAAAAAGGGGTGCTTGTGCCTTCCTGCGCATGATGACCATTACTGCTGGGTCCTGCGGGAGCTGTTGGGAAAAGGGTCGGGGATCAGGTTCCTCGACCGCGCCTTCCCCATAGGCATGGCCGACACCATGGAGTGGCTCAAGGTCCTGGGGAATGAGCTGGGCCGGGAGGAGGAGGCCAGGGACCTGGCCGTCGAACTGAAGGCCGACTATCGCCGGGCCGCCGACCTTCTCCGACCCTATCTGGAGGGGAAGAGGATGATGGTCCTCACCCTGAACCAGGAGGCCGATTGGACGGTCGAGGCCGCACTGGACCTGGGAATGGAGGTCGTCCTCTACGCATCCATGAACCAGGTCGACTACGTACGTCCCTTCCATCCCCGCGGGGAGATCAGGGGGGTGAAGCGCACCTTCGGATATTCACCGGCCGACCGCGCCCGGGACATAAAGGAGATGGCTCCGGACATAGTTCTCTCCACCTACGCACCTCAGGACCTTCCCACCGATTGCCATTATGAGATATTGCCGCTCTGCCCGGATGTGGGCCACCGGAGCGGACTGGACCGTGCCTCACGTTGGGCCTCCCTCGTCAGGGCGCCCCTGAGAGAGGGATGGAGGGATGCCCTGTGATCCTGCCGGATGCGTTCACGGGTGCCATCCTGGCCGCCGAGGGGGTGAGGGACGGGGTCGTGCTTCTTAACGGTCCTACGGGGTGCAAGTTCCACCACGGGGCCCTGACCGAGGCCCTATTTCCCCGGGCGGGGTCCGTGGACCCCCTCTGCTCCTCCGAGCTCTACTACTTCGGACAGCCGAGGGTTCCCTGCACCTACCTTCAGGAGGAGGAGTACATATCCGGCTCCGCCTCCAGGCTCCAGGAGGCCCTCCGTTTCGTGGGGGGAAAAGGGCATTCATTGATCACGGTCATCAATTCGCCGGGGGCGGCCCTGATCGGGGACGACCTCAGGAGGCTGGTGGACGAGGTGCGTCCGCCGGTCCCTGTGGCTGTGGTCGAGGGATGCGGTTTCAGTCAGAGCCCGGGGGAGGGTTTCCAGGAATGCCTGGTAAGGATGCTCGAGGCGTTGCCTCCGGAGATGGTCGAGACCACCTCAGGCATCAATCTATTGGGCGTTTCCATGTTAGACCATGGATGGGACTATGGCGTTTCCGTCCTCCGCGACCTGCTTGGACTTTGCAAGGTGAGGGTCGGAACGGTGCTCAGCGCTGGATGCACCGCCAGGGAGCTGGCGCTCTCCAGATCGGCCACCCTGAGCGTGGTGATGGACGAGGAGTTCGGAGGAAGGGTGGCCAAGGTCCTGCGCAACAGCTTTAGCGTGGTAAGGGTCAGCCCAGGACAGCCCATCGGATTCCGCGGGACGTCCAACTGGCTCGAGCAGGTCTGCGACGCACTGGGGGTCGACCCCTCCCCGGCGCTGGAGGTCGTTCGAAAAGAGGAAAGGAGGTGCGCCCTGCTTCTGGCCAGGCACAGTTCGCTCACCGGCCTTCCCAAGGGGGCCACCTTCAGTCTGCAGGCCAGGCCATCTGTCGCCCTTGGTTTGTTGGAGTTCCTCCATGGCTACCTGGGAATGGTCCCGGTCTGCGTCGATTGCCATGAAAAAGCCCCGGCCGTGGAAGGATATCTGCGAGAGCACGGTCTGGAGGATGTGCTGGGAGCGTCGCTGTTCCATCAGCCGTGCCAGCTCATGATGGGTGACGGCAACGCCGTGTCCATGGCCCGCTCGGCCCTCGGCGTCCCCGGCATAGAGATCGCACCGCCGTACCAGAGGACATCGCGCATCCGCAGGACGACCCTGTGGGGGCACGTGGGCGCGGTCGACCTGCTGGACGAGGTCCTCCTCAAGCTGGGTGACCGATGGTAGCTCAGAAGACGTCCAGAGACCCCTTCTTCAGGGCCAGCCTTTCGAAGTAGGTGAAGAGGGCGTAGGCCAATACGTAGAACGCGATCCCTATCGCCAACATAATGGCCAGCTCCCCGTACACGTCTCCAAGACCCCCTCCGGCGGCGACCTCCCTTACCGCTTGCACCCCATAGGTCAGCGGGAGGACGCTGGACGCCGGCTGCACCCACTCAGGGAGGTAGGACACCGGGAAGTTCACCCCGCATAGCAGCAGGCCCAGGTACAGCACGATGGTACCGAGCACCATGGATGAGCGGAGGTACACCCCCACACTGCCGATCATCATGCCGAAGCCGACCA
>Ga0302243_1002537_pt1 | contig 10366 bp, 10 predicted proteins | sample AAG_UR_Met_MG_FD_193514 | JGI IMG/M metagenome (GOLD analysis project Ga0302243, IMG submission 193514) | Enriched activated sludge microbial communities from anaerobic digester in WTTP, New Holstein, Wisconsin, United States - AAG_UR_Met | ecosystem: Engineered > Bioreactor > Anaerobic >...
CTGGAACGCTGGCAGATGGTCGGCCTTTATCGCGAGCTGGGCTTCGCACAGGGCGATCGCCTCCTGGTACCGCTTGCGCTTGGAGAGGAGCGCCCGGCGTCGGTCAAGGACCTCGAGGTTCCGGGGAAATGCCCCCAAGGCGTTCTCCAGGAAGGCGTCGGCCTCCTCCTCCGCCCCCAGCCCCAGGAAGGTGTCGATGATCGAGAGATGGGCGGCCGCATCGTTCGGGGCGACCCTGAGCACATCCTTGGCCGCGGCGTCCAGGCCGGGGAGGTCCTTCATGGCCGCCAGGACGCTCATGCGGCCCTTGAGGGTGGGGAGGTCGTCCGGCATGACCTCCTTCAGATGGTCGTAGCAGCGCAGGCTCTCCTCGGAGCGCCCTAGGGATTGGAGAAGGGCGGCCACCTCGGCCCAGGCCTCCGTGCATTCCGGGTCCGAGCGTAGGACGTTCTTGTAGTGCCCCACCGCCTCGGTGCCCTTACCGTCGGCCTTGGCCTTCCGAGCCATGGCCAGGTTCGCCTCCTTGTTCGTGGGGTCCCTTTGCAGGACCTCATCCAGCAGGTCCTCGGCCTCTTCCTGCTGGCCGAGGGCCTCCAGGGCCTTCACCTTGAGCATCATCAGGGACAGGTCCTGTGGAGCTAATCCCAAGGCCGTGTCCAGCTCGAAGAGCGCGGCCTCCGCTCTGTCCTTTTGGATCAGGGCGGACGCCTTCCTGCCGAGCCAAAGCGGCCGGTCGTCCGTCATCTCCAGGATGAGGTCGTATGTCCCCTCGTTCAACGGGTCGGCCTCCAGGGCCTTGAACAGGGCTTGCAGGGCCTCCCCCCGCCTTCCCATGCCGAGCAGGAGTTCCTTCCTTTGCAGATGGGCGTCCAGGTCGTTCGGATGGGTGGAGACCAGTCCATCCAACATAGCCAAGGCCTCCTCCGTCCTTCCCAGCCTCCGCAGGGCGGCGATCCTGAGCTTGGCGCCAGGCACGTCCTCTGCGAACGCCTTCGTGAAGCGGTCCAGCACATCCATTCCCTTGATGGTGGCGCCCAGGTCGAGGTAGGCCGTCGCCAGCCTGGAAAGCGTACTGCGGTACTCGTCCAGTTTGGATACGGTCTTGGGGTCCAGTCCTTCGAGGGCGGCCTTGGCCCTGTTGGCCTCGGCGATCGCTTTCTCCGCCTCCTTGGCCTGGATGTGCTTGTCGGCAGCGTCCAACGATCTCACGGCCTTTTTGATGGCCCTCACCTCCGCATCCAACAAGCTGTCCAACACCCCCATCCGATCACCTATCCTGACTTGAATGGAGCCCAGACAATTAATATGTTTGTCAAGGCCTCTTCGTTTCCAATGTCATACAGTTATTTACTGTTTGTCTGACAATTATTGCCATCGAAGCTTCGATCGGAAACGGATATTTTCAATACTGGCTATTCGTATGGAAAATTACTTATATTGTGTGACGTAATGTCTATTATTGTCTGACGAAGGTCGGACGGATGGGATGCAAATGAGGCGAAACGAGGATCCGCTCTCGGAACAGACCTACGATGGTCATGCCATTGAGTGGATGAAGACCCACACCATAAGGGACCTGAAGCTGATGGCCTTTGAGATGGACCATCAGGGCCAGGAGACCACGGAGCTGTGGGACCTCATCAATGACCTGAAGATCATCGGCCGCTAGGCCCATACGTTCCCGAACGGCCCTGGTGGAAAGACCCCCCCCCCTTACACTTTCCACTAGCCTCAACCTTTATTTTCAATTCCGCTTCCAGTTGGTCCTCCGATATGGAAGGGTTAAAATACGGACTCCTTATTATGAGCGCACCGCGCAGGTGTAATCTAGCGGTCAGGATTTTAGCCTTCCAAGCTAAATACTCGGGTTCGAATCCCGACACCTGCACCATTAACCATATCCAGTAATCGAAAATTTTTCATCGATCAGAGGGTTTTTGACTTTCATTGAACTGGCTACCTTGTCGGGCTTCGGTGCATTGCCCCACACTTTCTGTGCTTCCGAGATAGCTGATTCGGTCGTTTTCCGGCAGTAATATTTCTCCGTGGTCTTCGTGGTCGAGTGCCCCATCATGCGGGACACGGAATCGATCGGGACGCCCATATCGACGTTCTTCTGACCAAAGGTGCGACGACAAGCGCGGCTGTCATATCGAACCCCGGTCTGAGCTATCACCTTTGCTCTGAGCACGGTAAGGCTGTTCTGCGAGAAGTACCCGTCACCACCCTTTTTTATGTTTTGTATGGCAGGGAAGAGCGCTTCGCATGTCGGAGCTTCCTTCGATATCTTTTGGGCTCTGACCTTAACGTATCGCATTAGGAACGGAATGCCATCAGGATGAATCCCGGTGTCTCTGGGTTCCCCGTACTTGCCCTCGCCCTTGACATGCTCTGCGTGAATGATTCCCCTATCTAGGTCGAGATCTCCATTGTTCGCTAACCTCAGCTCTTTCGGTCTCAGCCCAGTACAGATACCGATTATGGTTATTCCATAACCTAGCATCAGTTGCCAATCTGAATCGTTCACGCTATTGGCGAAATGGATGATCTTTTCCCTGTCCTTGTCAGTGATGGGGTCATACCTCTGGAACACGCGCTTCGGGAAGTTTTGGGCAAACCGCATTCGCGTCATGTCCATTGAACCGTTGCCGATGAAACGTAGCATACTGTTCAACAGGTCCACGTTATGGCTGATTCCAGATGGCTTCATACCTTTGGCCTTCAGCAATTTCAAGTATGCTAGTATTTCCTTATCGGTCATCTTCCAGGGATTATAGTTATCGATGACCTTTGAATCAACCAGTGTCCTGAAATCTTTGTCCATTCGTCTCAACCGTCTTTCATATTCCGCCCAAGTTGTTTCGGCCAGTAACCCTCTCATCGCCTTGAGATACTGGTTGGCGGCGTTCAGGAAGGGATACCGGCCCATCGACCTCGACCCCCTCTTGCGACCCCGCTTATATTGCACCGAACTTTCCACGGAGGGTTTTCTGCCGCTACGTCTGTGCGTAGCATTTATTCCCTCGGAGAAGAAAGAGAGCTGTCTCTTACTTAATTTTTTAGCAGACTGGCTTCTCTCGTATGAGTGAATTGCCGATCTGCTTTTTGCTCCCATTCCGATACCCCGTCTAGCAATTGTTTGAATATTAATTATAAAAATAAAATTAAAGGGTTTGAACCTCATTCCTCTTCAGTGCTTGAATCACTCTCGCCCTCATCGTAGTCGTCGCTCAGTTCAGACGATTCTGTTTCTATGACACCGAGGTCGTCTAGGCTGTCTTCCAGACCGTCGACTATCGAGGTGGCTTGCTCTTCGCTCAGCCCTGCCTCGATGAGTTCTTGTTCAAGCTCCGTGAGAATTTTTCCAATTCTTCGAGATACCAATTATCTCACCTATTATCCCCATGGGAGTAGTATATTTTAGACGCCAGTAAAGTGAAAAATTAAGCAGGGTTAATTATTCCGCGTTCCGTTAGATTTAATGAACCTCAACCATATGGTCGATTGATGACCAGAGAGACCGACACCGCCGCGAGGTTAGCTATCCTGCTCGTCTTTCTTAAAAATGACAATCAAGCGCTTAACGTGTCCAGAATCACCACCAAGTTAAAAGAGCAGGGAATAGCGAAGTTCACCGAATCAATTAGGGATGAGGCTGTGCCAGTCGAACCGACCAATCCCACAGTCTCTGCGGCGTGCCAGGACTTGTTCAGTCGGGGGCTATTGGAGACGATGGTCGTTAGACCGCCAAGAAGCCCCGGGATGCGGGATACACCCCATTATTTCCTGCCCATAAGCGATGGAAATAAAGCTAGGAAGACGACTGAACACCTCCTGAAAGGGTTTGGTCCACAATTGGTCAATTCCACATATGGTCAGACAATCTCAATAGCGGTCGTTCAGGGAATCATGGAAGGCGTACTGGAGGCATACGGTATTAACTTGACAAAGAATCAGCGCGATAACTTAGCTAGCTTCATAGCGGATTCTCCCGAGGCCATGCGGAGGGCGATGGATGGGGGTTTGATATCATCTCTTAGGCGCTTGTCCGGAGGGAGGGTCGATCGGGAATCTCTCGTTGAAGCACTGAGTGTTTATCTTTCTGCGGCGAGAACGCTGGATATCGCTGATGATAACAATAGGAAGGAAACGCCTTGTGAGGTAAGCGATTAATTCTAATTATTAATCCTGCTCAACGCTTTCGAATCGCGGTTTGGAAAGATGAAAGAGAGAATCCCGCCATCGATCTTGAGAAATCCGACTTCATTCAAGAACACGACATCCTCCTGGATATTCTGAGTCTTCTTACTGATGCTGATTGTTGGAGTCCCCAACTCTTTCCCTATAGTCATTATGTTTGGCATTCGCATGAGCCTTTACAGTCCCTCGTGAGCTTGCGGAAAAGACTTATTCATTGACTGACTGAAGACTAAGAAAATTCATCAATCTCGACAGTCTCGTGGACTCAGACGGAATAGACTTAAAAAATCACAATGCCAGAATGCAACGATTACTTTTTTATTTTTATCCCGACTTTAACACTTGATCAAACGAAATTTCACTGGTTTTAGATGTTGATGGCATGCTAAAAAGCGGCTCCCCGCCGATATGGGTATTTGCAAACAACGCCCAGGGCGGGAGAACCATGTACTATATTGGACTGGATATACATAAAAAGAACACCCAGGCATGTATGAAGAACGAGGCTGGGAAAATCCTGTTTACTGGACGATTCCCATCAAAACCTAAGGTTCTTAACTCCTTCATCGATAGGCTCGAGGAGGCCGGTCCGCCGGCCTCCTTCGTGATCGGGTCGACCGGATTCTGTGTCCCGATCTACGATATCATTGCGGGCCGAGGTCACCAGATCAAGGTCGCTCATCCTTTGAAGGTGAAGGCGTTGACCGCTGGCCGCGCCAAGACCGATAAGAACGACGCAGAGATGCTGGCCGAACTTCTTCGTCTCAACGCCATACCTGACATGTTAAAAGAGGTTCCCCGCCGATCTGGGTAATTGCATAATGGCCCAAGGCGGGAGAACCATGTACTATATAGGAATGGACATACATAAGAAGGACACTCAGGCCTCCGTTCTGAACGAGAAGGGAAAGTTCGTTCACGGGGAACGGATAAGGACCGATGTCGTGGACATCGGTCATTTCTTTGAGAAGATAGAACGGATGAACGATGACGACCTCTCGGTCGTCATCGAGGCCACTGGCTTCTATTTCTGGATATATGACGTCATCGCAGGGCGGGGTCATCAGGTCAAGGTCGTGCATCCGAACCGGGCGAAAGCACTGATGAAAGCAAGGTCCAAGACCGACAGGAACGACGCTTTCATGCTCGCCCAGCTGCTTCAGCTGGGCGGTTTGGAAGGAATATACGTTCCCTCCAAGGATGTAAGGGAATTGAGAGACCTGACCAGGCACCGAGAGTCGTTGGTGCGCAAGAAGGGTGACCTGAAGCGCGAGATCATCGGATCATTGGATCAGCACGGTATCAAGGTCCCGGCGGAGTTCAAGACGAACTTCTCGAACAAGTTCAATGAGCACGTTCGGAAGTTGGACGTTTTCATCATCAACGAGAAGCTCGACCTTCTCGTTACGACGATCGAGAAGCTGAAGAACGTCGAGGCCGTGATAGAGGAACGTTATGGCAAGGACGACGAGGTCGAACTGATGATGACGATGCCTGGCATAGGCATCGTCACCGCTTCGGTGCTGAAGGGTGAGATCGGTGATATCGGCAGGTTCCAGTCCTTCGGGAACCTGGCGACCTATGCCTGACTGACGCCGTCCCGGTCACAGTCCGGGGAGAAAGAATGGTTCGGACCGACCGGGCATGGCAACGACCGCATCAAGCATGTGCTGATCGAAGCTACGCTGTCGCACGTGCATCACAAGAACGATACGAAGATCAAGGACTTCTACGAAAGGAAGAAGGGGCCGTTGGGCGAGAACAAGGTCATGGTGGCCACCGCCAGGAAGATGCTGGAGGCGGTCTACTTCATGCTGTATCGTAAGGAAACGTATCACGCTCACTGACGTCGACCACCGGCGAACTCATCCGCCCCGGAGCGCGTTATCCTGATCGTGGCAGGTCGGTGAGAGAGGACGACGGACGTGTCATCATACGCCAGCGAGCGTGGAAAGGTGGTTGTCTGATCGTCACGATCGGAATGGTGCTTCAGGCGAGAATATGGAGGTCGGAGAAATCATGATGTATCAATAACGGCATGACGGAAACGCGGGGAACCCTTTTAACAAAGGTGAGTTCGACAGTCGGCAAGATTATTCAAGAAAAATGAATGGTCAATTAATGCTGGATACCGTAGCGTTCAGCATCGAAGCATTATTGAACTCATCTCAATTTCGACCAAATCAACTGTCGAAGTTAGGTTAAATGTTCCTAAAAATGACGTTCACTAGGTCCTAGATGACCAGGCTATTGGGAGGAATTAGTATTGATAGTAAGGTTCGTAATTATAATATCAAGAGGTTGATAAGATGCTCAAGGTTGAATTATGTAAAAAGGACCGGTAAAAAAGATCATATCCCCCGAATTAGAGGGGGGATGAATTAAAATGGTCAAGCCAATATAAAAGGTATATGGATGTAGGTTTGTTCACTCTTCACATACCAGCCCCATAATCCATGGTAACCAAATGCATTGGCATAAGATTCATATGGTTGAATGGACCCTCCCTGATTAACTCTTATTGAAGCCCCTGGATAGACATCTAACGTACATCTTGACGCGGCACAACCGTTTTCTATCTCGTGTTTCCAGTTTCCTGTTTCTAAACTTAGATCTCCTGTTTCCTCGACGGCCACATCACTGATTGTATATGACCAGCCATATCCACAAGTGACTCCTGCCCCTTGTTGATTCAGAGTTACTCCAATATTAACAGTCGCCGTTGTCGTTCCCGATGTTGTTGTCGGGCCCCTTTTTACCAACTCATCGGAAGCATGAGGGCCATAATCAGCATCTATGAACGTGTGCATGTGCATTGTATAGTATCCTCTATCATAAGCGACCTTGCCTGGTACTGCTTCCTGACAAAAGTGTATAGAGTACCAATCGTATACATCTGTATTATCATTATATAAATATACATATTCATTTTGTATGTTTGTTCTTCCATACGGTTTTAGTGAATCGAGAGAATTAAATTCTCAATCATGTACCCATCCCCAATACGCCCCAGATAACAAGCAAGGATTCGATAAAGGTCCTGTTGAACTAGATACTCTACAGTCAGGTATAGTATTCGATATCCATTTCAATGCCCATGAATATGCGGCGGACAGTGCCTCCCCCATCTCATCAACATCATCTATATTCCCAGCTCCGGTGTAAACAGCTGTTTGTCCACCATCGAAGACCTTTATACCTTGTACTATGAGGTCACATCCACCAACATAATCCATTGAGTAGCCAGTTTGTTTAATGATATCAGACATTTCTCCTATACATAGGAGAGGCGCCCCCTTATCAAGTAATACCTTTAATGCATTACTAACTTCGGATGAATCTTGCGTTTTTACCCATGTTGCATCCACCAAAATGACCGCCTCATTACTCAAGACTTTCATTGGTAGATCGTCAAGAGAGGTTAAAGTGATATCTGATGAGACTTCTATCATTTTATTGATTATTATATCATAATAATTTCCACTTCCAAGAATAATGAGCGGAATATTTGAAATAATATTTATTTCATCATCATTTTCTTCATTTTGAACATTAGGCGATACTGATAATGCAATTACATTCGTTGTAACCATTAATGTCACAATGAGCAGTGCAACTATCAGATTACACAATTTGTTCATTGATCAATCACTCCCCCACTAACTACCCGATCATTACTGACCGAGCGAATTATCATCTTTTTTTTAAGTATTTATAAGTTCGTTAATTTTTTCTGGCCTTGTTGTAGAACAACAATGACCGGGTTGCCTGGTTACTGTGATATTGTAACAAGGTCGATGTTGAATAAAAAAAGGGAGAAATGGTTTGAAGTCAGAAACCCTTTGATTGAATAAAATAATTGACATACTGGCTATCTTCAGAGTCGAATCCCGACACCTGCACCATCGATCAACCCTGATCCCGATGGCCCCATACCGCTCCGGGCCCTCCTTCCCTTCGTATCGGCCCTTCCCCATGCTTTCGGGACGGGGATCGGGCGTCCGTTCAGGCGGTGGGCCTCATGTTCCTGAACGCCTTCACCGTCAGCGGGAACATCCTTATCTTTCCGTCCCTCCCATCGGCCATCATCCTCTGGATGTCGTAATCGTACTCCTTCCGGCACATCCTGATGACCTCGCTCGCCTCCACTATCCCGAACCGCAGGATCACGTTGATCGCGACCCTGGTCAAGGGGTTCCTAAGGCTTCGGCCGCCGTACTGGCCGAGGATCCTCCTCGCCCAATCCAGGTTATGCTCCCAGCAATCAAGGAAAAGCCGGGTGTGCGCCGGGGTCATGTCCTTTGCCTCGAAGGACCTCTCTCCGTTGACGAACTCCGCCGTCGCCACGAAGAACAGGGGCACGATGAGCGAGCGGTACTCCCGGAGGCGGTGCACCAGGTCGATCGTCGCCAGCACGTCCTCCTCCGTTTCGCCTGGCAGACCCATGATGATCGTCCCGCACGGAACCCAGTTGTTCTCCTGACAGACCCTGAACCCGGAAACGACCACGTCCGGCCATTCCTCCGGCGAGAAGGGCTTGCACTTTCCCTTCATGTAGTGCTGCATGAGGGAGGGGGACCCGGTCTCCACTCCTGTCTGGGCGCCCAACCAGTTCTCCTCCGACAGCCCCATGGTCCCAGAGATCTCCCTGATCGCGTCCGGACAGGAGGCGACGGAGGCCAGGGCGAAGTGGCTGATGGAGATCCTCTCGACGCCCTCCACCGCCTTGACCGCCCGGAACAGCGAGGTCAGGCGGTCCTCATTGACAGCCCATCCGTTCGCCCCGTAGCGGACGACGTCCTCCGCGTGCAGCAAGGGCTGCCTGCCGGCCCTGACGGTCACCTTGACGTCCTCGACGATGTCCTCGATGGTGCGGCATCGGTACTTGGCCATCGTCGGCACGCAGAACTCGCATCCCCGTCCGCACCCCCGGGCGATCTCGACGATGCCGTCCACGGCCGCGTCGCGCATCTTGGCGATGCGCTCGATCGGGGTTACCTCGCCCATGACCAGCCCAGGGACCTCCTTTCCCGCGATGATGTCGCGGAAGAGCTGCGGGACGACCATCTCCCCCTCCCCCACGAGCACGGTGTCGATGCCCAACCCTTCCCGTGCCTCTGGCTGGCATAGCTGCCACGCGCCTGGCCCCCCGACGATGATGTGCGGCCGGTACCGCTTGACCACGGGGTCGTTCAGGAGCTCCTTGAACTTGATCTGCATGTAGGCATTCCCGCCGAAGATGCTGGTGAACGTGGACGTGGCCGGCCCCATGCCCAACGGGTCGTTCTCCGTTATCCCGAGGACCTTCGTGTCCGGGCCGACCACCTTGCTGAGGTGCTCGGGGTGGGCCACTATCACCTCGTCCCTTCTGAAGCCGGCGTCAAGCAGTGCGGCCTCGATCTTCCTGGTGCCGCAGGGGGAGACAGGCACGGAGCCGTCTGCCCTCGGATGGATGGGCGGGCAGAAGACGCTGAAGTAGATAGGCTCGGGGACAAGGCCCTCTGGGACGACCGAGCTGAAGCCGAGGAATATGCCCCCGCCGTACTCGCTCATCAGGGTCCTGTCGGCCGTAAGCACGATCGGATAACCACTGAACTGCCTTTTCATGGTATCAACGGATGGGGAATATTACGAACCTTCCTATATCATTATTGTTTGTTTCCTACAAGTGATGAGAAGGTGGGTTCATCGTTGCCGGGGCATAGTGCATGCGGAGCGCGTTCGTTGAGGCCCGTGAGCTGGATCGAGCTTCCTAGATGAAAAAATAGGCGCAGGGGGGATCGGGGGCTTCCTATCCCCCTTGGCCTTGGGATGGATCTCATAGGAACGGGCCGAAGCCTGTGATGCCATCAACCCCTCGTGCATATTAAAGGGGAACGGGGAGGGGGGAACGAAGGTCGGATCGGTCGGCGAGGACCTGGCCATACCAACCGGCCATTGAAAGTGTGCCCTCACCTGCGCCTGTGCCGGACCTTCACCGCCTCGCCCCGGCGCATCTCGACCATCTCCCTCCCGCCCATCATGGCCACGCCCACCCCCACCACGGCGCCGTCGCGGACCAGCGCCACCTCCTCCCCGGCGCGGATCGCGGGGTCGGCGTCCTCCACCCCTACGGCGAAGAGGCTGCCCTTCACATCGAAATCGCCGATGGCGACCTTGGGGACGA
>Ga0302243_1002538_pt1 | contig 10362 bp, 11 predicted proteins | sample AAG_UR_Met_MG_FD_193514 | JGI IMG/M metagenome (GOLD analysis project Ga0302243, IMG submission 193514) | Enriched activated sludge microbial communities from anaerobic digester in WTTP, New Holstein, Wisconsin, United States - AAG_UR_Met | ecosystem: Engineered > Bioreactor > Anaerobic >...
CTGATCCTTGAGAAGCTTGAGGAGGAAGGCCAGTGGTTTCACAAGCAGAGATTCACGGCGACCAGGATGCACAGCTACCTGTGCAATGAACTCGGCTTCGAAGATCTGAGGGACTCATACCAACTGATACAGCGCTTCATGAGGCATTCAAGGAATGCAATGAAGCGCAGGAGCTACGAGGAGGGAGGGACAATGCCTCTTGTCTGGCATCCAGGGGAGGCCCAATGCGATTTCGGGGAGGCAGACTTCTATGACGAAAGCGGGAAGCTGTCCAGGCTCAAGAGCTTCATCATGTCCTTTCCATACAGCAATGGGATTGTCAGCGTCGTGTTGCCTGGAGAGAACTGCCAGTGCGTATGCCAAGGGCTTTTCTGGATGTTCAGGGCGCTTGATGGAGTGCCCTTCAAGATAGTCTTTGACAACGCAACCGGAATAGGCCACAGGGTTTGCAGCAAGCTTGTCGAGAGTGTTAACTTGCACTTATTAATAGCATGGAAAAGCATAGGAATTTACGAAATGCTCTAGAAAAAGAGCGATGGGAAGTATAGATTTTTAGGCTCATGCACGTTTTCGGTGGAGACGGTTGTACCTCCTGTCCTCAAGTCCCTTTCGTGACTCATCCCAGATCTTCAGGAAGAAGTACTCGTCATCCCTGAACCCATAGGCTTGCCTTCTCAGGGTCTTGATCATGTTGTTGGTGCCTTCGACGACGCCATTGGAGATGTGGTGGATTGCATGGGAGACAATGCCGTCGATGCGTTTCTCAAGCATGCCAGCGATCCCCTCAAGCTCCTTGATCCTGGATTTCCTGATGGCAGCGATGTACCTTGTCAGCGCAGCCCTCATGATGGCCGCATTCTCACAGGCCAGGGCGGACTGGAGCATCTCCCTGAACACATAAGCTGCCTGGATCCGCTCGTTCGAGGCCAGTATCTCATTCAGCCTCCTGCTGCTGTTGACGCTCCAGGCATGCTCGTTGGCCGGGATGCTGAGGCCGCGCCTGCCGTACTTCTCGTGAAGCATCCGGTTATGCTCCCTTGCAGCCTCATCCCTGGCCAGAAGCGTCTTTCGGTTGGACAGGACAAGGTAATTGCTTCTCTTGAGCGTCTGTGCCTCAAGGGAAAGCTCCCTGGTGTTAACTTGCACTTATTAATAGCATGAAAAGCATAGGAATTTACGAAATGCTCTAGAAAAAGAGCGAAGGGAAGTATAGATTTTTACGTAGTCTTTAAAAAGGAAAAGGGAGAAGAATCACTTTGGACGGTCTTTCTTCTCCCAGCACAATAAATGCTCATACAGGTTGATGCAGAACCCAAAAAAATTCAAGTGGTCGAAGGGGCATCGCATCCGGAATTCGGGCTGTTCGGTGAGCATAGGTGCGTCTTGTGCGGTTCCACCTTGCATGGCCACGGATGGCGTAGAAGATGGCTGATTGACGGCACAGGAAACGCAAGGCAATACTGGATTCATCGCCTGAGATGCAGTGAATGCAGGCAGACATATACGCTTATCCCAAGATGGATGCATGCTTTCAAGCTATACGGGCTGGATGTGGTGGAAGCTGTGCTCTCGCACAGGCTCGAAGCTGGCCGCTTCGACTACAGAAGCCAGGTTCCGGTCTATCTTCAGAAGGTCTGGTGGAGCCAGTTCAAGGCCAGATGCATGGTCCATGCGAGCTTTTGGGGAAAGGCCTGGCTTGGCGAGACCATAGCCATAGGGATGCCATACGTGGCATCCAGGCTTTCGATGAATGCCTCAGCCGACAATGGAACAATCAGGGTCATGAAATCACGTCTTCATGATCGCCACCATCCTTTGCATCTTTTCGTCCTTCCCTCCGGCTAGCATCATTGCCTGCAGGAGGCTTTCCAGGGAAATGACAGAAATGAAGAAAGAAAAGGTCTCGCTGTTCCGCTTCGGGATCATCTTTCCGCTGACTGATGAGCGTATGACGCCATCACAGCGCGGACGGATGATTGGCGAGTTGTGCTCCAAATCCTATGAGATACCATTCTCGACGAGGACGATGATCAGCGCAAGCACCATAAGGCTGTGGTACACGACCTACATGAGAGACCGTGACATCACAAGCCTGGAGCCGCATTCCAGGAGCGACAGCGGCAGGTCCAGGTCCATCAGCCCCGAGGTGCTGCGGACCCTGGAGACGAGACATAATGAGAATCCCGAGACCACGATCACGAAAATCGTGGAGCAGCTGGTCAGGGAAGGCGATGTCCCTTCAGCTGATGCAGCGAAGATGGCGTCCATCTACCGCTTCTTCCGCGAGCAGAGGAAGACCGGTCCCGACTCGGCGCAGAAGGACAGGGTCAGGTTCGAGATGAAGAGCTGCAACGACTGCTGGATGCTGGATGCCATGTCAGGCCCCAAGGTGTATTCCGGACAGGGATTGCAGAAGAGAATCGTCACCGCCTATTGCTTTGCTCTTATCGACGACAAGAGCCGTCTGATCACGCACGCTGAATTCTACACCAATCAGAAGACTGAGAGCCTTCTGGATTGTCTATGGAAGGCCTTCAACAAGCGGGGGCTTCCTCGCAAGGTCTTCACCGACAACGGACCGGCGATGAGAGACTCCAGGCTGGCTCTCGGATGTGCCGGCCTGGAAGTGCAATTGTCGTATGCGACCGCTTTCAGCCCCGAGTCCAAGGCCAAGCTTGAACGCTTCTGGCACACTCTGAGGATTCAGTTCCTGCCTGATCTTCCAAGGGACAGGATACTGGAGCTATATGAACTCAACAAGCTGCTGGACGCATATATCGACACCTACAACAACCGTTACCACTCAGGCATCGGAATGTCTCCAGTTGAGAGGTTCCTTTCCGAGATCAGGGCTGTCAGGCCGGCTCCCATGGATCTTCCAAGGCGGTTCAGGAAATCTATTGGCAGGACAGCCAGCAAGGCCAGGACAGTGCAGATCGACAACATGCTCTACGAGGTTCCGCTCGGATACTCGGGAAGGAAGCTCACGCTCCGCTACTCGGACCTCAGCGAGGTCGAGGCATTCTGCGATGGCTTGAGCATTGGCTTTCTTTCAAGGGTCGACCTGGTTGCCAATTCGAATGCCCATAGGCATAAGGGGGTGGCGAATGAGCGGCAATGATGACATAAGAACCTGGTTCGGCTTCAGGAAACAGCCGTTCTCATCAGACCTGAAGCCCGATCAGCTTTTCCTCAGGCCTTGCCTCGACGAGATTGCCGACAGGATCCGCTTCGCAGTCCAGAACGGCATGTACTTTGCCGTCATCGGGGAGGTCGGCGCAGGCAAGTCGACTGCAATGAGGTATGCGCTCAACAGGCTCTCGCCGAAGCAATACCAGGTGCTCTCTGTCGTCGGCGGAAACTGGACATTCGTGGAGCTTCTTCGCCAGTGCATGGCAGAGGTCGGAATCTTCACCAGGACCAACCAGCAGTCAGGCATGCTGAGATCCATATATGCAGCCTACGACAGCATGCGCGAGTCAGGAAAGCAGCCTGTGATCTTCATCGACGAGGCTCACCTGTTCCAGCAGGAGGTCTACAACCTCATCCACTTGCTTTCACAGCAGGGCCTTGCCGGTGGCAGGACCATCCCGATTGTGATGTGTGGACAGGAGATGCTGTTCGAGAAGCTCACAAGTCCACTCTGCAAGCCCCTCCAGAGCAGAATCCTCGATGGCTTCAACCTGCATGGGATGACACAGGAGGAGACCTCACAGTACATCCATCATCACCTGGTTAACCTCGGGGGAGGGAAAGACGGCATGTTTGAGAGTTCCGCCTTGGTGGCCATCCATCAGACATCCGCCGGCATCCCGAGGCGCATCAACGAGATTTGCTTGCTCTCATTGCGGGAGGCGATGGTCCATGAGCAGCGCTCCGTGACCATTGACTCTGTCAGGATGTCCACACGCAACTGGTGGGAGCGCTGATGCCATAGGCAGCCCTATACTGCTCACCAACTCAGCCTCGGGACATCGCCCGAGGCTTCTTCTTAGCCAGATGAATGCCGATTCCTGTTTCAGTTCTGCTCGTAAGTTCCAGCTGCAAAACAACTCGTAATTAGCTTGCTAAGACAATGTTCAAATCAACACTTGTGGCATTCCATCCTGTACTTTGTGAAATCGCTCTGGGAGCCAAGATCAATGGGCTGCTCTTCAGCAAGCCACTGGGCTGGCTCGTCTGTGTCGTCTGCCACGAAGACCTTTACACCGGCCTTCGAGCTGAAGACGGTAGCCACCTGGTGGAACACGCTTCTCTCCTTGATGGCCCTGATGTATCTAGCCGAGGTGTCTAGTGGAAGCAGGAGTCCATAATTCTCCGTCTCCCCGTCCTTGAGCACTGCTGGATTGCTTGGCTTGCCTTTCATAAGGCTCCAGAAATTCCTGCCGTAATCGTTGTTTGCGATCCTGATGACCTGTTCGTTTTCATTCATCATAGTGTTGCTCCTTCGAACCTCTTGGGTTCGTGTCTGTTTTCATAAAGGAAGGTGATAATACCCCCTTTGATTAACGATTTTTGTACATCGTTGTTTTGGCCCGCTATAAAGAAAAAAAGTCGTAGAGATTTAGACCCCCCTTGAACTAATCCCCTAGTTGCGGACACGATTGATTTGATTTTGATACCGCCAAGCCAGTTCTTAAACAGATAGGATTGTGAGAATCCAATTTTCCTGTACAGATGCCTAGATTTGAAAACCCGAATTAAGCACTTGGTTTTCAAAGATATTCAACTTACAATAAAAGAAGATTCCCGAAGTCCTGCCTCATCTGCATCTTGGACACCTGTAAGTCGCCGTCTCATGACTGCCATCGAACAAGTCGACAATGTCCATGACCTGGCCGCAGCTGGGGCAGTGGACCTTGAAGCCAAGATAATCCCTCAACCTCTGCGGCTCCCTGGAATGAAGAGCGTAGAGGTTGTGCTCCAGCTCCTTCAGATGCATCCTGTGGTTTCTGACGGCAGTTGATTCCAGGGTTGTGGGGATCATGGCCACCTTCTCGATTCCATCGCTGTCGGCATCAATCAGTGGAAAGAACCTGGTCATTTGAGCCTCCTTTCAAGCCTGCTCCATCGAAGCTTCAGCAGCGCTGCCCTGACCTTGGAAATCGAGCCTGCAGTGACGCAGGAGGAAAGAAGCGAGTCGATGGACTTGTAGTAGAAGCTCTCCTGGCGATGCTGGAGATTGAAATGCTGCAATCCTGTCTTGTGCCTTGGAACCAGGAGCACATCGGCTCCACCTCCTTTTGCCCTGGTGGCATCCAGCAGGACGAATTGGGTGAAATCGATGTGGGCATCCTTGAGAAGGCAATCCAGCTTTCCTGGAATCCTCATCGCTCGCTCTCCTTCTGAACTGGCTGGAAGCGCTGGCTGCAGAAGTCCATGGCTTCCTGCTGGGTCTTGAACATGACTTCCGAGAAGCCATAGACGACCTTCCAAGGCATGCATGCGCACTTGCGATTCTGCAGCAGCGCAGCAACCTGGCCTTCCTTGGCCCTGAACAGGCGCTGGCAGTCATAATCTCCATGCGAGAACAGCTCCCTGTCCACATCCGTGAGCCTTGGCTCTTTTTCATAGCTGAATCTATATTTCATCAGCCCTCCTTGTGGGTGTGCTTCATCGACACCACGAGTGATGGTCTTGGATTGAACGGTCCTTGTGACTGCAGATAGGAGGTGGGAAATTGCAGCACTGAGATCATCTCGTCCGAGGCCATCGCTTGTAATGTCGCCTGTATCCATTGGCTTGTTGCTGTTGGCTAATGAAAGACGAATATATGACTTACACACCCCTATTACCATAGGGGGTGTAAGTTGTAAGTCATAAGTTATTCCATTTGACTTATGGCTTTCTTTTGACTGATAAGCCATAAGTGATTCAAGCGAGGAAATCATCATCTTCAAGCCCTCCGTTGAATGTCCATTCATAGTCCTGGGGATTGCCCTTCTTGCCCTTTGTGGGAGCCGGCCCGATCTCATGGGAATCAATGATGGCTCTTGCAGTGCACAGGCGGGCGAAGAGTCCGCTGTTTGGAGCATGGGATTCCTGGACAGCCTTTGCATGGGAAAAACCGGAATAGGTCTCCAGGTATTCGATGCAGTCGAGCCTTGTGAAGATGGTCTTGCACCCTTGCTTCTTGCCATACTTCCTGATGAAATCCTGGATAAGGGCAAGGTCCTTCTGTGCCTGCTTGCTCTGTCTGGTAAGCTTGAAGTCTTCAATCTTCACAGGTGCGGATGAGTCCTTGAGCACCAGGCTGGTGATAGGCTCCAGATCATCGTCGTAGCCAAGCTCGATTGTTTCCAGGCCCAGGTAAAGGTCAGAGAGCTCCTGGCCATCCTTGTTCTTCTCGTGGGATATCTTGATTCCAGCCTTGCCGGACTTCTCGACCTTGATGTTGATGTCTGATGCGCCCTTGAGGTTCACAGAGCCCTTGAGCGTCTCGCCATTGGCCTTTGAGGTATGGTGGACAACCATCACAGTGGCATTGAACATAGCACCCAGGGTGTTGAAGGCGTTGATGTAGGAATCGGCATCCATCTGCTTGTTCTCGTCTCCCACTGTGAATCTAGCCTGTGTGTCGATGATGATCAGGTCAGGGGTCCATCCGTTTTCTACGAGCTCCTTGGTCACGCTGCGGATATGGGCGAGAGCCCCATCGGCATTGAGCTTGACTGCGGAATTGACATAGAGGTAGAAGCTGTCTGAGAACTCGGTGATCTCCTTGGCCTTCATCCATGCCTGGATTCTCTTGACGAAGCCTGGTCTTCCTTCACCCAGGAAATACAATACCTTGCCCTGCTGCGCCTTCTTTCCGAAGTGCCAGAGGGGAAGGCCATAGGCGATGGTGAGGGCCATGTCCAGGGCAGCAAATGATTTTCCGCATCCAGACTCTCCGAACAGGTACTCAAGATAGGAACCGCCCTTGTAGACAAAGTCCTTGATGAGCCATTCGATCTTGCAGGTGTCATTGACGAAAGCCTCAAGGGAGAGAAGCTCCGGCTTCCTGGGCTTGGAGGGATCTTCCTCTACAGGATCGAAATCCACAGGAGGATGGTTGAAATCCTGGGCAGAGATGTAGGAAGGGCTCTTCTCAATCTTGTCGTGGAAGAACTTCTGTGCGCTTCTCCAGATCTGGTCAAGCTCATCATCCTCCAAGGGAGGAGTGCATCTTTGCGCTTCGTTGAGGAAATGCTCAAGGGCTTCATCGCAATCGCCATATCGCTTGATGAGCCTGGCTCCGATGACGCTCATGCTGCTGTTTCTGGAACCTTCCTTTATCTCGCTTCCATCAAGCTTGTTGCTATTGGATGCAAAGAACTCGTCAATGCCAATCTCGCCATCATAGAACTCTATTCTAGGATTTGGAGTTCCATCAAAGTAACGGGCAGAGTCCATGGCCCCTTCATCGAAGAATGGGAATGCTTCCTGCACCTGTCCCTTGAGCGATTCCAGCACTGCCCTTTTTGTGATTGTGTTTCGGCAAACGAAGAAGACATGGTACCTGGGACGTGCCGATTCGCCTTTTTTCTCCTTCATATTGTTCTTGCTATAGCAGACAAGCAAGGCAACGCCAGGGAAGGCATTGTGGACGTCGATCGGGAGAACCCATTGTGAGGGATCGCTGCTGTGGGTGTTGTCGCAGTCAAGTGGAACGCAGTTTGCGCTCTCGAAGTGATCCTTGCTTCTTGTATTGTTCTTGTAATAGCCAATCACGTGGTCCTTTGAAACCAGGGTCTTGAACTCTTCGGGTGTGGATACAAGCATCCTATGTGGATAACGGATATTCGTCTCGTCACATATGCGGTCTGCTTGGCTCAACTGAAGCTTGAAATCCATCCAACAGGCTCCTAGTTGAAGAACTGGTTAGTGTCGAGTCTTCTTGGAACATCAGATTCCAGGCTGTCCAGCTGAGCAACGAGCTTGTCGTAGTTGATGAGAGCTTTCTTCCCTATGTACACGGCAGGAAGCTGTCCGGCTTTCAGAAGCCTTCTGAGAGCGTGGTCGGTGAGGAGCCCTGTCCTGGCGATTTCCCTGATGGTCATCATCTTTGGTGTGTTTTCCATGATAATCTCCTTTTTGTTTTGATATAGTAGACTTTACAATGATAATATACTACACAAAGTAATACTAAAGCAATACTTTTACAAAACTATTTTAGGAAAAATTGCACTATAACAAAACATAATGCTTGACATGTTTCTATATAGTAGACTATATTAAACGAAAGGAGACGACATATGGCGACTTTAGGTGAAAGAATAAAGGAAATGAGAAAATCCTCTGGAATGACCCAGAGTGAATTGGCAGAGAAGCTTGGCATGACCAAAGGAACCATCTCTGCCTGGGAATCTGATACCAGACGACCGGATTTTGAAGCGCTAGACTCAATGTGTGACTTGTTCCATGCCACAATTGACTATCTTCTAGGTAGGGCTCAGACCAATTTCTTTAGGGAAGCTACACCAGAAGAACAGGACCGGTTAGCTGCAATGGACTTGGCTGAGATGTATGAAGGATACGTGAAGAAGTTCTTGCGTCTTGAATATAGCGAGAAGCAGGCCATCATGGCGAAGATTGATTCTAGCTTCAATAGAGGGCTTGATGCCGGAACCCTATCTCCTGAAGATGAGATGATTGCCAAGGTGTGGTGGTCAAGGATTCCGAAGGTCATCTCTCGTTGAACTACTTGATAAGTCTTTGTCTTAGAGCAATATGGTAACAAGGAGATGTGTGGATGCCATCAATAGAGAAGCGCGGTGATAGGTTCAGGATAATGGTTTCAATGGGCTACGATGCCAAAGGCAGCCAGATCCGCAAGACCACCACTTTCACTCCTCCTTCCGGTGTCACTCCAGGCAAGGCCGAGAAGATGGCCATTGCGTTTGCCTATGAATTCCAGAAGCAGTCACAGGGCATGATCGACCTTGATGAGAATATCAAGTTCTCAGAGCTCTATGACTGGTATGAAACCAATATTGCGGAAGGCAAGCTCAAGCCCGCTGTCTTTGAGAGCAACAGAGTTATCTTCAGGAACTACATCCTCCCTTATCTTGGCAACATGAAGCTCAAGGATATAACGACACCCCGCATTGATATTCTTTTCACAAGGCTTCGCAAAGGCGGTGGCACCAAGGCGATGTACAGCCTCAAGGATAAGGATTTCTTTCCCTTGGGTTCCAGGAACCTTATCTCAACCGAGACAGGAATAGACCCTGGCATCATTTTCCGCCTAGCCAATGGGAAGACCATCTACAAGCGCAATGCAGAGAAGGTAGCCAAGGCCCTTAACATTCCTTTTGGCACCTTGTTCAAGTCAAGCGACCCCAAGGGACCGCTTAGCATTGGAACCATCAAGAGAGTGCGTACAGCCTTGTCGCCTGTCTTCAATACAGCCATCAAGAAGGGCTTCCTGATGCGAAACCCTGTGACAAACTCCACAATCCCAGTCGAGCAGGAGAAGGACCAAAGCCTGTTGAATATGGAGCAATGCAGAGCCCTTATGAAGGCTCTTGATGAAGATACCAACCAGAGGATGGCAAGGGTGCTCAAGGCTCTGCTGCTCACTGGAATGAGGGTAGGCGAGTTGACTGGACTTCACTGGACAGAGGTTGACCTGGAGAATGGCTACATCGAAATCAAGTACAACTGCTATCGCCTTAATGGCCAGTACGCCCTTTCCACCCCGAAGACCAAGTCCAGCCACAGGATCATAGCAATCCCTCCGCAGCTTGCCCAGGCTCTTAGGGAGCAGAAAGCCTATCAGGATGAACTGAAGAAGTCTGTCGGCGACAGATGGATTGACCGAGGAGCGGTGTTCACCGGCATGTTCGGTGAGTACATGAACAAGAGCGCCATCAACCTTGCCCTGAAGCAGATTCTCAAGGCCAATGGCTTTCCTTCGCTTCACACCCACCAGCTGAGGCATCTCAATGCCTCGCTTCTCATCAACATGAACGTGCCAGTGAAGGTGATCTCCGAACAGCTCGGCCATGCCGATACCAAGACCACAGAAATGGTCTACGCCCACATGTTTCACGAGACAATGAAAGTGGCATCTGATGCCATCACCAGGGCCTTTTCTGGGCTTTGATGATATCCACATCATCTGTCCAGGCCAGGGGTTTGTGTGGTGTTTGTCTGGTGTTGAAACCTATAAAACGAGACTGAACGATACTCAATCATGTGCAATAATGGCCCGCACAAAGTTAAACGTTATGGGACGTTACTAAAATTCACTGAATGATAAAATGCCCAATAGAGGCGTTTGGGAAAGAAGAACAAAAAGAAATTGTCGGCCATCCAGTAAGTGATGTGTGGGGCAATGAGGTCTATGAGCAAAAAATAAAACCCTACCTGGAACGC
>Ga0302243_1002542_pt1 | contig 10346 bp, 15 predicted proteins | sample AAG_UR_Met_MG_FD_193514 | JGI IMG/M metagenome (GOLD analysis project Ga0302243, IMG submission 193514) | Enriched activated sludge microbial communities from anaerobic digester in WTTP, New Holstein, Wisconsin, United States - AAG_UR_Met | ecosystem: Engineered > Bioreactor > Anaerobic >...
GTCACCGTTTCGGGCATGGAGCGGTACATCTGCTCACCGTACCAACCTCGCCTTGTAGGTATAAAGGGCTGACAGGGGGAGGTGGGTGAAAATGGGCGGGGACAGCTCAAAGGGTCGTTGTGCGTGTGCTGTCGATCGTCCTTTGGGGCCAGGACCCCGAGGCAATATCTATATCTTACAGGGCGTAATAAATATCGGTGAGCAAAATGAGCATGTCAATACACGAATGGGAGCTTCGACGCAAGCGAATGGTCGAGCGCGTCCTAGGCACGGCGCAGGTGATAATGATCGTCTTGGTCATGGCCATGCTCGCCTATTGATGGCATGGCAGGGTCCGAAGGGACGGTGCCACGATCAAAGGCCCGCGCGCTATCGGTAAATAGCCGACCATGCATTCTCCGCCCGATGGAAAGGGATGGGCCTTCCGTTCGCTTAGGCAACGGCATCGAGGTCGCCTATGGCGACACCACTTTCTTCCTGGACCCACGCAAGGTCACCGCAGAGGGCGTCTGTTGCGTCTCCCACGCCCATTCCGACCACATGCCCTCCAGCTTTGCCGGGGGCCCAATCCACTGCTCGGACATCACCCTGCGGTGCATGCGCGGGAGGGTGAAGAGCAAGCGGTCCAAGAACTACCTGGAGGACCCGGAACGGAACAATAGCCCCCTGGTCGAGGCAAGCGGCGCCGGGCACATCCTCGGGTCGAACATGTTCATGCTCGATGTCGGGCAGAGGGTCCTGTACACCGGGGACCTCTGCCCCCAGTCCCGCCTGGGCATAGAGGGTGCCAGACCGCAGAAGTGCGACGTGCTGATAATCGAGGCCACCTACGGCGACCCAAGGTACCGCTTCCCGGACCGCCGGGAGATGATCAGGGTCATCCACGACTGGGTCGAGGACATGTTGGACCAGGGCTATTCGGCGGTCCTGCACGCCTATCCCCTCGGCAAATCCCAGGAACTCATCACCATGCTGAGGGATCTCCGGCCGCGCCTGCACGGCTCGGTGCTCGAGACCACCCGCATGATGGAGGCGGACGACCTGCGCTTCGATTACCTTCCCTTCGATCCCGAAGACCTCGACCCCCAGGTGGTCATCAGCCCGGGGGCTTGGGGGGAAAACGGCCTCAGTGTCCTCAGGAAGAAGCGCTCCGCCGACGTCTCCGGGTGGTGCCTCGGGACCGGAGGCCGGTCCGGGGGCAGGATGGGATGGGGCATGGATCAGGGGTTCGCGTACTCGGACCATGCGGACTTCTATGAACTCCTCGATTTCATTGACAGGTGCGACCCGTCCGTGGTCTACACCCACCATGGCTCGGAGGGAACGCTCGCCCAGGAGGTCCAGGGGCGGCTGGGCATCACGGCCATCCCGCTCACGCGGGAAAAGAAGGGGCAGACGAACCTGGGCCGCTACTGCTGAGCGCCCCACATCCGGGGGTACGTCCCTTCGGGCAGGAACACCCGCACGGTCCGGACCGCCCTTCCCTTGTATGCCCTGTGCATGTCCCGCGCGGCCATGGTGGCGGTGCCCAGCGCCAGCGCCTCCCCCTTCAGGGTCAGGAGGGCGACCTGCGCCCCCTTCTCGATGCCCTCGTCCAGGGAGACGATGCCGGGGGCGTTCAGGTCCGCCCCATGCGCCACCGCATCGACCGCGCTGTCCTTGACGATGACCTTCGGCAGCGGCTCCAGCAGGACCTCCATCGGCCTGATGATGCGGCGCAGCCAGGTATCATCCCCTTCCCTCCAGTGCACCACAGCGTCCGTGAGCTCCTGCAGCGTGACCGCCTCCTTCTCGGTCATCGCGCCCGAGCGGGTGCGCCGGAGGGCCCTCATGTTCGCCCCCACCCCAAGGGCCTCCCCGATATCCACGCACAGCGTGCGGACGTACGTCCCGGCATCGCAGTCCACCTTGAACAGGACGTCCCTGCCGTCCACCTCCAGGACGTCGATCGAGCTGACCTTCCGTACCCTCATGGCCACCTTGACCGCCGAGCGCACGGGCGGGGTCTGGTATATGGGGCCAACGAACGTCCCGATGACCTCCCGTACCTTTTCCTCCGGGACCGGCCGATGAAGGTACATGTGGCACACGTACTGCTTATCTGAGCGGAGGACGAGGTCGGTCATGCGCACCGCCCTCCCCAGGGCGATGGGGAGCACCCCGCTGACATTGGGGTCGAGCGTTCCTCCGTGGCCGATCCTCTCCACCCCCAGGATGTCCTTCGCCCAGGCGGTGACCTGGTGCGAGGTCGGCCCCTGCACCTTGTCGAGGACGATGACCCCCCCATCCAAGAGCTCCTCCACCGTCCGGTCCTCGGGCCGCTTCCCCCGGGCAAGCGTCCTCGGCCCCTTGTCCCGGACGAGCATCTCAACCGCCCCTGACGCGGGCAATGATCCGCTCGACCACCTGCTCCGGGGTGAGGGCGCCAGTGTCGATGACCATGTCGTATATCGAACGGTCGGTCACATCGATGTCATAGAACCTGCGGTACCTCAGCGCTTCGCTCGCCTCACGGGCGCTCATCTCGTCCATGGCCTCCCGCAGCCCTACCCCCTCCCGCCCGGAGACGCGCTTGGCGCGTACCTCCAGGGGTGCGTCCAGATAGACGCAGAGGGCCGGGATGGCGTTGCGGCGAAGCAACTGCCCTGCCAATCTCCCCTCGAGGATGACGTCCTCCTCCTGCCGTGCGCGCTGGAGGAGGCGGTCGTCGATGAGCCTGTCGTACTTGGGGTCCTGCTCGGCCAGCCTGCCGAACTCCTCCAAGGACATGCCCAGCTCTTTGGCCATCTCCCGGAAGAGGTGCCCGGATATGGCCGTCGGCCATCCCAGGGCCTCGCTGAGCAGCCGGCACACCGTGGTCTTGCCACTGCCGATCGTTCCGCTGATGGTGATCCTCATTTCCCTTCGGCCTTGAGCTCTTTCAACCGCCTCTTGAACGAGAAGTACCTCAGCCCCCTTGAAAGCACCTGCCCGAATGGGATGCTTATCAGCGAATAGAGCAGCACCCACGATGGGAGCACATAGGTGTCGTTCAGGTCGGCCACTTTGGACCACGGGACCGTGATGAGCGCACTGTCCATGTTGCCGACGAAGACCGCCAGCCAGGCGAAGATGGGGATGATGATGAGCATGGTCACCGGCATCAGCTTCATCTGGGTGGTGGTCTGCTTCATGGACTCCTCCATGACCTTCGGCTGCATCTCCATCAGTTTCTTCAGCTTGTAGGTGTTGTTCTCCAGGCGGGCCTGGCGCATCTCCTTGTTGAAGGCGGACATTATCCGTTGGCTTTCAGCCTGCTTCACGTAATCGGTGAAGAAGTGGCGGACCACTATGCTGAGGAAGGTCATGAACGCCCCCGTGAGGAACAAGGTGACAACGGGCATGGTCCCATCGAAGCCCCAGAGAGGGGTCAGGCCCAGCCCGACCAGCTCCCCGAGGCTGGTCCTCAGGTTCTGATCGAACATCACGAAGATCGCCATGACGAAGACGAAGATCATCAGCATTCTGCTGGTGGTCGCCTTGGCGTTCTGGGGCGGTGCGTCTGCCATTCCTCATCACTCTCCACCGAAGAATCCCCGCAGCACGGGGTGCATCTCCATCATCTGCTCCCTCCCTATCGCCTCGTAGAACTGGATCATTATGCCCACCGCCAGCAGCACGCCGGTCCCGCTCGCGTTCCCCACCGTCCCGATCAGATCCGCTCCGGCCGCCAATGCCCCGACAACGGCCCCGGAGATCACCGTCACGACAGGGATGTACCTTTCCAGCACCCGCTTGAGCACCCGGGGGTCGCGCCGGAAGCCAGGGATCTGAAGCCCCGAGGACTCGATCTGCCTTGCAACGGCCTCCGGCCCCATATTGGTGGTCATGATCCAGAACTTGGCGAATAGGACGGAGCCTCCGACCATCACGCCCACGTAGATGAGCACGTGCAGCAGCACCTTCAGGGAGCTATGTCCATAGACCATGCTCCCGTAGGTGCCCGGGTCCAACATCGGCAGGAGCCAGTCCCCTACCCCGCTGGGCGTGGAGAGGTACCAGGCCAAACCGGAGGTGGCCCGGTTCTCTCCGGGGGGATAGACCCCCAACCAATCTGCATGTCCGATGAGAGGGATGCCGCTCAGGAAGTCGTTGGTATAGAACAGCATGGTGAACATGCTTACGTTCGCCAGCAGCGCGGCCATCAGGATGACCGGGATGTTGGATGCGTAGATCAGTTTGATCGGGTATCTTCCCCGCGCCCCCCTCGCGGTCCCATGCGCCAGGGGCAGTTCGATGCGGGCCGATTCCACATAGGCCACGAAGAGGAAGATGACGATCGTGCCTATGAGCGCGATAAGGGGATTGGGGTTTGCGATGAGGATCTGTTCATAGCCTCCGCTGGCAAGGTCGGCCGCCGACTGATGGGTCAGGATGTAGATCGTCTTGGGGATCGCTCCTACTGGAAGATTGCTATTGCTCAATGGCTGATCCGGATAGTAGCCCTCGGTGTTCAGCGTCCCGGTGAACAGCGCCTCCGCGACGCCGGCGGCGATGAACAGCGAGATGCCGCTGCCTATGCCCCACTTCGACACCACCTCGTCCATGAGGAACACGAGATATGAGCCGACGCATAGTTGGACGACGATGATCAATCGGGCGATGTTCTCTCCCCGGAGGAGCCCCGAGGCCCCGAACGTCCCGTTGAGCCCGGAGATGAGGGAATCGGAAGGGACCAGGTACCCGAACACCTGGGGCACCGCCTCGACCAGGATCATCACTATGACCAGGAACTTCTGGGTGCTCTGATAGACCGCCTTGTCCTCGCGGTTGGTGAGATCGAGCTTGATTATCTTCGCTCCCACGAACAGCTGCATGATGATGGAGGCGGTGACTATCGGGCCTATGCCCAGATGCATGAGCGAGCCCTGCGCCCCGGCCAGGATGGCCCTGTACTGGGCGAACAGGTCTACGGTCTTCTCGCTGTCCAACCCGTAAAGGAAGACGTTGGTCATAACGAAGTAGAATACCAGGATGACTATGACCCACAGCATCTTGGTCCGGAAATGGACGTGCCCTTCGGGTTTGGAAACCGCCGGTAGGCGGTCCGTTATCGGCTTCAGCTTGTACAGCCTGCTCTTCTGGTCGTCGGCCATGAGCACCACGTGCTACTTACTCTGGCACCACGATATGCCCGCCTGCCTTTTCAACCTTGGCCTTCGCCAAGGCGGTGGCCTCCGCGACGGAGACCACGAAGGGCGTGCTCACCTGGCCGTTCCCCAGCAGCTTGTCGACGCCCAGGGCGCCAAGGTCGATGGAGATCTTTCCGTCCCTCTCGACCGCGGTCCCCTGGGCCTTCATGACCTGCAGGGTCTGCTCCAGATCGCCCACGTTCATCGTGATCTTCGCGGACACGGTCTTCTGAGGCCGCTTGAAGCCGTGCCGGCCGAAATGGTCGGGCATATACTTCAGCATGTACTGGGCCTTGTGCTTGTGCAGGCCAGCGTTGCCCTTGCCCCCGTGCTTTCCGGCACCTCGACCGCTCTTCTTTCCGCGACCATGGGTCCTGGAGCCCCTGAACTTCTCGGTTCTGCTAACCATCGATATCACCTTTAGATCATCCTGGAGATGAGGTCGTTTATCTCCTCTCCCCGGTAGCCCAGGGCACCCCCGGCCCCGAAGCCGCGCTTGACCCCTTCATAGCCCTTCTTGGGCGGGCTCAGGCGGAACAGGGGCTTCACATCCTTCATGTCCGAGTACTTTGCCTCGCCCTTGACTATGCCCTTGGCGAAGGCCATTATGGAACCGAACGGGGTATTGTCCTTGACCACCCGATCGTCTATCGGCCTGTCGCCAACCAATCGGCCGCGGAACTTGATCATTCGGGCCAGCGTCTCCTCCGAGACCTCTCCCCAGGTGATGTAGTCCTTGGCCTTCATCAGCATGCCCTTTATCTCATCCGTCTCGGGAAGGACCACGCAGTGGTTCGCCCGGGTGAGGCGAAGCATACGCATGGTGTCCTCAACGTCGCTACGGACGCCGGAATGCCCGCGGATGCGTATAGCTGCATATGCCATGCTCATTCCTCCTGTCCGGGGGCGCCTTCCTCGGCCACGTGCACCTGCACCGGCCCGCTGACGATGTGCTGCCTCCTCTCCTGCTCCTCCGAGACGCGCATCTCGATGGTGTTCTGCAGGGCGTAGAAGGTCGCATACGCGTAGTTCACGGTCGTCTTGGTATGCCCCTTGGCGAAGCCCCAGGAGTCCTTGACCCCGGCGAGCGTAAGGAGGCTCTTGGCCACGTCCCCCACCGCCAGGGATATCCCCCTCGGGGCGGGCTTAAGGACGACCTCCACCGAACCGGACTTGCCGACGACGGTGAAGGGAAGCGAGTGCGGGGCGCCGCACCCGCACTCCCACGAGCCGCATCCCCGCTTGATCTCGATTATGTTCAGCTTGGCGTTGTCTATCGCCTTGCGGATGGAGGGTCCCACCTCCTTCCCCTTCGCCCGACCGATGCCGATGAAGCCATCGCCGTTGCCTACCACGCAGGTGATGCGGAACTTCACCCTTCTCCCGGAGTCGGTCATCCTCTGCACAATGTTGACGTCGATGACCTCGTCCTTGAGGTCGGGGAGCAGTATGTCCACTATCTCCGGCTCGCGCAGGGGGAGCTTGGTTGCCAGTGCCTGGCTCATGGTGGTTATCTCACCATTGAGCACCATCTTTCCCAACCTGGTCTTAGGTACCCAGTCCATCTCAGTTCGCCTCCATGCGGGTCTTGATGTCCATTACCATCCTCTCCACGTCATCGCCGATGTGCTTGCCCGCAAGCCGCTCCTTGCTCGGCAGCACCTCCTTGCCGTGGGGGATGCGCATTCCGGCGTCCAGCATGCCTTTCAGCGCGGCGAACGCCGTGGCGCCCTTGGCGGGCACCTTCAGGCCGATGTCGAGCACGGCCTCATTCACTCCCTTGGCGACGGCCTTCTTCCCGGCCAGGTACCCGGTGAGGTATGCGGCGGGAACGTTGCCGGTGGCCTTGTCCCATCCCATTCCCAGCAGCTCGCGGGAGTGGGCGGTGACTAGGACCCGGTCCCCCTGGGGATCGAAGTCCACGATCTGCACGCTGATATGGCGCAGGGAGGTGCGCACGACCGCGCGCGGGACCCCGGCCCTCAACAGCCTCGCCCTCTGTCTGTAATCGGTCCGGCCTTCGCGCCTGCGGCGGAAGGCCACCTTGTATCTCGGTCCCTGGGCCATCAGTTATCCTCCTTGAGGTAGCCTTCGGTCTTCAAGTGCATGAGCAGGTTGTTCCTGCTCCTGAACATGCCGCCCTTGGCCTTCATATAGAATTCACGGTACACCTTCGGGCTGATCTTGCCCTCGTCCCGCAGCCCACGCAGCGTGGCGCGCAGGGGCCGGATCGTTTGGATCCAGGCTTCCTTCTTCGGCCTCCTGGCCGTGGAGGTGCCCTTTCTGCTGCCCTGTCCACGCCTGCGTCCCTTGGCCTTCTGGGCCGACCGGTGACGGGCCCGTCCTCTGGACACTCCCCTGACGGGCAAGGCGCGGATGGACCCGGACTGGATGGCCGTTCGGATGTCCGCCCGGGTTATGGCGTCTGCGACGTCCTCTATGCGGTTCGGATCGATCCAGACCCTATTCTCCCCGCACTTCAGGACCTCGGCCGCCATGCGCTTCTGGTTCTTAAGATCCATCTGTCTCACGTCCTGTTCAATACGCGGATGCCTAGTTCATCCGCCCTCTCAGTTATCGCCGCTCTCTTCCTTCCGCCCACGGTGCCGCCGATGCGGATGGCCTGCACCTTGGGGTTCACATCGTCCAGCTGCCCTACGGTATGTACCAGGACCTCCTGGAACCCGGATGGGTGATAGCCGCGCACCGCCTTCGGTCCGCGGTAGCCGATCGAGACGACCGGCGGGCGGTACGAGAGATGGCGCCGCATCTTGGAGTGGATGCCCTTGGGCTTCCTCCACTTCTCGCCCAACCTCTGGTAGCGGAACCACTCCTGCCTCAGGAAGGCCGGGCGGGCTGCGTTCTTGGCGCCCCTCAGCTCCAGGGCGGCCTTGAGCTCGGCATCGAGCACGGGCTTGACCTTCGGGACGGTCTTCGCTTCCTCTTCCACGATCTCCGTCCCCTCCTCGCTGAGCAGTTCTATCCAATGGTCGGCGATCTTGTTGCCTACGCCGTCCAGGGCATCGACGATCTCCTTCTTGCGGTCCTCGTCGTTCAACGCTGCCAGGAGTTCTTCCGTCTCCTCGATGCCCATCTCGGCCAGCTGAGCGGTGTACTCCTCCCGGTAATAGGGGAGGTCCTGGATCCTCCTGATCTCCTTCTTGGCCGACATCACTTGGGCCTCCTTGCCTTCTCTACTATATATATCCCGTCCTGGAACACCCGCGGGTCATAGCCCTTGATCCGGGTGGCGCGCTCGATGTTGGCGGCGGTCTGCGAGACCTTCTCCAGGTCGGAGCCGGTGACGAGGACCTCGTTCCCCTTGATGGTGACCTTGGCCCCGCTCAGGATGGGTGCGGAGCGTGGCGCCTTCTCGCCCAGGAAGTTCTCGATGACGAACCTATCACCCTTCACCATGATCTTCATGGGGAAGTGGGAGTAGACCATCTTCAAGGCGTACTCGAAGCCGTGGTTGGCCCCCTCGATCATGTTCCTCAGATGGGCCGCGTACGTGCCAACGAGGGCCTTCTCCTTGGTGCGAGGGTACTCGCACTCCACATGGAAGGTGTCGTCCTTGAAGGCGACGCTCACCCGGGGGTGGCTGAAGTCCCTGGTTACCGTGCCCTTGGGCCCCTTGACGGTGACCTCGGCCCCCTTCATGGCGACCTTCACCTCCTTCGGCACGTGCACCCTCTCGTCCAAATGTCCGGTTACTGTCATGTCATTCCCCTCAGTAAACGAACGCGAGCAGCTTCCCGCCCACGCCCTTCTCCTTGGCCTCCATGTGGGTCATCACGCCATCGGTGGTGGTCAGGATGAGCACACCGAAGTCCTGGGCCGGCAGATAGCGGGCCTCGTACTCCTCCATGTCCACCTTCTTCACCGAATAGCGCGGCTTGATCACACCGCAATTGTTGATCCTCCCTTCCAGCATGACCTTGAACATTCCGGCCTTCCCGTCCTCTACGAACTCGAACTGGTTGATGTAGCCGTTGTCCTGCATCACCTTGAGCACCCGGCCGATAAGCTTGGAGGAGGGCCTGATCACGCACTCGCTCTTCCCTACGGCCGCAGCGTTCTTGATCGTGGACATCGCATCATTCAATGGATCGCTCTGCATCTTTTCACCTCACGAGTACTTCTTGAACCCTATCTGCGGCGCGATCTCCCTGAAGCATTGCCGGCAGAGATGCATGCCGTACCGGCGGACTATGCCCCTTCTCCGGCCACACCTGGTGCAGCCCACGCTCCTTCCGAACTTCTTCTTGGGCTTCAATCGATCACCTCGACGTTGAACTTCTGTGCGATGAACTCCATCGCCTCCTCCCTGGTCATGCGGTGGGACCGAGGGATGGAGCGGCGCATGATGCGGCGTCTAGCCACACGTCTTCCAGGCCTCTGGATGGACACGCTGATGTCCATTCCGAATATGCCGATCTCAGGGTCGTACTTCATCCCGGAGAAGTCAGTGTAGTCCGCTATGCCGAAGGAGAGGTTCCCTTCCCTGTCGAAGGAATAGGAGGGGATGCGGTTCTCGCGGATGCTGAACGCCCTCCTGAGGAACTCCTCCGCCCTTTCTCCCCGCAGGGTCACAAGGCATCCGATGGGCATCCCCTCGCGGATGCCGAAGTCGCGGTTGGTCACCTTGGAGAAGGTCTGTCTGGACCTCTGTCCGGTGACCATCTCGATGACCTTCTGCGCCTTGACGAGGCGCTCGCCCGCCTCCCCAACGCCCATGTTCACGACCACCTTCTCGAGGTACGGTCGGCGCATCACGTTCTCACTCATGCCGCCCTCACCTCCGGAAGGAGGATCTCCGGGGTCTTATTGCCGATGACGAACACGTTGTCCTTGATGGTAAGGATGCCGTTCTTGAAACGGACCAGGTTGGGGGCGGTGGAGCGCTCCTCCACCTGCTCCTCCACCACGTTGATCTGGCCAGCGTTCGAGCCGCTGATGATCATGGCCACGTTACCCTGCACCAGCTTGTAGGCGTCCAGTATCCTTTGGCTGGGGAGCTCTATCTTGAGCACATCGCCGGTCTTGTAGCTGTCCGTATCGACCAGGATGTTGCGCCCGTCGTGCAGGTTGAGCTGCAGGCGGCCCCCGGCCACATACGTCTTGTTCTCGATGCGGCAGAGCTTCCATTTGACGCGGTCCTCGCCTATCTCTACA
>Ga0302243_1002561_pt1 | contig 10288 bp, 8 predicted proteins | sample AAG_UR_Met_MG_FD_193514 | JGI IMG/M metagenome (GOLD analysis project Ga0302243, IMG submission 193514) | Enriched activated sludge microbial communities from anaerobic digester in WTTP, New Holstein, Wisconsin, United States - AAG_UR_Met | ecosystem: Engineered > Bioreactor > Anaerobic >...
GTGGAAGCAGACGCCCTGGGAGTCAGTGACCCCCCGGGGCAAGATCTTCTACATATCGCAGCTGGGCAAGCGCACCGCCATCGACAAGATGTTGGGCCGCAAGGTCGAGATCGATGATGAGTTCGTTGAAGCGCTCTTCATGTGCACCACCTGCGCCGCCTGCGCCACGGTGTGCCATGTCGGGATCGACTTCGCTGAGTTCTGGGAGAAGGTCAGGGAGTGGTGCATCGATAACGGTCACGGTCCCATGCCTGCCCACGTCACGATAAGGGAGCGCCTGGAGGAAGGCCGGAACCCCTACAACGAGCCTATGGACAAGAGGGGTGCCTGGTATCCCGCGGTCCCCAAGACCGACAATCCGGACGTGGTCTTCTTCGCCGGCTGCACCGCTTCGTACCGCATGCAGAACCTGGCCAAGGCCAGCGTGATATTCCTGAACCGCTGCGGAGTTACCACCAACATCATGGAGGGCGACGAGTGGTGCTGCACCTCGCCCGCGCTAAGGACCGGCCAGACCGGACTGACCTATCGTTTCGCGGAGCACACGATCGGCACGGTCGAGCACATGGGCGCCAAGGCCATGGTCACCGCCTGCGCCGGTTGCTACAAGACCACCGTGCATGACTACGGCAAGTTCTATTCCCACCCCACGTTCGAGGTCTTCCACTTCGCCCAATACGCCAACAAGCTGCTGAAGGAGAAGAAGGTCAAGTACACCAAGGAGCTCAAGGCCAAGGTCACCTACCACGACCCGTGCCACCTTGGGCGCCATGCCAAGGTTTACGACGAGCCGCGCGAGGTAATAAAGTCCATACCGGGCGTGGAGTTCATCGAGATGAAGAACATCCGCGAGAACTCCCGCTGCTGCGGGGCCGGCGGCGGCTACAAGAGCCAGTACAACGACATGGCCATCGCCATAGCCGTGGAGAGGGTCAAGGAGGCCGTGGCCACCGGCGCCGACATACTGGCCACCACCTGCCCGTTCTGCGTGCTGAACATGACCCAGGCGGCCAAGAAGATCGGGGCCAAGATAAAGGTCATGGACGTCTCCGAGATGCTGGTCATGGCCACCGAGCCCGAGGCTCCGGTCGAGCCGGCGAAGCAGTGAACCCCTTAGCCAAATCCCTTCCCCATTTTTCATCATGTGATTTGCCGACGGGCTGAGTGCCAAATGAGACAGGACGAGCAAGCGGCCAGTCGAGCCGCCCAATATATCCGCCGTGGTTATCAAGGGTTGGTCACCGAGGACTTCCAGGACTACCTGAAGAAGTGGATTCCTTTGTCCGTGCTGATCGGTCTGTTCGCTGGACTGGGGGCCATGGTCTTTCAGTGGCTCCTGATGGGTGTTTGGAACGCCTCTTACGAAGCTACGGAGCTGCCCTGGTACGTCCGTTTCCTACTGCCCGCCGCGGGAGGATTGCTGGCTGGCCTGGTCATATCCAGGCTCTCACCGGAATCGGCCGGAGGCGGAACGGGATATGTCATCGAGGCCATACACCACAAGGGGGGCAAGGTCCCCCCTCGTTCTGGATTTTATAAGATCGTCGTCTCCGCCCTGACCCTAGGCATGGGCGGAAGCGGAGGGCGTGAGGGGCCCATCATGCACATCGGGGCGGCGGTGGCCTCCTTCTTCGGAGGACGGTTGAAATTGAAGAAGGGAGATATGCGCACCTTCGCCATCGCCGGGGCGGCGGCCGGCCTCTCCGCGGTTTTCCGGGCTCCCCTGGGCGCAGCGATATACGCCATAGAGATCCCCTATAAGAACGACCTGGAACCGGGGGCGGCCATACCTTCCATGATCGCCAGCGTGGTGTCGTACTTGGTGTTCGTGTCATTCAATGGGTACGAACCGCTCTTCAAAGCGCCCAGCATGATAATGGACCTTGATCTGGTGATCGTTCTTGCGATAGTTATGTTGGGGGTGGTCGTAGGCCTTGCCGGGAGGATTTTCATAATAACCATGCACGCCACGGAGCGGTTCACGACACGCAGCCGTATCCCTTTGGCAGCAAAGGTGATGTACGGAGGGCTGATGGTGGGATGCATAGGCCTCTTCGTTCCAGAGGTCCTGGGCCTGGCAGAGGATGATATCGCCAGATTGGTCGAGGGATCGATCACCTCGGTCGTCTTTCTGCTGGTCCTTTTCCTGGCCAAGATGTTTGCCACCAGTTTTACCGTGGGGACCGGTGGTAGCGGGGGAGTGTTCTTCCCATCTCTCATGATGGGAGGGACGCTAGGAACCGCCTTCGCATTGATCTTGGACCTGACACCGCTCCCATTGTTCGCCATAGCTGGGATGGGAGCTATGATGTCCGGAGTTTCCAAGACCCCTATCGCCGCCTCGGTCCTTATGGCCGAGGTCGTCGGAGGGTACACGGTGCTGATCCCGGTGATGCTGGCATCTGTCATCGCCTACATCGTCACTGGAGATCAGACCCTGTTCAGGAATCAGGTGGCCAGACGACCATTCGTGTACGACCCCGCCGCTCTGGATGATGTCCCGGTGGAGGCGGTGATGAGAGGGGACCCGATAACCCTGACCCCTGAAATGAGCTTGGCGGACGCGCGCAGAGGAACTGCGGCGGAACCCCATTATCTTTACCCAGTGGTGGACGATGGCGGTCGCGTACTCGGCGTGGTGCTCAGGGAACAGCTCGAGGTGCCTGAGGGCTCAGATGAAAAGATCGAAAGCCTCATGGTAAAGCACTTCGAGAGGATCAAAGCCGGGACTTCCGCCTATCAAGCGTTCGAGGATATGAACACCAAGCAGATATCCCGCATGCTGGTGGTAGGCAGTGACGACGGGATATTACTTGGGACGCTGACCCGGATAGACCTAATGGAGTACCTTGAGCATAGGGATGAGGAACATCGACTATATTGAACGGTAACGAAATGGTATTCGAACTGCTGGACCCCCGCATCATCAAGGTGCTGGAGGACAAGGACATCAAGGAGCCGACCGGGGCTCAGAGCGAGGCGATACCTCCGGTGTTGGCCGGAGAGAATGTGCTACTCGTTGCGCCGACCGGCATTGGCAAGACCGAGGCGGCTGTTCTGCCCCTTCTCCATCATCTGATCAACACCCCCGGCAAGGGCGTGCGCTTGCTGTACATCACCCCCCTTCGCGCGCTGAACAGGGACATGATGAAGCGCCTGGAGGAGTTCGGCGAAGCTCTGGACCTCCGGGTGGCCGTGCGACACGGGGACACCTCCCAATCCGAGCGACAGCGTCAGTCCAAGTTCGCTCCGGACATTCTAATCACGACACCGGAGACGTTGCAGGTCATGTTCACCGGCAAGAACCTGCGAGCGCATTTGGCCAACGTGCGCTACGTGGTGGTGGACGAGATACACGAGCTCGCGGGGGACGAGAGAGGTGCGCAATTGTCCATCGCCCTGGAAAGAGTGGTGGAGCTGGCCGGCGAGTTCCAGCGAGTAGGCCTGTCGGCCACGGTCGGCTCGCACCAGGAGGTGGCGAACTACCTGGGCGGGGTCGGCCGCAAGGTGCGCATCGTGCGGGCCAAGGTGACCAAGGAGATGAGCATAGGGGTGCAATGTCCCGAGATATTGGATCAGGACAAGGACCTGGCCGGGACGTTGCTGAGCGACCCGCAGCTCATCGCCTGCATGAGGAGGGCCAAGGCCCTCATCGAGAAGCACCATTCCACTTTACTCTTCGTCAACACCAGGGACACCGCGGAGGCGCTTGCCGCCCGTTATCACATCTGGGACGAGAAATTCAGTGTGGGCGTGCACCACGGCTCGCTGAGCAAGGAGACCAGGGTGGAGATGGAGGATGACTTCAAGAACGAGCGCCTGAAGGGCCTAATATGCACCTCGTCCCTGGAGCTCGGCATCGATATCGGCTCGTCGGACTTCGCCATCCAGTACAACTCACCGCGCCAGGTTTCCCGCCTGGTGCAGCGCATGGGCCGGGCCGGGCACAAGATCGGCCGCCGTTCGGAGGGGGCGATAATCGCCTCCACGCCGGACGAGATCGCGGAAAGCCTGGTCGTGACCAGGATGGCCTTGGCCGAGAGGTACGAGCCATTGCAGGTCCGACAGGACCCCCTGACGGTCCTGGCCAATCAGCTGGTGGCCATGGCCTCCGCCGGACCGGTGCTGGTCGAGAGAGCATACACCGTCGTCCGCCGTTCCTACCCGTTCCGGGAACTGAGCAGGCAGAAGTTCGAAAGCGTGCTCAAGCAGATCGCGGAAATCGGACTGGTGTTCATCAACGATGACGAGTACCGGCGCTCCGGACGGGGGCGGAAGTACTTCTACGATAACATTTCCATGATCCCGGACGAGCGCACGTACCGCATAAGGGACATCGGATCTCGAAAGATAGTGGGCACCTTGGACGAAAGCTTCGTCATCTCCTTCGCGGAGCCGTTCGCCACCTTCATCACCCGCGGGCGTTCCTGGCGCATCGTGGACATCATGGACGACGAGCTCCTCGTGGAACAGGTCAAGGAGATCGGCTCCATCCCATCCTGGGTGGGCGAGGACATCCCGGTACCGTTCGAGGTGGCCCAGGAGGTGGGCCGCATGCGCCGCGGTTACGATCGCGCGGCGTACAACGGGGACGTCACCACGTACAAGTTCCTGGACGAGTATCTGAACGAGCACCGGGATAAGTTCCCCATGCCCACCGACCAGCGCATCACCCTGGAAGTCGGCAAGAAGCTGGCCATACTCAACATGTGCTTCGGCAGCAAGGTGAACGAGACCATCTCCAAGATGCTGTCCGTGCTCCTCTCGGCCCGGCTGGGGGAAAGCGTGGCGGTGACCACCGATCCCTATCGGGTGATCATCGACCTGCCGAGGGACGTGGCGCCGTCCACCATCGTGGATACTTTGCGTTCCATAAACGCCTCGGCCGTGGAAAGCCTGATCCGCCTGGTGATGAAGAACTCCAGCCATATGCGGTGGCGCTTCGTGTTCGTCGCCAAGAAGTTCGGGGCGGTGGAGAGAGACGCCGATTATCGCAACGTCAGCTTCGCCCGGTTGGTGGAGGCGTACGAGAGCTCCTCGCTGATGCAGGAGACCATAGACAAGGTGCTGTGGGAGGATTTCGACGTGCGGAAGACCGTACAGGTCGTCCAGGCCCTGGAGTCGGGAGAGATCGACATCGCCATCTGCGGGATCTCGCCCATCGGTAAGGCCGGACTTTCGCAATCCAAGGAGCTCATCACCCCGCAGCGCGCCGACCACTCCATACTCATGGCGCTGAAGAAGCGCCTGGAAGAGGAAAGTCTGCACATGTCCTGCCTGAATTGCGGCACCCAGTGGAGGCTTAAGGCCAGGGAGGCCGGTCGGTTCGTGGTCTGTCACAGCTGCGGTGGGCAGATGATCGCCGCCCTCAACGGCTACAACCGGGACACCATCCGCTTGATCAAGAAGAAGGACCTCAAGGAGGAGGAGGAAAAGGAACTGCGCCGGCTGTTCAAGAACGCCTCGCTGGTGCAGAGCAATGGCCGGAAGGCCATGATGACCCTTTCCGGGCGGGGCATTGGCGCGGACACCGCGGCGCGCATCCTGTCCAGCTTCGGCAACAATGAGGACGATCTCCTGCGGGACATCCTGAGCGCCGAGATCACCTACGCCCGAACGAAACGGTTCTGGGATTAACGCATACGAACGGGATTGCGCAACGTTCCCACGCCTTGAACGGACGCCTCGACCACGTCGCCCGGCCTAAGCGCACCGACCCCGCTGGGAGTGCCAGTGGCGATGACGTCGCCCGTTTCCAGGGTCATGAACTTGGATATGTAAGCTACCAATCGTTCCGGCGCAAATATCATCTGGGAGGTGTTGCCCTTCTGTCTGGTCTCGCCGTTGACCCGCAGCTCCAGGTCCAGGGAATGGATGTCCGGCGCGCTTCCTATGGGAACCATCTCGCCCAGAGGAGCGAAGGTGTCCATGCCCTTGGCCAGGGACCAGGGCAGTCCGGCCTTGCGCGCCGCCGACTGCATATCGCGGGCGGTCACGTCGTTGAAGACGGCCACGTGGGATACGTGGGAGAGGGCGTCCTTCTCCGCGATATCCTTTCCGCCCTTTCCGACGATCAGGGCCAGTTCGACCTCGTGGTGCACCATGCCGATGCCCTCGGGAATTAGGATCGCCTCACCGTCCGAGATGAGGGCCGTGGGCGGCTTGAGGAACAGCACCGGTTCGGCCGGCTCGTCGGACCGCATCTCCCGGACGTGCTCCCGGTAGTTCTGGCCGACGCAGACGATCTTGCCGCAACGCATGGTCAGCACTTGTCGTTGGCCTCAGCCACGGTCTCCAGCTTGAATATGGCCCCGGTGCCCTTCAGGGTGAGATGCACGCGGTCCGCCAGATATATGGCGTCATCCAGGGTGGCCTTCTTGTCCCACTTGTACACCCCGTCGTAGTTGCCGGTGGTGGGCTCGAACCCCATGTTGTGCAGGGCGTCGAATATCTCCGAAGGACGGCGACCATCGGAACTGAACATTATGGTGATGTAGGTCAGCATTGCCTCTACCATGCCCATGTCGGGATAAAAAGCTTAGCCGCTCTGGACCTTGGGGCCTTTGCCGAAGCCCTTGGCGACCACGTATATCTCGGAGCTGCTGGAACGGGACGCTTCCGGCGAATAACGCTTCACGGTCTCGAAATGCTTCTGCACCTCGGCGACCAGGTCCCGGCTCAGGTCCCCCTCGAACATCTTGAACACCATCTTGCCGTTCGGGGACAGCGTCGCCAACGCGAACGTCAGCGCCATCTCGCACAGCTCGATGGAGCGGGCGTGGTCCATGGAATAGCTTCCGGTGATGTTGGGGGACATGTCCGAAAGAACAAGGTCCACCTTTCCGCCGGTGAGGACCAGGAGCTCGTCCATCACCTCCTGCTTCCGTATATCGCCCTTGATCGTCTGCACGCCATCTATGGGCTCGATGGGCTGCAGGTCCACGCCGACCACCTTGCCCTTGGGGCCCACGCGCTCCGCGGCCACCTGAAGCCAGCCGCCCGGCGCCGCCCCCAGGTCGACCACGGTCATGCCGTGCTTGAAGAGATTGAAGCGGTCGTTGATCTGAATGAGCTTGAAGGAGGCCCGGCTGCGGTAGTCCAGCTGCTTCGCTTTCCGGTAATAATAGTCGCGTCTGCGCTGCTGCAGCCAGTTCTTGGACATGCTAATCCGCCCAATCCCTTGCAGGATAAAAAACCATTGCCCGACCGATGATATTTTATCGGCAGGGGGGATTCAGCTTTGGGTAAGGACATGCAAGAAAAAGATTGGACCTACGCCAAGGCCGGGGTGGACATCGATCGCAAATCGCAGGCCATATCAGCCCTGGTAGGCCATCTGAAGTACCGGCGCACCGGAAAGGGGAGCATGATCGACCTTCCGGGGCAGTTCACCGGCCTCATCGACATGGGGGACCACATACTCACCCTGGCCACGGACGGGGTGGGGACGAAGCTGCTGGTGGCCGAAGCCCTTGACAAATGGGACACGGTGGGCATCGATTGCATGGCCATGAACGTTAACGACACCATATGCGTCGGGGCGGAGCCGATCGCCTTCGTCGATTACATTGCGATAGACGAACCGAACCCCAGGATAACCGAGCAGATCGGCAAGGGCCTGAACGCCGCCGCGGAGATGGCCAACGTAGACCTGGTGGGCGGGGAGGTCGCGGTGCTGCCGGAGATGGTGAAGGGCGTGGACCTCTCGGGCACCGCCCTGGGGCTTCTCGACAAGCAGAAGATGGTCACCGGGGCGGAGATCGAGGAGGGTGACGTCATCATCGGCCTTCTGTCATCGGGGGTGCATTCCAACGGAATGACCCTGGCCCGCAAGGTGCTGTCCTCGGCCGGGATCTCCTTGCACGACGAGGTGGACGGACTGGACGGCAGCATCGGCAGGGAACTTCTCACCCCTACCTACATCTACGTTCGCGACGTGCTCAAGGTGGTGGACGCGGTCAAGGTCACCGGCATGGTGGACGTGACCGGCGGTGGCCTGAAGAACTTCGTGCGTTTGAAGAAGGGCTTCGAATACCGCATCACCGACCCCATAGAGCCGCAGGCGATCTTCAGGTCCATCCAGAGCATCGGCGGGGTCACCGATCACGAGATGTACAAGACCTTCAACATGGGAATGGGTTACGGCATCGTTCTGAGGCCGGAAGGGGTCGAGGAGGCCCTATCCATTCTCAAGGGCAAGGCGCAGGTGGTCGGTAAGGTCGTAAAGGGCACCGGCTGCGGCGTTCCCCGGCTCAAGGTTCACTACGATACCTATTAGAGCAGCAGATAGGGAAGCCCCAACAACAGCATTGGCAGCCCCAGGAAGGTTATGAGGAGCACCGCCCAGGGCGAGCCTTGCTTCTTGACCTTCACCTTGTTGTAGGGATGCAGGCGCCGGTCATAGGCCATTCCCCAGAACAGCGCAGCCGCCAGGCCAGCGGCCATCGCCCCTTGCAGGGACCACAGGTAATTGTAAGAGAGCAGGAACCCGATCGTCAGGACCGCCGCCAAGGCCACCGTGTAAGCGGTCCGGGTGCTTCGGGAGGGGTCGGCGAGCATGATGGCCGTCCAGATGAGCGCGGTCAGGGCCAGGGCGGCGAACGAGATCGCCGGCACCAGACCGTTTCCAGTCTCCCAGACCAGTCCGGACACCTCCTCCACCGGAAGGATCAGCAGGAGGGCCTCCGCCCCAGCCAGGTTCCCCAACGCCACCGAAAGCGAGATGCCTCCGCGCGCCCCGCTGAGGGTCAGCAGCAGCCATAGACCGGAGCAGGAACCGATAAGCCCCGGAAGCCAGACGATCTGGGCGATCCCGATGCGCCTTCCTTCCAGCTCCAGCACCGGCCCTCCCCAGAAGATCATGATCAAAGAGGATAGGAAGATAAGGAAGGAGAGACCCGACCAAATCTTCACCCGAGACCTCAGCCGGATATCGTCCACGCTGGAGTAAAGTTCCTGAAGCGACTTTAAACTTGCCTCTCAATGGCCGCGGAGACAGTGAGCGAGCGCCCCGGCCACCGCCCCCAAGGCAGTGCAGGTTTCAAGCGAACGGCCGTCAAAGGTCACGTCAAGATGATGCCTGGCCAGCTCGCGCACCTCTTTAGGAACGCCCTTGGGACCGGCCCCGAAGATCAGGCAGACACTCTGGCCGTTCTGAAGGAGGGCGGCCAACTCCATCATCTCCATCTTCCTCTGCGGTTCAGGATCGCACGTCGTCAGCACGGGAAGGCCCAGCTGGGGCGGCAGGCCCTTGGATGGATAGGGAAATCCCTGGAAACGGCCCTTGGCGGCCAGTTCCTTGAGGTACGAGCCGTCCTCGCCGATGGAAGTGGATGATGCCACCCAGTCCGCCAGCTCGACGGGGAGCCGGAGGTCCTCCGGGAAAGGGAAGCCCAGCGTGACCAGGTTGAAGTCGTAGGCCAGGGCCAGCGGCCCGGCTCTCGCCAGTATCCTGCGGTGCGCCTCGCGGAAAACGCGGGGGTCGTAGGAGTTGAATATGGCGATGGTGGCCCGGCCGGCCCTTCGTTCCATCGGATCACAGACCGAGAGGGACCTTGGTGACCTTGGTCAGCATGTCGTCCTTCCAGGTGTACTTCAGCCGTTTGCGGCCCTTCCAGACCTCGGACTGCAGGATGTAGCCGACCATGATCGACATGCCGATGGACGCTTCGACGTACGCCACCGATTTGTTGGCATCGCGGTTGATCTTGCCCCAGGACTGCGCCTCCTCGAAGGTGCAGCCGCTGAGACCGCCCCATTGCGGGGTGTCCTGGGTTATCTGGATGGCGTAGTGGTGCCCGCCCTTGTCGTGGCCCAGCGTCTCGCAGATGACCTCGGTCTGCTGGATGAAGTTCTTGGGCACTCCGCCGCCGATGTATATGACCGCGGTCTTCTCTGATTTGATCTTCAACTGAGTGAGCTCCCAATTGTCACGGATCGAATCGATGCTCATGAACGGCTCATTGGCCATCCTCTTCTTGTAATAGAGGCCAGTGAGCCCGATCCCGATGGACGAATCGTTCAGCGCGGGAACGAAGACCGGGACGCCGTACTTGGCGGCGTTGTAGAGTATGGAATCCTCATCGTCAATGGCCTTACCCAGTATCTCCATGAACTCCCGGCTGCCGTAGCCCCGGGGCTCCAGTTTCTCGGCGATGTCACCGATGAGCGCGTCGGTCTCCCGGAACTTGTCCTCGTCGACCAACGTGTCGTAGATGCGGTCCACGAACACCTCGCGGAGGGCCAGGTCATCGCAGCGCGGCGAGCACTTGTAATGGTTGTAACCCCG
>Ga0302243_1002562_pt1 | contig 10287 bp, 9 predicted proteins | sample AAG_UR_Met_MG_FD_193514 | JGI IMG/M metagenome (GOLD analysis project Ga0302243, IMG submission 193514) | Enriched activated sludge microbial communities from anaerobic digester in WTTP, New Holstein, Wisconsin, United States - AAG_UR_Met | ecosystem: Engineered > Bioreactor > Anaerobic >...
AACCCCTTTACCGGTTCCACCCCGGATACGGCTGCTTCCCTGATATCGCAAGCACGGACCCCGCCCCCGGGGTGGCGGTGCCGGCAGAAGCGTATGGGGAGCCTGTCGGCGAAGGCGCGGGCGGGGGCGAAATGCCGGAGAGAAGCGCTGCGCAGGCGATGGAACGAAGGCCGGATGGGGAATCTCACATTACACCTGCGGCACCTGCTCCTGTGCCCGGAGGGCATCGATGATAACCCGCATCTCCGGCACCGTCGCCGCCGGGTAAGCCTTCGCGAAGACGACGCACCGGGATTCATCGATGACGATATTGGCACGCCCTGAGTATCCCTTTTCGCCGTCGAAGATGCCATATGCCTGGGCCACACCGCCATGCGGCCAGAAATCCGCAAGGAGCCGGGTCTTTTTGATGCCGAGGCTCTCCGCCCACGCCCGTTTGCAGGGGACGGAATCCACGCTGATGCCGAGAGCAACGACGTTGAGAGCGTCGAACGCCTCCCCGTTGGCCTCCAGCGCCCGCATCTGTTTTGCACAGACGCTGGTCCAGGCCAGCGGGTGAAACGAGAGGATAACCCGCTTCCCCACAAAATCTGACAACCGGACGCTGTTCCCATTCTGGTCCTGTATTGAGAACTCCGGAGCCTGTTCACCGACATCGATCATCGCGGACCACCGGGTGAGACTCCGGTTCCGGTAACGATAAGTGTTTCGGGAGGGATCCCACCGGGCTGCAGCCGGGGACCGTCGATACACATAAGTGAGTTTGAGGTATAGCCGTCCCCGGCGCAGGTAGATCCCGGTCGGGATCTCTGCCAGCGAGAGTATCGCAATGCCGCTTGCCACCGATATCCTGATCGTCGGCCTCCTGATACTTGCAAACAGCTTCTTCTCTCTGGCGGAGTTCGCACTCATATCGGCAAAGGCGGCACGCCTCCAGAAGAGAGCCGCAGGAGGCGACGCCGGCGCGGCGATCGCCCTCGAACTCGTCAGGGACCCGACACAGTTCCTCTCCACCATCCAGATCGGCATCACCATCGCCGGGATCCTGGTCGGGGCCTTCGGCGGGGCGACACTCGCGGGGCCTCTTGCCGGGGTGCTCGCCGGTATCCCATTCATTGCCCCGTACAGCAGCCCGATCGCGGTCGCAACCGTCATCATCATCGTCACCTACCTGACGCTCGTGATCGGCGAACTGGTGCCGAAACGGGTGGCTATGAGCAACGCCGAACGATCCGCATCGCTCGTTGCCCGCCCGATGCAGCTCCTCACCCTGATCGCGACACCACTTGTCCGGGTGCTTGCCGCCTCAACAGAGGCGGTGCTCAGGGCGCTCGGTGTCCGGCAGCCTCCGGGTCCGGGGGTTACTGAAGAGGATATCCGGGTTCTCATCGGACAGGCCACCCGGGCCGGCATATTCCAGGAAGAGGAGCAAGATATGGTGGAGAGCGTCTTTCGCCTCGGCGACCGGCGGGTCAGCGTGCTGATGACCCCGCGGCCCGACGTCGTGGCCGTGGATGTGGAGGATCCCATCGAGGAGAACTGGCAGAAGATGGCCGGATCACGACACATATACTTCCCGGTCTACCGCGAGCACCTGGACAACATCCTCGGCATTGTCTCCATCCGGAACCTCTGGACCCGGATGATTGCGGGCGAACCCCCCGATCTCGCAAAGGCGATCGAGCCCGCGCTCTTCATCCCCGAGAGCGCCCGGGCGCTGGCGATCCTTGATGAGTTCAAGTCGTCCGGGGCGCGGGTCGCCCTTGTCACCGACGAGTACGGAAGCATCGAGGGGCTTGTTACGGTGCACGACATCATGGAGGCGATCGTCGGCGACATCCCGCCGGCCGGGCACCTGCCCGAGGGCCCGGCGGTTCGCCGTGAAGACGGGTCATGGCTCCTCGATGGGATGCTCCCGATCGATGAGTTCCACGACCTCATCAACGTGGCTACCCTGCCCGAGGAGGAGCGCGGGTATTACCAGACGCTTGGCGGGTTCGTCATGATGTACCTTGAGCGGACGCCAAGGGCCGGAGACCGGTTCACCTGGAACGGTCTCCGGTTCGAGGTCGTGGATATGGACGGCCACCGGGTCGATAAAGTGCTCGTCACGCCGGGCGTGACCGAAGAAGAGGAAGAAGGGGTGAATGCTACCCGATCCTGACGAGGGTGATGGTGAACGTAAGGTCTTCGCCCGCAAGGTGATGGTTCGCATCGATGGTGACCGCACCGGGCGATACGTCCGTGACCCTTCCCTGCAGCCTCTGCCCGTTCGCGAGGGCTACCCCGACCGGGTCTCCGGCGGTCAGGTTCTCCCCGCCGGGGATATCGGCCGGGTCGACGGCAAAGACGAGATCCTCCCGGTGCGGCCCGTACGCCTGGTCGGCCGGGATGTGAATGGTCTTCGTCTCTCCTTCCCGCATCCCCACGACGCCTGCATCGAACCCGGGAATCATCCTGCCGCTGCCGACGGTGAACCCGAGCGGTTCCCGCCCGCTGGAACTGTCAAAGACCGTCCCGTTCGCAAAGGTTCCGGTGTAGTGGACCTGTACGGCATCTCCCGTCTTCACCGTCGCCTGCCCGCCGTCAACGCAGCCTGAGGCGGCGGCGAGGACCAGAAGAACGCCCGCGAGCACGTATCCCCGCATCAAAGAGCTTCCCCGTTTTCGATCGCCTTTTTGAAGCATTCCACCGCTTCTGCAAATCTTCCCTGCCGATCGAGCGCTCTCCCTTTCAGGTACCATGCCCGGGCGTGGCGAGGATTTGCCTCGAGAACCTTATCAAAGCACGCGGCTGCCGGATCGTATTTGCCCAGATGGCTGAGGGCGATCCCCTTGCAGAGCCAGGCGTGAGTATCCCCTTCACCCAGCTCGATCGCCGCCTCAAACGCGGTGACGGCATCGGCGTGCCGGCCGAGTGTATCCATGAGCGTTCCGGTCGCGTTCCAGATGGCGGCGTTCTCCGTGTCGACCGAGAGCGCCTTCTCGTAGCTTGCGAGGGCGTCGTCGTACCTGCCGGCCTTCTCGAGCACCGCACCCCTCATGAAGAGGGCGGCCGGGTTCCCGGCCTGGAGGACGATGATCTTGTCGATCGACTTGACCGCCTCTCCGTACCGCCCGAGGTGGATGAGGGCCGATGAGCGGGCGTGGAGGGTCTCGATACTGGTCGGTTCCCGGTCCAGCACCCGCGTGTAGGCGGCAAGGGCCTCCTCGTACCTGCCGGCCTTCTCGTGAGCCTCCCCGAGCCTCCGCAGGGTGAGGGTATCTGCCGGGTCGGCCGCGATCACCTTCTCGAAACATTCCACCGCATCGGCGTAACGCCCGAGCCACATGAATATCTCCCCGCGCCGCTGCCAGGCGGCATGATTCCCCGGGTTTGCCTCGATTATGCCGTTGGAACACTCAAGCGCCTCCTCGTATCGGCCCATGTGCACAAGGGCGCTCTCGAGTGTGTACCAGGCCTCGGTGTCGCGTTCATCGCCCTCGAGCACCAGCGCGTACTGCCGGATCGCGTCGCCGAACTTCCCGCCTCGCTCGAGCGCCATGCCGAACGCCATTCTTGCATCCCGGTCGCCGGGGGAGGTCTTGAGGTAACGCTCGTATGCTTCGCCCGCCTCTTCGTGCCTGCCGACGGCCTCCAGCATATCCGCCCGTATCCTGATGATCGCCGTATTCGAGGGATCGGAGGCGAGCACCCGGTCGCAACACTCGATCGCCTCTTCGTGCCTGCCGAGACGTGCAAGCGCAACCGCAAGCGCGGACCAGGCGCCGGTGTCTCCCGGCCGCCCGCCGGTCACTTTCGTGTAGCACCCGGCGGCATCCGCATACTGCCCCATCCGCTCCAGGGCGCGACCCCGGTTGTACCATGCAAAGAGGTCGCCCGGGTCGGCCGCGACGGCCTGCCCGAACCGGCGGGCAGCCTCCTCATACCGGCCGAGCGTGGCAAGGACGACACCGAGATTCACCAGATAGCCCCCGGCGTCCGGATCTGCCGCAAGAAGCGCTTCGTAGTATTCGGCCGCTTCGGCATGGCGCCCGAGCCTCTCGAGGATCCGCGCCTTCCGGGCAAGCGTTCCGGCATCCCCGGGGTTTGCCTCCGCCCGATCGATGGACTCGAGCGCCTCTGCGTATCGCCCGAGACGCTCGAGCGCCTCGCTCCGCCCGAGCCAGGCAGCATGGTCGTCCGGATCCGCTTCCACCGCCCGGTCATAGGAGGCAAACGCCTTCTCGTACTCGCCGGGGTGCATGAACGCATCTCCCCTGGCCTTTTCCGCTGCCCTATCGGCAGGGTTAAGGTCGAGGTATGCATCGAACGCCTCCGCCGCCTCCGCATACCGGGCGAGGTGCAGCAGGGCTTCCCCCCTCCTGTACAGGAGATGGAGGTTATCGCTGCCGGCGTCCTGCAACCGGTCAAGCAGAGCGAGAACGTCGCCGTACCTGCCGAGGTTCTCGAGGATATCCGCCTTCACCGAGCGGGCAACGACGTTATACGGTTCTTTCTCAAGGATCGCGTTCAGGCAGCGGTCAGCCTCCTCATACCTGCCGAGATGGATGAGTGCGGTGCTGCTCTGTTGCAGGACGGGGATGTTACCGGAGTCGATCTCGAGGACCTGTTCAAAGTTCTCCTGCGCCTCCGCGTACCGCCCGAGGTGGAGCAGCGCAGCCCCACGACAGGTCAGGACGATCTCGTTCAAGACGTCGAATTTTAGCGGTTTCTGCTTCCCGGGAGCCCGCAGATCGTCCTTCTCGAAGAGCGCGAGGTCGGAGCTGCTCCCGATCCACTTCATCCCCGTCACCGCCCGGTTCTCGAGCACACGGTCGAACGACCGGATCGCCTCGGCGTACTGGCCGAGGTTGAAGAGCGCCATCCCGCGGGCGTACCAGACGTGAACCTGACCCTGATCGTGCTTCAGGACGTGGTCGAAGCTCTTGACCGCCCGATCGTAGCGGCCGAGCGTATCGTAGACGAGACCCATGGTGTAGCGCACCGGTATGTGGTCCGGATCGGCGAGGGCGACCTTGTCGAACGACTCCATTGCTTCCGCATACCTCCCTGCCCGGAGGAGGAGCGAACCGCGGTGGTACCAGGCGGGAACGTTTCCGGGATCGACGGTGGCGATCTCGCCGTAGCAGGCGGCGGCATCTACGAACCGGCCGAGGTGCTCAAATGCCCGGGCTTTGCCGTAGAGTGCGTTGAGGTTATGGGGCTCTCTATCGAGGACCCGGCCAAACGACTCGATGGCTCCGGGATAATCTCCCTGGTACAGGAGGGCATTCCCGGTCCTCGCGAGCATATCGATGCATTCCGGGTTCACCTTGAGGATCCGCTCGAAATTTGCCGCCGCTTCCCGGAACTCTCCGGTTCGCTCAAGCATCCGCCCGAGCCTCTCCCGAAAGACGACGTTCTCCGGATCTCCGTCCAGCGCCCGCGCGTAGGCCACCGCTGCATCGACATACCGCCCGAGCTGCTCCAGCATCTCCCCCTGCCAATATGAGGCGTTTGCATCGGCGACGTTTGCGAAGCACCCGGCCGCCTCCTCGTAATTGCCTGTCCGGGCGAGGGCGTGCCCCAGTGCCCGTAGTATCCCGGTATCGCCGGGGGACGACTCGAGGGCCTTTTTGAACCAGATCACCGCCTCGTTGTCCCTGCCGAGGCAGGCGAGCGCCTGCCCGAGGGAGAGCCGGACCGGACCGTTTTCAGGATCGACCTTGAGCGCCTTCTCAAAACTTTTCACCGCCTCACCGTAGTTTCCGGCCTCGAATTGAGCGCTGCCCTGTTTTAGCGAAGGGTTTGCGCCCTTCCCCTGACCCAGAATATTACCAAAGAAATCCATCCGACATCATCTGCCGCTGCTTGTGCCCCACGTGAGTATTCAACGCTCTACTCTCCACGAATAATACCTTCTTGCGGTAGCTGTACCTTTCCTAAGTGTTGATGCGCTCGTCACTATTTGAGAAGACCGGTTTATCCCGCAGGCCCGAATTTTCAGGCGGAACGGCAGACAACTGAATTCAGGCCCGGAGAAAGCATCAAACGGACCGGCTTTACCCTGCCGGGTGCCGTGGCTCCCGGGAGAGGGCTGTTGCCGGAGACTGCCGAACTCCCCCGAACTACGGTTCTCCGGCATCGCCGGGCGCGCCATCTACCACCGGAGATCCCCCCGACGGCATAGGTTCATGGTCGTGCGCGCCTCACGGCGGTGCCCGGGCACGTACCTTTCGGGTAAAACTGCCGGAAAACCGGGTATGGGAGGCCGGTTCGTCTCTCCGGTCAGACATCCAGGATGGGATCGAATTGCGACTTGCCGACCGGTCCGTGGAAACTTGTTATCCTCGGGTCCATCCCGCAGACGGGGCAGGTATAGTCCTCCGGCAGGTCTTCGAATGCGGTGCCTTTCGGGTAACCGCGGAGCGGTTCGCCTCGCTCCTTGTCGTATACGTAGCCGCATATCTTGCAGACGTACTTCGTCGGCTCCCAGGGCTCGAATCCCCACGCCCCGATCGGGCCTTTGCCGGTCGCACCGCAGACCGGGCAGATGTAATCGTCCGGCAGATCCTCAAACGCAGTACCTGCCGGGATACCTCGATGCGATTCTCCCCGCAGCGGGGAGTAGATGTAGTTGCAATACTTGCACCGGTACCGTTTTACTTTCTCCATGCGATCTCACTCCCTGAAGGGCAACCACCCGCACAATCGTGGTGGAGATGGTGAAAGGCGGTCCTCCCTGATAAGGCTTGGTGTGGACCCGCCACCCGGGGGGTCCACCACGGCCCGCTATAGGGAGAGAACCCGGGGGGGACCGGGCACTGCCTTCTATTGAATATCGTCACGCACGCCCCTGCCCCGCTGGAAAGGGGGTGGGGTTCTGGGAGCGTGGGAGACAGGGGGAGGGGGCAAACCTCCTCCCTGCGGGCTGCCTCCCCCATTGGCGGTCGCACATAGCCACCATGGTCCAGTGCACGGCGAGATCTCGGAGAAACCCAGAACACGGCGGCCCACTGGCTCCACCCCGGATACGGCTGCTCTCCTGATATACGCCCGGGCACGGACCCCGCCCGGGGCGGGGCGGGGGAGGAGCGCCGCAGGCGCGGGTGGGGCGGGGATGCCGGAGAAGGGCGTATGAGTGCCTCTGCCGGCAGAGGCGCGGGTGGGGTGGGGGATGCCGGCGAGAAGTAAGATGGTTGGAGTGTGGGAGACAGGGGAGGGGGAACAAGTTCCCCCTCCCCGTCAGCCTCTCCCCCCGTGGCGATATCCACCACGGTCCAGCACATGGGGAGATCCCGGAGAAACCCCGGATACGGCTGCTCCCCTGATATACGCCCGGGCACGGACCCCGCCCCCGCCGGGGGCGGGGGAGGAGCGCCGCAGGCGCGGGCGGGGTGGGGGCTGCCGGCAGAAGCGTATGAGTGCCTCTGCCGGCAGAGGCGCGGGCGGGGTGGGGGTGCCGGCAGAAGTGCGTGGGTATCTCCCTGCGAAGGCGCGGGAGGGGTGGGGGATGCCGGAGAAGTAAGGTATTTGGAGCATGGGAGACAGGGGAGGGGGAACTCGTTCCCCCTCCCCGTCAGCCCTACCCCCAATGGCGATATCCCCACGGTCCAGCACATGGGGAGATCCTGGAGAAGAGCCGGGCACGGTGGCCCACCGGCTACACCCCGGATACGGCTGCTCACCTGATATACGCCCGGGCACGGACCCCGCCCGGGGTGGGGCGAAGGAGGAGCACCGGAGGCGCGGGCGGGGTGGGGGGGCCGGTAGAAGGGTATGGGTATCCTTTGCCGGAGGCGCGGGCGGGGCGGGGCTGCCAGCAGAAGCGTATGGGTATCCTCCTGCGAAGGCGCGGGCGGCGTGGGGCGGCCGGCAGAGAGCGTATGGGGTGATCTGCCGGCGAAGGCGCGGGCGGGGATGCCAGGGCGCGTTACCGTTGCCGACCGCCGATAACCAAGCGTAAGAGGAGCGAGAGTACGAGCATGAGGAGGACCATCATGCCCCAGATGGCCAGGGCTGCTATGGTGCCGGGCCGCCCGGCCTCTGATCCGGGCGCCTGTGCTCTCCAGGTGAACCCCGGCGCCCATGCCGCCTGCCCTCCTGCATCGGCCGCCTGGTGCCTGAGGGAGAGGTCGTAGCGTGCCCGGGCCTCCGGATCGATCAGCACCTCGTATGCCTGGTGAATAGCGATGAACCGCTCGCTCGCATCGGGGTCAGGATTGACGTCCGGGTGGTATTGCCTCGCGAGTCTCCGGTAGGCCGCCCGGATCTCATCGGGTGTCGCGTCGGGTGCGACCCCCAGGATATCGTAGCAGGTCTCCACAGGGGGCATCACGTGTCGAGGACGTATGATACCTCGCCCGTATCCCCGTTCACCGTCACCCGGGTGCCGGGGGCGAGGCAGGAGAACTCCGGCGGGAGGCGGTCGACCATCGGGATCCCCGCGATGATCGCGCCGACCGCGATGATCGGTTCCGCCTCGGTGTTGATGATCGCGACCGGGGCCCGGTCATTCCGTTTGAGCGCGTAGATGACGTAAGATCCGACCGTCGATCCCTTCCCGTACGGGAATGCGAGCACGCGCCCGGCGATGGATTGGCCCTCAAGCGGGTGTCCGCGTTCGATGACGATACCCGTCTCGGGGTCGACGCCCGAGAGGAACGATATGGGTTCGGGCGAAACAAGGAGGTCTCCGCTCCCGATACCCCTGGATATCCCTCTGCCCTGCATGGTCACTGCCACCACTATAATGAGGTTGGAGATCCAACTATATGAGTAACATGGACGAAACCGTTGGCAGCAGTCCTGGCACCGAGCACGACATGCTCAACCTCCAGATCCAGGACCTGAAGGCGCAGATCCTGGATTATAGGTTAAAAAACGAGTTGCTTGAGAAGGAGGTCATGCAACTGCGCAAAGAGAACGCTCAGCTGAAGCGGGTGCCGCTCTTCGTTGCCGCTGTGGTCGACGTGATGGAGAACGGCGAGGTATACCTCCGGCAGCAGGGCAACAACCAGGAGTACGTCACCACGGTCAGCGAGAAGCTCCACCGCATCCTCAAGCCCGGGATGAAGGTGGCGGTGAACAACACGCTCTCCGTCGTCAGGACGATCGGCAACACCTACGACTCGAGGGTCCGGGTCATGGAACTCGACGAGCAGCCGAGCGTCACGTTCGAGCAGGTCGGCGGCCTGAAGGAGGAGATCGAGGAGGTCAGGGAAGCCGTCGAGTACCCGCTCACGAAACCCAAGATCTACGAACGCGTGGGCGTCGAACCCCCGAAAGGCATCCTCCTCTACGGCCCGCCCGGGACCGGGAAGACGCTGATTGCAAAGGCTGTTGCCCGCCAATCGCGCGCCCGGTTCATCAGGATGTCCGGGAGCGAACTCGTCCACAAATACATCGGGGAGGGGGCGCAACTCGTGCGTGAACTCTTCGTCCTCGCCCGGGAACGCGCCCCGGCGATCGTCTTCATCGACGAGATCGACGCGATCGGGAGCATGCGCACCAACGACGGGACGTCCGGCAGCGCCGAGGTCCAGCGGACGCTGATGCAGCTCCTGGCGGAGATGGATGGTTTTGGGAACCGCGGCAACGTCCGGATCATGGCGGCGACGAACCGGATCGATATGCTGGACCCGGCCCTCCTTCGCCCGGGCCGGTTCGACCGCATCATACGGATTCCCCTTCCCGATGCCGGGGCACGCCTCGAGATCCTGAAGATCCATACCGCAAAGATGTCCCTTGGAAAGGACGTGGACCTCGCCGGGCTCGCGGAGCTTGCCGAACAGACCACCGGTGCGGAACTGCAGGCGATCTGCCGCGAGGCCGGCATGATGGCGGTCCGGCGGGATGCCAATGCCGTCGACCACGAGGATTTCCTCGTGGCGCTCAGGAAGGTGAAGCGCGAGGTGGCGGCTCCCGACACCCGCATGTATATCTGACGGGGACTCCTCCACCCCCGGTTTTTCCACGAGAAACCCATCCCGGGGAGACGGCGTCCTGTCCTTCGCGCTCATTCCTGCGCCCGGCACCCGGATCTTCACCTCTGCAGCCTTTTGCTCTTCCCCATATGCACCCCTGAGGAACCCTTATCGATCTCCCGCGCCCACACCTATGCGATGAACGTCCTCCTCATTCAGCCCGAGGGGGTTGACCTCTACACCACCCTGCTCAAATCCGAGACCAGCAGGGGAGCCCTTCGTTTTTATCAGCCCGACAGGCTGGAGTACGGCATACGTGTCCGGACGGCGTCGCTCGGAAGTGCGCTTGCCCTCGCCTCCGAGCTCCGGTGGTATGTCC
>Ga0302243_1002571_pt1 | contig 10255 bp, 19 predicted proteins | sample AAG_UR_Met_MG_FD_193514 | JGI IMG/M metagenome (GOLD analysis project Ga0302243, IMG submission 193514) | Enriched activated sludge microbial communities from anaerobic digester in WTTP, New Holstein, Wisconsin, United States - AAG_UR_Met | ecosystem: Engineered > Bioreactor > Anaerobic >...
TCCTCGGCTACCACAACCTGCGCACCCGCAAGGCCGGCGGAGAGCGGTTCGTGGACTTCCACCTCGTCATCAGATATGATACCCCCATCGACGCCGGCCACGCCCTGGCCGGGATGATAAAGAGCGAGATCAAGGACGAGCTGAAGAACTGCGATGTGATCGTTCACGTAGAGCCGTGCGATAAGGACCAATGCTTCACGGTCAACGGTCAGAAGGTATGCCTGCTCGATCCCCATTTAAACGGGATCTCATTGGAGGGCAGATGCCTCGAGCGGCGGAAGGACCGGGGAGCAAGGTAGGTCAGGCCTTGCTGAACTTGCCGGCCCGCCGCTCCAGCTCCTGAGGATGCTTGCGGTAGTAGGTGCTCAGATCTACCGCCGAAGGGTTCTTACCGTTGAGGCGGCGGAACTGGTCCTTGAAACCGTCGATCGACCCGGCCTCGAAGGGGTCCTCAACGTCGAAGTTGAAAAGGGTCCGTTGCGATGGTGCTACCTCACTGACACGCCTCAATGCATCCCTCTGAGATGGTAAGGGCGTTTAGACCTGATATATCTTGCCGACATGATAGAACGTGCATGGGGCGGGCGCCTCTCCCGGTTAGCAAGAGCGGCCTGCTCAAAGAGGGATCGGCGTCCTTCTCTCGGTAAGGACCGTCCTCATCCCGTGCTTTATCATGAACACCTTGCCGTGGTTGGAGAACATCCCCGCGCCGTACAGCAGGGCGCTGCCCTCGGGGATCCCGAAGACCGTCCGTCCTGCCGACGATTCGACCACATATTGGTCCATCTCTCTCCGGTACCGGGGGACGACACCAAAGTCCGCGATATTTAGCCCGAGGATCATGGTATAGGTACTGCTGTATTGGTCCGGAGGCAGCACGCAGTGGCGGCACATCACCGCCCCGCCCATGGCGTCGCCGACGATGATGCCCTGGTAGTCCTGCAGCAGCCTCTTGGTGCCGGAGGACCGCATCGAGCGCATCATAGCGCGCGCGTCCCCGTCCGGCAGGTAGACGAGGTCGGCCGAGGAGACGGCGTTCCTGAGATCCTCGGCCCCGTCCTCCGGCCTGGCCTCGGCGACCTTGGATGCCCCCAGGCCCCGGAAGGCCAGGTCGAGCTTGACAACTTTGTCCTCCGCCATGCTCCGTTCCAGCCCCCACGGCAGTATCAGGACCATCGGGCTACCCCCGGCCTCCTTGACCGCGCGCTCCATTACCTCGACGGACCCTCCCTGGAAGGGGTCCTGTCCCCCGAGGAAGTAAAGGATGGACATGCGCCAGTGATGGATGCATCGGATAATCATTACTTTCCCAAGGCGAGATCGCCGAGGTGTCGGACAAAGAACGCATTGCCACTTCGGCCAGTTTTCACGAATATCGTAGCAATTATCTGTCCGGTACCCGTAAATCTTCCATCCTCGGGTCAGACCTGTAGCGGCCGCGGCTACAAAGCATCGCCCGCACATTCGACCACGATCCGATATTCGAAGAAAAAGGCCGACTTATTCAAATCCGGCCATTCTTTTCCCTCGGCCGTTGGAGGGCACCCATCGCCCTCACGGGAAAAAGGCACCACGGGCCGATTCTGAGCCTTTAGCAAGACCTCGTTCATCCGAGATCATCTGGACGGCCGTCACGGTGATATAGTACCTCCCTGTTTGACGGTGAAGGAAAGGCAGGGTCATGGCCAGGTGTTTCTGCTTATGAAGAAAGGACCGTGGCCAGTAACACTTTCTCCATTTACGTTATCTTTAAATACAATCACTCTTATCCGACTTTTACGCTGTAAGCGCTGAGGACGTTCGACCAGACGCCATGGGCAATGCTACTGCATCCCTACTTCCCCTCTAACTCCATTCTCGGAGGGTGGATAACGCGTCACGGTCGAAGGTGCTGACCTCGAGCGATCGAGTAAAAAGAGGCGCAAGCACAGAGAGTGGATTCTCTCAAAGAGACGAGAGGGAGAATCATGCCAAACAAGAGACGTCCAAAACAAGGTTCGCATGCGTATTCGCCTAGGAAGCGAGCGATCAGCCAGACGCCCAGACTAGACTCCTGGCCCGAGATCAGCGAAGGCCCCAAGCTGCAGGGCTTCGCCGGGTACAAGGCCGGAATGACCCACGCCTTCGTCGTGGACTTCAGGAAGGCCAGCCTTACCGCCGGTCAGGAGATCCAGATCCCGGTGACCGTTCTAGAGGTGCCCCCCATGAAGGTGGCCGCCGTTAGGGTTTATGAGAACTCCCGGTACGGCCTGCGCACAGTGGGAGAGGTATGGGCCAGCGGGGTCGACCAGAACCTCGCCAAGAAGCTGCCCATTCCCAAGAACTACGACGCCGAGAAGGCCTGGGCCGAGCTAAACAAGAAGGACATCGAGGATGTCCGGGTGCTCACTTACACTCAGCCCAAGATGGTCACCGGCGTACCGAAGAAGGCCCCTGAGCTCATGGAGACCCGCATCGGAGGAGGCTCCATCGAGCAGAGGCTGGAGTACGCAAAGGGATTGCTTGGTAAGGACATCGCGGTCACTGAGTTCGCCAAGGACGGCGCCATCATCGATGTGTCCGCGGTCACCAAGGGCAAGGGGTTCCAGGGGGCCATCAAGAGATGGGGCGTCAAGCTGCTCTCCCACAAGAACTCCAAGCACCGCAGGATGGTCGGTACCCTCGGCCCCAAGAGGCCCGGGTTCGTCAGGCCGCAGGTCCCCCAGGCCGGTCAGGTAGGCTACCACCAGAGGACCGAGTTCAACAAGAGGATCCTCAAGATCGGCGAGAAGGGAGAAGAGGTCAACCCCAAGGGCGGGTTCGTCCACTACGGCAACATCCGCAGCAACTACGTTCTGATCCACGGCTCGGTGCCGGGACCCACCAAGAGGCTCATCCGCCTGAGGGACCCAGTCAGGCCGGCCGGTATCGTGCTCAAGGAGGCGCCCAACATGGTGTATGTCTCCACTGAGTCCAAGCAGGGGGCCTGAAGAACATGGCCAAGAACAATGTCAATATATATTCTGTAAAAGGCGACGTCGTCAAGAGCGTCGAGCTCCCCGCCGCCTTCGCCACCGAGTACCGCCCCGACATCATCCACCGGGCGGCGGTGGCCGAGATGGCCAACAAGCGCCAGCCGTACGGGCCCAGCCCCAAGGCCGGCATGAGGCATGCCGTGTCCCAGTGGGGAAAGGGCCGTGGTGTAGCGCGTGTCCAGAGGCTCACCCAGGGCAGCAAGGCCGCTGAGTCCCCCAACAACGTTGGCGGGCGCCGGGCCTTCCCGCCCAAGCCGGAGAAGGACTACTCCAAGAAGGTCAACCGCAAGGAGAAGAGCAAGGCCAAGATGTCCGCTCTCGCCGCCCTCGCCGACCCCGAGATGGTCAAGCAGAGGGGGCACCAGTTCGATGACGGCATCACCATGCCGGTCGTGGTGGAGGATGAGTTCGAGAAGCTCGCCACCACCAGCGACGTGGTATCTGCCCTCGAGAGCATTGGCGTCTCCGCCGATCTGGCCAGGGCCAAGGACGGCAAGAAGATAAGGGCTGGCCGCGGAAAGATGAGGGGCAGGAGGTACAAGACCCCCCGGAGCATCCTGTTGGTCGTCTCGGCCCAGGAGGCCCCCGTGTTCATGGGCGCCAACAACCTGCCCGGAGTAGAGATCATATCGACCGAGGGGCTCAGCGCGGGAGTGCTGGCCCCGGGCGGCCAGGCCGGGAGACTAGCGGTCTTCTCGGAGTCCGCCCTTAAGAAGGTAGGAGAGTGGTAGGCATGGCCGACACCAGCATCCTGCTTCACCCGTATGTCACGGAAAAGACGATGAACCACATGGCGGGCACCCCGACCCAGGACTTCAAGGACGGCAACAAGATCGAGTTCGTCGTCCTGAAGGAGGCGACCAAGAAGCAGATCAAGGAGGCCTTCGAGGCCCACTTCGACGTCAAGGTCGTCAAGGTCTGGACCAAGATCACCAAGGAAGGGAAGCGCGCGATCATCCAGCTCGCCGAGGGCTACTCGGCGGAGGATATCGGAATGAGAATCGGAGTGTTCTGAGGGGATAGTATGGGAAAACAACTCAGACAGCAGAGAAGGGGAAAGGCGGGCGCAGTGTACCGCAGCCCCAGCCACAGGCATATTGGCAATATCCGGTATCCCAACGTTGATGCCGGCAACGGCAAGATCGTCGACCTCATCCACGCCCCTGGCCGCAGCGGGCCCCTGGCCAAGGTCGATTTCCAGGGCGAGAGAGTGCTCATGATCGCGGCCGAGGGAATGGTCGTCGGAAAGGACATCGCCTACGGCACCGGTTCGGCCGACCTCACCCCTGGCAACGTGGTCTCCCTCAGCTCCGTGCCTGAGGGGAGCTTCGTCTACAATGTTGAAGGAAGCCCCGGCGACGGCGGCAAGTTCGTCCGTTCCGCCGGTACTTCCGCGACCGTGGTCAGCAGGGGCGACAAGGTCGTCCTCCTGATGCCCTCCGGTTCGTTCAAGTCCTTCGACCCCCGCTGCCGCGCCTCGCTAGGCGTCGTCGCCGGCGGCGGTCAGAGAGAAAAGCCGTTCGGCAAGGCGGGGAACAAGTTCCACGCCTACAAGAGCAAGGCAAAGGCCTACTTCAAGGTCAAGGGAGTGGCCATGAACCCGGTGAACCACCCCCACGGTGGCGGAGGTCACCCCCATGTTGGTAAGCCCAGCACCGTGGGCCGGAACGCGCCGCCTGGACGTAAGGTAGGCCGCCTGTCCCCCAAGCGGAGGAAGTGATCTAATGGCAAAGGAGAAGATTGGCGGCCAGAAGGCCGCGCGCAGGAAGCAGCGGAAGAAGAAGGGTGGCATCACCGCTCGCCGCAAGAAGGAGTTCACCTACCGCGGCTACACCATGGAGGAGCTGCTGGAGATGCCCTTCGACGAGATGGTCACTTTGCTCCCGTCCAGGGCCAGGAGGACCCTCGCCCGCGGTATGAACGACGAGCAGAGGATCGCCTTCGAAGTGCTGAGGAACGGCAACCGCGAGGTCACCAGGACCCACCGGAGGGACGTCCCCATCATCCCCCAGTTCGTGGGGAAGAGGATCGCCGTCCACAACGGGAAGGAGTTCTTCGAGTACGAGATCAAGCCCGAGATGATCGGGCATTTCACTGGCGAGTTCGCCATGACCAGGCATGAAGTGAAGCACTCTGGACCGGGTGTCGGTGCGACCAGGGGTTCCAAGTTCCTGCCGCTGAAGTGAGGTGGACGACATGGCTGGATACACTCAACACACCGATCCGGACAAGACCGCGAGGGCCATTGGAAAGGAGATGCCGATCTCCCCCAAGGACTCCCGTGAGATCTGCCGCATGCTCAGGGGCAAGAACGTCGCCATGGCCATCAAGATGCTCGAGGAGGTCATCGAGCTCAAGAGGCCGGTGCAGTTCGCCCGGTTCAACACCGGCGTGGCCCACAAGGCCGGCGTCGGCCCGGGCCGGTACCCCAAGAAGTCGGCCGCAGCCATCCTGGATGTCATCCAGAGCGCCAAGCACAACGCCGAGTACAAGGGCCTTGACGCCGAGAACATGATGGTCAGGGTCATCACCGCTAACCTTGGACGGACCATCCCCGGGCACATGCCCCGCGCCTACGGCCGGAGCACCCCGTGGAACCAGCAGACCGTCAACATCGAGGTTATCCTGGAGGAGGCACAGTAAATATGGCAAACGAGAGGAAGTTCATAGCTGAGAACGTCCGCAGGGTCCTCCTCAAGGAATACCTGATGAAGGAGGTAACCAGGGCCGGGTTCGGCGGGCTGGACGTGCAGAGGACGCCAATGGGAACGAGGGTCACGCTCATCACCGAGCGGCCCGGGATCGTCATCGGACGCCGCGGCGCGGCCATCAAGAACCTGACCAGGGCGATCGAGGAGGATTTCAAGTTCGACAACCCCCAGGTCGAGGTCCAGGAGGTCGCCAATCCCAACCTGAACGCCCAGATCATGGCCGAGAAGCTCGCCTTCGCGCTAGAGCGCGGCTGGCACTTCAGACGGGCCGGCCACTCCACCATCCGCCGGGTCATGGACTCCGGCGCCCGTGGGTGCCATATAGTCATCGCCGGCAAGCTGACCGGCCAGAGGCACCGGACGGAGAAGTTCAAGGAAGGCTACATCAAGTTCTGCGGCGAGCCCAAGCTGAAGGACATCGACAAGGGCTACGCCGTCGCCAAGCTCAAGCCGGGCGTCATCGGCGTCACCGTCGAGATCATGCGCCCGGAGGCCAAGCTGCCTGACGAGATCGATGTTACCCTGCCCGCCGACGCCGTGGAGAAGTTCCCCGACCTCGCCCCACTGATGGTGAAGAAGGAGGAGCCCTCTGCGATCGTACCCCGGGCGGAGAACGCTGAGGAACCCGCCCCGGCAGAGGCGGAGGCCGAGATGAAGGAGGGTGAGCAGTAATGGCCCTCCTCCGGACCTCGGAGATCAAGGACATGAACGCCGAGGACCGCGCCAAGAAGCTGCGCGAGCTTCGCGACGAGCTCATGCACGAGAGAGGCACCGCCGCAATGGGCGGAGCGCCCACCAACCCCGGACGGATACGGGCCCTCAGGACGAACATAGCTCGGATCGAGACCATCCAGAAGGAGGAGGAGAAGCACTAATGGCTGAAATTTGCCCGGTATGTGGACTGCCCAAGGAGCTGTGCATGTGCGAGGAGATCGCGCGTGAGCAGCAGACCGTAAGGATCAGCACCGACAGCAGGCGTTACGGAAAGATCGTGACCGTGGTCGAAGGCATCGACGAGAACGACATCGACATGGACGATCTGGCCAAGAAGCTGAAGAGCAAATGCGCCGCCGGCGGGACGGCCAAAGAAGGCCGCATCGAGCTGCAGGGTGACCACAAGAAGAAGGTCAAGGAAGTCCTCGAACAGATGGGCTTCAAGACGGATGTCAGATGAGTTTGAACAAGAGGGATTTCATGAGGTCGGAATTCATCGGATTGGAGGTCGAGGTCATGCCCAACCCCGGGTGCGGCAACGTGCGCGGCACCGTGGTGGACGAGACCAAGAACACCATAATCGTCCGCGCCGGTGACCGCGAGGTCACCGTGCCCAAGCCGACCAACGAGTTCCTGTTCACATACCAGGGCGATAAGGTCCTGATTCACGGTTCGGAGATCCAGCACCGACCTGAGGATCGTATCAAGAAGATAAGGTGATCCCAATGGCTAACGAAGTCAAGGATATTGGAATCGACGTCAAGGCGCCTGAGACCGCCTGCAACGACAAGCATTGCCCGTTCCACGGGGAGCTTGCCTGCAGGGGCCAGACCATCGAAGGGGTTGTCATTTCCACAAAGATGGACAAGACCGCGGTGGTGGAGCGCAACTACCTGAAATACCAGCAGAAGTACGAGCGTTACGAGAAGAGGACGAGCCACTACTCAGTGCACAACCCCCCCTGTTTGGGGGTCAAGGCCGGCGACCAGGTGAAGATCATGGAGTGCCGCCCACTGAGCAAGACCGTGTCGTTCGTGATCGTTGAGAAGAGGTGAACGTGATGAAGGGAGTAGCCGGAAGACAGACCCGCGGCGTCCAGAACGGCACCGTGCTGAATGTCATCGACAACACGGGCGCCAAGACGATCGCGATCCTGACCGTGCCGGGGTACCACGGGACATCCCGTCGGACCCCCAAGGCCGCGGTCGGGGACATAGTGATTGCGTCCGTCAAGAAGGGCACCCCGGAGATGCGCAGACAGGTCGTCTACGCCATCGTCGTCCGCCAGCGCAGGCCGTTCCGCCGCGCCGACGGCGTGATGATCTCCTTCGAGGACAATGCCGCGGTCATCACCACCGAAGAGGGTGAGACCAAGGGAACGGATATCAAGGGACCCGTGGCAAGGGAAGCGGCGGAGAGGTGGCCCCGCATAGCGGCGACCGCCTCGACGATCATCTGAAGGTGAGAAAATGGTAGAGAGCAAGAAAGCGAGAAAGCAACGGAAGGCCTTCTATAACGCTCCCACCCACATCCGGAGGAAGAACATCTCCTCCCACCTGAGCGAGGAGCTCCAGAAGGAGTACAAGATCCGTTCGCTCCAGGTCATCAAGGGCGACACCGTCAAGGTCATGAGGGGCGACGAGGACATCCAGGGCATCGAGGGCAAGGTCACCTCGGTGGTCACCAAGAACGGCAGGATCAATGTCGAAGGGGTCACCATCGCCAAGGCCGACGGCACCCAGACCGCGAGGTCCGTGCACGCGTCCAAGGTCATGATCACCAAGCTTGACCTCTCCGACCCCAAGCGGAAGGAGAAGCTGGCCAGGGCTAAGGAGGTTTCGCAATGAGCAATGAGATGAAGAGATTGACGGCCCCCCGCAGCTGGCCTGTCAAGAGGAAGAGCAACGCCTGGATTACCAAGCCTTCCCCCGGTGCCCACGCCATCGAGGACAGCATCCCGGTGAACGTGGTCCTGCGGGACCTGCTGCAGGTATGCAACACTGCGAGCGAGGTCCGCTCGGCAATACATGAGAAGAGCGTGCTGGTCGACGGCAAGGTCGTCACCAGCCTGAAGCAGGGCGTCGGCCTGATGGACGTCGTCTCCATACCCAAGACCAACACCGCCTACCGGATGGTCATGGACCGGAGGGGCAAGCTCCAGCTGGTCAAGGTCTCCGAGGCCAAGGCCTCGTGGAAGCTCTGCCGCATCGAGAACAAGACGACCGTCCCCGGCGGGAAGACCCAGCTGAACCTCCACGACGGCAGGAATATCCTGGTGGAGAAGGACGGCTACAAGACCGGCGACGTCCTTAAGGTAGAGGTCCCCAGCCAGAAGATACTGGACCACTATAGTCTGGACAAGGGCTCGGTCGCCCTCATCACCTCCGGCTCGCACGTCGGCGAGACCGCGGTGGTCGAAGAGTACCTGGTCACCAGGCTCAACGCCGAGAACCTCGTCAAGTTCAAGGACGGCACCTCCACCGTGAAGAGCAACGTGTTCATCATCGGCGCCAAGGCGCCGGAGATCGAGCTGCCTGAGGAGGCCGCGATATGAGCGATGCCATGAGGCAGCCGCGCATCGAGAAGGTCGTCGTCAACATCGGCGTCGGCGAGGCCGGCGAGCGCCTGAACAAGGCCCAGAAGGTCCTGAACATGGTCACCAAGCAGAAGCCGGTGATCACCACCGCCAAGGTCACCAACCGTGACCTGGGGGTGAGGCACGGCATGCCCATCGGGTGCAAGGTCACCATGAGGGGCCAGAAGGCCCAGGACTTCCTCAAGAAGGCGCTGTCCATCCGCGAGAACCGCGTGGCCAGCTACTCCTTCGACAAGGAAGGTAACCTGTCCTTCGGCATAACCGACTACACCGACTTCGAGGGAATGAAGTACGACCCTGAGATCGGCATATTCGGCATGGATGTCAACGTGGTCTTCATGAGGCCCGGGTACAGGGTGGCCAAGAGGCGCATCATGACCCGGAAGATCCCCAAGGAGCACCGCATGACCAGGGATGAGGCCATCGGCTTCATGAAGGAGCAGTTCAAAGTCGAGGTGGTCGATTGAAGACTAAGAAGGAGTTTGGAAGGAAGAAAGGGTGCCTGCGCTGCGGAAGGAAGCGGGGCATCGTGCGCCGCTACGGTATGCACGTCTGCCGGCAATGCTTCCGCGAGATCGCCCCGGAGATCGGGTTCAAGAAGTATAGCTGAGGTGATGACATGCAGAGCGACCCACTTAACGACGCCATGTCGACCATCAGGAACGCGGCCTCGGTCGGAAAGAGCGAGTGCATGATCCGCCCGTCCTCGAAGTTGATCGGGAGGGTGCTGAAGGTCATGCAGGAATATGGTTACATCAACCAGTTCGAGTTCGTCGAGGACGGCAAGGCCGGCGTGTTCAAGGTTCGAATGCAGGGCAAGATAAATGATTGCGGCGTGATCAAGCCGAGATATTCGGTACAGAAGAACGATCTGGAGAAGTTCGAATCCAGATACCTACCCGCGCAGGACTTCGGAGTGCTCATACTGACGACCACTGCGGGCGTCGTGAGCCACACCAGGGCCAAGGAGCTAGGGGTAGGCGGCAAGCTTCTGGCCTATGTGTACTGAGGGGACTGCGATGACACTTAGCGGATTAATCGAGCAGAGGGTGGCCATCCCCAAGGGGGTCACCGTCACCGTTCAAGGTTCCATTGTCGATGTCAAAGGCCCCAAGGGCAAACTGTCCAGGGACTTCACCAACCCCAAGACCAAGGTCAAGCTCGACGGCGACGAGATCATCGTCAGCTGCGAGCTCCCCCGCGTGAAGGACAAGGCCATG
>Ga0302243_1002580_pt1 | contig 10234 bp, 8 predicted proteins | sample AAG_UR_Met_MG_FD_193514 | JGI IMG/M metagenome (GOLD analysis project Ga0302243, IMG submission 193514) | Enriched activated sludge microbial communities from anaerobic digester in WTTP, New Holstein, Wisconsin, United States - AAG_UR_Met | ecosystem: Engineered > Bioreactor > Anaerobic >...
GCGCTCCCTGATGGTCTCCAAGGCCGGCCGGGCCATCGACATTACTCTGGGCCGGCCGGTCGATCGGGACTTCGTCCGCTGCCTGCTGTTCCCGTACACGATCGAGAGCCGGAGGAACGCCATCGGCGCCGCCTGGCTGCTGGCCGGGCTGCGCCGGTCGTACATGATGTGGTACAAGGCCCGCACCTGGGAGGACACCTTGCAGGTCAAGAGGGAGGTGGCGGTCAAGATGTCCCATATCATGACCCGGGCGGTGAGGATCGCCCCCACCGGCGCGACCATGGTGGCATGGCAGGCCTCCCGGTGCGGGCCCGGGGTGGCGATCAGGCTGGGCAACCAGATGCTCAAGCGGGGAAAGGACGTCCTCTCCCGCCCGGGGGACGCGGATGGCCACCTGCCGGCATCGCCGGGAACCGAGCAGTCTGACAACGGTTATATGCATCCACCATAATGACCAGTCGATGTCGAACGTGACTAAGAGAGCGCTCATCACCGGCATAACTGGTCAGGACGGCTCTTACCTGGCCGAGTACCTATTGTCCAAGGGTTATGAGGTCCACGGGATCATCAGGAGGGCGAGCACATTCAACACATCGCGCATCGACCACGTCTACTCCGATCCTCACGACCGGGACGCCCGCCTGAAGCTGCACTACGGGGACCTGTCCGATGCCGAGACCATCAACAACATCGTGTTCAACGTCCGCCCCGATGAGATCTACAACCTCGGCGCCCAGAGCCACGTCAGAGTATCGTTCGACGTTCCCGAGTACACCACCAACGTCGTCGCCACCGGGGTCACCAGGCTGCTGGAGTCCATCCGGCGCTCCGGCAACAACGTAAAGTTCTACCAGGCTTCGTCGTCGGAGATGTTCGGTTCCGCCTCCCCGCCTCAGTCAGAGGGGACGCCGTTCGCGCCGAGGTCCCCGTACGCCTGCTCAAAGCTCTATGCTTACTGGCTCACTCGCAACTACCGCGAAGGCTATGGCATGTTCGCCTGCAACGGCATCCTGTTCAACCACGAGTCCCCCCGCCGGGGGGAGACGTTCGTCACCAGGAAGATAACCAGGGCTATCGCGGCCATCGCCGCGGGGAAGCAGGAAGCCCTCTACCTCGGTAACCTGAAGGCCCGCCGGGACTGGGGCTACGCTCCCGAGTACGTGCAGGCCATGCACCTGATGCTCCAACAGAAGAAGGCTGATGATTTCGTCATCGGAACCGGCGAGACGCACTCGGTCGAGGAGTTCGTGGACGAGGCATTCGATTACGTCGGTCTGAAGCAGGACAAGTATGTCCACATCGATCCTAAGTACTTCCGCCCGACCGAGGTCGAAGTGCTCATCGCCGACCCGTCCAAGGCGAAGAAGAAGCTTAAGTTCGAGCCGAAGGTCAGGTTCAAGGAGCTGACCCGGATCATGGTCGACGCCGACATGCGCGCGGCCGGCCTGGAGCCCGTCGGTGACGGGGACAAGATACTTAAGCGCCTCTTCCCCAAGCGGTGGTGGGCGGTGGATTGATGTTCTGGTCCGGCAAGAAGGTCCTGGTCACCGGCGGGGCCGGGTTCCTTGGTTCGTTCCTGGTGAACGAGCTGGTCGAGGAGCATGACGTGGACCGCCGGAACATAACCGTCCCGAGGTCGAAGGACACCGACCTCAGGGTCTGGGAGAACTGCCTCGCGGCGGTGGACGGGCAGGATATCGTCATCCACCTGGCCGCCTCGGTGGGGGGCATCGGCTTCAACCAGGAGAACCCCGCCACACTGTTCTACGACAACGCCATCATGGGCATCCAGCTCATGGAGGCCGCGCGGCGAAAGAATGTCCAGAAGTTCGTTCAGCTCGGGACCATCTGCGCATACCCCAAGTTCACCCCCGTCCCGTTCAAGGAGGACGATCTCTGGAACGGGTACCCGGAGGAAACGAACGCGCCGTACGGCCTCGCCAAGAAGATGCTGCTGGTGCAGGCGCAGTCGTACCGGCAGCAGTACGGCTTCAACGCCATCTACCTGCTGCCGGTGAATTTGTATGGCCCCGGGGATAACTTCGACCCCCGCTCGTCGCACGTCATCCCCGCGCTCATCAAGAAGTTCGTGGAGGCCAAGGAGAGGAACGCCCCCCGCGTGAAGCTGTGGGGATCGGGGAACGCGACCAGGGAGTTCCTGTACGTTGAGGATGCCACCCGGGGGATCGCCCTAGCCGCCGAGCGGTACGACAAGCCGGAGCCGGTGAACCTCGGGGCGGGCTTCGAGATATCGATACGGGACCTGGCCGAGCTTATCAAGGAGCTGACCGGGTTCGACGGGGACCTCGCATGGGACCGCAGCAGGCCGGACGGGCAGCCGCGGCGCATGCTTGATACATCCAGAGCGTACGAGGAGTTCGGGTTCAAGGCCCGCACCGACTTCCGCGAGGGGCTGAAGAGGACGATCGACTGGTACGTGGGGAGTCGCAAAGCATGAGCGCACCCCTCGTCTCGACGCTCACATCGTGTTATCGTGGCGAGAAGTACCTGCCTTTATTCTTGAAGAGGATGCCGGAGCAGACCGCCTTCGAGCGGCTGGAGGTAGTCATCGACCTCAATGAGCCGAGCGAGGAGGAGCTCCGGCTGGTGAAGGAGTTCGAGAGCAATTATCCCGGACATATCCGCTACACCGTCCAGCCCAAGGTGGTAACGTACTCGGCATCGTGGAACAACTGCATCCGTAACTCGTCCGGCGATTACCTGGCCATATGGAACTTGGACGACCTCAGGACCCCGGGCTCGATCGATCGACAGGCTGCGTTCCTCGACTCGAACCCGGAGGTGGGCATCGTGCACGGCAAGTACAAGGTGGTGCCCCGGTTCGGCGAGGAGGATGAGGGATTCTTCAAGAATGATAGACCAGTCGACGCGTCGGAGGCGACCAGGCGGTTCATCTACGGCCCATTCTACATGTTCCGCAAGTCGCTGATCGACGTCGCCGGGCCGGTGGACGAGCAGTTCCGCTCCTCCGCCGACTTCGACCACGCGGTGCGGCTCGCCGTGCATGCCAAGAGCGCGGTGGTCCCGGAGAACCTCGGCTACTACCTCCTCACCGGCCAGGGGCTGTCGAACAACCCCAACTCCAGGATCGAAGTGGAGAACTTCGTCATCCGCATGCGCTACGGCATCTATGACAAGATGTGGTACCACTACCTCCCCGCCGCCTCGCAATATGCCTACCACCAGATACTGTATGGTACCGAGTGGACGCCGGTGGGCAAGTACATCCCCCGTTACCAGGAGATGCTCGAGCAGAGGTACCGGTGGTGGTTCGACAAGGGGTACCTCCGGCACCTGGCGTTCAAGGTGAAGAAGGAGAAGTGGGCAGGGATGAAGGGAGTCATTGAGGGGTTGCGACTCAGAGGCCGCAGTGGCAGTGAGCCCCCTCAGATGATATGATGTGGATATGGGCCCCAACAGAGATTCAACAGTCAACAAGGATAGTACTATCGCTGGGATGTACATTACTCCACGCTAGATTAATCCCGCTACATCCAATTATACGACATCGAGGAGGACATATAGAAGTCCATAATCTGACTAGTGGACGACTACTGGCGATACGAGGAGACCAAAGAGGATTGGTCCTTTTCTGTTTCTTCACACCACTACCAAGTCGGTTATTATACTCCTAGTTCCTAACACCACTGAACTCACCGCCCCCTAAGGGAGAAATTTGGTGGGGGGGGAGCTAACAGGAGCGCATGTAGCAGACCGGGGATGGGGAGATCCTTGGCCTGAGAGAATCGAGGGGACCGCTTTCATGGTGATCGACGGTCTTCTTCTGATGAATGATTGTAAGGTCAGGATACTTCTGGTTTCCATCTCCGCCATCATAGGGCTACATCTCCGTACCATCTTTCTGTCCGGAGTCATCATCGACACAGCCACATTGACTGCTGTCATTAGCCTGTTCACCGCTCCCTTTGTCCTCGTGGCCTTTTTTCCAATGTACTACATATGCATAGGGTGGGGACCTTGAAGACCGTACTCCTGACCATCGTCCTCAACTTCACTTCGATCATGTTCGTGGGCCTAGGTTGGATTTTTTCTTGCCCATTGTTGGGGTGAGATCACCGGACATGACGGTGTCGATGGTCACGCTTATCGGCATAATTACCGTGCTGATGAAATTGGCGTAGCTGAGGGAGGGATTAGGACAACGGGAGCCCGCCACGGATGAATCTGAGCGTCCTGCTGTCCACATCCTCTGTCGCGCAATACTTCATTCTGAACTTTGCGGCCATCTCTTTTTTCACTCAACATATGGGGACCACCATTATCCAGTACGTCCTTATCATGGCGGTAACCGCCATCACTTATTATGCTGCCCCAGTAGCTGGTATCACTGGTTTAGTTTTCGTGTTGCTGATCAATGACCTGCGGAATAAAATCTGGCGTGGCATTGTGGCCATCTCCGTGGTCGCGTTGCCTGCTCAATGTGGCTGGGCTGCCCCCATCTGATATCTACAACTTCATTGAACTGCGTCTGCGTCATATTGCCTTGCTGTTCCTGACCCCGTTGGCTGCGATAAATACGTTTAGGATGTTTTCACTGTCACGGTATGGAGATGCCCCTGCCAATGGTTACGGATCGGCCGTGTGGCAACGACCACGCTATTTATCATATTCCTGTTCCCCATCGCTGGAGTGCTCAATAATATCATCGAGCCAATAATTATTACAGGTTATCTCCCCAACCATCTTCCGCCCAAACTTCATTGAGAATAAGATCGTCTCCTTAAAGCTCATGGCCAAAAGGATAGGTTATCAGCACGCAGTGTACTCCGGTGCTGATTTACTGTACCTGTTGGAGATGGAGTCCAGATTAAATTTCCGCTCACCGGGACGGACCAGGTCATGCCTGACTGCGTTCCCAACCTGTACATCTTCCTGAGCAAGACTAAGAAGAGAGGCTATAAATCCTAAATATGGAGCTCAACCCCACTACCGCATCAGTAAACTATCTTATTTCGATCAACGGTGCTACGGCCATATTTCATTAGTATCGATACCGCCTATTGCAACGACAGGACCGTTCTGCCCATCAACAACGTCGAATATGCGTTCAACCCGCTCTTATCAATGTAACTTAGTGCCGTTGATTTCTGTTCATTCTGATGAGCTGGGAGAGCGAGTTGAGGGTCAGGGCGCTCACACATAGAGTTGAACCGAGGATCACGAAGAATCCGGATATCAGTCCCTGTAGCATCCATGAATCCGTAAAGAATACATCGAAGAGGGCGAGAAGGCCGACGATGACCCCGATGGTTGTCAGAACTAAGCCTGGCACACCGAATAGCAATAGTGGGCGTTTATAGCCTACGGTCGAGATGATATTACCGAACAACCCGAGCCCCATCACTATGGAGCCTTGCTTGTGGCCGTTCGGTACATTGTAGCGCACAGAAATCGGCACCTCGACCATACGGAGACCGCGCTCGGCAAAGTGGACAATCATGTCCTGCTCTACAGCATAACCGCTGGTCTCGAAGTCCATGGAAGCGATAGCCCTTTCGCTCAGTGCCCTGAACCCAGATTGGGTGTCACTGACTTTGCTCCTAGAGCCAGCATTGGTGATTCTATTTAGAATCCTTTGTCCAAGCTGTCGATACCGGGGGATGCCGTTTTCTCTCTGCATAAATCGGGAGCCGATGACCAAATCAGCATCGCCTAAAAGAATTGGCGGCAGGAGCTTAGAGATATCTGAAGCGAGGTGCTGACCGTCGCCATCCATCATGACCACAGCACTGTAACCCTTATTCCCTACTGCCTTGAAGCCTCTCATGAGCGCGGCCGCCTTCCCGGCATTCTTCTCTATATCAATGACCTGCGCCCCAGCCATCCTGGCGACCTCGGAGGTTCGGTCTCTTGAACCGTCGTTGATAACAATGACTTTTTTAGAATATTTTAATGCGTCCAGTACGACGGAGCCTATAGTCAATTCCTCATTGTATGCTGGGATGAGGATTGCTATCCTCTTTGAAAAAAATGGCTCTGGTAGTGCTTTGACAACCGCCTCTGAACGCTCCTCCAACATTTCTTCCGGAAGGTATTCATCCTCCGGCCCCCCCACCGACACTATTGGACCGTTCAGGTCTGTCCCATTGGTCGCCACAGCCAGTCGATTTCTCCTGCAATATTAATAATGCGTATCTGATTCTCTGGAGTGAGACCACCTTTATCATTTATTAAGGTATTGCTATGATTAAGGGCCATATGTGGCCATTGGTAATTGATGCATCGAGATATTTACTATAAACGTTACGAGATATCTGGACCATGTTATATTATGCCGCTTAATACGTCTTTCTTTATAAAAAACGAAGAAAGTAATTGGGGCCTTGACGCTAAACCCAATTGATACCAGCTATGGGATTCTGAATCACAATACTGGCTAACCGCAGTTTCCGTTGGACATACTAGTTTAGCGTCACCTTTGTTAAAAAGGTCCCCGCGCAAGTGGGGATGATCTTTCTTTCTTTTCATACTTCCTCTTAACCTTTGCTCGTTGCCGCTATGCCCTCGATGATCGTGACGGTCATGACAACCACCTTTCCATGCTCGCTGGCGTATGATGACAAGTCCGTCGTTCTGTTCTCATTGACCTGCCACGATCAAAGCAGAGTGCTCGCTGGCACATACGCTAACCGGTGGTCTGTTCAATGAGCGTGAAATGCTTGTCTACGAACGAGCATGAAGTAGATAGCCTCCATCAGCTTTCGAGCGGTCGCTATCACGGATTTCTGTCGTCCGATGGCCACGCGCTTTCGTTGATCGTACCTTGAAATCCTGGAGTCTGGGCAGTGTTGTCGATGGAACAACATCGCCTCGATGAGCACGTGCTTGATGCGGTTGTTCCCGTTCCGAGTATGACTGCCCCATTCCTTCTCTCCCGACTGGTAGGTCATCGGTGTCAGGCCGACGTACGCAGCGAGGCTCTTGGCCGAAGAGAATCTCGTGACATCGTCGATCTCGGCCTTGATGACCGACGCGGTCACCAGGCCGATGCCTGGTACTGTACGAATGAGCTGCACCTCCTCGTCCTGGCCGTAGCGATCGTCGAGATGCAGCTCGATGTTTTTGATCTTCTCCATGACCAGCTCCAGGAGGTCCAGCTTCTCATCGAGTATGAAATCATCGAGGGAGCGAATCCGGGCGATGTGCTTCTGCGAGAAGTTGGTGCGATATTCGTCGGGCACTGTGGTGCCCCTCTGTAGCAAGAGGGCCAGTATCTCTCGCTTGAGATCTCCTTTCTTCCCGACGAGCGATTCACGATGCCTCGTCAGCTCTCGCATCTCCCTTACTTCCTTCGAAGGCACGTAGATGCCTTCCAGGCATCTCGAGCGCAGCAGATCGGCGAGCATGTATGCATCGTTCTTGTCGTTCTTTGTCCTCGCCCTCATCAGCGGCTTTACTTTCGTGGGATGGACGACCTTGACCTCATGGCCCCTTGCTGCGATGCAGTCATATATCCAGAAGTAGAAGCCGGTCGCTTCCATGGCCACCACGAGTTCATCGTTCGTTATCGTCTCTATCCTTTCGAACCAATGACCGATGTCCGTGACATCGGTCCTTATCCGTTCGTTGCACACGAACCGACCGTTCGAGTCAAGAACACAAGCCTGAGTGAATTTCTTATGTATGTCCAGTCCTATGTAGAGCATGGTTTCCCGCCTTTGGTTGTTTGTCCAAATTCCCAAATGAGCGGGGAACCTCTTTTAACACGCCATCAGAGCCAATTGGATTAAACGCCGATCATACTGAAAGTCACTTTATTGCGCTTATAGTCAATCGTGAACATCTCCGACATCTGTAAATAAATATGATGCCTGGCCATCTGATCTCAGCCAGGCGGCCTTTTATGGATGACTTCAATGAGAGAAGGCAACTGCACCCATACACTATCGAACATTCATCCATCACTATTTTTCGCTTCTTTTTTTGGATCAATTTACAGGGTTTTACTATGTGCTCATTATTGAATAAAATCCTTCAGTTTTAAATACGCCTTGCTCCCACTATAAATTTCAGAGAAGTATGGGAGCAGCTATTGGCAGATGATACCACGACATTATCATCTTTGGAGGCAGGGCTGATACATTAAATACTTCTGTGAGCGAGAAATGATGAGCAAGAGCAGAGTAGGTTCCATAACCATGGTAGCTCTCATAGTGGTGATAGTCTACCTGATATCCGTTATGAATGTTCCTTCTGGTGGAACAGCGCAACAACCCCAACAGGGAGACACGATGGCTAAAGCCAATTCATATGTAGTATATCAGGAGGGGGGCCATACCTTATCAAAAAATTTTACATCTGACGCGATTGAGTTCCAATCAGAAAATACCAGCGCAGTAATCCAGGCTACCGTTGATGCATTAAATAATAGTGGGGGAAGTATATATATTATTTCTGGAACATATAAAATTACGAATGAAATCGTAATTTATTGCAAGGGAATAAATATCTTTGGCGATGGCCCATCGACTGTTCTCAATTCTACTACTAAGACCACTGTCTTCATGATAAAATATCCCGGAAAGGATCCAAACATGAAGCCAAACCATATCCATCATCTCAGAATCCACGGTAATAGTAAATCAGGGGCCATTGTTCAGGAGGCCTTTTGTTGGTCCTACATATATAATTTAGACATTCGTTACTGTCGTGTTGCTATATCCGTCGTGAACAGTCCATATGGTGGGGTGACCACTGCCATGAACCTGAATGACGTTAAACTCACTGAATCGTTCGATAGGGCTATCACCGGAGCATTCGTCGATTGTACTTGGTCCAATGTACTTATTAACGGTGTCACGGGCGGTGCTGGCATATATATGCATGATTCTGGGAGGGTTCTAATCAATCAGATGCAAATCAATACTGTACATCAGCAATGTATTTATTTATACTACTCGTGTAATGTGCTTTTCGATAATTTGTATGTAGTTCAGGATTCTCAACAGACTGCATACGATTGCATTTTAATATCTACTGGTTGTAAAAACATTAGCATCACGGGAGGATATATCTGTGGTGGCGGGTCATCTTCAAGGTCGATCATCCACGATGAAGGTGAGAACACTATTGTGACCAGTGTTCATCTAGACAATGCACAGCGGGGGAAATATGCAATCACTACGGGTATCAACGGACAATACTATCACAATACAATTACCGGCAGCAATTATGAGCTACCTATCCATGATCGAGCAAATGGTGCTAGATATGGAACCCTTTTAACATTATCATATGTAGGAATAATAGGTGAGGGCAAGGAGAATATCCATAAGTTGGTGGAAGGCACTGGATATGAACAGGTAATCACAGACGGAATTGTTCAACCAAACTACCCTCGCGCCATTTGGATTAATGGCCAAATGACAAAATCCATTACTATAAAACTAACTGGCATTGATATAATTGGCAATCTGGTAGATGAGTTCATTGTTGTTGAGCCTGGGACCAATGGCTCCATTAGTGATACGGTGTTTGTAAAATTGAATAGTTTTACCATCCCTGCAGAAGTCGGCCGTGGCGAATTTATATCATTAGGTAACTCGCGTGTACTGGGCATAAATGATATGCTTACTATTGATTCACAGGTCAGATGGGTAATGGTGAATGGCATTTATATTACCGCAACCATATTGAATAATCCTGGTCGGATCATTCTTCCACAGATAAATGAAGGAGACAATATTATCATCTGCTACATGAGCATGGATAATATAGTTGATGTCACCTAATGAAAGCGGCTAAGCAGTACTGAGTCCCGAATGGAAGCGCCCATTTAATTCAGTTGACATCACATATTAGGATGCCAGCAGATAATTATTGTGAGACCATATAAATAAATAGCCATTTTTTAATGAAATTATGAATGCGACAGACTAAATACCTTTTTTCTAATTGCGTGATAGAAGACCATTATGGGGCAACAAATTGGTCACATAATTATTTCCTTGTAGAAAGATAATTAAACTGCTTGGCTGAGAATAAGGACATATAAAAATAATATTGGGCTATACAACACTGCAACCGAACAGGAATGTTGAAATGCTGATCGATAGTCCCTTTGAGATGAACGATTGGAACATACGAAGGTTCCTCGTACTTATCTCATCTGCCATTTGTCTTTATATTAGTATCTTGTATCTAAACAGCATAAATCTCGGCATACAAATTATTTCCGTAATACTGTGCTTTT
>Ga0302243_1002586_pt1 | contig 10218 bp, 9 predicted proteins | sample AAG_UR_Met_MG_FD_193514 | JGI IMG/M metagenome (GOLD analysis project Ga0302243, IMG submission 193514) | Enriched activated sludge microbial communities from anaerobic digester in WTTP, New Holstein, Wisconsin, United States - AAG_UR_Met | ecosystem: Engineered > Bioreactor > Anaerobic >...
CTGCTACTGCTGAATGGTAATCATATCTGTTTTCATTAAAGCTAAGCAGCCAATAGCCGTAAGGGACGGAATAATTCATACTCCAATTGTCTGAATTGCCCGTCATGGAATCAATAGCACCGCTTGGGGTTAGTATGGTTACATTGTCATATCCTGCTACACCACTGCCGTAACTAAAGTAAAATATATCATTTAGTTTAAACGGATTATCGACTGATACCGTAACTCCGCCTTGGTATTTTCCAGTTGAACTGCTACCTGCATCATCAAGAGATAAATTCAGACGAAACGGTACTTCTCTTTGAGTCCATTTGATGACCACATCCGAAGCTCCTTGCACGACAGAAGGAACTACCTGTATATCTGCAGTGACCGTAGGTACTCGTTTGAAGTTTTCTAAACCTTGTTCTATATCACGAAGATTCAATACATCACCTTTTTTTACGGGCATGGCATTGAAACTATTTGCTCGCTCTACATTTGTATCTATAGTTGGAGTTTGTTCAAATTTGATCTCATTCACTTTCCCTGCAAGTACACTTAGTTCAAGTTTGCCGCTCTTTATATCCTGAGGATTGGCAACGACTCTAGTAGTGACATATCCATTGCGTATGATCTCATTGCCTGTGGCACTAAGAATGGCATTGATACTGTTTGCACCGACACATTGGCCTGAACGAAATCCGATACTTTTTAGTGCGGATGACAAGCTTGATTTAAATATATTGGCATCTTCGCCTGCAAGCTCTACGTTTTTTATATCAAAACAAGGAGTTTCGTTTTTATATAGAGTTAATTTTTTTGGAGTAGTGATGTTTGCTTCTTGGAGATTTACAGTAGGTGCTGCCGGTTGAGCTTTTTGAGTAGCTTTTTCTCTCTCTTTTGCTATCTGCAGTTGAATAGCTTCGATCTCTTGAGAAGATAAGCCAAATGCCTCAATATATCCTAATAGCAATAATGCTGACAACCAACCAAATCTCAACAACCATCCCTTGAATAACCAAAATAAACATTATTTTATCTCAATTATCTAATAAATATATGAAAGGCTTGATTAATTTTTGTGCTTTTTTAGAAAAAAACTGCAATTTAATATCTCAATACATCAAATAATAATAAAATCATCTTTTTAATAAGATTTTGTCTGGCAAATCATATTTATTAAAAATTGATAATACGGAGAAGCATTTTACTTTAAGCTTTAGAGTCAGAAAAATCTGGAATAATATTATTACCAACCACACTACAAATTTAATACGTTATCAATTTCTAATTTACATATTATCATTTTTTATTGTTCATTCTCATTTTTTGTTTTTCTTTACAAAGGAGATAAACATGGAAAAATGTATTATATGCGGTGATGAATCCGCCGAAATAAGAGAATTTTTGGTTAACAAAACAGGAGAATGTGATCCATTGTGCAATAAGCATTATATTGAAATCATTGAAATGCTGCTGGATGAATGCAAGGGTCATGGTGATAGCAAAAAAGGTGGTGGATTGCTGAGTAGATTTAACTATAATCCTAAAAGACTACAAATAGTTATTCGAAAAACTGAAAGCGTTAAAAAAATAAGAAGATGTAGATAAAAAAACGGATATACAACAAAAGAATAGTATCCTCAGAAGATAATGTCAGATTTTCAATAACGATTAAATTTGTTCAAATGCTTCTTTGTATTTTTGAAGAGTTGCTATGATTTGTTTTGAGACCGCAGGCGGAGCATATTCTAAAAGCTTGGATATCTTGTCAAGTTCTAAATTTGGTGTATGGTGTTCGCTTGATTCTTTAAGTAACAGCATTGCCGTTTGCCTCTCAAAATCAGTAGGATTTTTTAGGATTTTATGAAGTAATTTGATATGTTTTGATTCGCTATCATCATATAGCTCTTGCTCCGTGATCCCCAAAGCCGAACAGATATCAAAAATAATGTCGGCTCTTATCGAAACCGTGCCATTGAGATAAGCATATATAACCTTTTCAGACAATACCTCTCCAGTTCTACTAGAACGAACTTCTCTCTCAATAAGCATTTTTGCAAAGTCTCTTTTTGATATGTTTTTATCTTTCAAAATACTCACAATTTTTTCATAAATTTCCATGGTACAACTCTTTATTGTTTTATAAAAGAGATTGTGCGATAATAAAATCTACTTGAAAAAGAATTAAGAAATAAATTATTCTATTTAAGATAGAATTTAATAAATTTTATATATCAAGGATTTTAAATGAAAAAATATTTATTTCTAGTTATGGCCGGCTTAGCCCTAATAGGATGTGGAGATAAAAAAGAGGCAAATAATGATAATTTTAAAGAGGCGATAGATATGTATTTAGACAAGAGCTGTATTTTTACGGTTAGATATGATAAAAAACCAAATAATTTTTTCCCTAATTATATGTCTATTGCTAATGAGCAATTAGGTATTCTTGTCAAAGAAGGATTATTGACATCTGCTCCCTTTCAAATTGAAGGAACATTTAATACAAAAAGAGGCACTGCATATAATATTACAAAAAAAGGAGAGGAAGTATATTCACAAGAAGAAAAAGGTTTTTGTGCTGGAAAGTATGAAGTCAAAGAGATAATAAGCTTTACAGAGCCATCAAATACATCGGATGGAATTACGGTAGCAAATGTTAAATATGCCGTAACACCCAAAGAGGTGGCTAGTTGGGCTAAAGAATATGTTAAAAGTCCAGTAGCTAATCCTAATTTCGCAGACGAAATAAGTGAAACACCAAAATATCGATTTAACGAAAAACAACTTATATTAACCAATCAAGGTTGGACGGTTAAAGAAGGTTATTAAATGGAGGACAGATGATGAAAACAAAAATACTAATAATCGGAGCGTTGATGGCAACTTTATCTTTTGGAGCTGGGTTTGATTGTAAAAAAGCTTCGACATCAACAGAAAAAGCTATATGCTCGAATAAAGGGCTTAGTCTGCTAGATGAGGCAATGAGTATGCTATATAGCACCAACAACGATATTTTAGAATACTATGCCGATGAAGGTAAAAGCGGTGCTAAAATATTGAGGGCAAAACTAAAGACAACGCAAAAAGAGTTTGTAAATAAAAGAGAAATTTGCAAAAATAGTGTTAATTGTATATATAATATTACAAATCAGCGTATCTCTGCATTAAATAAAATGGTAGATAATAATAAGTATGAATGTTATAAAGTTCCAGCTGGAGCTTGCAATGGTTTTGGTGGCGCAATGAGCCTTCAAGATAAAGCTAAAATGGAATTTGCTTATGCCAATTTATATAATGCAATTTCCCAAGTAGACAAAACAAAACTTGCGAATGAGCAAAAGAAATTCAAGAACAGTGTAGAAAAAATGTGGGATAGATTTACTTCGGATGGTAGTTGTGGCACAGATCGTTCAATATGCCATGAAGAGGAATCAAATATGATAGAAGCAAGAACGACAGTATTACAAACTAGGCTAAAGAGTATCAAAAAATAATAAAAATATTGCAAATTTTACAAAACCAATTAAAGGATATTAAAAATGGAATCAAAAAGAGTAAATATCAGAAATGCAAATCCAATTACCGATGCTGGATTTATACTAAAACACGGACATAAAAAAACTAGACTTCAAGAAATGGTAGAAAATGGTATAGTAGATGGAGATAAGTTTTATGATTTGATAGCCGAACTGATCTACGAAGCGATATCTTTGGAGGAATTGAACGACATATTGACAAAAGCTGAAAATCGTCATTCATATAACTATGAGAAAGACGATGCAGCTCAAGCGTTTTATATTGATGTCCTCAAAAAAGTAATTGATGTGGACAGTGTAATTTTAAAGCTTGAAGAGAAAGAAAAAAGAGAAGAAGTTTTTGTTTAAACGGCACTAATAAAAAAATTAATAAACCAAGGAGATAAACGTGGAAAAATGTATTATATGCGGTGATGAATCTGCCAAAATAAGAGAATTTTTGGTCAATAAAACAGGAGAATGTGATCCATTGTGTGATAAGCATTATATTGAAATTATTGAAATGCTGTTGGATGAATGTAAAGGGCACGATGATAGCAAAAAAAGTGGTGGATTGCTGAGCAGATTCCACTATAATCCCAAAAGACTACAAATCGTTATTCGAGACGCTGAAAGTGCTCAAAAAATAAGAAGACATAGATAAAATAATTCTTAAAAATAGTTTTATATTTATATGTAACTCTCAATGATTTTAAGCTAAAATATGTAACTTCAAAGGGGAGATATGGTGTTTTATGGCATTTAGTGAATCAGATACTCGCTCTAAACTTATCGACCCCAAAATCAAAGATAACGGGTGGAGTGAATCCCATATCGTCAGAGAATATTATTTCACTGATGGGCGCAAGCTAATAGGCGGCAAAAGAGGCAAACGTTATTTTGTCGATTATCTACTCACATATAAAAATACCAATTTAGCTATTGTCGAAGCAAAGTCAGAAGACAAAGACCCACTAGACGGTTTGCAACAATCTATCAATTATGCCGAAAAACTCCGCATTGATTTTGTATACTCAACGAATGGCCACAAGATATACGAACACTCGTTGTGCGATGGAAAAGGCTGTTGGGTTGATGATTATCCAACTCCCGATGAACTGTTCCAGAGAAAATACGGAACATTAAAAGAAAAAGAAGAACATACTATTACATATCCTTTTCATATAGAAGGGAGTATGAAACCCCGTTTTTATCAACAAATCGCCATTCAAAAAACGATTGAAGCCATAGCAGACGGCAAGGATAGAGTATTGCTGACACTTGCCACGGGAACAGGAAAGACCTATATAGCTTTTCAAATTGTATATCGATTGTTCCAATCCAAATGGAATAGAGATGGCAAGGATAGAAGACCAAAGATTTTATTTTTAGCAGATAGAAATGTACTAGCAGACCAAGCCTACAATACTTTTAACCCATTGGAAAAAGATATTATCCGACTTAATGGCAAAGAGATCAAAAAAAGAGGCGGAAGAGTGCCTACAAATGCGAATGTATTTTTCGCCATTTATCAATCCATAGCCGAAAACAAAAATAGAAATATAGAGCTAAGTGAAGAAGATAGCCAAGATGATGTAACCGCTTATTATAAACAATACCCACCAAATTTCTTTGACCTCGTTGTGATAGACGAGTGCCATAGAGGAAGTGCAAATGACGAGAGCAGCTGGAGAGCCATACTAGATCATTTTAGCGGTGCGGTACACTTAGGACTTACTGCAACCCCCAAAAGAGATGACAATGGAGACACATACCGCTATTTTGGCGACCCTATCTATGAGTATTCGCTCAAAGACGGTATCAATGACGGATTTCTCACACCCTATAAAGTCAAAAGAATTCAGACAAATATAGATGAGTACAGGTTTGACCCAAATGATATTATCACAGGCGAGCTTGAAGAACAGATCGTCAAACTAGAACAGTTTGAAAAACTCATAGTTATCCCGAAACGAACTGAACTTGTAGCCAAGACAATTTTAGAAAATATGAATCCGATGGATAAAACTATAGTCTTTTGCGTGAATCAATCTCACGCATCTGATATGAAGATAGCTATAGATAAATATAAAACCATCAAAGACAATCACTATTGCGTGAGAGTTACTTCCGACGAGGGCGAGATCGGTAGAAATTTCCTAGAAATGTTTCAAAATAACGATAGAGATATCCCGGCAATTCTCACAAGCTCAAAGATGCTAACCACAGGAGTGGATGCCAAAAATGTGAGAAATGTAGTGCTTACTGCTCCTATCCGCTCCATGACAGAGTTCAAGCAAATCATAGGCAGAGGAACGAGAGTTTATGAAGGCAAAGACTTTTTTACGATTATGGACTTTGTCGGAGCTACCAATCTATTTTATGACCCTGCTTGGGATGGCACAACAGAACCAGCTGAAGACCCTAAGCCACCAAAAGAACCGACAACAGGTGATGAACCAAAAGAGCCACAACCAAAAGAGCCCAAAGAGAGAGTAGAAAAAGTAACTATAGACATCAGAGGTAAAAAGCTGAAAGTCATAGATATAGAGACTACCTATGTCGGAGAAGATGGCAAGCCGCTAAAAACAGAAGATTACCTAGAACTTCTAATAGGAGTACTAGGTAAATTCTATAACGATGAAAATGGACTCAGAGAGATATGGAGCAACCCTGCAAATCGCAAAGAGTTGTTAGATAAACTTGCCCAGATGAATATCGATGAATCGCAGCTAAATGACCTCAAGGCTATCTTTGAAGCCGAGGAGAGTGATATATATGATGTCCTAGCTCACTTGTCATTCAATATGGATATAAAAACTCGAAATGAGAGAGTGCTAGCAGTGGAAAACTCTAGCTTTATAGAGAAATATCACAATGAAAAAGCAAAACAGTTTATCGAGTTTATACTGGGTAGATACCGCAAAGACGGAGTGAAAGAGTTGGATGAAGACAAATTAAGTGATCTTGTAAAACTCAGTGGGATTGAGAGAAGTGAACTTAAGAATTCATTTGGTAGTTACAATATCAGAGATGAGTATTTTGGATTGCAGAGGGAGATTTATAGATGAGGAGTATAGATGTGGGCAGATAATGAAACAACTGAAGATTTTTTAAATTATGAAGTACATGCTAATTTAATTAAAGAATATGTAACTAGTCCGAACCTTTTGCCTCTTACGATAGGTGTCTTTGGTGATTGGGGTAGTGGGAAATCAAGTATTATGAAAATGCTTGAGGACAAACTTAAAGATGATAAAAAAGTTTTAACCATATATTTTAATAGTTGGCTTTTTGAGAGTTATGAGAATGCAAAAGTTTCATTACTTGAAAATATTTTATTAGAACTCTCTAAAAATCAAACCTTGAATGAAAAAGCCAAAAAGAACCTTTTGAGTTTAATGTCAAAAGTTGATTATATGAAATTAGCTAAAGACGGCATTAATAAATATGGAAAAAATATTATTGATATAATCGCTACAGGTGGTATAGGAACAGCGATAGAAGCTGGATTTAGTATGTTAAATACTGAAAAAATAAAAGATTTGACTACTGCTGATGTTCCAACACTTGATGGCTATATAAAAGACGAACAAGAAAATACTGCAAAAAGTACAATTAAGACATTTCGAAATGATTTTGAAGAGTTAATTAGTGATACGAAATTTGATAGTGTAGTCATTTTTGTTGATGACTTAGATAGATGCCTACCTGAAAGGGTAATTGATACTCTTGAAGCCATCAAATTATTTTTGAATGTTCGTAATGTTGCTTTTGTCATCGGAGCTGATGAAAGAATTATAAAACACTCTATATCGATGCATTTACAACTTCATACTTTTAATAATAATTCGGAATATTTTCAAAATACCCAGCAAATAGTTACAGATTATATTGAAAAGCTTATTCAAATTCCATACAGAATACCAAAGCTATCAGCATCAGAAATTGAATCCTACAATAATCTATTGTTTAGTTTAAACTTATTGAAAAAAGAAGATTTTCAAAAGGTGTATGACAAGTATTTGGAATTTAGAAAAGGTGATTTTTACAGTCCTTTTTCATTTGGAAATATTAAGGAAATTGTCTCATTAGATGACAAAGTAGAACTCAGTAATTTATTAAGTATTTCACATCTTATGAGTCAAATGATTACTAATGTATTAAAAGGTAATCCAAGACAAACGAAAAGATTTTTAAATACATTTATTTTGAGAAGAAAATTAGCGCAAGTTGCCAGTTTAGAAATTGACATTCTTATACTTATAAAATTGATGCTTTTAGAATATTTAAATCCTACACTATTTAAAAAGCTTAATGAATTGCAATCAGGTGAGAGTGGAATCGTTAATGAGATGGGAATGTTAGAAGCGATTTATGTTGATGGAGAAGAAAATAAATTAGGTGATAGTTTTAAAGATTGGCAAACTCCTCAAATTCAGAACTGGATAAAAATTGAACCTAAGATAGGCAATATAGATTTACGCAATTATTTTTGGCTAGTACGAGATAAAACCGAGTCAACACTTTCAAATATTCATATGGTAAGTCCTGCGGTACAAAAATTGTATTCTCAAATTTCATCTACAGATAAGCATGAACGCTCTGCATGTTTTATTGAACTGAAAAAACTTGATCAGTTAGTTAAGGATGAAGTATTTGAAATATTAAAAAATGAATTACTCAATAATCCTTCTAAAACACGGAATTTATTAGATTCATTATTTGATTATCTTGAAAAAATTGATAATCAGAAATACGCTCTTGATACATTTGATATTTTCAAAAATATCAGTTTTGCTCTAATTAAAAATGAAAGGAAGCCTATTGATATTTTGACCTTCATAAAATCGAAATATAAACAACTTGCCGCAGATGTTGATGAATTAATCGATATGTTTTCAAAAAAAGAATCTTCCTTATTACAAAAAGCCGCGATAAAAGCCAAGGAGTAAAACATGGGAACATCTAAAGGAACAATGCCTCCTTCTAACGGAGACTGGTCACCATTAAAAAATGATATTACACAACTGGTAAATAATATTGATATACCCGATCAAGAAAAGAAATTGAAGCTTACTTCCAAAGTAGTAAGAGACTTTATCACTGCTATTGGTGGAGCAGAAAATTTTGCATCTTCATCAAAATCCAGAAGAGATGGTGAAAAAACAATTTACAGTTCAAAAACCGGTCGTGCAACAGCTGTAAAACTCGGTAATTTTTTTGGATCTGTTGATTCTAATGGCATTCAACATACTTTCAATGCATTCAAAATCAATTTTGCAAGTTTAACTATTGATGATCTTCATAAAGAGTTAATAAAGATATTTTCAACAACATCAAATAGTGATGATGCCAATGCAGCGAATAAAGCAATGGCTGAAGTAATTGATGAATTGTTTACTGGAGTTAGCAATATTGAAGTTTTGGAAACAAAAATTTTATCTTCGATAGATACGGAAAATATACTTTGTCAATTTTATGAAAGATATGTCTTTAAAAGATTTGAACGAAATTTTGATGAATATGACATTGGGCAATATGGCAATGATAAAGCACGAAGAGTTTTAGAAGATGTAGAAAGTTTTATTCATATAAAATTAAAAACATATCAATGTGACAATAAATTAAAAGATATAGATTTTACAACTAGTGCCTCTGAGGTATTTGTTCAAGGGCTATTACAAAATATTCTTGAATTTTTGGAGGACTATAATGATTAATTTAGAAGTATCCATTAAAAATGGCAGTAGAGATAAAAATGGTTTACTAAATATGTCGATTAAAAATATAGATATCAATAAAAGTAGCGATATATCAATACATACGATACAACTATTTAATACTTTAAAACTTCTTCCTGATGAAAAAAGTATGGATATACTTTTCTTTTCAGTATATATACATTTAATTGATAACTTATTGCCTAGAGATAAACTTGCAGTAGACAATTGGCAACGAGAAATTAAAATCAAAATACCTGTTTCTGAGCCGTTATTATGGGGTGAAAATGTAAATACAATAGTTGAAGCGTTAGAATTTTTAACTGGCGATGAATGGAATATCGAATTTTATGAACTAAGTGAAAAATATTTTTTAAATGAAGAGTTAGATTTAGCAGACTCCATACAAGTAGAAAATATTTGTTTACTGTCGGGTGGGATGGATTCGTTAGTTGGTGCAATAAATTTAATACAGGAAAGCGATAATATTCTTTTTGTTTCTCATTATGATGGAGCCGGCGCAAATTCAAATGACCAAAAAGATATTTTTGATACTTTTGATAGTAATACAGAGAAGAGTATTTATCTCTCACAATTTCATGTATATGACGGTGTAGCATTTTATGAATATTACAATAATGTAAAGCAACGTATAGAGCCTATTCATGATGGCAATTTACGGGCGAGGTCTTTACTATTCCTTGGATATGCATTATTCCATGCAATAAACTTCAAGATTAATCGAGTGTATTTACCTGAAAATGGATTAATCAGTATAAATATCCCATTAAATGAATCAAGAACTTCTTCAAATAGTACTAGAACAACACATCCATACTTTATAGAAAAGTTACAAGATTTTTTAACTGCTATTGGTATTAATGTAGAAATTGTGAATCTATATCAATTGAAAACAAAAGGCGAAATGCTTGCAGAATGTCAAAATAAAGCTTTATTAAATGATTTAATCAATCGGACTATTTCTTGCTCTC
>Ga0302243_1002597_pt1 | contig 10185 bp, 8 predicted proteins | sample AAG_UR_Met_MG_FD_193514 | JGI IMG/M metagenome (GOLD analysis project Ga0302243, IMG submission 193514) | Enriched activated sludge microbial communities from anaerobic digester in WTTP, New Holstein, Wisconsin, United States - AAG_UR_Met | ecosystem: Engineered > Bioreactor > Anaerobic >...
AGCTTGGCGGACGCCAGCAGGCTGCCCTGCCCGGTGCCGAAGTACGAAATTGCCAGCACCGGCAGGAGGACCCGCAGGACCTCCGCCGAACGGGGGTAGTCGGGAAAGAGCAGGCCGATGATCTGGTCGGCCACCACCATGCCGCCCAGGGTCAGGGGCAGGCCGAGGGAGAACATGTACTTCGCCACCTTCTGCTGGGCGAGGCGGGTCAGCCCCGGGGACGAGCGGCTGAGGCGGGAGATGACCGGCAGCAGGGCGGTGGCCAGCACCGTGGGAACGGCGATGAGGGAGACGACCAGATTGAAGGCGATGTAGAACTCGGTGTTGGCCAGGGTCCCCGCCTCCATGCCGTACATCCCCCACATGATGGTCAGCAGGAGGAAGCCGTTGAGCGCGTACAGAGTGCTGTTCAGCGCCACGTTGGTGGCGTAGGGAACGGCGCCCCTCAGCTCCCCTTCGAGCCGGGAAGCGGAAGCCCTCCCGGACGGCCGGACGATGAAGCGGGCGCACACGACGTATGATAGGGCGACGTACAGCAGGCTGCCTGCCAGCACGACCATAGCTACCACATCCAGGCCGAAGCCGAGGAGCACCAGCGCGATGGACAGGGACACGGTGAACGCCCGCTCCACCAGCGAGGTCGCCAGCACGTAGTGCATCTTCTCGAACGCGGTGAACATCGAGGAGAAGGTCTGCGCTATCCAGTTGCATGCCGTGGACAGGCCGATGATCAGGAATGCGAAGGAGACCGACGAGGGCATGTCCTGGAGCAGCACGTAAAGCACGGTCATGAGCAGGGCCACCGAACCGAGGATGCCCCGCAGCATCAGGGTCGAGGCAAGATGCTGGCCGGCCGCCTCATGATCGGGGGCGACGTCTATGACCATCTTGTAGCCAAGTCCGAAGTCGCAGAGCAGGAAGAGGAGGGTGGCTACCGAGAACGCCGAGGTATAGGCGGTGTAGTCCTCCCCCAGCGAGCGGCTGAGCACCATGGCCAGCACCAAGGTGCTTATCTGCCCGATCACCTGGACCGTTCCCATGGCCAGTGAGTTCTTGGCCACGCCCTTGACCAGCCCCACCTCACCGCCTCCCCCGGCGGCCCGCCGGGAGGAGCGGCCGCCCCGGAGGAGCGGGCTCGGCCCGTTCGGCCGGAGCGGAACCGCCGGGCAGGCGGATGCGGCCGCCGGCCCGCACATCATCGCCGCAAGATGTCCCCACTATCCCCGCCCGACCTCCATCGCCCGACTTCCCCGCCAAAAGGGCCGGGACCGGGCCTCCAGCACCACCCTCACCGTCCATAACCTGCTTTTTATTTTAGCTCAAACTATTTAGATGCTGCACTAGCCAGCCCGGAACGGGTCAGGCGGAGCGGCGATCGTTATTACGAATGTAAGGGAAACCGGTCCCCCGCCTGCCCTTTAACAAGGCCGTTCAGCGGGACGGGGCGTAGCGGCGGTATCGGCCCTCCAGGTGCTCGTCCCTCAGCAGGTGGTACGCCCGGGCGTTCCTCTCCGCCCGGTCGTGGACGGTGGGATCATCCGCCTTGACGATCCTGCCAGGCACGCCGACCACCACCGAGCGCGGGGGGATGCGCATGTCGCCGGTGATTACGGCGTTCGCGCCGATTATGCAGTCGTCGCCGATCACCGCGCCCTCGACCACGGTCGAGTTCATCCCGATGATGCAGCAGTCGCCCACCGCGGCGCCGTTGATGATGGCCCCATGACCGATGGTGACGTCCCGGCCGATGATGGTCGGGAACCCGGCCTCGACGTGCAGCACGGCATGTTCCTGAACGTTGCTGCCCTCCCCGACCACCACCCGGTCGTGGTCGGCCCGTATGACCGCGTACGGCCACACGCTCACCCCGTCGCCCAGCTCATAGTCGCCGATCAGCACCGCGGTCGGATCGATGTACCTCGCCATGGCCCGCCCTTATCGCGTTACGGCATATTGGATGTTTCATCGCGCAGGAGCAGGCGATGTTCCGGTCGCCCCGCGTTACCGAAAATGTCTTCCGCCCGCACGGCCTTACACCCTTGATGCCCTCACCGTCGTCGGCAACGGTGGAGCAGCTCGAACGACAGCGGTCCTGGCTCGGGGAATCTTGGACCTGGCTGCTCCAGAGCAAGGTGTTCTCGGGACGTGGCGTGCTGGACCGCCTCCCCTCCGCCCTGGACGTGGGGTGCGGGCCGGGGCTGGTCATGGACCTCCTCTCGCCTTACCTGAACGTCGAAGGGGTGGACATCGACATGGATGCGGTCATGTCCAGCAATGCCCGGGGGCAGAAGGCCCAGGTCGGACGGGCGGAGGAGCTGCCCTTCGGCGACGCTTCCTTCGACATCGTCTACTGCTCGTTCCTACTGCTGTGGATGCCCGACCCGGTCAAGGTGCTCAACGAGATGAAGAGGGTGTCCCGCGACTGGGTCATCTGCCTGGCCGAGCCTGACCACTGCGGACGGGTGTCATACCCGGCGGAGCTGGCGGCGCTGGACGACCTGTTCGTCAAGGGCCTGAGGAAGCAGGGGGCCGACCCCGGGATGGGCAGGAAGCTGCAGTCCGCGTTCGCCGGGTGCGGGCTGCGCCCCCAGGTCGGGGTGCACCCCGGCATGTGGAACGGGGGCTGCGCGGGCGCGGAGGACGAATGGCGCTCCCTCGTCCCGGTCTGCCGGGAGGTCGCGGGGGACGCCGCCCTGATCAAGATCAAGAGGGTCTGGGACGAGGCGGCCGGGAACGGCTCGCTGGTGCAGTACACCCCCACCTTCTATGCCATCGCCCGGAAGGGCAGGGACTGATCAGGAGCGGCGCTCCAGGCAGGCGTAGTCGCCCTTCTGCCGTGACAGCGGACATCCTCCCCCGCAGGTGTCGGCAAGCTCGCAGCCGGCGCACTTACCGTCCAGGTACCTGCGCTCCCTGATGGCACGGCACAGCTGGTGGTCCCAGATCGCGTCCCAGGGATCGCGGAGGATGTTGCCCAGCGGGGAATAGTAGCTCTGGCAGGGCAGCACCGACCCGTCCGGCTCGACCGCCATGTTCAGCGAGCAGGCGGTGCACTGCTTGATCCCCAGCCCGAGGTTGATCGGGTTAAGCTCGCAGTAGGGGGTGGGGGTGTACCAGGTCAGCTTCACGCCCGCCTCGCCGGCCATGCGCTTTAGGCGGACGAGCAGCTCGGCCAGCTCCGGGTACGTCAGCCCTTCGGTCCCCTCTCCCTTCCCCGAGCGGATGACGCTGTTGAAGGCGACGTTCTTCACGCCCAGGGAGATTAGGAAGCGCAGGGTGGCCTCGATGTCCTGGTGGTTGGAGCGCATGATGGTGGTATTGGTGCTGGTGTACAGGTCCTCCCCGAGCGCGGCCTTCAACCCCTCGACCGTCTCCTTCCAGGCCCCCTTGGAGCCGCACAGCCGGTCGTGCACCTCCTCCCGGTGGGAGAGCACCGTGATCTGGACGTGGTCGAGACCTCTGGCCACGAGGTCCTTGAGCAGCCCGGGGGCGCCCAGGCTGCGGCCGTTGGTGACCAGCCCGGTCACCTGGCCATGGCCCTCCGACCGGGCGATCAGGTCGGCCAGGAAGGGCAGGAGGGTCGGCTCGCCCCCGGTGAACACGATGTGGGGTATGCCCAGCTCCCAGGTCCGGTCCACCACCTTGAACCACCCGTCGCGGTCGAGCTCGACGACCTTGCGCGGCGCGTTGTAGCAGTGGCCGCACTCGTTCTGGCAGCGGTAGGTGAGGGCGAGGTCCATGCGGTACGGGGCGGGGAAATCATCCGCTCCGATGGCCGGCCGGTCGGTGCCGATGACGCCCAGGACCTCCTTGTCCCCGTGGATGAACCGGTCGAGCTGAGAACATATCAACCGGTAGTCCCTCACCGCCGCGGCGCGGTCGAGGCCCTTGTAGCGGCGGGTCATGTACCGGTACATGTCGTCCTCGGAGCGGCCCTCCAGCACGCACCGCACGTGGTCAAGGGCGGTGCCGTTCAGCTCGATCAGCTGCGAAGCGTCGATGATCAGCACCCCCTTCTGCTCCGAATCGACCCGCAGATGGAAGCGGTGGTGGGCCAGCGTCCCCTTCCCGTCGTACCGTCGGACGCCCTGGGGCAGCCCCTTTCCGGTGAGCTCGGCCCACCATGACGACAGGGCCATCAGCGCCCGCCCCCGGCGCACGCGCAGGCGCAAGCACAGGCGCAGGCGCAATGCCCGCCCCCTGAACCCTGATATCCGCCACCGGCGGCGGGAAAGGCCGCGGCCGGGTTGGTCACCGGCACTATCTGGCGGGCGAGGCCTTTCATGTCGTTCACCAGGTTGCTGCTGGCCCTGTTGACCCGGTCGACATAATCCTGGGCGATGTTGCCGCTCCCGCCGCTCGGGGGGAACCCCGGCACCTGGCGGTGGCCGGAGCGGATGAGGATGGGGAGGGGGAACACTGTCCGGGACATGCGGCCGAGGTAGTCGCGGTCCAGCATCATCCACTCGTTCCGGTCCTGCAGAGAGGAGACCAACTCCTCCGGAGTTCTGGCGTCGGTGACCTGCTTCCAGGCCCTCTCCACGATCGCCCCGTAGTAGGTCTTGGTGGCGTCGAGGTCGAACCCGTTCATCTTCTCCGAGGTCGCCTTGATGGCCGAGACCAGGCAGTCACGGAGGGCTTTCCTGTCCACCGCACCGTCGGGCTGGACGGCGCTCAGGTAGTCGGTCTCGTAGACGTGCTCTCCCGTCAAGGCGAGGCGCTCCAGGCGCATCGGCTTCCCCTCGTCCAGCACCCTGACCTTACCTTTCTTGATAAGGCCGAACAGCACCATGGTGGCGACGTCCTCCAGCGGCCGCTCCAGGACGATGGCGGCCTCCACCGCGGTGAGGTCCCGGCGGGGCCCGGCGCCTACCACGCTCAGCTTCGGCTCGAAGTAGTCGGAGCGGGACTTGGCCGCGGACCTGACGCTCAGCAGCAGGACCGTGATGATTAGCGCCATGAACATGAGGGGGAAGAGTATCACGCACAGCTCGCCGAGGTCTGCGAGAATGTCCCCACCCTGGTTATTGGGGTCGGTGCTGGGGTCGAACGACACCGCCACATACTGGGCGGGGAACCCAGCACCCACGTCAAAGGCGCCCGAGGATACTTCCGAGACGGGCACGGAGGCGGCCTCCCAGGTCGCGGCGATTCTGCCGGCGGCCGGGTCGGTGTACAGCCCGGTGTACGGCTGGTTGGTGAGCCACAGCACCTGTCCCGGATCGGTCATGCCCTCGGGCAGCAGTATCGTCACGTTCAGCAGGCCGATGCTGCCGACCTGATAGTCGGGATCGAACCAGGTCGGCCGGAACCTCACCCCGGAGGTCCCGTTGATGGCCTGGTTGTCATATACCATGTGGGGGTTGTTGGCATGGAACCGCAGCTCGAACGCGCCTCCCGCCGACCGTATCGCAGCCTGGGTGCTCCCATCGAACTCCACTGCGATGCCGGGGTCGACATACGGGGACCCGCCTATCGAGCTGGGCGAGCGGACCGTCCCTCCGATCAGTATGGAGGCGGTGGCGCTGGACAGATCGTAGAGACGGTTGGGCATGCCCACGTCCACACCGGTGAGGTCGGACACCCCGGTGAACCGGAAGTAGTAATCGATGTCGACGCTGCCGTCCTGCATGACGGTGATGTTTACCCTCTCCTCCGCCACCGAGAACGTGGGGTCCTGGGCCTGGGCGGTGCCGGCAGGCCCGCCCGGAACTAGGAGGAAGGAGAAAGCCAGCGCTACCGTTAGCAGTGCGGCCAGGACCGGACGGGCGCTCACCATTTCGGCGCCTCCTCCAGCGCGTACACGCTCCCGCAGTAGGGGCATTTCGCCACCACTCCGCCGGACACTACGCTGAGGTCCTTGTCGGCCAGGGGCGCCCCGCACGAGCGGCAGGCCATCTGCCTCTGCTGCAGCTGCCCGGAACCGCCCATGTTGATGTTGAAGGTCTGGTTCATGACCTTCGGCCGGGAAGCCTCGATCTTCTCGCTGCGGTACACGAACAACAGCAGGAGGGCCGCGATGATCACGAGCACCGCGCCCACGGCGACGTTGTCCACCCCCGACGCGACGATGAACACGCCTCCAAGCAGTATCAGGAACACCGCCACGAAGACCAGCGCACCGCTCAGCATCCTGTTCACTTTCGAGCCCCTCCGCCGCTTATCGATGTCCAGCTCTTAAAAATAGTCCTTGCCGGGCCGGTCCGGCAGGTCGAGGCCGGTCAGCCTTTCGCTCGCCTCCCACAGCTTCCTGGCATCGTCACTGCTGTGCGAAGCGGGCGAGGACGCCGCCAGCCGCCGACCGACGAAGTACCTCCCGGTCACCCCCTGCACATCCGGCGATGATGCCAGGTAGATCGTCGTCCGTGCTCCCCTCCTCGGGCCGATCTCGAACGGCCGGATGATCGACATGCCCAGCCTGGACGCCCCGCGGAGCATCTTGCCGAAGTCGGTCCTGACCGCCCCGGGATGCAGGCAGTTGGCGGTGACCCCCGTCCCCTCCTGCCGGCGGGCCAGCTCGTATGTGAACAGGACGTTGGCGAGCTTGGCCTGGCAGTATGCCCGGAACGGGCGGTAGCCGCGCTCGAGCATGAGGTCGTCGAAGTGCATCCTGCCGGTCCAGTGCGCCGCCGAGCTGACCGTGACCACCCGCGACGGGGCGGAGGCCATCAGCCGAGGGAGGAGAAGGTTGGTGAGAAGGAACGGGCTGAGGTGGTCCAGGGCGAAGGTGTACTCGTAGCCGTCGGCGGTGGTCCTCCGCTCCCCTACGATGGTGCCGGCGTTGTTCACGAGCACGTCAAGGCGAGGGATCGCTTCCAGCACCTCGCCCGCCAGCCGCCTGACCTCGGCCATGGAGGAAATGTCCGCCCTGAACGTCCTGACCTCCGGGCTGCCCGCCTCGACCGCCTGCTCCCTGGCGCGGGCCAGGCGCTCCTCGTCCCGCCCGACCAGGGCCAGGCTCGCTCCCATGGCGGCGAGGCCCCGCGCGGCCTCCCTGCCAATGCCTCCGGTGGCGCCGGTGATCAGCACCGTACGGTCCCTCATCGCCCCTCCCGCAGACATCGCTCCACGCCCTCATCCTATTACGTACACGTACTCCTATACAGTGCCATTAATAATTATGAATTGTTGGCCGTTCCGTCTGGACGGACCTGTTCCACCTAATTATCTCCGATGATAACCGGATGCAAAACGACTTCAAACATCCAAGCGTCGTCCCGTTTAGCTCTGTCAAAACAGAGAGGGATGCGTATTGGAGATAAAAATACCTAAACTAGCGGCAGCTTTCGCGATAATGGCCTTGCTGTTACCCGGATTGCTGCTGGTGTCCAACGTTCCGACCGCTTCGGCCGCCGAAACTCCCTACATCGGGAGGGTGACCGTATCCGGCCCTGACATCCTTGTCGATGGGACCAAGCCCGTCGACCAGTTCTTCGGGGTGTGCGATACCACCGCCATTGCATTTGCCATTGACAACTACATCAACGGTAACCACGGCGTAGCCGGCTGGACCTCCGTGTTCAACGGACCCGACACCGGAGCCCGTATACCGGTCACTCCCAACGACACGCCAGATGCGTTCTGGAACCAGTACTTCGCCCAGATGGCGAGCTACGATGTGAACATGGTCAGGATCGGTCCCCACGACATATGGGGCTCGGGCATATCCTACAATGCCTGGAAGGACCACCGCGAGCAGTACTACGACCTGCTCCACAGCATGGCCTACTACGCTCAGGTCCACGGCATCTGGTTGACCTTCTGCATGGGAGGCTCCCAGGAGTTCCCGGCCTTCCAGTGGGGCGGGAGCGGCAACGTGTTCGACGTCGGTTCCTCGGCGTACAACAACTACATACAGTACACCAAATCGGTCATGGTCGAGCTGGAGCACGAGAACGCCATCGCGTTCTACGACGTGTTCAACGAGCCTGACCACGACAAGGTGTCCGATGCCTACTGGCAGGGCAACAAGGCCGGGTTCAACAACTGGGCCAACGCCATTGCCGCCGACACCGCCGGCGTCTCGACCCACCCCAGGATGATGGGAGTGGCCGGGTTCGGCAAGATGTTCGGCATGAACCAGGCGGACTTCAACCTCGCCACCGGCAACACCGGCTTCGAGGTCCTGCACCGCCACTACTACGGCAGCAACACCGACCCGTACAACTTCGAGGCCCCCGAGCAGTGGGCCGACCAGATCGGCAAGCCCCTGTTCTGGGGAGAGCTGGCCAACAACGGGCCGTACCCCCTGGTGCGGTACACCTTCGCCGAGCAGACCATCTGGGCCGCCGGCGGGCAGGCCATCACCTCGATGGTGCTGACCGGCACCCCCGGGTACCCGTACACCGGCGGGGCGGTCGGGCAGGGGCAGGTCCCCATGCCCGCGGTGTGGCCCGAGCCCACCCCGGAGCCCGTGGCCCAGGACCCCGTCCAGGGCAACGTGAGCATCGACGCGGTCAACACCGCCCCCGGTGCGTACGCCTTCAGCTACACCACCGACCTCAGCGGCGCGGTCGCTTCGGTCCAGTGGGACTTCGGCGACGGGAACGTCTCTTCCGAGGCCTTCCCGACCCACGAGTTCCCGGCCGGCGACCACGTGGTGACCCTTACGCTGACCGGCCAGGACGGGACGGTGCTCAAAAGCACCTACGTCGTCCACGTCCCCGGCGCGGAGCCTGCGACCTCGGGCAACAACCGGTCGAACAGCTCCTTCGCCGGCGCCATCGGCTGGGGCGGCGCCGACTCCGTGCTCATGGTCGTGGCGCTGTCCTGCGCCTCGTTCATCGGCCTTATCGGCTACGTGGGCATGGTCAGGGGCGTAAGCATCACCAGGCTGGATCCGGTGGCCCTCCTTCGGAACTTCCTGAGGAAGAAGTAAACCCCTTACGCCTTCTTTTTTTATCTATCAACCATCGTCCAGCGGCAGCGCCGGGCGGACTGTTTTTTCTCGTTCACCGCTCCTGGCCTCAGCAGGTAAGATGCAATATCGCCACGAACCTGCGCCTCTCCTCGCCCATGAGCTCGAGGGCCCGTTGGGTCGAGGTCACGATGAGATCGTAGCGCGACAGGATGTCCTTGGCCCGGGGGGTCAGCAGCATCATCAGCTTGTACCCCGCGCCGACGATGACCACCTCCGGCCGGTCCTCCTCGATGAAGCCCAGCTCCCTCTCCGAAAGAGGGGTGTGGAAGTAATCGTCCCTGAGGTCGAGCGACAGGTGGGTCGGCCTTTCGGTCACCGAACCGTCGGGGTGGACGATGACATCCTTCTCGTACCGCCGGCCGTCGATCACCGCGTAGCCGAAGTGACCGTCCGCGCGCCTTTTGGAGTCCACGCAATATCATCTATAACTATTGTTAAAAAGGTTGTCCCTCACCGCCGTGGCCTGGTTCCCGCGGCCGAGGTCAGGCCCTCTCGGTCTCCTCGCCCCTCAACCAGAGGGAATCGCTGCTCCTGGCCTCCATCCCCCAGCGGTCCAGGCAGTAATAGAAGATCATCAGACCGACGAGGTTGGTCACTATCATTGGAACGGCGACGTTCCGCAAGGTATCGAGAACTTCACTGAACGGGTACCCCAAGGTCAGCAGGGGGAAGTACAGGAAGAGATGCATGCCCTCCACCAGCAGGCCCAGGAAGCCCAGCTTGAGATAGGACAGCGAACCCCGCCAGTAGCGAGAGAGCAGTCCGGACACCAGGCCGGCGGAGACCGTGGCGACGAAGCAAGCCAGGGCCGTCCAGCCGCCCATCCCGTAGCGATAGGCTCCTCCGACGAGACCCACGAGGGCGCCCACCACCGGCCCGCCCAGGATCCCGGCCATGATGGGGCCGAGGTCCCGGAAGTTGATGACCACTCCTCCGTACTCCACTCCTCCCACCGTCCCGAACACCGAGATGGCGCCGAAGATTATCACCATGAGCAGGGCGCCTCTCAGGCGGTGGGAGTTCCTCACGGCCCAGCTCAGGCAGCCGTAGCGGACCATGAGCATGAGGACGAACACCACCACCGCCAACCGCAGCAGCATGGGAACCCCGAACTCCAGGAAGGTCCGTTCACGGACCAAGGCGATCGTCAGGAAGACCGAGCTGCCGATCAGGGCGACCGCCGTCCACACCCGCCCGGCGCGGTACGGGGGGGCGAGCTTCGTGTTAAGGTAGACGAGGGAGAACCCGGCCAAGGCGAACATCAC
>Ga0302243_1002622_pt1 | contig 10124 bp, 8 predicted proteins | sample AAG_UR_Met_MG_FD_193514 | JGI IMG/M metagenome (GOLD analysis project Ga0302243, IMG submission 193514) | Enriched activated sludge microbial communities from anaerobic digester in WTTP, New Holstein, Wisconsin, United States - AAG_UR_Met | ecosystem: Engineered > Bioreactor > Anaerobic >...
TGACCGATAACACGGTCAGCGACGCGGACCAAAACGGGATTAGGCTGTCCAGTTCCAGCGATAATGTCTTGCGTGGCAACGTGGTCTTTGGCAATTCCCAGAACCCCTCCAACTCGTTCAGCGGAATATACCTGTCCTCCAACAGCAATCACAACCTGATAGATGGGAACTCGGTGCGCATGGGAACAGGGACCGCCAAGCAGAGGTACGGCATATACATCGCCCAACTCAACTGCAATGTGAACGTGGTGATCAACAACGACCTGTACTACGCCGGTCTGACCGCTGACTATATCGACGACGGAACGGACACCGAGTTCCATAACAACTTGGTCCGGAGCGGCTGGGTCGCGTAAACCTCTTCCAACCTTCCTTATTTACTGTCCAGCTCTGCCTTCCTGAACAGCTTATCGTCCCCAATGGGCATGGTGGCGTCTATGGCGACCTTGGAAGTCGTTCCCTCAGTGCTAGGGTCGAGCGAGGAGCCGGCAGCGTTGTTGATCACCAGCAGACCGCGGGAAGCCTGGAACCTAGTCGCCACCGCCCATTCCACCGCCCTGTCGTCGAACACGTCCACGTCCTTGTCGACAATTATCACCTGCTTCATCGATGGATGGCCGGTGAAGGCGGCCATGGCGGCGTTCATGGCATCCCCTTCCTTGTTCTTGGTTATGGAAACGACACCGTGCAGCCAGCAGCAGCTCCCTTCCGTAAGGCGCACGGCGTGAACGCGGGGAACTGCCTGCCGTACCGTTCTAAAGATCACCGGTTCGCGCGGGAGACCCATCAAGAGATAATGTTCTATGCCTCCGGACAGAACCAATTGGAACACCGCGTCCTTGCGGCGGTATAGACGGTCGACGACGAACACCGGCTGCTTGCGCACGGTGTCGTACGTTCCAGTGATGTCCACGAAAGGCCCCTCGTCGGCGGTCTCTGAGGTCAAACGTCCTTCCAGAACGTAATCGGCGTCAGCTGGTACTGGTATGCCGAACTTGGTGCGACGGACCTTCAGCCCCTCCTTGAGACCGATGAAACGCAGGGCGGAGGCCATCTCCAGCTCGTTGAACTCGTAATCGGCGGAAGTCGCTCCCGCCAACAATACCGACGGGCACGTCCCGACGACGAAAGCGACCTTGAGGTCCTCCCCCTTCTCCATGGCCAGCTTGTGCATGGTGAAGAGATGCCTGGGCACGAGACGGATGGCGAACTTGTTCTTTCCGATGACCATCAGTCGGTGGAAGGAAACGTTTATTTTTCCTCCGAACTCGGCTATGGCGACGCCGGCCGTAACGTACTGTCCGCCGTCCTGCGGGTAGTACTTTGGTATGGGAAGCTTTCGAAGATCGAACTTCTCCTCCACGATCTCCTCGAACTTCGCTTTCTTTACTTCCTCGACCGGTCTCGGACACGCCAAGGCCTGCATCAGCGCCTGGGTGAGACCGTCCTTGGGAAGCCCCAGAGCATCGGTGATGCGCTCCCTTTCGGACCACAAATTACCCGCGGCCTTCATGCCGTTGAGGTTCGTGAAAAGAACTGGCGACCGCTGGTCGGCCATCAGGATGCGCGTCGGCTCGATCTCGATCGGCACCTTGTTCTCGATGACCTTAACTCCCTTCATACGGTCCAGGTGGCTTTGGACGGCCATGGGCGATAATTACCGTCCCAGCATATAACCGATTTCCTTGGGGGTCTACGAAAGTTAAAAAGCCGGAGGGGGATATCGCGGAACGATGTCCGAGGACCTGGAAGCGACCATTCGGAAGTACGCCCTGCAGAATGCAGTCCTATATTCTGGCAAAGCCAACCCCAAGGCCGTGCAGGGCAAGGTGCTGGCCGAATCCCCCGAACTGCGTTCCCGCGTCAAGGAGGTGCTGCCGCTCATCGCTTCCATAGTGGAAGAGGTCAATTCATTGGCACCGGAGGTCCAGCACAAACAGCTGGAAGATATCGACTCCTCGATGCTGAAGAGGGAGAAGACGGAACGCCGCGTCGGCCTGCCTGAGCTTCCGGGCATGGAACGCGGTAAGGTCGTAATGCGCTTCGCCCCCGGTCCCTCCGGACCGCTGCACTTGGGACACACCCGGGTCGCCATCCTTAACGACGACTACTGCCGCAACTACGACGGCAAGTTCATCAACCGCATGGAGGACACCAACCCGGACAAGATCGACCCGAACGCCTACGACATGATCCCGGAGGACCTGGAATGGCTAGGCGTCAAGGTGCACGAGACCGTGGTCCAATCGGACCGCTTCGAGATCTATTACGACGTGGCGAGGAAGCTCATCGAGATGGGCAAGGCGTACGTGTGCACCTGCCCCGCCGAGGACTGGAGGGCGCTGAAGGAAAAGGGCCAGCCGTGTCCGCATCACGACGAGGACGTGGCCACGACCATGGAAAAGTTCGAGAAGATGCTGGCCGGCGATTACGAGGAGGAAAAGGCCATCTTCGTGGTCAAGACCGACCTGAAGCACCCGAACCCGGCCATAAGGGATTTCGTCGGACTGCGCATCGTCAAATCCACGCCTCACCCGCTGAAGGGGGACAGATACTGCCTGTACCCGATGATGAACTTCAGCGTGGCCATAGACGATCATTTCCTTGGCCTCACTCACGTCCTGAGGGGCAAGGACCACCTGAACAACACCCAGCGTCAGGCCTACCTTTTCGACTACTTCGGCTGGAAGGTCCCTCATTACACCCATTACGGACTGGTCTCGGTCCCGGACGCCATTCTGAAGACGTCCACGGTCGGCAAGGGCATCAAGACCGGGGAGTACTCCGGCTGGGACGACGTGCGGTTGGGGACCGTTCGAGCGCTGGCCAAAAGAGGGTTCCGTCCGGAAGCGATACGCAACTACTGGGTGGACTGCGGGATAAAGGAGACGGACGTGGAGTTCTCCTGGGACAACATCTACGCGTACAACAAGGCCATAGTGGACAAGACGGCCAACCGTTACTTCTTCGTTTGGGACCCGGTGCCGTTGCAGATATGCGGTGTGAACGAACTCCATTCCCGCGCGCCAAGGCATCCGGACCACCCCGAGCTCGGGAACCGGGAGTTCAAGATGAGCTCGCCGATCATCATTCACGTGGTGGAGAAGGACCTGAACACGGCGATGGAAGCGGGCAAGGTCCGTCTGAAGGACCTGGGGAACGTGGAGTTCCGCTCCGGCAGGGCGCTGTACCAGGGAAACGACCTATCCGTCCTCAAGGAAGGGTACCGCATCATCCACTGGGTTCCGGACAATTGCACCCCGGCGACCGTCATAATGCCCACCGGCGAGAGGAAGGACGGGTTCGTGGAGATCATGCCCAAGGAGGAGGAGGGCAAGGTCGTGCAGTTCGAGCGCTTCGGCTTCGTGAAGGTGGAGAAGGTGGCCCCGAAGATGCTGGCCTACTTCACCCACTGAGGAAGGTGCTGTTTAGTAGGTTGAGAGCGAAGTACAGCAGCACCAGAGCGCAGACCAGGCTCAGCGCCCGGAAGAGCTTGGGCGTTATGTACCGCTTGCCGTGACCGATGAGCGCCGAGTACGCCGTGCCCCAGATGACCGCCCCGACCAGATATCCCAAGTAGAACACCACGAAGTCCATGAGCCCCGGTTCGGACATTATGACCGCGATGCTCGAGCTGCCGATCCCGATCCAGAATGGTATCTGGAAAGGATTGGCGAAGGACATTATCACTCCGGTCACGAAATCGGTATGCCCTTTCGGCACCTCGACCTCGGCGATCTCCTTCCTCCGGGCGTCCTGGAACCCTTGGTAGGCGAGATAGATGAGGAACGCCCCTCCGATAACGGCGAGAACGATGCGCGCGGTGTCATTGTCCCAGATGACGGCCAGTCCCGCCAACGCGATCACTGCCCAGCTCATGTCGCCGACTATGGAGCCCATCTCCACGCCGAACGCCCTGCGGAAACCTCCGGTCACGCCCACTCGCAGCGCCTGGGTGTTGACTGCGCCTGGCGTGGCGCAGAAGATCAGGCTGAGCACCAGGGCGGCCAGGAACAGGCGGTACATGCGCTTCGGGTAACGCCTCTTGTCTTATACCTTTTCCTAGAACGTCTGGAACAGGAAGTTGGCTATCCCCCCGAGCGTGAACGCCAGCACTATCGAGGCGAAGGCCATCTTCAGCGTGTCCTTTAGCCCGTACTCCCTTATCATGACCGCGAAGGCGGACATGCAGGGCATGAAGGTCGCCATGACCAGTGCGAACACGAACAGCTGCTCGATGGTCATCACCGCCGCCAGGTTCGCCGTTCCGAAGAGCACGACCAGCAGCTGGAAGGACATCTCCTTTCGCAGCACGCCGAACACCAGGGCTATGATTATTATCGCCGGCAGCCCTAACCAGCCCTCGGTGAAGAATGCCAAAGGTTCGACCAGCAGGTCCAGCACCCCATAGGCGTTCAGCAGCTCCAGGACGATCGAACCGATCAGCAGTATCGGGAAGGCGATGAAGAAGAACTCCTTGATGCGGATCCAGGTCTTCTTCAGGATGTTGTCGACGCGCGGTACGGAAAGGTCGGGGATCTCGATCATCAGGCTGGTCGGCTCGAACTTCATGGCCTTGTGCAATAACCGTCCGAGTATCAGCACCAGGCCGAGCAGGATCGCCAGAATCGCTATGACGTACACGATGCCGCCGTAATTGCCGACCGTCCCGATTATCACGGCCATCTGCGCCGAGCAGGGAATGGCCATGATTATGATGGTCCCGAGGATGAGCTTCTCCCTCCGGGACTCGATGACCCTGGTCGCCAGTATCGCGGGGACGTTGCAGCCCATCCCGACCAGCATCGGTATGATCGCCTGACCATGCAGGCCGATCTTGTGCATGACGCCGTCCAGCAATACCACCACCCGGGGAAGATAGCCGGAGTCCTCCAGCACCGCCAGGATGAGATAGAAGATCAGGATGAATGGTATGACAATGGCGAGCAAAGCCTGAATGCTTAGGTCCACTCCTGAGACCAACGCTTGACCCAGCTCGCCGCCGATGGCGTCCGCCAGACCGGCGAAGAAGGTCCCGGTGAGGTTGGCGTAGGCGTTTAGCAGCGTCTCCTCCAGGAAGGCACCGACCCTTATTATCGTGAACAGCACCCCGAACAGTACCGCGATGAGTATCGGTATCCCGGTGCGCGGCCTCATCGTCAGGTCAGAAAGCTTCTGGCCCCGGGTGCGCGGGCGCACGTTCGGCCTGGACACCTCGGAAATGATCCGTCCCGCTTCCCCGTACCGGTCGCGATTGATGTGCACCTCCAAGGATTCCTTGTGCTCCTTCTGGAACTCCTCCCTCAATCTCCGAACCTGGAGCGGGAGGTCCTTGGGTACGCCTTCGGTGAACTGCTCGTCCCCTTCCAGGAGCTTTATCGAGGCACCTCGCGCGGGGTACTTCAGTTCCGCTTTGGCGATGCCGAGCTTCATCACCTCCAGGTACGCCTCGATGTGAGAATCGTAACTGACCTTGAAGTTCGAGCGGTGCGCGACGCAGGTGTCGATGGCCTTCAGCAGGTCCTCCATGCCCTCGCCGGTGACGGCCACGGTGGGAACGATGGGGACGTCCAGTATCTTCGACAGTTTCTCGACGTCCAGCTCACCGCGCTTGCGGGCCGAGTCCATCATGTTCATGGCCACGAGCAACGGGTAACCCAGCTCGATCAGCTGGAAGATGAGCACCAGGGACGGCTCCAGGCGGGTGGCGTCCGCTATGACCAGAACGCAGTCGGGGTTCGCGGAGTGCAGCATCTTTGCCGCCACCATCTGGTCCTCGGTGCCGCTGGTCAAGGAGTAAAGGCCGGGAAGGTCGATGAAGGTCACCGATTTTCCGTTGACCATCATCTCCGCCTTAAGATAGTCAACTGTGGTTCCGGAATAGTTGGACGAGATCGCTCCGACGCCGGTGAGCCGGTTGAACACCACGCTCTTGCCGACGTTGGGGTTTCCGACCAGGAGAACTTCCATCACTTACCACCGTGCCGGCGGCGTCTCTGGCATCGTCTCTTGGTGTTCACGAAAACGAGGTCCGCATATTCCTTGGCCAGCGCCACCCGGCAGTCCCCGACCTGAACTAGGACGGGGCCGCCCATGGGCAGCTTTTCCTCGACCGTCAGACATCGCTCGGGAACGAACCCCATGGCTATGATCCGCCTTATCTTCTGGGGGTCCTCGCATGAAAGGTGCGAAATGACGCCTTCATCGCCCTCGGACAGTTCGCTCAGCACCGAGGAGTTCTCGTCCTTTTTCAGGCATAGCTGGTCCAGGGCCGGGATCGGATCTCCGTCCGGACACGTGGTCGGGTGGTTCATCATCTCCGAGATGCGCCTCTCGCTCTCGTCGGACAGCATGTGCTCGAGACGGCAGGCTTCATCGTGGCTCTTCTCCTTGTCAATGCCCAATACGTCGACGAGGAATCTCTCCAGGAGACGGTGCTTGCGCTTTATCGTTTCACCGATCTTATTGCCAGACTCGGTCAGCGTGACACCTTTGTACTTCTCGTAGGTGATGTATCCTAGCGAGTCCAGGCGCTGCATCATCTCGGTGACACTGGCCGGGGACACCTTCATCTTCTTGGCGATGTCGGTGGTGCGCGCGGGCGTCCCGTCCTGCGTCAGTTCCCAAATGCACTCGAGGTACTCCTCGATGTTCTCGCTGACCATGATTTAGGGCTACCTAATAGGAAATATATAAATTTTAAGTGCCCTAAATCGAGCCATTGCACTTAGATAATAGTTAACCTAAAAATTCAGAGGTCCCTGAACGGAACAAGATCGCAGCATCCGCACTCGTGACACATGGTGTGGTACGACGTGGTGCTAAGACCGTGGGCCATGAGGATCAGCTTCGCCTCCTGGTTCAGGTGAATGAGCCTCTCGGGGGTCACCGGTCCCAGTTCGCCCAAGGCCGACTCCATGACCTCCCTGTTGATCGGATTGACCTTCAGAGCCCGGATGGACGGGACGACGCCCAGACTGGCTAGCGCGGAAACGCCTTCCAGAACGTTGCGGTCCGTCTCACCCAGGCCGATGATGATGTTCGAGGTGACCTTGCCCCTTCCGAACACCTGAACCGCGTAGCGCAAGAACTCCAGCTGCTTCGGCAGTTCCAGCTTGGGACAGGCGATCTCGATTATGCGCTCATCGAACGACTCGATGTTGATCTTGATCTCGTTCGCCCCCGACTCGTGCAGACGATCGATGTCCTCGAACGACTCCACGTACGGTTCAACGCCGATAGGAACAACTGGAAGCTCCCTGCGCACCTTCTGAACGATGTAGATCATGCGGTCGATGGTCTCTCGTATGGAACCGACCACGGCGGAGGTGAGCGCTACCGCCTTCAGTTCGCCCTTGCGATGCGCTTCCAGGATAAGGCCGACTACGTGATCGAGGTCCAGGTCCTTGGCCACGTCCTTGCTGAGCTTCCGGGAAGTGCAGAACAAACAGTCGAATATGCAATCCTGACCGAGATTGAAGAAGGCCTGCTCAGGCGAATGGTAGAGAACCGGCCTTAGTTCCAATTCCTCTATGAACGGCTGCCCGTTCCTGAGCAGGGAGTAGCCTTCAGGACCACCAACGAGCTCGAACTCCCCCTCCTCTCGGGAGATGCTCTTCTTGACGCGCAGTCCGCCGAATGCGAGCACCAAAGAAGCGGAACCGGCACCCGGGCCTGCTGTGGAACGGCTCAAGCGGAACGGCGGCCGGAAATCCTTCGGCACCTTGACGTCGCCGCCGCAGATGAGCACCGCCTTCTGCTCCACTGGGCTCAGATCAGTTTCCATTTAGCACCCTCGGAGGTGTCCTCGATCTTTATCCCCGCCTCCTGAAGCCGGTCACGGATGAGATCGGACAGATCATACATCTTCCGCTTGCGAAGCTCCTTGCGGATATCGATGAGGAGCAACATTACGTCGTCCAGCTTCTCGTCGCCCTTCTTCTCCTCGGGGAGGATGTCGAATACGCCGTCCAGGTCCATCATGAAGCCAAGGATGTTAGCGACGCCCTCGGCGCTGAGCTCGCCGTTGTCCATCAGACGGTTGGCTTCACGCGCCACATCGAACAGATACGAGAGCGCGCTGCGCGAATTGAAATCGTCATCCATCTCCGTCAGGAATCCGGCCTTGGCCTTGGTTATCAGTTCCTCGGCGCCGTCTTTACCGCGCGGAACATAGGTCCTGAGCGATTCGTACGTGTTGTGAATGCGCTTGAGAGATGCGGCCGCTTCGTCAAGAGCTGCTTCACCGTACACTAGAGGCCCTCGGTAATGCGTATTGAGCAAATAGAAGCGAACGACCTCCGGTGGATACCGGGCAAGAATATCCTTGACCGAGAAGAAGTTCTTGAGCGACTTGGACATCTTGGCATCCGCCACCTGGAGCATACCGTTGTGCATCCAGTAGTTCGCCAGAGGCTTCTTCGTTACCGATTCGGACTGAAGTATCTCGTTCTCGTGATGAGGGAATATGAGGTCGTTACCCCCGCCGTGGATGTCGATCGTTTCCCCGAGAAGCTTGCGAACCATGGCCGAGCATTCGATGTGCCAACCGGGACGTCCCTTACCCCAGGGCGAGTCCCAGGAGATCTCGCCCGGCTTCGCGGCCTTCCATAGGCAGAAGTCCATTGGATTCCTTTTGATCTCGTCCACTTCTATGCGCGCCCCGGACTGCATCTCGTCCAGCTTGTTCCCGGACAGCTTTCCGTAATCGGATGCTTTGCTGACATCGAAATAAACACTGCCGTCCGCCGTCACGTAACCGTAACCCGCGGTTATGATATCCTCGACCATGCCGATGATCTCAGGGATCGTCTCGCTAGCCTTGGGATAGTGGTCGGCACGCTTGACGCGGAGGGCGTCGGAATCGCGGAAAAAGGACTGGATGCATCTTGCCGATACTACCAGAGCGTCAACGTTCTCCTCGTTGGCCCGCTTGATGATCTTGTCGTCCACGTCAGTGAAGTTGATGACCAGTTTGACATCATAACCCCGATACCGCAGGTACCGGGAGACCATGTCGAAGACCACCAGGAAGCGGGCGTGGCCCATGTGCACGTCATCGTACACGGTTACGCCGCAGACGTACATCTTGACCTTCCCGTCCTCGATCGGTCTGAACTCCTGCTTGGCCTTGGCCATGGTGTTGTAGATCTGCAATGCCATTCGCATTCCTCATTTTTCGTTCTTCTCGTTGATGAGCTTCTCCAGCCGCTCCAGGCGGTGGTCCAGCTCGGAAATGTTGTTGGTAAGTTGCATTATAGCGTCCCTTAACGGGTCGGGAAGCTCGTCGTGGCGGAGGTCCACCTTGATGCATGTTCCTTCCCTTTTCACCACGCGACCGGGAACACCGACCACCGTGGAGTCCGGCGGGACGTCCTTCACCACCACGGAACCAGCGCCTATCTTCACGTTGTTGCCGATGGTGAGGTTTCCCAGTACCTTGGCTCCGGCGCCGATGGTCACATTATTTCCGATGGTGGGATGACGCTTCCCTTGGCTGGTACTTACCCCTCCAAGGGTCACTCCCTGGAATATGGACACGTTATCCCCGATTATACTAGTTTCCCCGATGACCACGCCGACGGCGTGATCGATGAAGAAGCCTCTGCCGATGGTGGCGCCAGGATGAATGTCCGCTCCCGTCAGGAACCGGGCGAAGTAGTTGATCGCCCTGGCCATGACGAAATTTCCCTTCAGGTACTGCCTGTGGGATATCCTTTGAAGCATAATGGCGTGTAGCCCCGGGCTGAAGTAGAAGGCCTCGCGGAACGACTTGGTGGCCGGGTCCCTCTCAAGGACGGTCTTGACGTCATCCTTCCAGTTCATGTACAGGTCTTTAATCGAAGCTGGGGAGATATATCTTTCTGAACGTGTCGACTGCTTTCGAAGCGAGGGAGCTCGTCTAAATTATTGATGTGGAAATAATTATCTATAATTGAACATGGAAGGACATTTACTGATATTCCTGTACGGGGACCATCTCCCTTGATTCGCTTAGGTACAGATGGCTCTTCGGAAGCTCGCAGAACACGTTCGATTTCGCCTTCTCGTATGTTCTGGATGGTTCCGTGTTTTCGTTGAAGAAAATAGATAATTGCTCAATGACAGGTACACAGGTAAATGGT
>Ga0302243_1002626_pt1 | contig 10117 bp, 12 predicted proteins | sample AAG_UR_Met_MG_FD_193514 | JGI IMG/M metagenome (GOLD analysis project Ga0302243, IMG submission 193514) | Enriched activated sludge microbial communities from anaerobic digester in WTTP, New Holstein, Wisconsin, United States - AAG_UR_Met | ecosystem: Engineered > Bioreactor > Anaerobic >...
CCACCACCAGCTGGATCTGCTTTTTGTCCCGGATGGCCCCGACCCCGAAAAGATGGGTGATGTTGATGATGCCCAGACCCCGGATCTCCATATGGTGCCCGATGACCTTGTTGGCCCCGGAACCCAGCGGAATGTTCCCGTAGACGCAGCGGATCTCCACCGCGTCGTCCGCCACCAGCCGGTGCCCCCGTTCCACCAGCTCCAGGGCGGTTTCGCTTTTCCCCACGCCGCTTTCGCCCCGGATGAGGACGCCCAGACCGAAGACCTCCACCAGCACCCCGTGAATCGTCTCCCGGGGGGCGAAGATGTTGCTCAATACCCGGATGATGCGGGCGGAAAAGTCCGACGAGGACAGGCCCGTCTGCAGGAGCGGGCAGCCGGACTCCTCGCAGATCCGGAAGAAGATCTCGCTGGGGCGCAGGGAGTGGGTGAAGATCACGCAGGGTATCTGGTGCCGGAAAAAGCGGCGGATATTGTCGTAGGAGTTATCCAGCGCCAGCTTCGCCAGATACGCGTTCTCCCCCCGACCGAAGATCTGGATCCGCTGATAGGCGAAGTTGTCGAAGAAACCGCCCAGGGCGAGGCCGGGTCTGTTCAGATCGGGCACCTGAATCACCCGGGTCAGGCCCGGCCGCCCCGCCAGGCAGCGCAGATCCAGGGCGTCGTGCTCCGTCAGGTCCAGATTCAACAGGTCGAGAACCGTAAAGTCTTTCATCTAATGCTGCTTTATCTTTTCTTTTTCCTTTGTGACCTTGGTTTCGATTTTTTCGAACAACTTGTCTATTCCATCCCGCAGTTCGAAATCCTGCACCCTGAAATGATGGGTGGCGCCCCAACGGAAGTTGATGGTGGCCACCAGGAGATACCCCCTGTCCTTCGTGATGCTGCAGAGCAGATCGACGATCATTTCCTGGGCGAACTCGATTTTGCGGATCTTTTTTTCGATGATTTCGCGATACTCTTCCGGGAGTTCGAAACGGACTGCTTTGATATCCACATTCATTTTGCACCTCCAAGCCTATCTCTTGTACGAAGAATCGATGTTCAGCTCTTTGCGGTACTTCGTTACCGTTCGTCTTGCAAGAGGAATGCCCCTCTTGGCCAAAAGATCCGCGATTTTCTGATCCGAATGCCCCTTGCCTCCTTCCAGTTCGATGATTTCCTTGATGATCTGCTTGACCCCCTCCTTGGAAAACCGGGACCCGCCGGAACCGGTCCCGGAGATGGAGTTGGAAAAGAAATACTTCAGTTCGAATATACCCCATTCCGTCTCCACATACTTGGAGGTGGTGGTCCGGGACACCGTGGCTTCGTGAACGCCCACTTCCGCGGCGATGTCCTTCAGCGTCAGAGGCTTGATGTATTTGGGACCCCGAATGAAAAAATCCCTCTGGAACTCGACGATGGCCTTGGCGACCTTCAGCAGGGTCTGGTTGCGCTGATGGATGCTGTTGATGAACCAGCGGGCTTCCTTGATGTTGGTGTTGACGAAGCGCTTCAGGTTCTTCGTCCCGGCGGCCTCCGGGTCCTCCTGGATATCCGCAAAAAAGGGATTGACCCCCAGCACGGGGATTTCCTCGTCGTTCAGGACGATGACGAACTGGCCGTCCTTCAGCTTCACCATCAGGTCCGGGATGACGTACCGGGGCGTCTCCCGGGAGTAGGCCCTGCCGGGAAAGGGGGTGAGGGTGCGGATGAACTTCAGGCTCTCCTCCACCGCCTCCTCGCCCACGCCGAGAATCCGGGCGATGTCTTTCAGCTTGTTGCGCTCCAGAAGTTCCAGATGGTCCTGAAGAATCATGGCCGTATACTCCGGAGCGTCGGGCCGGGCGAAGGTCTGGACCATCAGGGATTCCTTGTAATCCGCCGTGCCCACCCCCAGGGGGTCCAGGCTCTGGATAAGCTCCAGGGCCTCCGGCAGAAGGGGCTTTTTCTCGTCCGGGACCAGTATCTCCGGGCTTTCCCGATGGAAACCGTTCTCGTCCAGGTTGCGGATAAGAAGCTCGCAGAGGGACAGAAGCTCCTGGGAGATGGGCTGGAGGCGGATCTGCCATAAAAGGTGGTCCTGGAGGGATTCCGGCCGGGAGAGGGCCCCTTCCAGGAACCGGCGTTTCGCCTCCCCCGCCTCGTCGTCGTAGCCGGATCGGGTGAAACCGGGGTCCGAGGAGTCGTCGAAGTAATCGTACTCTTCCGGAGTCCTCTTCGCCGCCTCGTCTATGGAGAAGATCTGGGGCTCTTCGATCACTTCCAGCGCGGGGTTTTTTTCGATCTCTTCCTGAATCCGGGTCTGAAGGTCCTGCAACGACAGAGCCATTATCTGGATGCTCTGGAGCAGCTGCGGATTCATGCGGAGTTTCTGTTCCTGCACCAGAAAGGGCTTCTGGCTCTGCACTACCGACTCTCCCTCCCTCGATGAAGCCTCTGTTTTAAATATTGGAGATGGGACCCTCTTTTGTCAATGTTTTTCAGCTGAGCATCCGGAAATCTTCCCCCAGGAATATCCGGCGCACCTCGGGACTTTCGCTGAGTTCCCGGGGTGTACCCTGAAAGGCGATGTCGCCCTTGTCCATGATGTAGGCCCTCCGGGTGATCTCGAAGGTGTCGTAGATGTTGTGGTCCGTGACCAGGACGCCCACCCCCCGCCGGGCCAGCCCGAGGATGATTTTCTTGAGCTCCGCCACGGTTTTCAGGTCTATCCCCGCGAAGGGTTCGTCCAGAAGCAGGAATTTGGGTTCCGTCGCCAGCGACCGGGCGATCTCCGTCCGCCGCCGCTCGCCCCCGGACAGGGTCACCGCGGGCTGCCGGCGTTTGTCCTGGAGGCCGAACTCGTCCAGCAGGGTCTCCAGCCTCTCCTTCTTCTGATCCTCCGTCAGGTCGCTCCGGGTTTCCAGGATCGCGGCGATATTGTTCTCCACGCTGAGCTTGGTGAACACCGAGGTCTCCTGGGGGAGGTAGGAGATACCCGCCCGGGCGCGGCGGTACATGGGCAGGCGGGTCATGTTCCGGTCCCCCAGGAAGATTTCTCCCCGGGTGGGTTTGATGAAGCCGACGATCATGTAGAAGGTGGTGGTCTTTCCCGCCCCGTTCAGCCCCAGGAACCCCACGACCTCGCCCGCCCGCATGGAGAAGGAGACGCCCTTCACCACCTCCTTGCGGCCGAAGACCTTGCTCAGCCCCTCCACCCGAAGGATCGGACCGGAGCGGCCTTCGGGGCTCTCCCGATCCTCCGGCCCGGACGGATCGTTCCGCCCGGATACGGGATCAGTCATGTTCCTCCCCTCCTCCCTTGCTGTTCTTTTCCCCCTCCCCGGACCGGGAAACGATGGAGCCCGTCACGTCCCCCATAAGGGATATCTCCTCGGTTGCCAGGTTCATGACGATCCGGGTGGCCCGGTATTCGTCCTTCTTCCAGAAGGCCACCGGCAGCCCCGAGAGTTCGACGATGTCGGTTTCCCGCTGGTACCGGGCGAACTCCGCCCGGGCGGCGAAGTCCTTTTTGACGATCCGCACGCCGATCTGGGCCAGAGTGATGTCCTCCCTGTCCCGGTGTTCCAGCCGGTGCCCCCGGACGATGATTTCGTTCTTCCTGTCTTCCATGGAGGCCCGGCCCTCGGCGTGGAGGACCTTGGCGAACCGGTCGTAGGTCAGTGTATCGCATTGTATGAGGATGTCCTTTTTCAGATCCCGGGCGATGACCCCGCCCCGGCAGACGGCGAACTGGAAATCCTTTCCGTGAATTTCGATTTCATCCGCGGAGATGAAGGTGTCGTCGGACTGGATCCGGGCGCCTCCCCGGAGAAGGGTGCGCTCCCGGCCCTTGGCCAGACTGGTGGACATCCTGTCGCCGGAGAACCGGAACACCTCGCTCCGCGCCTCCCGGGAGGCCGAAAGAAGGAAGACGGCGAGAAAAAAGAGGGCCTTACTCGTCGGGAACCGCATAATCCCCCTCCACTGCTTCGGCAAAGGTCACGACCAGCCTCTTCAGGTCCGCCTCGAAACCCTGTCCGGAGAAGCGCGAGCCCTCCTCGTCGAAGGTCTCGGTCCGTCCGTGTTCGAGGCCCTTCAAAACACGCTTCTCGTTGTCCCAGGACAGGTGATCCGTCCTTATGCCGCCCTTCTCCCGGTGGGAAACCACCTCGACATTGCCGGAAATGACGGCGTTTTTCGTGTCGGTGAAGTATTCCACCCGATCCGCCCGACCCCGGGAAACCGGCTCCCCCCGGGAATCGTACTCCTGGAAGCGGACCCCGAAGAGGAGGATCTTCTTCGCCTCATCGTGGCTTTCGGTTCTTTCCGCCTCCACCCGCATGACGAGGACTCCCCGCTCCACCAGACTGTGGGTGACCTTTTCCATCAGGATGGTGGGAACCCCCTCTCCTGTCTCACCCGCCGCAGGGTCCCGATAGTCGAGACTGCAGCCGGCGGCCCAGAGGAGGGCGGGCGCCCAGAGGAGGATGAAAAAGCGCCTCACCGGCACGCCGCCGACTCTCGTCGGGGGGAGAAAAGGGAGAACCGATTCGTCATGAAAACATTATTCGAAAGGCCCGGACTCTTGTCAATGAAGGAAATGGGAGTGCAGCCGTGCCTGGCCCACCAGCAGAACGCTCCGCTCCTCCGGCGCGGCGAGCCCCGCCCATGGGGCGATGCCCAGGGCCCTCTCCGACGCGGGGACATAGAGGGGGGCTCCCAGGCGGAGGGCAAGAGCGATGCCGTCGCCGGGTTTGATGCCCGAGGTGAACCTGCGCAGGCCCTTGCGGTAGACCATTTCGGCGGAGCAGGTATCCAGAACGAAGGAATGGAGAAAAAGATGGTCCAGCTTGAAGCCGTGTCGGGTGAGAAAACCGGCGAAACTGTCATGGGTGAAGGGGGCGGGGGTCCGGACCTTCTCCATTTCGACGATGATGGCTCCCGCCTCGAAGGCGCCAGTGCCGAAGCTGAGGGCCAGGGTCCCGTCCTCGTTCTGCAGGAGGACCTGGGGGTTTTCATCGTTCTTATCCAGGGAAATTCCCGCGACGAACACTTCCACCATTCGTTTCATTCGCTAATACATTGTACCACGGAGTCCTGTTTTTTCCGGATTATCCGGCGATAATTTGCCGGCGGTCTCGGGTTGTTTTTCATGCCGATATTGACAGCTCAGGGGGAAAAACCTACACTTCCCGCGGAATGTCTGACTTCCTGAGCGACGAAAATTTCGAAAAATTCAGAAATCTCATATATCGGGAAAGCGGGATCCACTTTTCCAGCACCAACAGGACCATTCTGGAAAGCCGGCTCAGGGAGCGGCTGAGGGCGGCCAAACTCGGCGATGTTTCGGAGTATTACGGACTGATCACCCGCAGCGGGGAGGAGCTGAAGGTCCTCCTGGATGCGGTGACGACGAACCTGACCCGGTTTTTCCGCAATGCCGCCCACTTCGACACGCTGGAAAAATATGTCGTCCCGGACCTTTTGCGGCACAAGGCGGGAAAAGGGGAGAAAGAACTGCGCCTCTGGAGCGCCGGGTGCTCCACCGGGGAGGAGCCTTTTTCACTGGCCATGTCCCTCCGGGAGAATCTGCCGGGGGATTACACCATCAGGATCATCGCCTCCGACATCAGCCTGAAATCCCTGATGATCGGCAAGGAAGGCTTCTACCCCGAGCCCCGGATCGGCGGTGTGCCCGATTCCTATCTGTCCCGATACTTCGATAAAAAATCCGGCGGTTATCAGGTCCGGGAAGAGATAAGAAACCTGGTCCGGTTCGACTACCACAATCTGAAGAACGACAGCGGCCTCCGGGGGCTGGACATCGTTTTCTGCCGGAACGTGCTCATCTACTTCGACGAGCCCGCGCAGAAGGCGGTGGTGGAAAAATTCTGGGACTCCATGAACGGGCATTCCTATCTTTTCATCGGTCATTCCGAGTCCCTGTTCGGGATGAAGACCAGATTCGAGTTCGTCAAAACCGATTGGGCCTGCATCTACAGAAAGTTCGCGTGAAGGGGGAGGCGGTGGAAAACGGTCCGATTTCGGTTCTGATCGTCGACGATTCCGCCCTGATGCGGAACCTGATAGGCCGCATCGTGGAGGCCGACCCTGCCCTGACGGTGGCGGGCAAGGCGATGAACGGAGCCTTCGCCCTGGAAAAAATTCCCCGCCTGGACCCGGACATCGTGATCCTGGACCTGGAGATGCCGGAGATGAACGGCATCGACTTTTTGAAGGAAAGGCGGCGCCTGGGCCTGCAGGCCCCGGTGGTCATCCTCTCCTCCCTGGCATCCAAAGGAGCGGAAATCACCATGGAGGCCCTGAGTCTGGGCGCCTCGGATTTCATCATGAAGCCCTCCGGTTCCGCGTCTCCGGATATCCGGGACGTGGCGGACTCCCTGCGGGAGATGATCCATGCCTACGGCGGGCAGTATCGGAGAAACCGGCGGAAGGAGAGGGTCCCGCCGGCGCAGCCCGGCCCGCCCCGTGGAGCGGCGCCGGAGCCGGGGGAGAAGAAAAGCGTTTCCTATCGTCCGCCGGGGCGGTTCGAGCTGGTGGCCCTGGGAATTTCCACCGGCGGCCCCAACGCGCTGCGGGAGGTTTTTTCCCGTCTGGATTCCGGGTTCCCCGCCCCCATCGTGGTGGTGCAGCACATGCCTCCGGGCTTCACCGCGGAGTTCGCCCGGAGCCTGGGCCGGATCTGCCCCCTGGAGGTGAAGGAGGCGGAGGACGGTGACCTCCTGCGGGAGGGCCGGATTCTCGTCGCTCCCGGAGACCGGCACATGGTGGTGGAAAAAAAGCCCCTGTCGGGGCTGGTGCGCCTCCTGGATACGCCGGCGGTCAACGGCCACCGGCCGTCGGCGGACGTTCTCTTCGAGTCCGCAGCCCGGCATTACCGGAACGGCGTCCTGGGGGTGATCATGACCGGGATGGGCCGGGACGGGGCCCGGCGGATCGGCGACATCTATCGGGAGGGGGGGATGACCCTGGGGCAGGACGAGGCGAGCAGCATCGTCTACGGAATGCCCAAGGCCGCCTTCGAATACGGCTTCATCCGGCGACAGGTGTCCCTGGGGAAGATGGCGGAAACCATTGTCCGCCTCGTGAAAGACCCGGGCTTATAAGCCCGGACTTTTAAGCCCGGGCCTTCAGGAAACGGGGACGCCCGCCCTCTCCGCCTCCGCGGCTGCCAGGGCCTTCAGCTCCTCCTCCGGGACCACCCGGACCACCTCGGGGAGCCTCCCGCTCCCCCGGGACGTGAGAAAGACGAAAAGAAAACCCAGAGCCAGACCCGTCAGGCCCGCCAGAACCCGGGGGCCTTCCCCGGCGACCCCGAGAACCCGGGGGGCTCCGGCAAAGAACGCCGCGAAAAGGCCCACGGGGAGGATGAAAACCCGAAGCCCCGCCGCCAGCGCCTGGCCTGTGGAAATGAATATCTCCACGCTGTCTCCGGGTCTCAGCGTGATCCGTCTGTGATTGCGGGCGATGATTTCCCGATCCTTCGCGCCGCAGAGTCCTCCGGCGCAGGAGTGACAGGCCGCGGACGGCCGGCAGTGGATCGTCACCCTGTCGCCGTCAATCTTCGCCACTTTGCCGATCTCGGTCATTCGGCGCCTCCGTGCATGGACGGCGGAAACCCTCGATGGAAACCGCCTTCCCGTTGTCGTCCACCTCCAGGACCGCGCCCTGGAGTTCCAGATTCTCCCAGGAATCCCTGGACCGCTCCGGGATCTGGGTGAGAAACTTGCGGATCTCGATGGTCCTGTCCAGACCGCCCACACCCGCCAGACTTCCGGTCCGTCCGGCGTGGCAGATGACTCCCGTGCCCCGGGGCATGACCCGGGCGTCCGCCGACAGGACCTTGCCGTGGGTCCCGAAGACCCCGGACACAAGACCGTCCGCCACCTGGAACATGGTGTACTTCTCCGCCGTGGCGGCGGCATGGAAGTCCAGAATGACGGTCTTCGTCTCCGGAGCGATCCGGGAGACGATCTCCGGCAGAAAGGAGTAGGGGTTGCTCAGATGAACCCGGCTGAACCCCGACTGCCCCAAGAGGACGATCACCGCCACCTTGCGCCCGGACGCCTCATACACCCGCCAGCCCCGACCGGGGTTTCCCGGAGGGTAGTTGGCGGGCCGCAGGATGTAGGGAGCCGCGGCGATGTGCCCCACCATGTCCCGTTTATAATATATGCATTCTCCCCCGGTGAGGACATCGATTCCCAGCTTCCGGAGGTAGATGGAGTGGTTCTTTCCCAGTCCGAATCCGCCGGTGGCCCCATCGGCGTTGGCGACGACGAAGTCGATTTCCTTCTCCTTTCGGATGGCCGGAAGAAGGGATTTTACGCAGAAGACGCCGGCCTTTCCGACGATGTCGCCGATGAACAGTATCCGCATGACGGGACAGCATACCAAGCCTCGCGGGCTTCCGCAATGCGCCGGGGACGGTGGGCGGCCCCCCGGCACGCCGGCGCCCCCCGCGTCCTCCCGGGAGCATAGCGAAGGGCACGGAAAAAATTCGGTTGCTTCCCCCCGGGGCAGGGAGTATATTTCATGGTGGATGCCTTTCGGGTCCTCCGTCGTTGACGGGAGGGGGAATCGCCCGGAGAGGGGGTTCCCGGACACGCTCGAAACGAGGTGCGCGACATGCAGGACAAAATCGTCATCGATCTCGGCCGGCTGATGGACGAGATCTTCGAATCCGCCGAAAAGGTGGGGCGGGGGCTCCAGGAGAACTTCAACCTGGACAAGCTGGGGGAAAAGATCCGGGCCAAGTGGGACGAGACCACCGACTACTACCCGGCCTACACCTACCCGCCTCTGAACGTGTACATGAAGCCGGACAAGACCCTGGTCTTCGAGTTCGCCCTGGCGGGCTTCGACGAAAAACAGATCGAACTCTCCTTCAGGGGCGACTACATGGTCTTCTCCGCCCGGGTGGCGGATCACATGCTCCACGAGGAGAACATCCGGTATTTCAAGCGGAGACTGCGGTTCAAGGACGTGGCGGACCAGAAGTACTACGTCCCGGACGACAAGTTCGACCGGGAAAAGGTGAAGGCGGTCTTCAAGAGCGGAGTGCTCAAAGTGGAAGTCCCGCCCCGGGAAGAGCCTCCCCGGATGGGAAGCGTCATGATTGAAATTGTCAGGGAGGAGGAAAAATGATCTTCTGGATTCTGGTGGGCATCGTCATAGGGTATATCTTCAAGCCCCAGATCGACAAGCTCGTGTACAAAGTGGTCGAGCTGATCCGCAGCAAAAAGGATTGAGGGGGGCCGGGGACGGGGTTTCTCCGGGACGCCCCGGGGAAACGCCGGCCCCGGGGAGGCCCTTTTCTCCGGGCCGCCCCGCCGGCGGAGGGAAGGGCCTCATTTCCCGAAGGATACTTGACGCGGAAAATCTATTTGGATAGAATCCCCCCAGTGTCGCCCAGATGGTGGAATTGGCAGACACGCTAGATTCAGGTTCTAGTGCTCGCAAGGGCTTGGGGGTTCAAGTCCCCCTCTGGGCAAGATTGTTTTCCAGGGAAAACCGGATGACATCCGGGGCTTCCCTTCGGTCAGTCCCCCTCTGGGCAAGATTGTTTTCCAGGGAAAACCGGATGACATCCGGGGCTTCCCTTCGGTCAGTCCCCCTCTGGGCAGATTAAAGAGGCCCGCCGCAAGGCGGGCTTTTTGTTTTGGGGCCGGCGCTGCCCGCCTTCGAACCGGTTCCCGCCTTCGAACGGACTTTCCCGCCCTTTTCAGCGGCGGCGACAGGGGTTATACTTTTCCGGAGGAACCGGGAAATCCCTGCAGAGCCGAGGAGGAACCATGACCTTCGTGACGCTCTTTGCCCCCTTCATCGTCCTCTCGCTGGTCCATGTGGTCAGTGAGGCCGTGGGGTTCATGCCGGGGCGCTGGTATGTGAAGCCCCTTCTGATGCCGGCCCTGGCCTTCGCCTATCTGCGGGCGGCGGAGGGGCCCAACCCCCTGCTGTTGGCCGCGCTGGCTTTCGGCTGGCTGGGAGACATCTTTCTGATGATCCCGGACCCGGAGAAGACCCGGCGTTACTTCCGCCCCGGCCTCGCGGCCTTCCTTCTGGGTCACCTTTTCTACATCGCCGTTTTCGCTTCCTGGGCGCCGGGGATGCGGAACTTTCCCGCTCC
>Ga0302243_1002643_pt1 | contig 10059 bp, 9 predicted proteins | sample AAG_UR_Met_MG_FD_193514 | JGI IMG/M metagenome (GOLD analysis project Ga0302243, IMG submission 193514) | Enriched activated sludge microbial communities from anaerobic digester in WTTP, New Holstein, Wisconsin, United States - AAG_UR_Met | ecosystem: Engineered > Bioreactor > Anaerobic >...
TAGTTCAGTAAACTAACCGTAAGTTTAATCATCTGACTGGTGATATCGTTTTACGAGGAACTATGAAACAGATACCCAACGATCGACCTTCTGGAGAGAGAGTGCTCAAAGTGCCCGAAAGGAACCAGGAGGGGTCGGCCCCGGCGACAGGAGATCGATCTACATATGCAGTACTGTCTTTGATAGCTGTACTGCTGGCTTTCGGTCTTGTCTTCCCTGCCGCGGCCGCAGGATCCACAGTCATCATCACCGGATACGAGGTAAAGCCGTCGGTTATCCTCCCGGGCGAGATGGGGACGATCACCGTCACGCTGAAGAACACCGCAAACCAGGCGACGGAGTCCGAATCGGATACGTTCACCCGGGGCACAGCGAGCACCGTCACCACGACGAGCACCGATATCAGCGCGAAGATCGAGAGCGCGATCCTCGTCGGAAAAGGGGTGGAGGTCGTGCACGGGTCCTTCCAGGACGTCGGGTCGATCGGACCCGGCCAATCCTTCCCCCTCACCTTCCAGATCCGTGCCCCGGCGGGTGACGGCATCTACTTCCCCGAGGTCTGGATCAGCGTCCGGGGCGGCGATAAGGTGCGGTATCCGGTCCCGGTGAACGTCAACAGCGCCGCCCTGCTCCCCAAAAATCCCGCCATCACCGTCGAGAAATCAGTCCCGGAGAGTGTGAGCCCCGGCGACGACTTTGTCGTATGTTTGACGCTCACCAACACCGGGGAGATCAGGGCAAACAATATCGACGTTGTGGTTCACCCGAACACCTCCACGGTTGCTCTCAAAAGCCCGGGCACGCACCACCTGGCCCACCTCGACCCCGGGGCGTCGCGGGCAATCAACCTCAGTTTTGCATCGGATAGGAACGCTCCGTCCGGGCTAGAGATCATCTCGGTCCCGATTGGGTATGTCCGTGCCGACGGCTCCCGCTTCGAGCAGGTGGAGCAGGTGGGCATAAACCTGCAGGGCAAGGCGGCGTTGAGCATCTCGGCCGTCTCGACGGACCCGTCCCCGGCCGTCTCCGGCGGACCTTTCACCCTGATCCTGCGGATCGAGAACACCGGCACCGGCGATGCGACCGCCCTCAAGGTCAGGATCGACGCCCCCGTCTCCGGCTCAAAGCAGGCATTCGTCGGCAAGATAAAGCCGGGGAGCGACGCACCCGCCGTCTTCACCCTGAGAACGGATCAGTCCGGCGAGATCCCCGTCACCGTCAACCTGTCGTACGAGGACTATTACGGCCCGCACAGCAGGATCGAGGAGATGGCCCTCGTTGTGAACCCGTCGGCCGGACCGTGGGCCGCTCTTGCCGTTCTCGGCCTTGTGATTGTCGGGGCGGCGCTGGCATACCGGCACCTCCGGGGACGGAAGGAGACGGATCATGCGTGACGGCGGATACAGGGTCTCTTTCTTCCTTGCGGCCCGGGCCATCCGGCGCGGGAACCGGTGGACCCTGGCCCTCACAATCCTGGTCATCGCCCTCGTCGTCGTCCTGATGAACTTCATGACGATGATCGTCGGGGGAGTCGTGCAGGTGTACAACCAGCAGATGATCGACTACCAGTACAGCCATCTCACGATCGAACCGAGAGAGAAGGAACTTTTCATCACCGGATCTGACGACCTCATCGACCGGCTGAAGAGGGTCCCGGGCGTCACCGGCGTCTCGTCCCGCATAAGCGTCGGCACTACCATAACCAATCCACGGAACGGAAAGTTCCAGTCTAAATCCCTCACCGCGTTTGATCCCGGCGATGAAAAGACGGTGACCCGCTACCACCAGGCGCTCCTTGAAGGAGATTTCCTCTCTCCGGGCGATACCGACCAGATCCTGATCGGAAGTCTCCTTGCGGGCGACACCGACGAGACAAAAGACAAAGTCCCGTCACTCGGCGGCGCCAGGGTGGGCGATCTCCTGGAAGTGACCTACAGCAACGGCGTCGTAAAGGCCTACCGGGTGAAGGGGATCTTTGAGACCGACGGTGTTCTGATCGATTCGGCCGCGTTCGTCACCCGTGAGGAGATGGATGCCGTCATGCAGACCGGCGGCAGGGCGACGGAGATCCTGGTCCGGGGTGGTGATATTGGGGACGCGGGGCAGCTGAAGACCGCATGTATGCAGTTCGGGGTTCAGGAACCGATCAAGACCTGGAGTGAGAAGGGGAAGGGTATCCTTGGCGACGCAATCGGGAGCTTCAACCTCCTCACCTCCATCATGACCGTGGTCTGCCTGATCGTGGCGAGTGTGATCGTCTTCATTATCACCTTCATCAACATCGTCAACCGCAGGAAACAGGTTGCGGTCCTGAAAGCAATCGGCGTTCAGCGCCGGATCGTCATCGGGAGTTACCTCCTCCAGACCGTGTTCCTCTGCGCCGCAGGCGCGGTGGCCGGGGTACTGATGCTCGCTGGCATCGCTCTCGGTCTGAGCGCAAACCCGATCCGTTTCCCGATGGGGTTCATCAGCCCGGTGCCGGACATCGGCGGGATCGTGGTGAGCGTCACGTGCCTCTTCCTCGTTTCGCTCGTCTCCGGCTATATTCCCGCGTGGTACGTCGCAAAAGAGGAGATCCTGATCGCTATGAGGGGATAAGATGATCGAGGCGCGGAATTTAAGTAAGATCTATCGGATGGGGAGCGTCGAGGTTGCCGCACTCAGGGGGATCTCCCTCACCATAGACGCCGGCGAGTTCGTCGGGATCATGGGGCCAAGCGGAAGCGGGAAGTCCACGCTCCTCCACCAGCTCGGTCTTCTCGATACCCCGACATCGGGGAGTATCATCATCTCGGGAACGGACGTCTCAGGGCTCGACGATGAGGAGCGGACGCTCTTTCGGTTGATGCACCTCGGGTATGTCTTTCAGGACTATGCGCTGGTGACCGATCTCGACGTGGTTGAGAACGTTGCAATCCCGGCAATCGCACAGGGAAGATCTTTTGGCGAATCTTATGCCGCGGCACGGGACGTCCTCGAACGGGTGGGGCTCGGCCGGAGGCATCACCACCTGGTCGGAGAACTCTCCGGCGGCGAGCAGCAACGGGTCTCGATCGCCAGGGCGCTCGTGAACACGCCCTCCATCGTCTTTGCGGACGAACCCTGTGCAAACCTTGATACCGAGAATTCGCGGATCGTCCTGGATCTCTTCCGGAAGATAAACCGCGACCTCGGGCAGACGGTCGTGATGGTCTCGCATGAGCCCTGGCATATGGACTACTTCGACCGGATCGTCTTTCTTAAGGACGGTCTCCTCGACGTCGAACGTATCCGGGAGGCGGGGAGATGGATATCCTGAGGGGGAAGGAAAAAAACCACATGCTGCCCCCCGGGCCACAAGCACACCGGATGAAAATATCTGGGGGGGACATTTTCATGCCAAAAGCTCAAATCGGGGGGGCGTTTCCATTAATCAGTTGTTTTTTAGAGCACTACCTGTTTTCTATGAGGAACCTCTTTTTGGTGGGCTGATTTCATCCAGATGGACATATATGGTGAAGGTGTCTCCAGCGGAAGGTATTTAAACATGGGGAATAAAGAACCAAAAAGGGGACAGGGCTCAGACAAACTACAGAAAATCAGAGAGCACCATTGCCACCATTGAGAATTCTGGTGGTTGCCGGGGTGCGGAAAGATAGGTAGTGGAGGAACCCTGGTGCAGGAGTCATAGAGAGTGAGTGGAGTTCTGGTCAGGTTGTTTAAAGATCCCAGAGACCTGTCTGTATGAACAACTAAGAGGTGAAAACTATAGCATATATCGTTCAGTTGGAAATCGCCGGTAATACCGCCATGTGGACAAGACCAGACACCGGCGACAGCCCTGTCAGCTATCCGGCACCTACATACTCGGCGGTTAAAGCTATTTTTGAGTCCGTGCTGTGGGGACCTGCGATTGAAATTATTCCAATTAAGGCGGAAATTTGTGCGCCGGTACAGTTTCACAATTATTACACAAATTATGGTGGCCCGCTACGAAAAACAACGAACATCAAACACGGAGACAGTTACCAGCTTTGCGCCACCGTTCTTATTGATGTCTGCTATCGCCTGTACGCCGAAGTTGTTCCGTATAAAGTAAAAGAGAAACTTCCTCAAGCGGCGAAGAACTGGGATAACGCGACCACGTCACCGGGGCACGCATATCAAGAGATATTCGCCAGAAGGCTGAAGCGTGGACAGTGTTTCTCTGTGCCCTGCCTGGGGTGGCGGGAGTTCACGCCATCCTATTTCGGTGAGTTCCGCGATGGTACACGTGTCATGTCTGATATGGAGACTGCAGTTGTCCCCTCCATGCTGCGGCAGGTATTTTCAAAAGGCTACCAATCCGAAGTCGCGTATCAGTACGACACGGATGTTGAGATTACAGATGGCGTGCTGACTTACGGGAAAGGAGAAAGGCCATGCTGAACGAGCTGCATCAGCTGTCTGCAACCCTTGCAAACCACAACATCAAGCAGCAGAGGTGGCACCATCAGTATAAGTCGTTGCCGGGCGGAGCCTGCTATCGTATATGGCTTGGCGATGATGGCGCGGTGGCGGATGTTGAGCCGATGAGCAAGGATCTGGTGAATGTCTGCCGAAAATTTGGCAATAATCAGGGGACATTTCCCGCTTTCAACATTGCACCGTTGTACCGCGTCACATCAGATGAAGATAAGAGATATTACGATGCGCTTTACGAAGGGAAAACGGAACTGGATATAAGTTATTTGCGATCGATATGCACTACCGATAACTGGAGCCCCAAACTTCGCAAAAAGATACCGCGCTGCCTGTGCACGCAAGTACCGAATACGCCTGGAGAAAGCGCAGTCGCCGCGCTGACGAACATCACAGCATCGCTTGACATTGACATGTTGCGTAGCACCCTTGAGCAGCAGGTTTGGAAAAGACTATCAAGCGATATAAAATCTTATCTGCCGTTGCTTATTCGTAAAGGGAACGAAAGGAAGCGGCCGGAAGATGATGTTGGTTCAGTATCGATTGTGCTTGATTTAATACATTGGGAGAAATTCGAATATCCAATAGCTAACGAAAATACCACAAGGCAAGTAAATGATTGGCTTTTTGCCAATGAAAGTGACCACCAACCTGAAACAAGCGATCAACTTGACGCTTTCGGATCTCCGTATGTGGAGCTTGGCGAACCCATGCCATCTGTGCGACTCGCACCGGGGTTTGAGGTGGCGCTACGTTCTATGTTCCGCGAGCAAGGGTGCCAGTACCGCTATAAAAAAGCTGATGCCCACTCTTTTCCGATTAACAAAACGAATCGCGACACCCTGAAGACCTCGCTTGAATGGATTGTGAAACCTGACAACGAGAACGTTACGTGGCGCAGAATAGACAAAGATGCAATGCTATTTGTATATCCAAACAAAGTTCCAAAAGTTCTGCCTAAGTTTGCTGCGCTTTTCGGTAGTACGGAGAATCGTGAAGGTAGCACAAACAGGTTTGAGAATGTCGCAAAGGATTTTATTGCGACACTCAACGGGCTTGAAACAAAGCAAAAGCCGGAAAATATCCATGTGTTTGCATTACAGCAAATGCCGCCAGCCCTATCTAAGCGCGCAAGGGTGGTGTTCTCGCGCAACCTAACCTCAAGCGGGCTAATAGATGCAGCTATCGAGTGGCAGCGGGGATGCCTCAACCTACCGCCGATCGCACGAATTGAGCTTATCACACCGTTTCCTTTGAATATCTCCAAAATCGCAAACAAAGTTTGGAAGCGGAACGGCACACGTGCAGACGGCAAGAACGAGGTTAAATTAATACAATATTATCAAGGCATGGAATTGCTTTTGGATAAACCCGTGCCGTCGCGAATAATGCGCATTACCAGAGGTGTGACCGCGAACTCATTGGGTCTGATATTGTTTGCCGGCGACAACCTGCCAAGAGGCAGGAATGCTGTTAAAGATGCAATGAAAGCGGAAATAGGCGACTTATTTCCCTTACTCGGGCTGCTCCTGTACAAGAGCGGCATAACAAAGGAGGTTTATATGCAAGACATGGCATATTCAATCGGACAACTACTGAAAATATCCGACGAGCTGCACGCGCTGTATTGTGAGATCAAGCGCGATGGCGAAGTGCCGCCACAACTGGCGGGAAACTCTGTGTTCGTAACAGCATCAGAAACACCGGCACAGGCCGTGGCTCTGCTCTGTACGCGAATGGTTCCGTACATAGCTTGGGCAGACCAGTACAGACGGCAGGACAAGGATAAAAGCGGCTTAGCGGCGTGGTACAAGCGGCAGTATGGCCGACTCATGCCACAGCTGCGTCAAAACCTGACAGAGAATATCCGGTTCGGCGACCTGGAAAAAGCACAGTTGTTTATCGGTTACCTTGCGGATCTTCCCAAATTGACGAACAAAGAATCTACTGAGGAGGTATGTATAGATGCAAAATGAAGTCAAACGTGCAACGGGGCTTTTGGTAATAGAAGCCGTGAACTCAAATCCTAATGGCGACCCCGACCGGGAGAGCGAACCACGCCAGCGCCCGAATGGCCGCGGCGAAATATCACCCGTATCTTTCAAACGTAAACTACGTGATTTACTGGAAGATTCTGATAGCCCATTCTTTAAAAGCCTGCCGGAGAAGTTTAAGGATAATCCGGATCACTACCGCATACTTGAATCGCGTGGGCGCAACCGCGATGAAATTAAAAAGGAGATGGGTGATAACGAGAAATTTGATCAACAGTCCTTCCTAAACAGCATCTTCGTAAAAAAATATTGGGATGCTCGCGTGTTCGGCAACACGTTCCTTGAAGAAGGCGGGGCAAAAGGCTTCATCAAGACGGGTGTGGCACAGTTTGGCGTAGGAGTTTCCATATCGCCGATAGATATTGTGCGCCATACGAACACAAATAAAGCCGGTGTGCAAGACGGGAAAAATGCTGGTATGGCACCACTTGCATTCCGTATCGTACAGCATGGCGTATACTGTATGCCTTTCTTTATCAATCCAAACTACGCGGGAAAGAGCGGTTGCACCCCGGACGATATAGAACTGCTCAAACTGTTGATTCCGAAGGCGTACGATTTAAATCGCTCGGCCATACGCCCTGACGTGCGAATCCGTCATGCCTGGTATATCGAGCATAAAAGCGCGCTTGGAAGCTGCCCGGATTATCTGTTGCTTGAGGCGTTGATGCCTACTCGCATAAGCAATGTATCTGATCCCTCCAACGGGTGGGCAGACTACGAGGACAAAACTTCTCTGCCAGAAAATCTCAAGTCGCGGGTTGGTGATGTGGTCGATTTGATGGAATTATGACAGAATATTTCGCTCATAGTCCGAAAGGTGGGTATCCCGCCCAGACATATGCGCAACATATCAACGGAGTATCGGAGCGAGTCAGGTGTAATGCATCTGACGCTGCCCGATACTCCCTTGACGATAGTGCATTGCTTTTACATACAGCGGAAGTTGCGGCAGTTTACCACGATCTGGGTAAACTTGATGAGGAAAATCAGTCAGTTTTGTCCGGCCAGAGAACGGCAAAACGTCTGCCGCTTAATCACGCGGATGCAGGCGCGGCTTTTTTGCTGGATGATGCATCCCCCGCCCTTCTTGCGGCTGTTTCTATCGCGGCGCACCATATCGGACTTCCGGATTTTGGCATGGAGAGCATCCGCGAGGATTCCGCGTTCCGCGATGATGAAATAAAGGCGCGGGTTGATGCGGCGTTGTCGGAGTATTCGCAGATACACAGCAGCAATGTAAGCACAAGGCCGCTAATAGAGAACACTGTGCCGTCGGGGGACTTATCGGTATTCCTGCGTATGCTGCTGTCTTGTCTGGTTGATGCCGACCACACCGATACCGCTTCGCATTACGGCAAGTATCCTGAGCCGGTGGATACTATTCCACTTCGTCCGGCAGAGCGTCTCGCATTATTGGATCACTATGTCGAAACACTTAGAAAAATAGGCGAAGATGACGAACGGAATAAACTGCGCTCTGAAATGTATACCGGGTGCAGAGACTCCCAAATATATGAAAACATTGCCTCCTGTGACGCTCCCGTCGGTTCGGGCAAGACAACTGCGGTAATGGCACACCTCTTGGCGCAAGCGAGTAAGCGTGGATTGCGCCGCATATTTGTGGTGTTACCGTTTACAAATATCATCCAGCAGTCGGTCGAGAGGTACCGTGAAGCACTGGTTTTCCCGGACGAGAACGGCGAAGAGGTTGTGGCTGAACTGCATCATCGTGCCGAATTTGAAAGTGAGGAGACCCGGCATCTCACAGCGCTATGGCGCGCGCCGATCATCGTCACCACAGCGGTTGCGTTCTTTGAAACCCTTGCGGCGAAAACCCCGTCTGCACTTAGGCGGTTGCATGAGTTAGCAGGTAGCGCGGTATTCGTAGACGAAGCGCACGGTGCATTGCCTGCGCACCTATTGCCATTAGCATGGCGGTGGATTAATATTTACGCTAAAGAGTGGTCCAGTTATTGGATTCTGGCTTCAGGTTCGCTTAATCAATTCTGGGAAATAAAAGAGATCGCCGGACAAAAGTTGGAAGTGCCGAATATAGCCGATCCATCTTTAAGGACTTCGCTCAATGCATTTGAAGGCAAACGCATCGAATATCAGGCTAACCTGACGCCGCAGTCGCTGGAGACGTTTGTTGAAGGTGTGGCACAATCAAAAGGGCCAAGGCTTGTTATACTCAATACAGTTCAAAGCGCGGCAGTGGTTGCAAAGTATATTTGCGAGGAGTACGGGCGTGGGAGTGTAGAACATCTTTCAACCTCCCTTACGCCGAGCGACAGGGAGAAAACGCTTGGACAGGTGAAGGCGCGGCTTAACGGGTCCAATGATGACGATTGGGTACTTGTCGCTACATCTTGTGTGGAGGCAGGCGTTGATTTTTCGTTTAGGACCGGTTTCCGGGAGCTTGCATCGTTGACCTCACTGTTGCAGGCGGCAGGGCGTGTCAACCGAAATGGTGAGTATGGTGTTTCTGAAATGCACACATTTTGTCTTTCAGAGAGCAATATGTTAAAATCAAATCCCGACATTAAAAATTCCGCCACAGTCCTACGTAAACTCATAGAAACAGGAATTGACATTTCCCCATCGCTCGTGACCGGGGCTATCGAACAGGAACTTAAGGAATATGGCAGCAGGCCGATACACAGGGTGTTGCTTAAAAAAGAATGCAGCAAGGATTTCCCATTTGTAGAAAAGAATTTCAAGGTAATCAACTCGGATACACGTATTGCGGTGGCAGATATAAAAATCGTCGATAGAATACGCAATGGGCATTGTGACTGGCGTGAATTACAGAAGCATTCGCTGCAAATAGCCAATTATAAACTACAAGAACTGCGTATACCACAAATCGCAGAAGATATTTACCACTGGAACCTCGCATATGATGATTTTCTGGGATATATGGCAGGGGTTATCCATAAATCTGAGCCCGAACTCCTCCTGTATTAGGGAATATGTCGATATTAGGGAATATGTCGATATTAGGGAATATGTCGAAGTTGATCATCCTGACGATCTCCCGTGCCTGTTCTCGCATCCCGATCATCCCCTTCTCCCCTCTTAGGCACCCGATGTCGAGGAAGAATGGCGGAATAAAGTCAAACTGAAGGGGATGAGAATTGAGCGAAACACTAAGTTTGCGTTTCAGGTTCATAGCAAGCAAGGTGCATGAGCCATCACGTCTGTTGATAGGTTATTATAATGTGACTTATAATAATGCCTTATTGGGATCGGAACTTCCATGAATCCTGACGACTACCTCCTGCTCAGCGGCATCCAGCATTTTGCATTCTGTAGACGTCAGTGGGCGCTCATCCACATTGAGCAGTTGTGGAAGGAGAACGTGCTTACCTTCGGCGGCAGGCAGATGCACAGGAATGCGGACGATCCCTTCTTCACAGAGAGTCGGGGGGATATGCTGATCTCGCGGAGTGTGCCCCTGGTCTCCCACGCATTGAAGATCTACGGGGTTGCGGATGTGGTAGAGTATCATCGCTCGAACACAGGGATTATGATTTCTGGACGGGAAGGATGCTGGATCGCT
>Ga0302243_1002644_pt1 | contig 10058 bp, 15 predicted proteins | sample AAG_UR_Met_MG_FD_193514 | JGI IMG/M metagenome (GOLD analysis project Ga0302243, IMG submission 193514) | Enriched activated sludge microbial communities from anaerobic digester in WTTP, New Holstein, Wisconsin, United States - AAG_UR_Met | ecosystem: Engineered > Bioreactor > Anaerobic >...
CTATTAGAGCTGCATATCCTGCGGTCATTCCGTCAACTTCGTAGACCTTCATCCTGTATGGCCTGTCAAGGTCAAACAAGAGCCTGCCTTTTTCCTCTGAATAGAGTAACTCTTTCTTTGGGTCTGATGGAACTGTGCTCATTGCATTGTGAAGGTCATCATCTTTTGCAAGATCAATTGCTTCAGCTGCTGAGACTAATAGAACGTAGGGGTACTTTGGATCGCAGTAGTGGCCTGCATTGTGGAGTGTTGTGGCTGCTCCTTTTAGATCATCGTAGGCTATTGTATCGTCTGTTGCGACATCATAATGCCATGCTGTTGCTGCTGTAATAAGTGAGTTTACCTCTGTAACTAGAACTGAGTTATGCTTCCTTGCTACTGCATCGTACTGCTTTGCAAGATTTCTCTTTAGCTTCCAGTCCGGGGATGTTGCAAGGGCTGCTGAGTCAAAGACTGACCTTATTCCGAATTTCCTCAAGATCTGCTGATTTAGAACATAGTCTAGCTCTTCTGTTCTGAACTCTGTGATAAGGGACTTTACAGGCCCTTCCTCTGCATAGAGTATTCCTTCGTAGGGGACGTTGACAATCTCACCCATGTTCTGTGGGAATGGTATTGTAGGGAATGATAGCTCCAGGATTGATTCAACTCTGGCTGCCCCTCTTAAGGCTGCAGTCCAGTACTCATTTATGTCCTGATCGCCGTACTCGGCCATTTCAAGATTTTTAAATTCGTCTGTCATTTCGCATCACCTGATCTTATTCCATTCGATTCTGGCATTTGTTCCGCCTACCTCAGTTGGCCTTGCATACCCGATTGCAAGATTGTAGTTTGTTCCTGCGAATACTTCAATCTGCCCTGCAGTTGCATCACTTGGAATGATTGTAGCTCCTTCTGTAACTGCTGCATCTATCTTTGAAGCTACTGGTCCAGTCTTGACAAATCTAGCAACTCTTGAGGTCTCTCCTGAGGATGTTGTGATGTCCTCGTCTATGACGTAGGTCTGTGTAGCCCCGGCATAAGATGTTGGGCAAACTATAGCATTTCCTGAAGAATCGACAGTGCAAAGCATTCCTTTAGTTAGAGTCTGTGAAGCTGCGACTTTTATGAATTCAAAGGTACATTCTGTCTCGTTTAGAGCTCCCATCTTTGTGGATTCAGATGCCATTTAAGCGCCTCCTCTAAGTCTTTTAGCTATCAGGCCTTCAAGAAGATCCTTAGACTGTGCCTTTTCGGCTAGGCTGATCTCTTTCTTTGGACCTGCAGGAACTGTCTGTGGAGTTCCCTTTCCACTTACCTTTGTAGCATCCTGGGCCAGAACTATTAACGTGGAAAACTCCTTGCTGTAAAGCTCGTCAATTCTGGCCTCAGGATCCACACACTTACCGTTTTTTGTTTCAGCCATGACAATCTGGCGGACAAGTGGCTTTTTTTCTATGGCAATGTTTTTGTTCATTGCCTCCACTTCAGCCAGGGCCTTGGCTACCTCTTTATCTACCATGTGTTTTCCTCCTGCAAAGCTCATGGGCTCTGCATTTTCAATTACTTTGGATCTATACGGAAATTTGACTGCGGTGTTCGGGTCCTGCGGCAAAAAGCATTTCTTATCTTTTTGGCACTTGGGAATTATTGCTATGTGGTCCGCTATGTCGATGTCCCCAACTGCTACCTTTGGGCTGCTCCCTCCAATCGTTGATAGATCCAGATTAGCATGCTTGTCATCCAAAAGAAAATCATACATCATTGCAGTGAGATTTGGATCATAATATGATGCGATAATTGTTCCAATGTCCGGGCCTTCATGTGTTGATTCCGGTGTTGCAAGATCATGATCCACATATCGCAAAGGCTTATTTCTGAAAAGAGGAGATATCCTTTCAACATCCTTTGCCGATAGAGTGACATAAGATCCATCCTTTGCCTTGTACCTGCCCGGTGTCAGGCCTATTGCTGTGTGAATTGTCTTACCTGTTTTAGGGCATGATCTTTCATCTGCAAGAATGAATTCAGTTTGAAAATACTGTGCATTCTCTACAAAGTTAGGCTCGTAAGGTGCTAGAATAACTGAGATGGTCTTATCTGGTCCGGGCTGGATATCCCTGATGTTGAAGTCCTGAAGGGCCTCTTTTATTTTTTCTACAATAGATTCATCTAGCTGTTCTGTCTGCTGGGGCTGTTGCTCCGGCTGTGGCTGCTGCAGTTCCGGCTTTCCCTGCTCCTGGGCAATGTCTGTCATGACGTTTTTAGAGGGTGTCATCTTAGCCCTCCTTTGTCCTGACGTACTCTATTGCTGTTATTGCTCCTGCAGTCTCCCCAACTGTTCCTGCTGAGACCTGTACCTGGACGGCTGCAATTCCGTATAGATCTGGAATAACTACTTCAATTAGCTGGTCTGCATCACTGTCAAGCTCTATGTAGTCCTCAGTTGCCGGGATTGTTGCATATGGGCATTTTATCCTGTTGTGGTCCATCAAGAATAGATCTGTATCTTCTACCTCTGTCTTTGCCATGAATTTCAATCTAGCATTCTGGGAGCTGTTGATATCGACCTTTACATATAGGGCCAGACTATCCCAGCCTTTTACCCCGATTGGCTCTCCTATATCGTTGAATGTTGCAGTCAATGATGCATAGTTCATCGTCATTGTTAGGGCTGTGTTTATTGATGCCGCCTCAAAGGCCACTAGCTGTATAGATGCATTTCCTGTGTGAGTTGTTACTGCCGTGCATGTGAGATCTGTTACTGCATCAAGCTCTGCTATTAATTCAGAAAGAAGATTTCTATCTGCATGTGTGAGATCATATGTTGCATCTGCCGGAGTGTACGTCAGAGTTTTGGCTGTGTTGATTGATGCTGCCTCTAATGCATCCAATAGTGTTGATGCTGTTGATCCTGATATCCCAGTTGCTATAGTGCATGTGAGGTCCGCTTCAGCATGAAGGATTGCTATAATCTCTGTAAATGTATCTTTTGCCCCTGCTGTAAGATCATGTGTCTCATCTGCCGGGGTATATGTTGCTGTAACTGCTGCAGCAACTAGATCTGTTGCCTCCATTGCATCCAAGAGATTTGAATTGCTTGCTCCTGTTGCCCCTGCATCTATCGTGCATGATATGCCGCTTACTGCATCAAGGACTGCCACCATCTTAGCTATTGTATCCTTGTCACCATCTGCAAATGCATAGTTTGTCGGGGTGCCATCTATTGTCAGAATTACCTTTGTCGCATCTATTGTGATTGTTGCAGTTTCCTCTGCTGTCGGAGTATAACTTATCGAGAAAGCATGAACGTTAGCCCTTGCTATTGTCAGAACATCTGCTGCCTGGGCGACTGTTGCCGTTCCTGTACCTGTGTATGTTAGAGTGAATCCTTCGACATTTGCTCTGGCGATTGTCAGGGTGTTTGCTGCATTAGCTGCTGTTGCTGTGCCTGTACCTGTGTACAATAAAGTGAGTGCAGACACATTTGCTAAACTTAAACTTTGCTTACTATCCTGTACCATTTTTTTCATTCCCTCCTGTCAAAAAAACTTAATACTGCTGCTAGTACGGCCATGAGCCCTATGCCAGAGCAGAGGCCTAAGAGAAATCCGCCGAGGAAATCCCCTAGCATGTTCCCCTCCGATATAATTTTCTAAGTATGAGAACTGGAATAAGTAAAATTAGGGCCAGTGTCTTTACGATAAAATCTCTCACCTGATCCCCTCCGAGGATATGTTCCCGGCCTCTTCAATGAGATGAACGACAACTTCCTGGGTGATCTGCTGTGTTGCAGGGTCCATTGGGATCTTCTGGGACATCTGAGTATAGCGGCCGACCGCATCGGCTATCTCCTGGAGGATCTTTACATTTGTCAGGGCATCTGTCTGATTGACCCTATCAAAGGTGACTGTTGCCTTGACACCGAGATGCTTTAGATAGATGTACTCCAGGAAGGCCTTTAGCTTGTCCTGATTTGGCTTGGCTGCATCGTAGATCATGAGCTTAATTCTTGCCTCAGTATCGGACTTGTAAGAGTCTGCCATGAGTGCTGCCTTTGGGAATGAGAGATCGACAAATATCTGGTCTGATGCCGTGTCAATCAGCTTGTCCACATTCATCTGCACTTCACCGGGGCCCTTGAACTCTACCTCCCAGTCCATCGGCACCATGTAGAATGAATCGTAGCTGTCGTCCTGCCCCATCTCGTAGACGTCTGCCTTCTCCTCATCTGATGCTGTGTCAGGATACTTGAAGATTGCAAAAGGTTTCCAGAATCTTTTCATTAAAGTCTTGGATCCTTTTTTTATTTCTAGTAACTGCTCGACTGTATGAAATGCAGGAAGGGCCGCAGAGATGCCGTAAAGATCATCTGAAAAAAGCCTCTTCATTATGAATATCTCTATATTGTTCTTGTCCAGGAACTGGTGATTCCCCTGCTGGGAGATCTCTTTTATGAGCTGCCTTTCATCGTCCCAGTCCACTGTGAAGCTTCTAGGGTCCCTGATCTTGAATAGGTCATCACCAATCTCTACCACTGCACGGCCAAATATCAGGGCATTTAGGACTAGCATCTTTGCCTTGTCGGCCATCATGACCTTTTGATTGAATAGATCTATAATGGTCTGAGAGGCCTCGTCCTCTGCCCTTGCCTCAAATCCCTTGGCTGTCGCATCTGCAAGCATGTTGAAGGCGGTGTTTACCTGCCCACACTTCATGTAGGCATTAAGGCCCAGCTGCATCATCCTCTCTGGCGCAAGGGGCAGTACCTGATCTTCACTAGTCTTTTTTGTCTCGGCAAAGAAAGGCCTTGCAAAGGAGAATATCCTGGATACCCCCCTTGCTATGATGTTCTGTTTTTCCGGTGTCTTTCTGGAAAAAGGATTTCTCATTACATACTATATGTTTCAAATTGCATATTAAGAAAGGTGTGAAATTTTTTTATGAACGATTGGCCCTAAAAATGAAATGCTGGCCTTAAAAATGAACAAATGTCCAGATTCATAAATCTGTCATGAAGTCAAATCAAGGCCCTGTTTTTAGGGGCAGGGGTTGGCGGTTTACGGCGACCTCAAAATTTCTATATACCTAGTAGTAATATACTATAATTCTGGCCTTAAAAATAGAAGTATATATCAGAATAGAAGCTTCTAATCTATGTTAAAATGTTAAAGTTGGCCTTAAAAATAGAATAAAAAATATTAGTTTTTCAATCTTGCAAGCTCTACCTCTCGTCTTGGTATAAGGATGTGGCATTCGCTATAGTCCTCAGCCCTGCATATCTCCTGCCAGTCGCACCCAATACAGTTACAAGAGGTATTATTCTCCATGCTTTTCCTCATCGTCTATGATCTGGACCCTTGCGATTTTGCCGAGCCACTCCTTTGGCACAAGGACACAGGCCCCGCTCCCTACCTGGACTACATCTCCCTCAAGGATCTTCTTTCTTTTGTCCACCATATGTGTTGCCATATTAGTATTTATTATTATTTATCCTTATATAGTTTTCTATCCTGGCATAGACCGAAAGATTTATATACTAATAGATTATAATATATTATAATAAATATGTATTATGGAGGTATTATGATGGACAAGCAAACTGCAATTAGAATGTTTGAAGCAAGAAAGGCCTCAATTGAACAGGCTCTAAAGACAAGATCTGAAGGTAAGAATGACTTCTCAAACTGGAGGCTTACATCAGATGAGAAGCTTGAAGGAATACTCTCTGAGGTAAAGAACGTCCTCAATATACTAAATTTTGTGGAGGCCAATTAAATGATCTCAAAGGACGAGCTAAAGACACTCAGGAAGTACCTTAAGAAGAACTGCCCAGGCCTTAAAATTACCACTGGCCGGGGCGGATGGCACAGGATGACTTACATCAGGGGCTCTGGTGAGGGGCAGAAATTCACAGAAGAAGAAATGCAATTCCTCACTAACATAGGGCTTTTACCCTGCAAGAGCTTCTCTTCAATTAATATGTTCCAGGCGGAAAAAATAATAGAGGAGGTGATTAGAGCATGAGCACAGTTGATGATGCTATCGGAGTTGTTGACGAGTTTGTAAAGCACCTTTCAGATTACGGTCATGCCCCTGACCCCGATATGGTACTTGACTGCTATACCCAGGTATGGTCTACCATGTACATTCAGAGCACTAAGAACGGGTACGGGCATGTAACTTCTGGCCCTAAAAATGAGGCCAAGCCAGTAGGGCCTCCAGAAGATGACCCTATCGTTGCAGCACTAAAGAGCATGGACGGATGGGGGTATCCTGACAAGATTGCCAAAGCCTTGAATACTACCGAATCAGCTATCGTTCCTTTGATAGAAAATGCTATTGCAAACGGTAAGATCTACCAGGCCAAGAAGAGCTACTATTCTCTAAATGATAAGCCTAAAAAGTAAAGGCATTTTTATTTTTAAATTTCCCTTTTATTATCCTGCTTCCCTGAACTGGAGGCTTTTTAAATCTCAATACTCCCATGGCGATTAGAAGAGTATCTACATGGTCGTCATGCTGTCCTACTAGATGGGTGTATCGGACGTTCCCTGCTGCAGTTACTTCTTTTGTATAGTCCAGGAACTCTTTTTTTATCTTCTCATCAGTTGAGTAGATCTTGATCCTGCCCTCATGGAAGTACCGGGCTAGAGCTTCTACTGCCGTATTCTTTGATATTGTCCTTCTCTTTACCCCATGTTCTTCTCTCTGGTGCTCAGATATCCCAGCTGAGAGCATGCATCCTTCCACGTTGATATTTTTAGGGCCAAGTGCTGCTGTCAAAACTTCTATCTGATTCTCTCCCACCCCGATATCCGGAAAGATTGCATAAGGCCTTGGCCCTAATTTTAAGGCCAGCTCTATTGCTTTCTTTGTGACGTAGGTATATGGAGACTGGAAAGAGTGGTATTGGACTACTGCAATATTATCTGGATCTGTCACGTCAATTATTGCTATTACCGATTTGTCCCCTGTCAAGAGAGACTTTCCCCAATCAATACAATAAATATATTTTCTCTGTGGATCCGGCGGAACATATTCTCCAGGCACAAATGCAGCTGCTACCTCATCATAGTCAAAGGGATTGTCAAGGCCACCTTCGAAGCTATTCTCATACTGCATGGCGAATATGATCGGATTGTCGGCCTGTTCTTTTTTTAAGAACTCCATCTGCTGCTTGTATTCATGATTTTTTATGAAGGCCTTCTGCTGCTCCAGGGCCTCCCAGCAGTTGACCTGATGGAGCTTGTACTGGCCGCCAGTAACTAGATCATAGTAGTCCGCACCCTTGCCATATTTTCCCCAGGAAGAAGATGCGAGTATCAATTTGCCGCCAGTCTTTAGTAAAGTTGGCCTTAAAATTGAGGATATGATGCTCTTTGCCCCGGGGATCCTTCCAACTTCATCTACCATGGCAAGATTTGTAGAGTCTCCCACTGCAGATTCCCCGTCCTCAGATAGGGCCACAGCCACCATTCCAGATCCATTTGATAGGGATATCTCCGTCTTTGCCCACCTTAGATCAGTATCTCCGCTTTTCCTCGTCATGGGCCTTATAGTATCCTGCCAGCAGGGAGAGTTTCTTAAGAGTCTTTTAGTCCTGTCAAGGATCCTAGTCGCATGCCTTAATCTAGCACCTGTGGCAGTTATGAAAAAATAATCATTTAGAAGAAGATTTATTGCCGCCTTTGTGGCGAGTGTCATGGTCTTACCACTCTGCCTTGATTGCAGCCAGATCTGGAACTTCGAATCATCTCTTATAAATTCGACTTCGTAGGGGTATAATGAGAGCTCCTTTCCTTCCCAGGTAAAAACATCCTCTGCAAAATCCTCTGGAAATTTCAGATAATACTCATGCGCTTTCTGGGAAAGTCCGGGTATCATCCATGATCTTACTCCAGAATAAATGACTTGAAATAGGTGAAGAATCCGGCCTGGATATCATCTTCCGGGATGTCTAGGCTTTTGGCCAGTATCTTTCTATACCAGTGCAATTGAGAGCCTACGTTGTAATTCCTGTAGTTCTTGAAGTCCCATAGCTCTATCTTCCCGTCCTTGAATCGCAATAGATCTATGTGGCCAGAGACGTTATCAAAAAAGGAATATATCGGGATCTCGGCGGCTATTGTGAATTCGTCATGATCCATCATGTAGTTCTCTACCCTGTCATGGGGGCTTCCTGTATAGAGCCTTGTCGCCTCCCTTGCCATCCCTGGAAGATCTGTATCAATTTCCATGTAGTGCTTGAATCTTGGCTCCCTCATTGCTGAGGCTCTCGCCATGTAAGGAAACAAATCATGGTGCCAACTGTCTCCTTCATCATAGACTTTTTTTAGGTAACTATCCAGGCTATCAGTAGTCTTTTTTGTTACCTTATGCTGGAACAAATAAAATGGGGGCCTTGTCCCCATCTGCTTGGAAATGATCTCATCATCTGCTATTTGAAATCCCTCCTCTTCATTCTTAGGGCCACGATGGCCTCAATCTCCGTGATGCTTGCCGGGGGCTTTTCTCCGCTGTCCTGGTCCAATTCATCTAAGATCTGCATTATCGTCTTTGCTATTTGCGATACGTTGTCAAGCGGTACGTCAAGATAGGTAAGGTACTGCATCCTTGCCATGAGCTTGATTAGTGTATCCATCCTGACTTGAGTTGCTGCGGCTTCCGGGTCAAGCTCAAATTCAGGGAGAAGGCTTTCTGCAATCTCCTTGTAGTACTTGCTTTTGTCCATCGAGTTCTGCAGTAGCTTACTGTATTTGCCATGTTTTGTGTGTGTCAATGCGACTTTCAATCGCCCTTGAGCAGTTTTAGGGCCAGTAGAAGATCCACCATGAAGCTTGCATCTTCCCTCTCCAGGGTGATCAGTTCCCCATCCTGCAGGCCTCTTGCACGGCTTCTTTGACTGCTTTGCAGTCGCCCCGCATGTCGGATAGTTAGCTTCTTTTTCTTCAGGTCCCGGCCCTAAAAGCAGCATCTAGTTTTTCTCCTTAAAATAAAAAAAATAATAAGATCTATGGGCATGTCCCGCATGGGGGGCTTACCGTCCTATCCACCTTGGGGCAGCTGACGGTGACAGTTCCAGTTATGACGTACTTGTAAATCTCCTGAGTCCTGTTGAGATTGTCGATGTACTCCGTTGCCTTAAGCCATCCTGCAGCCTTGAACTGCAGGAATACCTTTGATTCCTTGTTGCCTGCATTTAGATCAGAAGGCTCCCTTAACTGGTACCAGAACTCGTTGCCCTCTCTATTCAGGGTATTGACTAGATATCCCCTCACCCAGACCTTATTCTTTCTCAACTTGTCGAGATATTCTTTTGCTGTATCAAACATTGCGACACCTCGTTTACTCCTTTAGCAGCTTTGCCTTAATCAGGGCTGCTTTTAGCTTCTGGGCCTCTGCCTGTACTTTCTCTGTCTGGATCAATCCGAAGCAAACTAATATGGATATAATGGCTGTACCTATTGTCTGCAGGATCTCTGCATAGCTGCCAAAGCCCAATTGGCCTGCGAGCTGCACTATAATAGCAAGGATTGCCAACAGTTGTGTTTTATTTAGTGCCATAGCAAACACCTCCAAAAGTATGTGAGCTTTAGAGCATATTAAGAAAGGTGTGAGAAAAAATAAATTAAAGTATTCCAAGATATGTAAATAGGGCCAGCCATACTGCTACAGTTATTCCAATGCTAAAAATCGCCCATTGCCATTCTGGGATATCTATGCCTTCGTTTCTTATTCCAACTGTGCCTTCAATGGGCTTTATCTCTAGTTTCTTTGTCATTCCATCCCTCTTATGAATCTCAATATCTGGGAATCTGAGAACTGCTTGAAGGCCTCGGGCATCACTTTGACGACTTCTTTCATCTGTGCTATGTCAACTTCCTTTTCACCAGCTTCAAGCTCTGTTAAGATTAGGGCCAGAGCTTCTGGTGAGATCTTCGGCTCATCTGTATTGATGTCCTTCTCCAGGAGGTCCACAATCTTTTTTATCATCTCATCGTGAGTTTTGAGCTGGGCCTTTATCTCGTCCAGCTGGGACTCTATTGTAGAGGTGTCAACTTTAGGGCCAGTCTGTG
>Ga0302243_1002647_pt1 | contig 10052 bp, 8 predicted proteins | sample AAG_UR_Met_MG_FD_193514 | JGI IMG/M metagenome (GOLD analysis project Ga0302243, IMG submission 193514) | Enriched activated sludge microbial communities from anaerobic digester in WTTP, New Holstein, Wisconsin, United States - AAG_UR_Met | ecosystem: Engineered > Bioreactor > Anaerobic >...
TTCTTGGCCAGCTTCACGATAGGCATCGGGCACATAAGGCCCTTGGCGTCAAGCGTATCATTCTTGTCCATAATGATCACCAAATCGGTTTTGCACGGTTGTGCAACAATTATATATAACTGTTAGTTTATAAGCTTTTCTTAGAGAAGGAGCAGGATATAATGCCCGAGTCCATCAAGGACGTCAACAGCTGCCAGGACCTGGTCCAGTGCGCCTACAGCCTCAACGGTTTCGAGGTCGAGGTCTACGAGAGGCTGCTGGAGACCGGGCCGGTCAACGCCAACGACCTGGCTGACCAGATGGGCAAGGACCGCTCCACCGTCTATCGTGCGCTGCAGAAGATGCTGACCTGCGGCATGGTCCTGCGAGAAACACGCAGCATACCACGCGGCGGATACTTCCATGTGTACCGGGCCATAAGCCGCAAGGAGCTCCGGGAGAAGCTTGAGAGCTGCGTCGAGAACTGGTACAAGAAGATGCAGGAAGCCCTTGAACAGTTCGGCTCCGCCGATGCGGATTGATCTCGATCGCCGTCGAAATCGGTGGCGCCGTTCGCCATTCAGACCTCCAGAGGCCGAGCCATGCCAAGAGTCAAATACGGTCTCGAGGATTCAACTCTGAGAGCATGACCTTCGAAGGAATGGACATCGTGTCGATCCGCGATCTGACAAGAGAGCAGATCGAGCAGGTTTTGGAACGTTCCGAGAGAATGATACCGTATGCTCGGGGGGAGATGAGCTCCAAGGCGTTGGACGGGAAGATCCTGGCCACGCTGTTCTTCGAGCCGTCCACCCGGACCAGGATGTCCTTCGAGAGCGCCATGATGCGCCTCGGCGGCCGGATAACCGACCTGGGGGTGCCGTCCATGAGCTCGATATCCAAGGGCGAGTCGCTGGCGGACACCATACGGATGGTCGAGGTGTACTCGGACATCATCGTCATAAGGCACCCGAGGGAGGGGGCCGCCCGGCTGGCCTCCCGTTTCTCCTCCAAGCCGGTCATAAACGCCGGTGACGGAGCCGGACAGCATCCAACGCAGACGCTGCTGGACCTTTTCACCATCAAACGCATCAAGAGGGACTTCAGCAAGCTGAAGGTGGTCATGGTCGGGGACTTGAAGTACGGCCGCACCGTGCATTCGTTGGCGGAAGCGCTGAGCTCCTTCGGGGTCGACCTGACGTTCGTGGCGCCGACGACCCTGCAGATGCCCAAGGAGACGGTCAAGCAGGTGGAGAAGGCCGGCGGGAAACCGAAACTGACCAACCATCTCGAGGAGACCATCGCCGATGCCGACGTTCTTTACGTTACGCGCATCCAGAAGGAGAGGTTCCCCGATCTTGCCGAGTACCAGAAGGTGGCCGGCATGTACCGGGTGGACCAGAGGCTGCTCAGGGAGGCGAAGAGCGACCTTATTGTCATGCACCCGCTGCCCAGGGTGGACGAGATCGACCCGGAGGTGGACGATACGCCGCACGCCAAGTACTTCGAGCAGGCCTTCAACGGAGTGCCGGTAAGGATGGCGTTGCTCAACCTGGTCCTGGGAGGTGAGCTGTGATGAAGGAGTTCAAGGTAACCCCGATCCGTAACGGAACGGTCATCGATCACATCGACTGCGGCATGGCCCTGAAGGTTCTGCGGATCATAGGCATGACCGACGGAGGTCAGGTGCAATCACCAGTCAGCGTCCTTATGCACGTTCCCTCTAAGAAGGAGGGATGGAAGGACGTGGTGAAGGTGGAGGACCGGGAGCTCGATCCAAGGGAAGTGGACAAGATAGCTTTGATCGCGCCCAAGGCCACCATCAACATCATCCGCGATTTCAACGTCGCTGAGAAGTATAACGTCAAGATGCCCGAGCGCGTCGTCGGCAAGGCCAAGTGCAGCAATCCCAACTGCATCACCAATCAGAGCGAGCCGGTGGAGGCGGAGTTCGTGGTGGAGTCGAAGAACCCCCCGATGCTGCGCTGCGTGTACTGCGACCGCCAGCTGGACGACATCGCCGGGAATCTGCTCTGAGCGACATGGGAGTCCTCATCCTTACCGGAATGCCCGGGGCGGGCAAGGAGGAGCTGGTTTCCGTAGCCTTGGAGCTGGGATACCAGGTCCGGAGGATGGGCGACGTGGTGAGGGCAGAAGCTGCCAAGAACGGAGTTCAGCCGCAGGACGTCGGGAAGTTCGCCCACGAGGAACGGCAGCGCCACGGTTACGACATCTGGGCTAAGAGGATCGTTCCCCTGGTGGGCGAGGGCGACACGCTCATCGACGGCTGCCGGGGCATGTCCGAGGTGAACGTTTTCAGAGGCGCTTTCGGAGAGCACGTCAAGGTACTGGCGGTGCATAGCGCCCCGTCCACCAGATATCCCCGTTTGGTAAGCAGGGCGCGTTCCGACGCCCCCCGGGACCGCCAGGAGTTCGACGAACGGGACAAGCGGGAACTTGGCTGGGGATTGGGCGAGACGATCGCGCTCGCTGACGTCCTGATCGTCAACGAGGCCACCCTGGAAAGCTTCCGGGCGGACGCTTTCGCCCTCCTGAAGGAGCTGAAGGGATGAAGTTCCGTGTCGAACGGATATGCCGCAGCGATTCCATGTCGGCGATACCTTTGGATAAGATGAGGTTCGATCTCGCCCGGTCCTGCGATTCCCTTAGGTCCGAGGGATACGAAGTGGAGTCGCACGAGCTGTACCTGGTCACCAAGGTCGGACCGTTGGACGTGACCATCTACGGAAGCGGAAGGGTGCTGGTTCACCCTTTGAACGACAAGAAGAAGGCCAAGGAATTGGCGGAGATCATCTTTGAGCACTTGGTAACGGAGTGCCCCCCCCCCCGATACTATCTTCAAGGGCGATATAAAACAGATCGGCCCGTCCAGTCATAGCCAAATTATTTATCCGCATAGATGAATATCACTTTTTAAAGGGGTGGGTATGAGGCGTGTAGCGTTAGCCGTGCTGTTGTTCGTTCTTCTTCTCAGCTCGGCCGTCCCCCTTTCGATGGCCGTTCCAGAGGCCAGTTCAGCAGAGGCGCCCATGGCGTACAACCCCGGCCTGGGAAGCAGCGGTTCCTATTTCGACATCTTTTCCCAGACCTTGGTGCTGCGGGCCAACCCGGTCAGGCATGTGATAGCCGACCTGAACAACGACAGCCGTAACGATCTTGCCGTCATTTACAATGGTTCAACCGTCTTAGATATCTTCTTCGCCGACAGCTCCTACAAGTTCAACGCCACCCCATCTCTGAGCGCGACCTTCCTCTGGCAGCCGACGGGACTTGCCGCAGGGGATATGGACAAGGATGGAAAGGTGGACCTCGTCGTCAGCCTGGACTACGATGGCGAGAACAACATCGCGATCTGCTACCAGAAGTACGGGTTCTCCCCCCTGGAACCTTCCGCCAAGTATTTCGACGCCTCGTTGAGACAGAAGGAGGTCCTGTTGCACGACCTGAACGGGGATGGATTCCTGGATGTGGTCGCCCTGCACTCCATGGACGATCCGATGTTCGAGACCGGTTTCTCCGTTTATCGTTCCACCGGCCTCAACACCTACAGCCTCACCCTGAAGACCCTGCCGGCGGACATCTTCACCCCTTACTTGATGACCATGGGCGACTTCAATGGCGATGGCCGGGAGGACCTGGTCATCGCGGACAGAACGGCCAAGAAGGTCATCGCCTACCGGAACGACGCCACGACCGGGGCGACATGGACCCAGATCGGCCCGATCAACGATGTGGTCGCTACCGCGATAATGGTGCAGAAGGCCTCGGGTAACCTGAACGAGGAACTCTTCATGGCCCTGGAATCGGACCCTCCCCTAGTCAACGCGCCGGTCATCAGGGTGCTGAGATATTCGTCCACCACGACATCGTTCAGCGTGCTGGTAGACGAGGTTCCGGGTCAATCCCAGGTAACTGGCCTAACCATGGTGATGAACAGCCTGGACGGCAGGCTGGACCTGGTAAGGACCTCGTTAAATGACCACAACCTGACGATATTCAACACCCCGGCCACCACCCCCATGTGGAGATACACGGATTCGATCTCCTCCCCCACCCCGGCCGAACCGGTCTCCGTCCTACCCTCCGACATGAACGCCGACGGACTTACCGACCTTGTGGTGCTCTGCAACTCATCCGCAGGAACCGGCACCTTCACCATCTACTATCATTCAGGAACCGCCATATCCAACGCCAACGATAACCTGCAGGTCAGCGAAATGGATCTGGAGATGGTCACCGTCGGTGATTTCAATGGGGATGGGAGCCATGAATTAGCCTTCTACGACGGGACTGCGGACAGGATGTTCTTCTACAACCTCACCGTGGCCCGTTTCGATGACCTTGCGGCTCCGGACGGGGCGATCGCCATGGATGCCGAGGACCTCAACGGGGACGGCAGGGACGAACTGATACTGGCCAACGCCACTGGTATTAGGATCTGGTGGGGATCGGGCGGCTTTTTCACCACCGCGGCATCGACCTCCATCACTACCAGCCTGACCCCGCGCTCGATCGGTTTCGGGGACCTGGACGGTGATGGGTACCTGGAGTCAGTCATTGGCTGCCTTGGTGGCCTGGAGATATATTGGAACGACGGTTCCGCCTCGCCCTACGAGGTGGGCGACCGCTTCGTTCTCTCCCTGCCCGGAAGCGACGTTACCGCGGTCCGAACGGGATTGTTCTCCGGGGACGGGGACCTCATGGCGGACATGGCCATCGTCAACGCCACCTCCAGCCGGGTGGAGATCTACTACCAGCAGCCAGTTCCAATTTTCTCGAGTTCGTCGCGCCTCCTATTGACCGCGGTACCCAATGTCGATGACCTAATGTGCGCCGACCTCAATGGCGACGGCCGACCGGACCTGGCCACCCATTCCGATGATGCCCTTTACCTCTTCCTCCAGTACCCGGCCGGGTACTTCGGGGCTCCGGAATTCCCGACCAAGATAACGCCGGGACAGGGAATTGATGGCCTGGCGATCGGCGATCTGGACGATGTAGGGATCGAGGAGCTGGCCCTCATAAGCGACAGCTCCACCGTCCTGGCTATGCAGTACGACGCGGATAACGCCACCTTCCTCCCACTGACCGTGCAGACCGTGGGAGCCGCCCCGGGGTCGCTGTTAATCACGGACCTGAACAAGGATGGCAAGGACGATATCGCGGTCCATTCGTACCTATCGCGGTCGACGTCGGTGTTCTATCAGAACAACTTCCCTCCGATGGCGCAGGCGAACCTGGAGGGCACCGGACACTTCGAGGGCGAAACGGTGTGGTTCAACGCTGACGGTACCACCGATACCCTATCAGACCAGGCCCGCCTGAGCTATGCCTGGGACTTTGGCGATGGATCCACTGGCACCGGGAACCGTACCAGCCATAAGTTCCTGGATAACGGGGTCTATAACGTCGTCCTGAACGTCAGCGATCGCTCGGGAGCCCATGATATTGACATGATCCATGTGGCCGTCGGGGACCTGGGACCCACGGCGGACTTCAGCTACTCAGGAACGCTCATGGAGGGTGCCCCCATCTTGTTCACCGACCTAAGCTCCTCGCCTGCCGATGACATCGTAAGCTGGAGATGGAACTTCGGGGACGGACATTGGTCCAACCAGACCAGCAATGCTCCGGTACAGCATACTTACGGCTGGAACGGTACGTTCGCCGTGACCCTGACGGTGATCGACGAGGACGGTAGCTCGGACCCCGTGTCCAACGACATCACCGTGCAGGATTCCTTGCCTGTGGCGGACTTCTCCGCTTCCAGCTATTCGCCGGTCGAGGGACAACAGGTCACCTTCACCGACCTCTCAGATTTCACTGCCGATGGCATAGTCAGCTGGTCCTGGGACATGGGCGACGGGACCTGGAAGAACCGGACCAGCACCGAACCGTTCGCTCACACCTACCTGTACAACGGCACCTACCAGGTGACTTTGGTGGTACGGGACATCGACGGAAGCGAGGATTCCATCTCCAAGATGATAACCGTTCAGGACTCCGCCCCGGCGGCGGGATTATCCTTGTCGATCAACTCTCCGTTCGAGGGGCAACAGGTAACTTTCACAGACAACAGCTCCGCACCCTACAACGACATCGAGACCTGGTTCTGGGACCTCGGCGACGGGACCACCTTCAGCGGACAGGGGCCGGTGCTCCACACATACGCGGACAATGGAACGTTCCTTGTCGCTTTGACAGTGACCGATGTGGACGGCAATGCCAAAACCTACTCGCGGACGGTGGTAGTCAAGGACACCAGCCCGGTCATCTCCAAGCTATATGTGGTCGGCGGAGGGAGCTCGTTCAAGGAATGGGATGAGATCCTGCTAGAAGTACTGGCGACCGCCCAGTGGGACCCGGTCGCCAACTACACGTGGAGCTTCGAGACGGTCACCTTCCAGGGGGTCGCGGAGACGCAGTTCAACTCCACCAGCTGGCAATATAACTACTCCGGAACCTATCGCATATTCGTCCGGGTCTGGGACTCTGACAGCTATTCCGAGGCTAGCATCCAGATAACCGTGACCGACCCTGTGCCCGTACCGGACTTCACCGCTTCCACTAACGTGATCAACCGCACGGTGAGCTTCTCAGCGGCACTTACCCAGGACACAGACAACGACAAGGAATGGCAACTGAGGTACCGCTGGTTCTTCGGGGACGGGCAGCAGACCGACTGGTCATCTTCCCACGTGGTCGAGCACACTTACCAGCAGGACGGCGTTTTCTCCGTTCGATTGGAGGTCAGGGACGACCACAACCCGGCGGTGATCAGGACCAGGAACGTGACCATCGATCTGCTGCCGCCGGTCATATCCATGGACGACCCGGTGCTGAAGGCCGTGGTCGGCGAACCCACCCTGATCAGGGTCGACGTCACAGACCTGGTGGGCATCGGTTCGGTGGTGCTGGAGTATACCATCGGAAATGTTACCAAGACCGTGATTATGACCCATGAGGGCGACGGGGTCTACTTCGCTCAGATCCCCGCGCAGAACCGCACCATGGAACTCGAGTACCGCATAGTCGCCGAGGACAGGTCCGGCCATACCGCCTCCACGGAGCAGTTCACCCTGGTCCTGGAGTATGAGGACCCCTCCCTCTTCATCTATTCGTCCCTGACACTGCTGATGGCCTTCCTGGTCATCATAATCTATCTGTTCCTCTCCCGACCGATCGTGGACGAGGTGTTCGTCATGTATCATGACGGGACGCTGCTAGCGCATCAGACCAGGCGCCTCAAGCCGGGCATGGACGACGAGATTCTTGGAGGCATGCTCATTGCCCTGCAGAACTTCGTGCGGGACTCGTTCAAGGACGAGAACTCTACTGTGCTCAGGCGCATGGACTTCGGAGAACGGAAGTTGCTCGTGGAGCGCAAGGACGACTTCTTCATGGCCGTGATGCTGAGCGGGAAGAGGGCGGGCAACGCCGCGACACGCATGATGAAGGTGCTCGACAGCATCGAGAAAAGCTATGCCCCGGTGCTCAAGGAGTGGGACGGCGACCTGGAGAAGGTGCGCGGGATAAGGGACGAAACGAAGCCTATGTTCTCCCGCTCCAACCCCCTGGACCGCCTTAAGCTCAAAGAAGGGGAAGACGATTCGATTTAAATATCTCGTAATTCTAGGGAGGGCGGAATGATCACCATAGAGCAGGCGGTCATAGTCCTAGTGCTGTGCGCGGCCCTTTCCGCCCTTTCATGGAAGCTAGGGCTGCTCACCGCCGACGGCAGCTTGGCGTCCTTCGCCGTAGGCATGGTCCTCGGTCTTTTCGGGGGCATCGGATGGCTCCTTCTGCTGGTGCTCTTCGCCTTCATCGGATTCCTGGTCACCAGATACAAGATGGACCTTAAGATCAGGAAAGGGGTGCAGGAAGGAAAGAAGGGCGAGAGGAACTACCGTAACGTTCTTGCCAACGGAGCGGTGCCCATGGCCATTGCCATTCTAACGTTCCTGGTCGGCTGGGAGGGGGAGATCCCAGCCCTCATCTACATGAGCGCGGTGTGCGTGGCAGCCGCGGACACCACTGCCAGTGAGCTAGGCGTTCTTTCTGACCGAACGTACATGATAACCACCTTCAAGCGCGTGCCCACGGGAGTGGACGGCGGCGTATCCCTTTACGGAACGGCGTGGGCCATCGCCGCCTCGGCCTTCGCCGCCCTGGTAGGTTGGATCGTCATACTGGGAACGGTGCCTTCGCTTATACTCGTCATCCCCATATCCATGGGCGTCCTGGGATGCTTCATCGACAGCGTGATCGGGGCCACTCTGGAAACCAAGGGCTGGGTGACCAAGCTGTGGAACAACATCACCTCCATGGCCTTCGGGGCGGCCATAGCTCTATTATTAATTCTTTGAAGAAACCATTAATAAAGCCTGGCCTCCTATTGACATAGGGTGTGGTTTCGTGGTAGAGGAGGCTTTCGGAGCTTACTTGGTTTTGAAGGGTAACGCCTATCCGGCTTCCGACTACTTGCGCGAACTTGTCAGGCAAGATTTCGATCCCCTGCTGATATCGCCAGAAGATACCGAGCCGCCCACCGACCCGGAGATAGAGGTTTTGGAACCGGAGAAGGCGAATCGTTATGTGCAGACGGACAATCTGCTCTACCTCCTCAGGACGCTCATCGCCCACCTTCAGAGAGGCGACCGGAGGGCGGTGGTAATAATCGACCTGCAGGTGCTGAAGAATGGCAGTTCCTTCCACGAGCTTACCGATTTCATTGGAAGGCTTTACGAGGAAGCCTGCGTGAACCGCGGGCTGCTGCTGCTCTTTGCCGACCCGTCGGGGTTCACCCACCAGGAGATGGCCTTTCTGGAGAGGGAGACGTCCGTTATCGAGAGACCGGAGCAGCTATCATAGATGCTTGGAAACAGTTATATACGATGTTCATTTTCACTGGGCCTAAGGATGGTTTGACGGCCATCGCGGCGGGGATACGCCTGGTCTCGTCCGATCCCAGAAGCTAAGCCCGCCCGCGTTCCCTGTGTTACTGTGGTGCGCGAGCCCACGGGAAGCCCGGAACGCTGTCAGCCTCCTTAACCCTGTCACCTGTTTTTCCAAGCAATCTATGTGCCGCGCTCATTTCTGCATGCGGCTAATTGTTCGACACATCTCTGACCGCCTGGGCAAATCTCGCCGGCCAGTGATCGTCATCAGTCAACTCGGTCGGTTACATTGGACGTTGAGAGAAAACCAATAAAAAAGAAGGAAATGGAAAAGGTTTGTGCCTTTATCGGATGCACCGGTCGCAGGTTTAGTTGTCCTCCGTGATGATCCAGGTGGTCCAGGTGTCACTGTCGCACACCTTGATCTCCAGGTAGAACCCGGTCACCTTGGCCGTGTTCACGATGCGGTCCTGGGGTTGCGGGCAGTCCCCGCACCTGTCATCCTGTTCAAAGAACCCAGCCAGTTCGTAGCAGCCGGTCTTGATGACCTGCTCACCGACCGCCAGGTCGCCGATGTATATGCTCAGACCGAGCATCTCATCTTCCACGACCACTCCGGTCAGCGGTACATCCCCATCGTTGGTTACGACGAATGTGTACTCGATGCAGCAGGGCATCTCGCCGCACTCACAGGGCTGGATGGACTCGGGCCCGTACTTCTCGATGTCGATGGAGGGGTGAACGATATCCATGCACCAGCATCCATTGTCACGAACGCAGCGGCAGGCCTGGTCCACGCAGCTCCAGTATTTGGCGGAGGCGCAGGCCTCGTTGCAGTACGGGTCAGGAGTCTCACAGGTTATGCAGAAGACCGCATAGCGCACCTTCTCCTTGCCTATGTCCAGATCGCCGAGGCACCAATTGTACGGCCCATCCCACAGTTCGACGTCGTGCAGCGGTACATCGCCGGTGTTCTGGACCCAGATGCTGAAGATCACTATGTCCCCGACCTGGGCGAACTCTGGACCGAACTTGAGCACGGATATGCTCGGGTGCATGATGTCGAGGACCGCGCAGTCGCAGTCCTTGACGCTCACCTCATGACAGTTGTCCTCGGTGATCACGTACCCAGTAGCTGTGGCCCAGTTGCAGAAC
>Ga0302243_1002648_pt1 | contig 10047 bp, 6 predicted proteins | sample AAG_UR_Met_MG_FD_193514 | JGI IMG/M metagenome (GOLD analysis project Ga0302243, IMG submission 193514) | Enriched activated sludge microbial communities from anaerobic digester in WTTP, New Holstein, Wisconsin, United States - AAG_UR_Met | ecosystem: Engineered > Bioreactor > Anaerobic >...
TGGTGGCCGACATCATCCTGCCTGCCGAGACCATGGGCGAACTGGGGGTCTTCCCCCTGCAGATCATGTCGGCTATCAGTAGCCGGAACCAGACCGTCTACCCGGGGGTACTTGAGACCGGCGACCAGTTGGTCCGCGTGGGCGTCAGCGATAAGATCACTTCCATCGATGACCTGAAGGAGATTCAGATAAGGGGGATTCATGGCGACCAGTTCCGGCTGGGTGACATTGCAACGATTCAGAAGGGCTACACCACACCCCTGCGCAACACGATGACCCTCAATAATGAGAAGGCCATGGCCATTTCAGCTTCCATGCAAACGGGAGAAAACATTATTGAGGTAGGGAAGCGCGTGGAACAAAAAATGGAAAAGATACAGGGGAGCCTTCCCGCGGGATTTCATTTTGAGAAGGTTTTTTTCCAACCCGATGTGGTAAGGGATGCTATAGATGGTTTCATGTGGAACCTGGTGGAGTCGGTGGCCATCGTTATTTTGGTACTGATGCTGACGATGGGTCTCCGCAGCGGGGTGATCATCGGTGTGGGACTGCTGCTGACGGTGCTGGCCTCTTTTCCGGTTCTGCTGGCCTCGGGGGGTACCCTTCAGCGGATTTCCCTGGGCGCTTTTATCATCGCCATGGGGATGCTTGTCGACAACGCTATCGTGATTGCCGACGGCATCCTGGTAGATCTGGGAAAAGGAGTGAAGCGGAGTGTGGCGCTGACACGGACTGCCAAACGGACGGCCATGCCCCTGCTGGGGGCCACCCTGATCACCATCACCGCCTTCCTGCCCGTATACCTGTCGAAGGATACCGCAGGCACCTATGCCCGCGACCTCTTTGTAGTCCTCTGCATATCGCTGCTCTTCAGTTGGGTGCTGGCACTTACACAGATTCCCATCTTCTCGGAGAAATGGCTTAAAGTCAGGGGGGAGGGAACCACCGGACCGCGGCCGGAGGGGAGAACTCACCGAGCAGTGCGCCGGGTTTTGAGCTTCCTGATCAACCACAAACCGGCTACCGTCGCCGTGGCCACCCTGCTGATGCTGCTGGCTCTCCTCAACGTAAAAAACGTTCAGAACGCTTTCTTTCCTGACTTCAATTACAACCAGGTCTACGTGGAATACAAACTCCCCGACGGAACGAGTCCCGACCGCGTCAATGCCGACCTGCGGCAGATTACCGGCCACTTGCTGAAGATGGAAGAGGTGAAGATGGTGGTGGCCAGCCACGGGATGACTCCAACGCGTTACTGCCTGGTGCGGGCCATCAGCGAGGCCGGCGATCATATCGGCGAACTGATCGTCAACTTTAAGGACTATCGGACGATGATCAGAATGAAACCGGTGCTGGAGAAATATCTGTATGAGAACTACCCCGATGCGAAAGTTCGTATCCGGAAATACAACCTGTCGGTGAAGTCCTCACACACCGTGGAGGTGGAGTTCCGGGGGCCTGATCCGGCGGTACTCCACCGGCTGAGCGACCAGGTGCAGGAGATTATGCGTCGTACACCCGGTACTGACAAATACACCATCTGCGACGACTGGCATCCCATGGGCAAATCGATGATCGCGCAATACGATCCGACGCTGGCTACCCGGGCGGGGGTGAGCCGTTCCGACCTGAGCAACGCCCTGCTGGCGGCCACCACAGGCCTTCCCCTGGGGAAATACTACGAAGGGGAGACGGCCTACACCATCCAGATGAAAACCCGTGCCGCCGATGGTTCCCTCCTGCAGGACCTGAGTGATATTCCAGTGTGGAGCATGCTCCCCGATGTGGGGAGGCTCCTGGGAATCGACGCCATGGAAGTGCTTTACGGCACTAAAACCACCGATGAGATCACCAGGGAGCTGATCAGTCCGGTGCCGCTGAGCACCGTCACCTCGGGCATCGATTTGAACTGGGAACAGACACTGGTGCACCGCACCAACGGGAAACGCTCTATTCAGGCACAGTGTGACCCCGTTGAGGGATTCAGTCCGGCCGAAGTGCGCCGTGCCATGATGAAGGAGGTGGCTGCTATCAACCTTCCCGAAGGGTATAGTTACAAGTGGGTGGGAGAACACGATCTTCGAAAGGATGCCCTCCGGAATATCTTCAGCTACCTGCCCCTGTCGATCATGCTGATCCTCCTGATCCTGCTGCTGTTGTTCGACGATGTGCGTAAGCCGCTCATCGTGTTGGTGGTGATTCCGCTGACGGCCATCGGGGTGGTGCCAGGACTGATTCTTACGGGGTCGCCTTTTACCTTTATGGCCATCGTGGGAGCCATCGGCCTGATCGGGATGCTCATCAAGAATTCGGTGGTGTTGCTCGACGAAATCGAAAAGCAGGTGGGCGAGGGGATTCCCCGTTTCACAGCGCTGGTGAACGCCACCATGGCTCGTACCCGGCCGGTGACCATGGCTTCGGTGACCACCATCCTGGGGATGCTTCCCCTGCTCACCGACCCCATGTACTGGAGTATGGCGGTGACCATTATCAGCGGCCTCATCGTGGGAACCCTTATTACCCTGATTTTTGTGCCCATCCTCTATGCTGTGGCCTTCAATATCCACAGGGATGAAACGGGTGAATCACCCCTGATCCCTGCTGGTGGTTTGCAGGAGGTTGATCCGGTGGGGGGTTACACAGGATCCTCCGGAGAGAATCAAGGTCCGCTTCATCCTGAAAAGTGATAATAGTTATGAGAAGAATAAGTGTTATTTTATTGATAATCTTCAGCTTCACAGAATTGCAGGCGCAGCAACAGTTGACCTTGAAGGAATGCCGCCGGCTGGCTCTGGAGCAGAGCCAGGAGATGAAGATTGCCCGTTTCAGGGTGGAGAAAGCCGATGCTGAAAGGGCGGCCATGAAAACCCAGTACCTCCCCTCGCTGTCGGGGAACGCCCTGGGGTTATACCTTCATAATCCTATTGAGCAGGAGCTTACGTTGCCCACTCAGGTTCCCGACCCGGCCACCGGGCAGTTGCGGCCCAATGTGATGGTCAATCCTCAGACGGGGGAAGTGGTCATGGGCCCCGACGGAAATCCTGTGTTTAACATGTATGCCTGGCTGCCTTTAGAGATCAGCCTTCAGGGGGCTTACCTGGCGGGGATATCTCTGCAACAGCCCCTCTATACCGGGGGAAAGATCGCCGCGGGCAACGCCATGACCCGGATCGGAACAGAGATGGCCTCCGACAACCTGGAGTTGCAGCGTGTCAATACCCTCTGGGAAGCTGACCAGGCCTACTGGCTTTACGTGTCGGTGCAGGAGAAGGTGAAGCTTGCTGAAGCGTATGAGGGTTTGCTTGACCGCCTCCGGGAACGGGTCAACAATGCTTGGGAGACAGGCATGACCACCCGCAACGAGCTGATGAAAGTGACCGTAAAGCACAACGAGGCCAAGCTACAACTCCAGAAAGCGCACAGCGGGCTCGATCTGACACGGATGGCCCTCTGCCGTATCACAGGACTTCCCTTCGACACAGCCATCGAAACAACGGAGGATTCGCCCATTTTGGGAGAGATCGCAGTGTCGGCCGAAGATACTGCACTGACTGCGGTCCTGCCGAAGCGGCCCGAATACCGGCTGTTGCAGAAAAATGTAGCTATTGCGGAAGAACAGGTGAAGCTGGCGCGCGCTGATTTTCTTCCTACGGCAGGCATCAGCGTGGGCTACAACTATGTCGGGGGCATTGAGGTGGGACCTGAAAAGTTCACTTCTTCGAACCCCTCGGTGATGGTCTCCTTGAAGATTCCCCTGTTTCACTGGGGTGAAGGGCGGCAGAAGCAACTGTCGGCAAAGCGCGATCGAGAGATCCGGGAGGCGGAACTTGAGAAGAATGCACGGTTGATGACCCTGGAAATGGAGCAGGCACGCCTTAACCTGAAGGACGCCCGTCTGCGTTTGGAGATGGCCGCGGCTGCTATGGAGCAGGCCGAAGAAAACCTCAGGGTGAGCAGCGACAACTATGAAGTGGGTATGGGACTCCTCACCGACCTGTTAGAAGCCCAGACCCAGTGGCAGAGCGCCCGCAGTGAACAGATAGAGGCCGGCGCCGAACTCCGGATAAAAGAGACATCCTGGCTCAAAGCCACCGGTATTCTCCGATAGAACTGAAGGCGCTGATGGGAAAATTCAGTTCAGGTTTGTATCTTTGACAGGACATGAACAAAGATCTTGAATTTATCAGCAGCCTCTCTTCTTACAACCACCGGTCGATCCTTTTCCGGATCGGCACAGTGAGTGCCGTAGCCCTGGTCATCATGCTGGTGGCTGCCCGGATCATGGGGGGCAATGCAGCCCATATACCGCCGGTCCAGTACTTCAAGGTCGTACTGATTTTCAATATTATCACCGAACTGAATGTTCTGCTCGACAACCTCTCGGAACGCTATTTCCCGATACCCTCCAGGATAATAACCCGCGTATTGCTCCATTTCCTGCTGAGTTTGGCAATCGGTCTCTTTGCCCTGATCTATTTTGAGCGCCAGATCAAATATTTGGAAGTGCTGCAGGAACCCATCACCTGGTTGTTGTTCGCCTTTGGATTGTTTTTTGTCTTCATCATGGTGGTAATCTCTATCAGCCTGCGGATCGTCTCCAAATGGATGGGCGCCCAACGGGAGGTGGACTCGCTCCGGCAACTTCAGATGAAAAACGACTACAATGCCCTCCAGGATCAGCTCAACCCCCATTTTCTTTTCAACAACCTGAGTGTGCTCAAGTCGATGATCCTCTATGACCAGGAGTCAGCAGTGACTTTTATCCAGAATTTTACCGATACCTACCGTTATGTGCTGCAGTGTCGTGACCGCACCACCGTTTCTACGGATGAAGAACTGCAATTCATCCGCAGTTATGTGGATATGCACCGGGAACGCCTTGGAGAAGGTTTGAAGGTGGAATATGACATTGACGAGACCTTTGCCGGCAGGAGAATTCCTCCCCTCTCCCTTCAACTGCTGGTGGAAAATGCCATTAAACACAATGTAGCCTCCCCGGAACAACCCCTAACACTGAAGATTTTCACCGCCGGTGATTCCATCATTGTGGAAAATACAATCCAGCCAAGAGAAAGCTCCTATTCGACCGAGAAAGGATTGGCCAACCTGGTGGCGCGCTATGAGTTTCTGACCGAACGGAAAGTGACGATTACGGAAACGGATAAAATGTTCAGGGTGGAATTGCCTTTGCTTTAACAACGCAGATATGAAGGTAGCGATTATAGAAGATGAAATGCCCAATATGCGTCTGTTGGCAGGTATGCTGCAGTCACTGCGTCCTTCCTGGGAGTTGGCGGCACGGTTGGAGAGTGTCAGGCAGAGTGTCAGCTTTTTCTCGCAAGAGGAACAGCCCGACCTGGTGCTGATGGACATCCAGTTGAGCGATGGCATCTGTTTTTCGATCTTTGAACAGGTAAAAGTCAACAGCAACATCATTTTCACCACGGCTTTCAACCAGTATGCCATCCAGGCTTTCCGGGTGAACAGCGTTGATTACCTGTTGAAGCCCGTCAGGGAAAGCGACCTGGAGCGCGCCTTGGAAAAGTTTGAAATGTGGCACCGGCAGCGGCATCCCGACCTCCAACTCCTCCTTCCGGGAATCGACTATGGGGAGATTCTGCGCGCCATTAAGTCGGGTAAGAAGGAGTACCGGCAGCGGTTTCTGGTTTCGGCAGGCAATCGTTATTATAAACTCGACACCAGCGATATCGCCTGTTTCATGAGTGAGAGCCGCATCACCACGGCCATCACCTGGAGTGGGGAAAAGCATGTGGTCGACTTCTCCTTAGACCGGCTGGAGGAAGAACTCGACCCTGACCACTATTTCAGGGCCGACCGCAGGACCATCATCCACATCGACCTGATTGCGCGCTTTGAGGACTATTTTGGCAACAAACTGGTCGTCAGGCTGAAGAATCCCGTCAACGATAAGGTCACCATTAGCCGGCTGAAAGCTTCGGCATTCAAAGTGTGGGTAGGTAAATGATAACTAACAGCCCCATTCAGAAGGTTCCGGCTGTCATCCCAATCAAAAATAAAGGACATCTTCAGGTCCCGAAATACCAATCCCTTTGACCCACTCGTCCTGCAACATGAGTCATACAACCTGACCACATTCAACATCCGGAAGCTCTCCTCCGGATATCAGGCATATGTTGAGAAATTATTGCTACACCTTCTTAAACGAGGTCCCTATCGCAAGCAACACAAAGGCGGCAAGGACGAACCAGAAATCGTATGCGGCAAGAGAGGCCACAAAATGGAAGATAAAGCCCAGAATGCCAATAATCAAAGCGATGATCCACAGAACTTTTGATGGTGCAGATGGTTTCATATCGTTATGTTTAATTTTATGGATCTTCAAATGTAACAATAATATTAATACCTGCATCATTATCTCCAGACCTCAGGTTTTTCCTTTGTCGGAACAAGCTTGCGGGGGTTACCGGCTTATTCAGTCCGTGAGGGTGAATTTTCCCCGGCCTGCTTCTCGGTCCTTGGTTTCTATCCTGAAGAGGTAAGTGCCCGAGGGGAGGTTTAGCCTGCTGATCCCGACGTTTTTTATGCCGGGCAGCAGGGTGCCCAAAGGCTGGCTGACCAACAGGGAGCCCCGGAGATCAAAAACGTTCAGAGTGTAAATCCCCTTTTCTGTAGCGACAAAGCGCAGGGTACCCCCGTCCCGGAGGGGATTGGGGAAGAGGGTGGCAATGCCGGAACTGGACCCTGACGGGAGATCCCCTTGGGCGGAAGTGTTGATTTCCGAGATCTTCATGGCGATGGTGGTGATCGACATGGGGGCGATGAGGATGGAATCGCTGGGCATGGTGATTGTCACCCCGTCATCGGTGGAAGAGGTGCGGGTGATGACGGCCTGGTCGATGGTATAGCCGGGGATAGCCGCCTTCAGTCCAAAGCTGGCCGATGTAGAGGTGTTGATGGCCACCAGGGTGGCCGAGTCTCTGTCTGCGCTGAGGAAAGCCACTGTCTTCACCATGACGGAGGGACTGTTGACCTTTACCCTTTTCCAGCCGGGGTGAATCCATGCCGAGAACTGTTTGAAAACCCAGAAGTGCTTGGTACGCTGGTATCCCTTGCTTTTATCGGTCCACTGGTTGACATCCCAGGGGAAGTCGATGTCGACGAGTCCCCCATCGGGCCAGACGAGGTCCCAGAAGAGGTAAGCCACGGCATTTTCATCGTTAAGCGACTTGTAGATCATGCCCGCCAGGGGGAACCACTCGCCCCGGCTGTATTCGGTCTGGAAGTGGGGAATTTGGGGCCGGTATTTGCCCATTTTCCCAAAATCGGCAGAGCTCCAGGGGTTGTTTTCGTCGGCACCGTGGTAGAGATGGTGGGCGATGCCGTAAAGCTTATTGATATCGAGGGCGTTGACATATCTCTCCACTCCGTTGGTGGTCTGCCCGAAATAGCCGATTCCCACGCATTCCGGGCCCAGAAACAGGGGAATGTGACTTCTTTTCTGCAGGGTGTCGTAAACAGCATCGAGGGCTCTGTTATACCCGGCGATGGTGTCGGTGGCGTTGATAGTTTCCGAAGGGTTTAAAAGGCACGACTCATAGGAGGCTTTCCAGTCGGGTTCGTTCTGGATGCTTACATAGGTTGGGAAAACCCCGTTTTTGTTGTAGTCGTCGAGCGATAGGTTCCACCAGCGGGCAAAGCCCGCATAGTCGAAATTCACTTTTCCGTCCGATACCGTATATTTCAGGGTGCCTCCGCCGTTCTTGTCGTTGTTGCTTTTGAGGTAAGCCGGCGGGCCCCAGGAGGATACCATGATGTCAATGGGGTGCCCCAAAGATTTTGCAGCCGCCTGATTGAACTCCTTCACCTTGCCGATCATGGTGTTATCATAGCCGTAAGCATTCCTTACCCGGAGAATGTCGAGGCTCAACTCTTTGAAGATGATATCATAGATCCCGGCCTTTTTGGGATGCGCGGTGAGCCACCCTTCGTAATAGGCCAGGGAGGCGCCCCATCCCACCATGGTCTGGTAGCTCTCGTCGGGGAGCAAGTTGACAAGGGAATAGGAGACATTCTGGGTAACGCCCTTTTCAGACAAGCCGGCCATCAGCATTATCAGAGCAGTCAGAAACAGCATCTTCTTCATCGGTCTTTATTTTATTGACAAGATTCGTTTTACCTGCTGATCCCCCTGCTGATCCCCCCTACTCTGATCCCCCTGCTGCATCATCTGAGGAACTACGCCCGGATGCCATTATCCGAATGGTTTCTCCTGCCGTGATTCCTTTCCGGATAGCGGGCCATGGGACAAGAATGCTTCCGCAATAATGGTTAACGAATCCTTTGCGGTAAAAATAGGAATTATCCGCCAACTGTCAAACCGGCAGTTTTATATGAATTCCGGCAGATCCTGATATTTCAGGAATATAGGTGTATATTTGTGAGACCGGCCGGGGCCGGTGATTTGCCCACCGCGATAATAAAACTTATCAGATGAAGAACAATGAATGCCAGCCTATGACGGGAAAGGCCAACTTACTTCCGGGATCCTTCCTTTTTCGCACAAAAGCCCGGACGATTTTCTCCCTTCTTTTTATTTTGCCGCTGCTGTCGGCGGGGCAGTCGCCCTCGTTCGGGAGTTATATGAATCCGGTGATTCCGGGGGATCATCCCGATTGCACCTTAACCCGCATCGGGGATCATTTTTATACCACGGGTTCCTCTTTCAATGTGACGCCGGTGATCTGGCATTCGACAGACCTGGTGCACTGGGAGGTGATTGCTCAGCCGGTGAGTGCGTCTTGGAGCAACTACGGCGATGCTCCCGGGGGAGGGTGCTGGGGCGGACAGATAGTTTTTTACAACGACCAGTACTGGCATTTCTTTTCGCGGGCCAATACCATGTATTATGTGAAAGCCAGCGCTCCGGAGGGGCCTTGGGGTACACCCGTGAGGATCAACAATCCTGCGGGATTGCCGTATGGACTGGGGTATGACAATTCGGTATTCATCGATGACGACAACCGTTGGTATCTGGTGGTGAAGAACGGCCAGCCCAACAACGGGATTGTGGAACTGGGTGCCAATGGTCAGCCTGCGGGGGCCTTATACGACTTGAAGTGGCTCAATCCGGGACCTTCATATCCTTACAGCTGGGCCGAAGGACCTGTTATCTGGAAATACGGGGGTTATTATTACTATTCCTTTGCCCGCGATCTGGCGGGGGGTCAGAAGGTGATGCGCAGCAAAACGCTGACGGCCGAACAGTCGGCCTGGACCCTATTCGGTGATTTCTTCAATGAAAGCGACCCTTTGAAGAGTGGTTCACTCTTCACCTCACCCAACCATGCTTCGGCGGCGGTGATGCTTGACGACAGCACCTCATGGGTGGTTCATCCCCTGTATGCCAAGGGGGAATGGAAGGGTCAGGGGCGGCAGGGGCTGCTCAATCAGGTGCGTTATTACGCTGCGGGGCGGCCGATTGCCGATTATCCCGTCAACAAATCTTTTACGGCGCCGCGGCTGCCCAGCACCGGCATTCCCTGGGGGGTTCCCATAAACGATGATTTCAGCGGGCCGAAACTCCATCCGGCTTGGTCGTTTCTGGGGCAGACCCCCACCCTGAAGTGGTCGCTTACAGACCGGCCGGGATGGCTGCGCCTCTCCCCCAAGAGCACGTCGAAGGCGATGACAGTGATCCAGAACGACGGGGAGCACAGCTACGCCCTGGTCACCCGGCTCGAATTTGATCCTCAGGCCGCCGCCGACGGGGCGGGACTCCGCATCATGCGGGGCGATGAGAAGCTCTTCGTGAAGCTCTTCATCACCCGTCTTGCCGGAGGAGAAAAAGGAGTGGTGTTCAGCTATGACCTAACACGCTATGAAACGGGGGTGACTTCCGGAGATACCCTGTGGTTGAAGATGGTCAGGGTCAACCACAAAATCAGCGGCTATTTCAGTGCCAATGGGTTGACCTGGAACCCGGTGGGGTCAGCGGTGGATGTGTCGGAGATTGACAGTTATTCCGATTTTGAGACTTTTACGGGTACGCGGCAGGGATTGTTCGTG
>Ga0302243_1002651_pt1 | contig 10036 bp, 9 predicted proteins | sample AAG_UR_Met_MG_FD_193514 | JGI IMG/M metagenome (GOLD analysis project Ga0302243, IMG submission 193514) | Enriched activated sludge microbial communities from anaerobic digester in WTTP, New Holstein, Wisconsin, United States - AAG_UR_Met | ecosystem: Engineered > Bioreactor > Anaerobic >...
AGACATAGACTACCCTTCCGTCGATGGTGCCGTGGCCTGTGATAACACCGTCAGAGAGAAATTTCTTGTCTGCCAGCCCAAAGTCCTCTGTCCTGTGGGTAACGAACATGTCAAACTCCTCGAAGCTGCCTTCATCAAGCAGCAGGTTAATGCGTTCCCTGGCTGTAAGCTTGCCTTTGGAGTGCTGATCCCTAATTCGTTTTTCACCGCCGCCCTTACGCGCTTTCTCCCTGTAATCAAGGAGTTGCTTGATTCTTTCCTGACTCTTCATTGAACCTGGTTATTTATTTGTTTTTGCTGTTTTTGTCCTCGCACAGTTCGGTAAGCACACCGAAGGTTGATTTGGGATGCAGAAAAGCGATGCTCAGCCCCTCGGCACCTTTTCTGGGAGTGCTGTCAATAAGCCTGATTCCAGCAGCCTCAGCCTTACGGAGTTTATCCTCAATCTGGTCTACTGCAAAAGCAATATGATGCATTCCTTCTCCCCTCTTTTCGATAAACTTGCCTACCGGCCCTTCCGGATCAGTTGACTCGAGCAGTTCTATCTTGGTCTGCCCGATCATAAAAAAAGCGGTCCTGACTTTCTGGTCAGCCACCTCCTCAATGTTGTAGCACTTCAGGCCCAGGACATTCTCATAGAACGGAAGTGCCTCGTCAATGGATTTGACTGCAATTCCAATGTGCTCAATATGTGTGGGTTTCATAATAAATCAATTAAGAATTGAAATAATAATAAGAAAATGCAAGTTAAATCTATTTAACTCATCCCCACACGATAAAAATCATGTTTTCAGGTCTCAGAATGGGAATTCCGTCGGCACTTCCTTCAGCTCTTCGGTCTCGGGCCTGGAAGCAGCTTCATGGATAGGGTTACCGTCAACGAAGACAGCTCTGAAGGGTCTTGTGGGGCAGGCATACTCACAGGCTCCGCAACCAATGCATATCTCGTCCCTTATTTCAGGTATGAGCAGGCTTCCTTCAAAGGGTACCATATGGCATGCCTTGGTGGGACAGTGTTCAGAGCATGCTCCGCATGCTGTCTTTTCAGTATTGACAATACAGTTTTCCTTTATGAAAACAGCCTTGCCTATCTGAGTCAGTTTTTTGGCTTCCGGCATCAGTGGCATGATTGCTCCTGTGGGGCAGACTTCAGTACAACGGGTACAATCATAGTTGCAGAAACCGCTGTGAAAATCCATCCTTGGCTGCATAATACCGGCAAAACCGTACTGGTTGGTTGAAGGCTGGAGCACATTTGTGGGGCAGGCATTGACGCACAGGGCACATGCCGTGCACCTGGAGGTGAACATTTCAATGCCGGATGATCCGGGAGGCGATACCGGGTAGAGCCGGTCTTCCCTGACTGTTGACTCCTTTGCAGGTGATGGCGTGGTGTCCTGCGCCTTCAGCAACTGCGAGCCTCCTGCCAGCAGGGCGAGTGATCCGGCAATGAAGCCGCGGCGGGAAGAGTCAGGCTCACCACTATCCTTCTGTTGCCGCTTCAGTCTTACCAGACCATATGACATGCTGTTTCCCCTGCATGCGTCAACACAGTTGAAACAGTTGACACAGCGGCTCAGGTCAACTGATTTGTTCAGGAAATCTATGCATGATGATTTGCATACCATTGCACACCTGCCGCATCGCGTACACTTATCCTCATCGAACCTGATTCTGAAGAGCGACACCTTGCTCAGCAGGCCAAGCAGTGTTCCAACAGGGCAGACGGAATTGCAATAGAGCCTGCCGTACCTGAAGGCAAGCAGCCCGATCAGCAGCAGGAATGCTACGGGAACTATGTACGCGGCGAGCTCGTAGGATTTGATATCCACGTGGTATACCGAATAGATACCGAATTTACCCAGAATACCTGCAAACAGATTGTTGATTACAAGCACCACCGGCTGCACAAAGCAGGTCATCAGCCTCCCAAAGTTACTGTACGGATCAAGGATTGTGAGCACATAGACGCCGCCAATAGCCAGGAGTGCCGCTGTTATCACAAGGATGAAGTAACGCAGTATGGTGTAGGGCTTTTTGTAACCGTATTTGCGGAACCGCCTCTTTACCAGCCCTCCTGCCCGGCTGATTACATCCTGAAGTATGCCCAGCGGGCAGAGAAATGAACAGTAAGTTCTCCCGGTGAGGAGGGTCAGAACCAGAATGATTATGAATCCGGTTGAGGCTGCCACGCCGGCAATGACAAACTTGAGGAATGAGGGCACAAACTGAAGATAAAGGATCGGGCCGAAAGCCTTATCGCCAAGGACTCCCCTGAAGTCTACGAACAGGAATACAAACAGCAGAAGTGCGAGGCTGGCAAATACGGTACGGATGTGTTTCAGGGCAGAGGACTTCATGAGTGGTTACATTTTCATCCTGTGTATATTCATTGCTGCAAGGTCCATTTTTCCTATTCCCATTCCTGCCGCAAGTTTTATATGTTCTATGGATGAGGGTTCCCTTCCCATGAGTTTTGCGCCTGCTGCATCAATGGCCACCCAGTCAGTAGAGAGCATGAGTGATTTCATATTTGAGAGGTCAGCCACTGACACGCCACGGGGCCCGTTACGCATCATCACGTTGTAGGCATCCATGACATTGAGGTTTGGCTTCTTCGAAAAAAGTGCGTAGTCAGCAATGCACTGGTTGAGATGGTTTCTGTGCCAGTAGGTACGGTCCCATACCACCCCCATCATGTTCTTGAGGGCTCCCGTCATCAAGGCCGAACTGTGATGCTTGAGTATGGGAACATTGATAAAGACATCGCTTGAAAGAACAAGCTCGTGAACTTTGACCTTCGTCAGCTTTTTCCCGTTGGGAATGGTCACCTCCTGATAATAGTTTTCCGAGTTGCCTGGCACCATCTTTGCACCGGCATCCCTGACAGCCTGTTCAATGCCGGAGTTCTTGTAGCATTTGATCCAGTTATCGCATGTATTGTCAAATACAAATACCTCCTTCGCTCCTGCCCTGTAACAATGTTCAATAATCCTCTTCACGAGGGCAGGGTTGGTATTCCCTCCCTTTTCAGGCACCACGTCCCAGCCGATATTCGGCTTCACCAGCACCTTCTCTCCTTTTTTGACAAAAGTACCCATGCCGCCCAGTGCCTGTATGCCCATGTCAAACATTGCAGCCGGCTCTCCCCCCATCACTGCAATAAGGTCATAATCAGTACCTGAAGGAAGAGGCTTTCCGGCAAATGCCTTCTTATAACCACCAAAACTCATGAAGGCTCCTGCAGCCAGACCGGCACCAAGTGAATTTCGCAAGAAACTTCTCCTTTTCATTACCTTCTGTTTGATATTACCCCAAAAATAAGAAATGCAAAGTAAACATTTTTTTTAATATATCGGCTCCGTATTCTTATATTAGCAGCCTGAGAATGCGACCTTAAGCGATTATGCGCTGCCGGCAGGTGATGTTAAAAAACTAAAAAATGAAGATACTATATTACGACTGCTTTTCAGGCATCAGCGGAGACATGAACCTGGGTGCACTGCTTGACCTGGGTGTAAGCCGTGAGATCCTGACCGACGGCCTGAAGAAACTCAATACAGGTGGCTGGAGGCTGGATATCAGGCGCGACCAGAGACATGGCATCACCGGCACAAAAGTTACCGTCATCACAGATCATGATGATCATGAGCACCCGTACGGGAATGATCACAAGCAGTGCTATGACAACCACCATGACCACGAACAGAGTCATGAGCAGTGCCATGAGAGTCACCAGGACCATGTACACAATCATGGGCATCACCATGACAATCTTCATAACCACGGATACACTCACGAGCAATGTCATGACAACCAACATGATCACGGGCACAGTCATGAACAATGCCATGACAACCACCACGAGCATAGTCATGAGCAGCACCAAGACCATCACCATGAGCACAGGAATCTTGCCGACGTGGAAAAGATAATCAAAGAGAGCGGTCTGCCGGCAGCGGTCAGAGAGCTGGCGATGAAGATATTCAGGCATATAGCTGAAGCTGAAGCAGCTGTACATGACAAGCCCCTGCATGAAGTACATTTTCATGAGGTGGGTGCAATTGACTCCATTGTTGACATAGTTGGTGCAGCCATTTGCCTCAATGAGATCGGCGCTGACAGGGTTTATGTTTCGGAAATTGAACTCGGAAGCGGTATGGTCAGGTGCCAGCACGGACTGCTGCCTGTCCCTGCACCTGCAACAACACGGATTATCAGCGGCTTCCCGGTTCATATCGGTGGAGTTGATTTTGAAGCCACCACCCCCACCGGGGCTGCAATCATTGCTGCCATTGCAGAACCAATGCCGCCATCAATGAGAATGGTCATAAGGAAGAGCGGTTACGGCATTGGTCAGAAAAACAACCCTTCCAGACCCAACATACTCAGGGTTTGTCTGGCAGAGAGTGCCGTTGAAGCTGAGAAAGGGCATCCGGCAAGGCTTGTTGAATGCAATGTGGATGACATGAATCCTGAAATGTCGGAATACATATCCGGCAGGCTTTTCGCCGCAGGCGCAGGAGACGTATGGTTCACGCCGGTGATAATGAAAAAGGGGCGGCCGGCCTTTACCATCAGCGTCATCTGCGAGGAGGATCAGCTCGATGCTGTCAGGGAGATACTGTTCACCGAGTCAACCACAATAGGGCTGAGGGTCCTCCCCTTCTCCAAGGAGACACTTCACCGCGAATTTGAAGAGGTTGAAACCAGGTTTGGAAAGGTGACAGTCAAGAAATCATTTTTCAACGGAAGGCTGGTGTCGGTCAAGCCGGAAGCGGACAGGTGTGCAGCCATAGCAGCCACAACGGGCATACCGATGAAAAACGTGATCCGGGAGATAACCTCTCTAATCAGGGACGAATCATGACCGCTGCACGGAAGCTTGACAAACTCAACTTAATCCTTTCCGGATCAGGTTCGGCAGTAATAGCCCTGTCGGGTGGTACTGACAGCACATTCCTTGCCAGTGTTGCTGCAGAGGTGCCCGGACTCCGCATGATGGCGGTGACGGTAAGCACCCCGTACATGTTCTCATCAGAAGTTGATGAAGCTGCCCGCTTCTGCAGGGAGAAGGGCATTCCCCACCGGCAGGCATCCTTTGACATTCCGCCTTCGGTTGCGTTAAACCCTCCCGACCGGTGTTATCTGTGCAAGAAGGAGATGACGAAAGCCATCTTCGCCGTGGCGAGGGAAGAGGGATATGCATCTGTCTTCGACGGCACCAACGCAGATGACCTGCTTGATTACCGTCCGGGACTGAAGGCTCTTGAGGAAGAGGGAGTAAGGAGTCCGCTTGCTGAAGCCGGTCTGACAAAGGATGAGATAAGGGCGTTGGCCAGGGTGGCCGGCCTGGATGCAGCTGACAAACCCTCGAACACCTGCCTGCTTACCCGCTTCCCACATGACACGGAGATAAAACACTCTGATCTCAGGAGAGCCGGAGAGGCTGAAAGGATATTGAGCAAAGCAGGTTTCCCGGGCGCCCGGGTAAGGGTGCACGGTGAACTGGTCAGGCTTGAGCTGATGAAGGAGCAGTTTGAACTGATTTCCCTGACTGAGACAAGGATGATAATTACCTCTGCACTGAAAAAGCTTGGTTACAGATATATTACAATTGACGCTGAAGGTTACAGGAGCGGAAGCATGAACAAAACGACGAAAGAATGAATTCATCAGAGCTTGAAAAGATACTTGGGGAGATCAGGGCCGGGAAGGTGAGTGTAGAAGAGGCTATGGAGAAGCTGCGTGACTTTCCCTATACAGACCTGGGATTTGCGCGCATAGATAATCACCGGGAGCTGAGGACAGGGTACCCCGAGATAGTTTACTGTGCCGGCAAGGCCCCGGAGCAGGTCAGGGCTATTTTCAAGGCCATGGAGGGACACAATAATAATATAATAGGTACGAAAGCCGGAAAGGAGTTGTTTGACTATATCAGTCCCTCTTTCCCTGAGGCAGTCTATTATGAGACTGCACGTATCATCAGCATAGTGAAAAAGGAGATTGTTCCCCCGGCATCGAAAATTGCAATCATTACTGCCGGCACCTCTGATATCCCTGTTGCCGAGGAGGCTGCTGTCCTGAGATAAGGAGTTGCAGGGTCTCTGTGGTTATTGCAGGCATGGAGGGAGCACTCGCGAGCGTGGTTGGCGGACTGGTAAACATGCCGGTGATAGCCGTACCAACCAGCGTGGGTTACGGAGCCTCATTTGAAGGTATATCTGCGCTGCTGGCTATGATGACAAGCTGTGCGGCAGGCGTTACCGTGGTGAACATAGACAACGGCTTCGGGGCAGGCTTTGCAGCCAGCCGGATCAACAGGCTCTGATTGCCATGGCAGATGAGCTCCTCCTCTCAACTGCATACTTCCCTCCTGCCGGGTATATGGCTCTTATTGCCCGCAGCAGGGGTGTTCTGATAGAGCGGGAGGAAAATTATCACAAACAGACCTGGCGCAACAGGTGCCTTGTAATGAGTGCAAACGGTCCGCTGCCCCTGATTGTTCCGGTGCTCCGCGGATCATTCCATAAGACAGCGATCAGGGATCTGAGGATAGACAACAACAGGCGATGGCAGGAACTGCATCTCAGGGGGATTGCTTCCGGCTATGCAGCAGCTCCCTTCTTCGAATATTACTTTGATATGATATCCGGGGTGGTATCAAAGAGACATACATTCCTGCTTGATCTTAACAGTGAGGCGCTTGAGGCGGTATGCCAGGCTATGGGCATTGATGTGCCGGTTGGTTACACTGACCGCTTTGAGCAGGAAGGCACACGGGAAAATGACTACAGGTACCGGATCACTCCCAAAAAAGCGTCAGAAATACCAGGTTACAGGGATCTGCCCTATACACAGGTATTCGGTGACAAGCAAGGTTTTGTTGCGGGGCTGAGCATAATAGACATGCTCCTTAATAACGGACCAGGGACCCGAGCACTATTGCTGAGGTCCCTGGGAGCAGACAACTATTAACCAACTTTAGAACTTCAGTCCCAGAGTGACTGACAGGTATTTATCCTTTATATTCAGATTAACCGGATCACTGGTGTATTCCCTGGGGTTCCTGTTATCATCGGGGTACATCATGTATGCCTCATAGCTGTTGAGCCACACCATTGCCACATCGAGGTAAAAATTATCCTGCCTGTACCCCAGCCCTGCGCTGTATCCGTTTGATGATGCTCCCTCATTCAGCGTTCCTTTGATGAATGCCGGACTGTGATAGCTGTATCCTCCCCTCAGGTAGAAGGGTCCAAGGCGTGCCTCGGCGCCAAGCCTGAGGTTGCCGGCAGCACCCATCTCCGCAGCCAGATCTTCGTTCTCTGTATCGAAGTTATAGCCGTCAGCACCATTGCTAAGCCGTGCCGTGGCATAATCGATATACTCATAGTCGGCGCTGATCAGTCCGAAGTTACCTATCTGGTATGCGATACCTGCATTCAGGTGATAAGGGGTTGTAACACGGTAACTATATGTCATGTTCTCATTGTTGACAACCGGGTTGGCATCGTCAGAAGGATCGGCCGGCGTGTCATTGTCAAGATTGACTGACAGGCTGTTATAGAAATCTTCATTGATTGTGTAGATAGTAGGTGTAGTGAAGCCTACCCCGATGCGGAGTGATTCGACAGGTCTGACAATTGCTCCCAACCTGAAGTTCCAGCCTGAACCAGTGGCCTTGAAATGGTCGGTATAGGTGAAATTCACAAAGTCGAAAACCTTCTGTGCATCATCTGACTCGAGATGGCTGTAATGGCCTGTATATGAGACATTGGTGATACCGAATCCGGCTCCCAGATAAATCTTGCCACCAATGCTTGCACCAATGGCAACGGTATGCTCATTGCTAAAACCCGAGTTATCAATGACTCTCTTAACCTTCTGTCCATATACGGGGTATGTTTCTCCGTAATAAGAAAAGATTGAGGCATATTCATCGAGATAATTCGATAGGGTGTCAATGAGGTATGTATCCCATGCCATGAATGCCGTACCACCGAGCTCGCTGGTCCTGCAACCGGTACCCTGCAGGGCCCAGAAGTCGGCCATTGAACCGTTGTCGCTGATACCGTCAATCACTGCGTGCCTGTAGTAATTATTGGTTCTGTTGAAGGTGTAGGCAAGGTTCAGGTTCGTGAGTCCTTTTCCGCTGCCTGTACGGAATGATGAAACCAATCCGGCCTGGCCAAGTGTTAATCCGGAGTAGGTGTCGTCAGAGCCGTATCCGTTCCAGTCGGTATTCACGTCGCGGAAGAAAACCGTGGGTGTTATGGTTAATTCCATTGAGCGGAAGACGCCTGCTGCAGCGGGGTTTATTCCAATCGCCGACACGTCGCCTCCGAGTGCGGTAAAAGCGCCGCTCATACCGTTGAATCTAGCGGTTCCCTGGTAGAAAAGCCTTGAGTACCTCAGTGCATCATCCATGTTCTGTCCCGCCAGCCAGGCCGGAAGCATCAGAACCGTTGCAGCTATCAGTAATATTTTTCTTTTCATTTCCTTTAGTTTTAAATGTACACTTCCTTTTGCTCCTGCGATATGCGGAACATTTATCAGCAATATTGTCCTATATTTTTACCTTCTTCCGCCTGATGAACTCCGTCCTCCTGATGAAGATGAAGATGAGGATGAGGATGAGGATGAAGATGAGGAAGACGATCCTGAGCTATAGCTACCGCCTGAGGAGTACGAACCTCCTGAGCTGTAGCTGCTGCTTCTGCTCCCGGAAGAGTATGATGAGCCACTGCTTCTGCTCCCGGAAGAGTATGATGAGCCGCTGCTGCTTCGTGAAGGAGCTGAATATTGCACCGGTGATGATGATGACGACCTTGACGGTGTGTATGCCGGGGTATTGCTGCTGCTTCGCGGGGCAGTAGTTGTCCTGTTGTAAACTGTTCCGCTGCTCTGGGTAGTGGTACCGCTATTGCTGCGGGTAGTGTTGTAAGATGGTCTTGAGCTTACCCTCGGGTTGTTGTAGCTCGGGGTGTAGCTTCTTTCAGCAGGCTGGTACTCGGGTCTGTTTGCAGACTGTGTTTGAGTTCTGACAGGTGTTTGTGTCCTGACAGGTGCCTGCTGCTGTGTTCTGGTCTGGGTGGTGGTTTCACTCCTTGCAGGAGTCTGGGTACGCGTCTGGTTCTGGACGATGGTATTACCCGATTCGCGTCTTGTATATTCAGGTCTTGAGACGGTTGCAGTGCCCTGACCGGCATTGCTGACAGTTCCATCCTGGGTTCTGCGGGTACCGGTGGTTGTTCCGGCAGTTGCAGCAACCCTGCTGGCCGAGGTCTCAGTGGCTGTCCTCCTTGAACCGGCGGGAGTATCACCTGTTGCGGCAGGCAATGCGGTGCCGGATGTAATCCTCCTGCTATTAATGTCACCTGAAGGTGCATAGCCTGACTTGGTCCTTGTATCAGTGTTGGAGTATGAACCTCTTGACATGGTGCTGTACCCGCCCCTGCGGGCTATATTTTCCACATACCCGCCGTCATAGTAATGTGAGGGATATCTGTAGCCGGAGTACCAGGGATAATATCCATAGTATCCGTAACCGTAATAGCCTCCGTAGTAATTATAGTAGGAATACGGGTTGTAACGCCATGAATAGTACGGAGAGTAGTATGAATAGGGATAATAATAGTCATAGTAGAAGGGATCATAGCCCCATGAATAGGGTGATGCATAAGGCCCCCAGTAGTAGCCATAACCCAGGCTGAGTCTCAAAGAGAACGGTGAGTAGTAGAACGGATCTCTCCAGTAAGGATAGAAGTAATCATCACTGAAGAGGTATATCCTGTCAGCCGCACTGCCGTAATAGTTGTTTACTATCGTCTGCTCGCCGGCTGCAGCGTATTCCGAATACTCATCAGCCGGCACATATTCGTCAGCGATGAGTGTATCTGCTGCATAGATATTATCATAGTAGGCTTGTCCGTCATTCCTGCCCTGGACAGTGGAAGCAGTCACAGCCACTGTATTCTCTGACGGCCTGTAGTACAGGTCATCATTATAATAGGCACCTGTGAAGCGGAGTGAT
>Ga0302243_1002664_pt1 | contig 9999 bp, 6 predicted proteins | sample AAG_UR_Met_MG_FD_193514 | JGI IMG/M metagenome (GOLD analysis project Ga0302243, IMG submission 193514) | Enriched activated sludge microbial communities from anaerobic digester in WTTP, New Holstein, Wisconsin, United States - AAG_UR_Met | ecosystem: Engineered > Bioreactor > Anaerobic >...
CCCACGATCATCCGGGAGAACGCGTCTATGACGAAAGCCACGTACACGAAGCGCGTCCATGTCGAAACGCAGGTAAAGTCAGCCACCCAGAGCTGGTTGGGGCGTGTCGCCGTAAAGTCGCGCTGAACCAGATCAAGCGGCCTCGGAGATCTCTCATCAGGGAGCGTCGTCCGAACCTGCGGCGGCGCACTACACCGCGCAAACCCATCCTGCGCATCAGCCGCTCAACCGTACAGCGCGCAACTCTTATGCCCTCATGATTGAGCTGCAGCCACACCTTACGGGCACCGTACACCCGACGGTTAGACCGCCAGACCCGATCAATCTCACCGGTAAGCCAGGCGTCCCGAACCACTCTCGCCTGTCTAACCCACTTCCGTGGCGTCTCCGGCGAACAGCCGATCTTGCTCGAAATCGACACTATCGCCGACCACTCCGAACCATACTCCCCGGTGTTCCCAAGAACGAGCCGCACTGCCCGCTCTCGTACCTCTTGCGGATACCTGCTCTGTCTTGCCATGGCCCCATCCTCTCAACTTATGGAGCCTCCGGCAACCCCGGGGCGATCCAATATGGCGGTCCCACGGGGATACGAAGTCCCCCGGGGACCGGCCGTGAGAGCTTGATGAGTATAGTGGGCGCCTGCGATCACGGCGCAGTGCAGCGACGACAATCGTTGCTTGAGGCAACGATTTACAATAAGCCACGTTTCATGAGGATGTCGTTTCTGCACTGCTGGCACTTGCTGGAAGCAAGTGGCGGTCCCATGGGGATACGAAGTCCCCCGCTGACTGGATCAGGTCAGTCAATTGCCTGTCTGTGGGGAAACGCCCTCTAGATTCTTGACTACAACAAGAAGTGATGTAAGCTTCCATAACATGAAGAAGGTCACAGTGGACACATCCGCCCTCCCTGTGGAGGATTATCTTCCTTGAGCCCGCGAAAGAGGCTTCTCCTTTTACCTAGTACATACTTCGGATCGGGAGGCGGAAGGATCTAGCGAGCTCCCACCCGAGGGAGTAGAGGTTTTGAGGATTCCGGAGCCAGGAGTATGGGGTGAAGGGAGATGGAACGGATCCGCCTACTGGACTGGACCAGAGGACGAAGAGCTCATGGAAGTTGTCCTTAGGTTACTAAGCAAAGGCAGCTTTCCCCCGAAAGGGAAGCGCAGTGATCTGACCTCAGGCCAGCGTCGACAGATGCGGGATGTGATGATCTCCACCTCGCATGTCCGTCATCATCATGATATTTTCCTTACTAACGACAAGAAGGGCTTCATCAACAATGGAAAAAGAGAAGCCCTTGAGGGCCGGTTCTCGACTAGAGTATTGACTACCAACGAGTTCATTGAGTTATTGGGGCTATGAATCGTGAGCCTTCTCAGATCTAGGCAGCGGGTTACCGACCACGGGGAGGTATTCACCCCTATGTGGATGGTCGAGGCAATGCTCGACCTTGTAAAGGATGAGACAGAGCGCATCGACTCTCGATTCTTGGAACCAGCATGCGGCAGTGGTCACTTTCTAGTGAAGATACTTCAGCGTAAACTCGCCGCTGTTGAACTCAAGTATGGCAAGTCCGATTTTGAGCGAAGGCACTATGCCTTACTTGCTGTGATGTGCGTCTACGGGATTGAATTGCTTACAGACAACATCGCTGAGTGCCGCACAAACCTTTTGAAAATACTCACCGATTACCTTCGACTTGAGGACTCGGACAATTTGTACCAAGCTGCTTCCTATGTCTTGTCTCAGAACTTAGTCCACGGCGACGCCATGAAGATGCGTACCATAGATGATCAACCTATCACTTTTGCGGAGTGGGGCTATCTCGGAAAGGGCAAGTTCCAGCGGCGTGACTTCAGTCTCAAGGAACTCACGATGTCATCATCCTTCAGCGCAGAGGACTCACTTTTTGCACAGCTTGGAAAGCATGAAATCTTCACCCCTACCAGGGCCTATCCTCCGATGACAATTATCAATCTAGCTGCCGCTTCTCTCGGCGAAGGACCAAAGGAGACTGAATGAGCGATCAGGCAAGCTTTACACTTCGCGGCCGAAATCCAGATGTGCTTACATGCATCGCAAATCTCTCCAACGACGAGGTCTTCACGCCACCCGAGCTTGCGAACCGGATGCTGGATAAGCTAGCTGAAGCCTGGGCAGAAGAGCATGGCGGATCGAACATCTGGGCGGATAAGTCGGTTAGATTTCTCGATCCATGCACGAAGTCCGGTGTCTTTCTGCGAGAGATCACTATCCGTCTCACCAAAGGCTTGGTGGAAGAAATGCCGGATCTCGAAGAGCGTGTCAATCATATCCTTACCAAGCAAGTGTTCGGCATCGGGATTACATATCTCACGAGCATGCTCGCCAGGCGGAGCCTGTATTGCTCAAAGCATGCCCAGGGCAGGCACTCTATCGCCAAGGGCTTCGTCAGTAACTCTGGGAACATCTGGTATAATCGAATTGAACACCGATGGGTGGATGGCAAGTGCACATACTGTGGGGCGGGCCAGAAAGCACTAGACCTTGGTGAAGGGCGTGAATCTCATGCTTATGCTTTCATTCATACAGACGACATCAAGGCTCGGGTCGCCGAGTTGTTCGGGGGCGATATGCAGTTTGACGTTATAATTGGTAACCCGCCGTATCAAATGAGTACAGGAGGAGGTACAGCGACCCAGCAGGCTAGTCCCATATACCAGTTTTTCGTGAAGCAAGCGATAGCTCTTGAGCCAAAGTATGTTGTGATGATTATCCCCTCACGATGGTTCACAGGAGGGATGGCTATCCTTGAGGCTTTCAGAAGAGACATGCTCGGTGACCATCGCATTCGCGAACTGATTGACTTCCCAGACTCGCGTGACGCGTTTACTGGAGTTGATATAGCTGGTGGAGTAAGCTATTTTCTCTGGGATGCTGAGTACAATGGTCCATGCAAGGTTACGACTGTGTCAGGTGCGCAGTCAGATACGGCGATTCGTGAACTCGACGCTTATCCGGTCTTCGTACGAAGCAATACTGCAATTCCAATTGTGGAGAAAGTCAAGCGTAGTGAAGGATTTAAGCCATTTGCCAGTCTCGTCTCAGCCGTTTCCCCTTTCGGTTTGCCGACATCGTTTCGAGGTGTAGGATCTCCGAAGCGACTCAAGTCACCCGTCGCTGTGCGCTCCACTGCGGGACGTGGTTATACGGAACGAAACTCGGTTATAAAGAACCCCGATTGGATCGACCGATGGAAAGTCCTACTGTCGGCAACTTCTAGCGAACACGCGGGACAGGCTGACCGGAATGGAACTCGTCGAATCTTCTCCAGGATCGAAATCCTTGAGCCAGGAACAGTCGTCACGCATTCTTACCTGATAGTTGGACCTACCACTTCCGAGGAAGAAGCCATCAACGTTGCTCAGTATCTTCGGACCAACTTTGTTCGCTTCCTAGTATCACTCCTCTTATCAACACAGCACGTGTCGAGATTAGCTTTCGCTCTTGTTCCTGAACAGGACTTCTCGAAGCCATGGACCGACACAGAACTCTACAAGAAGTACTGTATCACCAATGAAGAGCAGGCATTAATCGAGAGCACTATTCGACCTATGGGTGAAGACGATGAGTAAAACCATCGAAGAAATCCTTGCCCCCAAGCCCGAAGCCCAGCCTCGCATCTACGCCTACTCCATTGCCGACAAGGAACATGACGGTCTTCTAAAAGTTGGGCAGACGACAAGAGACGTGAAGCAGCGTGTCGCCGAGCAGCTCAAGACTGCTGCTATCAAAAATTACAGGATCGAAGTCAATGAACTGGCTGTGCGAGAGGACGGTTCTAGCTTCAGTGACTACGAGGTTCGTGCAGCACTCGCCAGGAAGGGCTTCTATAAAGGCGAGCTGGAATGGGTTCGCTGCTCAGTCAAGGATGTGAAGACTGTAATCACTGAATTGCGAACAGGTCAGCGGTTCTCCGGCACACACAGTGAAACTTTCCGTATGCGTCCCGAACAGATCGACGCCGTGAACAAGACATACTCCTACTTCCATTCGGTCTGGCAGGAAGACATTCATGCCGTCCCTCGCTTCCTCTGGAATGCTAAGATGCGCTTTGGAAAGACTTTCACGACATACCAGCTCGTCAAGAAGCTTGATGCCATGCGAGTACTGGTAGTCACCTTCAAGCCGGCGGTCGAGGATGCTTGGCTTACAGACCTCAAATCTCATGTTGATTTCGGTGGGTGGCAGTACATCTCCCGCAGCACTGGCAAGGACCCAACGAAGATCAACCGCAAGACGAGGGTAGTCTGTTTCGGTTCCTTCCAGGATCTGCTGGGTCGTGATTCAGCAGGAAACATCAAACCGAAGAATGAATGGATCCATAAGGAGAAATGGGATCTCGTTGTTTTCGACGAGTATCATTTCGGTGCATGGCGGGATACTGCTAAAGAGCTCTTCGAGGGCGAGGAGGATAAGGTCGCAAAGAAAGAAGCCAAGCTGGAGTACACCTCCGGCCTGGAGGACGTGAATGAGGACTTAAAAGAACTCTCTACCGAGTTCCTGCCCATCACCACGAAAGCGTATCTCTACCTATCCGGCACACCATTTAGAGCTTTAGCTACAGGCGAATTCATCGAGGAGCAGATCTTCAACTGGACGTACACCGACGAGCAGAGGGCTAAGGAGGAGTTCGCCAAGGAGAACCCCGGGAAGAAGAATCCATATGGTGCGCTTCCCCAGATGCGACTCCTGACCTACCAAATGCCGGATGAGCTACTGGCGATCGCAAGCGCTGGAGAGTTCGACGAGTTTGATCTGAACATTTTCTTCGAGGCGTTGGGTACCGACGGAAAGGCGGAGTTCATACACAAGAATGACGTGCAGAAATGGCTGGATATCATTCGTGGCGGATACATGCCCCGGGCAGTTGATCATCTCAAGACTGGTACAAAGCCGCCCTTCCCATATTCAGATGTGCGTCTGCTGCCCTACCTGCAACACTCATTCTGGTTCCTCCCAAATGTTGCTTCCTGCCATGCGATGGCCAACCTGCTTGCCGAGAAACAAAACACTTTCTGGCATGACTACGAGGTAGTCGTAGCCGCAGGTTCATCGGCGGGCATCGGGCTGAAGGCACTAACTCCAGTTCGAAAAGCCATAGGGAGCGGATTCGAGACTAAGACCATCACTCTATCCTGCGGTAAGCTCACGACTGGTGTAACAATCCCGCAACTATCCGCGATATTAATGCTTCGCAATCTCAAGTCACCTGAAACCTATTTCCAGGCTGCTTTCCGCGTACAGTCGCCTTGGTCCATCATGAATCCCAACGGCGACGACCCGAATGAGGAAGAGATACTCAAGCCTGTCTGTTTCGTTTTTGATTTCGCTCCCACACGAGCTCTTCGGCAGCTATCGGAGTACGCAATCGGTTTGTCTCCGAACGAGTCGAACCCGGAAAACGCAGTTCCGGAAAACGCAGTTCCGGAAAACGCAGTTAAGGATCTTGTCTCATTCTTACCCGTATTGGCTTACGATGGCGCAAATATGACGCAGATTGACGCAGGAGGTATTCTCGACATCGCAATGGCGGGCACTTCAGCCACGTTGCTCGCTCGTAAGTGGGATAGTCCGCTACTGGTGAACGTAGATAACGACACCCTGCGTCGCATACTCGATAACCCAAAAGCGATGGCCGCGGTTGAGCGCATCGAGGGCTGGCGCTCTCTCGGCGACAACATAATCGAGACTATTATCAACAAGAGCGAAAAGGTTAAGGAGCTCAAGAAAAAGGCCAAGGATCGTGATCTGACCATTAGGCAGAAGAATAAGCTTAGCGAGGAAGAGAAGGAGTACAAGTCCAAGCGCAAGCGTGTCCAGGAAAAGCTTATCAAGTTCGCAACACGGATTCCCGCTTTCATGTATCTGACCGATTTTCGCGAGAATACTTTACAGGACGTAATCACCAAGTTGGAACCTGATCTGTTTCTTGCGGTCACCGGCCTGACGGTGAACGACTTTGATCTTCTCGTACGACTAAAGGTGTTCAATACCGAGCAGATGAACCAAGCTGTGTTCGCCTTCAGGCGGTATGAGGATGCATCTCTTCGATACACTGGGATTGAAAGCCACCCGAAACTTACACATTATGGCCTGTACGATACAGTTGTAGCTAAGGAATGAGCGGATGGTGGTTTCTGCCTTCTTCTTGCGCCAGGGCACCCCGGTAGGACAACCATGATCTGGGCCGTAAGCTTCCCCGTTTGAGCGAAAGTTGTTAGTGACCTCCTGCTGACCCAGTTAATGGTAAAGAACTTGATTCCTTTGCCGCTTTCCGCAGGCAATTGGCGGTCCCGCAGGGACACGCAGTCCCCGAAGACTAGATCAGTTCAGTCCTTTGCTTGTCTGAGGGGAAACGAAGTCCCCCGAAGACTACACGAGATCAAGCTTCTGCCTGTCTGAGGGGAAACGCAGTCCCCCGAGGACTACACTAGATCAAGCTTCTGCCTGTCTGAGGGGATACGCAGTCCCCCGGGGACCAGCCGTGAGAGCTTGATGTGCATAGTTGGAGCCTGCGAGCACGGCGCAGAGCAGCGACGACAATCGTTGCTGTAGGCAACGACTAACACTGAGTCGCATTTCATGGGATGTCGTCTCTGCACTGCTGGCACATGCTGGAAGCAAGTGGCGGTCCCACGGGGAAACGAAGTCCCCCGAAGACTACACTAGATCAATCTTCTGCCTGTCTGAGGGGACACGAAGTCCCCCGTGGACCGGTCGTGCGAACTGATCAAGCCTGGTAGCAGTTGTGAGCGCGACAAGGCATCATCACGGTCGTTTCATGGAAACGACGATCAATAGCCTTTACTTTCTGGTGATGATGCCTTTGTCATATCCCGAAGGGATATGGCGGTCCCACGGGGAATCGAACCCCGGTTTGATGGCTGAGAACCACCCGTCCTAGACCTCTAGACGATGGGACCGCAGCAAGGCCCGTACTATCTCCCGGCGAGGGCTTTCTCGTCAAGACCCTTCCTGGATATCCTCTTCCGGTGCCGGCTCGGAGAATGACTCCCTGTACTGCTTCTCCCAGTCTGCGAGCATGGCCTGTGTGACCTGCCCCAGGGCGTCTACGGCGCGGCGCAGGCGCATCCTGACCATGTCCGAGCCCAGAAGGGCCAGCGAGTCGTAAAGCGGGGTCGAGGCCTTCGAGCCGCTTATCGCTACGTAGAAGGGTCGCGTGAGATCGCGGAGCTTGATCCCCGTTTTCTCCGAAAGGCTCTTGAACATGGTCTCGACGTCTTCTGTAGTCAGCTCTCCCTGGCGCTCCAGCTCCCAGACGGCGAACTGGAGGATCTTCTGTGTCTCCTCCGAAGTCTTCCCCTTGAGAATCAGCGCCTCTGCGTCCAGCGGGACCGAATCGGCGAAGAAGAAGGACGTGAGGGGGCCCCAGTCTGCAAGGGTCTCCAGCCTGGTGTGCGCCACGCGGGTGACATCCATCAGATAGTCGCGGTTGAGCCGCCATTTCTCGAGCAGAGGGAAGAGGGTCTCCGGGGTGTAGTCCTCCCTGATGTACCGGGCGTTGAGCCAGCGCAGCTTGGCCAGGTCGAACACCGGGCCGCCGAGCGTGACGTCCTCCAGCCTGAACTCGCGCATCATGTCGTCGACCGAAAACTTCTCCTCACCGCCCGGCATGCTCCAGCCCATCATCCCCAGGTAGTTGAGCAGCGCTTCCGGGAGATATCCGGCATTGCGGTAATAGGTTATCGAGGTCGGGTTCTTCCGCTTGGACAGCTTGCTCCTGTCCGGGTTGCGAAGGAGCGGCATGTGGCAGAAGACCGGCGGTTCCCAGCCGAAGAGGCTGAAGAGATGCACGTGCTTGGGCACGGAATTGATCCACTCCTCGCCGCGTATGATGTGGCTGATCTTCATGAGATGGTCGTCCACGACCACCGCGAGATGGTAGGTCGGGAAGCCGTCGCCCTTGATCAGCACCTGGTCGTCCACGGTAGACCAGGCCTTGCGGATCTCCCCGCGCAGGAGGTCGGTGAAGACGCACTCGCCCTCCAGGGGCGACTTCATTCGGATGACGAAGGGTTCGCCCGCCGCCGCCCGTCTGTCCGACTCGCTTGTCGGGATGTCCCTGCACAGCCTGTCGTAGCCCGATCCGGCGCCTGACCGCCGGGCGTCCCGCATCGAGTCGAGGCGCTCTTTCGTGCAGAAGCAGCGGTAGGCCGCGCCCTTCGAGAGGAGGGCCTCCGCGTGTTCGCGGTAGATGTCGAGCCGCTCGCTCTGCCTGTAGGGGCCGTACGGGCCGCCGACGCCGGGGCCCTCGTCCCAGGTCAGGCCGAGCCATTCGAGGGCTTCCTTTATCTTCTTTTCGGATTGCTCGGTCGAACGCATCCTGTCGGTATCCTCGATCCGCAGGATGAACCGCCCGCCGTTCTTTTTTGCCCAGACCCTGCTGAACAACGCCATGTAGGCCGTGCCGACATGCACATCCCCTGTGGGCGAGGGGGCGACGCGGGTTCTGACAGCCGTCATTCCCCGCCTCCCGCCTTCGCGGTCCTGGCCCAGGAGTCCCTGATCGTGACTGTGCGGTTGAAGACGGGCCTGTCCGGCGTCGAGTCGACGGGGTCCTTGAAGAAGTAGCCGAGTCTCTCGAACTGCCAGCCTGTGCCCGGGGGAGCATCGGCGAGATGCCTCTCCACGACCGCGTCGGTGACTACCTCGAGTGAGGCCTTGTTTATCTCGTCCTTCCAGTTCACGCCTTCGGTCGCCCCGGGGTACTCCGCCGAGAACAGATGGTCGTAGAGCCTGACCTCCGCTGGTACGGAGGCTGCAGCCGAAACCCAGTGCAGCGTCGCCTTCACCTTCCGGCCGTCGGGAGCGTCTCCGCCGCGGGTGGCCGGGTCGTAGGAGCAGCGCAGGCCGGTGACTTCGCCGGTGGACGGGTCCTTCTCCACGCCGGTGCATCTGACGAGGTATGCGTAGCGCAGCCTCACCTCGGCGCCGGGGGAGAGCCTGTGGTACTTCGGCGGGGGCACTTCGCGGAAGTCGTCCCTGTCGATGTAGATCTCGCGCGAGAACGGAATCTTCCTGACGCCCGCCGGGGGATCCTCGGGGTTCACGACATAGTCGAACTCCTCCACCTGATCCTCGGGGTAGTTCTCGATCACGACCTTCAGAGGGCGCAGTACCGCCATCGCCCTAGGCGCAGTGCGGTTGAGTTCGACGCGCGCGCAGTGCTCGAGAAGGGCGATATCCACGACGCTGTCGCGCTTGGCGACTCCCACGCGCTCGGCGAACGCCCTGACGGCGGCGGGAGGGTAGCCCCTCCGCCTGATCCCGGCCAGTGTGGGCATCCTGGGGTCGTCCCATCCCGTCACGAGCCCGTCGTTGACGAGTTCGCTGCATCTGCGCTTGCTCATTACGGTATGCGTGAGATTGAGCCTGGCGAACTCGATCTGCTGGGAGTGGTGTATCCCGAGCTGGACGAGGAACCAGTCGTAGAGCGGCCTGTGGTCTTCGAACTCCAGCGTGCAGATCGAGTGGGTGATGCCCTCGATGGAGTCGGAGACGGGGTGGGCGTAGTCGTACATCGGGTAGATGCACCATTTGTCGCCGGACCTGTGATGCGTCGCCCTGAGTATCCGGTAGATCACCGGGTCGCGCATGTTCAGGTTGGGCGAGGCCATGTCGATCCTGGCGCGAAGGGTTCTCGATCCGTCGGGGAACTCGCCCGCCCGCATCCTCCTGAAGAGATCGAGGTTCTCGTCGACCGGCCTGTCGCGCCACGGGCTGTTTCTGCCGGGCTCGGTCAGCGTTCCCCTGTAGTCCTTCATCTCGTCGGCTGACAGGTCGCACACGAAGGCGCTTCCCTTCATGATCAGCCTCTCCGCGTAGTCGTACAGCCTGTCGAAGTAGTCGGAGGCGTAGAAAAGGCGGTCCCCCCAGTCGAAGCCGAGCCAGCGGATGTCGTGCATGATCGAATCGACGTACTCGACCTCCT
>Ga0302243_1002670_pt1 | contig 9972 bp, 8 predicted proteins | sample AAG_UR_Met_MG_FD_193514 | JGI IMG/M metagenome (GOLD analysis project Ga0302243, IMG submission 193514) | Enriched activated sludge microbial communities from anaerobic digester in WTTP, New Holstein, Wisconsin, United States - AAG_UR_Met | ecosystem: Engineered > Bioreactor > Anaerobic >...
GACTCGGAGGGGGTCATGCAGGACACCCACTGGGCCGGAGGCTCCTTCGGCTACTTCCCCAGCTACGCGCTGGGCAACATCTACGGGGGCATGTTCCTCCGGAAGCTGAACAAGGACGTCCCGACCTGGAAGGCCTCGGTGAGGAAGGGGGACTTCACGCCGGTCCGGCAATGGCTCATCGACAATGTCCACTCCAAGGGCAACCTGTACGACCCTGCCGACCTGGTGAAGATCGTGACCGGCGAGGGGCTCACCATCGAACCGTTCCTGGAGTACCTGAACGCGAAGATGAGTATGGTCTACGGGGCCTAGCCCCCTGCCATCCGCCGTACGAGTTGACCATTTAGTACCGGAGGGGACCGGGGCCGATCGGCGCGATGAGGCCTACAGCCGCGATGGTCGGCACCGCATTCCACAGGCCGGCCCAGTCGCCGATCTTATCTTTCACCTCGATATCCAAGGCGGAATCGCCGACGACAGCTCCAACAATACAGTCGCAGCTCAACGACACCCTGACCTCCGATCCCGGGAGCACGGTGCTGTGCGGCGCCTCGTTCTACTCGACCAGCGCGGCGTCGTCGGCTGCCAGCGGGCACATCGTCGCCATCATCGAGAAGACGCTGGGCGGCTGGCAAGAGGTAGAGACGATCTTGAACTGGCTGACGCACAACGATACGGGCGCTCAGATCGCCAATGCAGTCCAGGTCTCGAACTCGAACGTGTATCTGTTGCATCTGCCGAAGGACATTCAATCGAGGCTGCCATACATCAACATGGTCTCGTCGCTCCCGGGCGAAGCGCCGAACTACTTGTCGGTCGGTGCTGTCCTCGAGTTCGTGTACAATTGCCTCGTATCATTCGCCACCGGACTGTATCACTTTGCGGCGAACCTGCTGCAGGCAGGCATCAACCTGGTGTGCGGCATCTACTCCGCGGTCACGACGACGATCACCAAGATCGCCGACGCGTTCAACGCGTTCGTGCAGTGGGCGATCGAGTTCATCGAGAGCATGCTGAATGCAATACTGAGCCCCATAGTAACGCCCCTTATGGAGGCTGTGGCAGATTATCAGAATGGTTTACTAAGTTCGTTACAGCTCTGTGTTGATGAATATCAGAGTATTGGATATGTAACGAATTCCGCACTATCTAGCTTAGGTAAAGCGCTAATGGGTACCTTAATTGATGTGGTATACATAGTGTTTACAGCTATCGAAGTTGCACTATTAGCACTGACCGTGGTCACTATAGGGTTTGCTTTCCTGATATCATTTGCAATCTCTTCAATCATCGGCATCGTTGTAGAAAATGTAATTGGTTTCATTCTTCAGACGGTTGCTTCTGGCTCAACGCTCGCAGATATTTTTTGTTTATTATGTGGTTCGCAATTTAATATTAACCTAGCTTTCAACATATTGCAGAGTAATGTCAACGATGAGCAGAACAACCAAACGAGCCATGGAAATCAGCCCAAGCCCAATGCGACGGAGATCGGCTTTACATTAAGCTTTATTGGATATATACTGTCTGTCTTTCCAATGATAAATTCTTTCTTTTTTGAGAGTGATGACTCTGGGCAACACACATCATATGCTAAAAAAAGCCTAATTACTGCATTTATTAGTTACATGCTGACGATGATATCATTCGGACAAACATATATAAATCCTCTCCTGTCCCTAATATTTGCAGGCATTGCTGAGATTTTTGGAATGGCATCATTATATTATGATTGGAAGGACCGCTGCTCCATATTGAATGAAGCCAAAGGATTAATGTCAAAAATTGTATTTATATGCTCCATGGGCTCAGTGGTATTGGGAGGGACAGCATTAGTGGTTGGTGTTGCTTCATACTATCAAGGAGGTTAATGAATGGATAAGAAGAATATTTCCTCATATGGGAACCCCCAAAGACCGGACATGATTCTACTCTTCATCATAGTGTTCGCATTCTCTGCAGGAATGGGTATCTTTCTCATCTTATCCATTTCTAACAACTATGCCAGAGTTATTACGGCCATACTGTTCCCCTTATTTTCCTGCTATGTTCTCTTTTTGCTGATAGCAACAGAAATCCTGGCCAGGCCCACAAATGTCATAATTGCCGATAATGGTCTGGAGTTGACCTTCGCGGGAAGATGGAACAAGTCTTTTCGCTGGGAGGAGATCGACGTGGTCAGCAAGACTAAACCGGCGAGCGTCGAGCGGAAACAGGGAGGGATAATAAAACCGCACGGGTCGAGGAAGCTATATGTGAGCCGTGAGATCGCCGAGGCCATACAAAGCGCATACGTTGGGGAGCATCATTATGAGAAAATACATGGCTCCGATTACCTGTTCAGGAAGGGCGTGAGCTACGATGCGAAGAAAGACAAATTAATATATTCTTGATTATGACAATTCCTTAAAATGGATATTGCTCGAGACCAATATCCATTCACCGTTCTGTTCGAGCTCACGTACGACGCGCTCATCAGCGTCGCCAACGTCATTGTCGTTTTGGTCAACGCGGCGATGGTTTTCGATCCAAGCTCCCGATCGTACTCGTCTACATCTCGCTGCTGAGCATCGGCTATGTGATCATCGCGGCACTGATCATTCTAAACGTCGTAACGAACGTGTTCTCGTTCCTCGTCGGAATGATCCTGAGCACCCTCGTTACATTCATTGTCGTTGAAGCGTTTATGTCGACAATTGAGTACTTGCAGGGCGACATCGATCCAACGGAAAATTTCTCGACGTTATTGTCCTCATTCATTTCTGGTCAGGGAGGGGACCCTAACGACGGCTATCTGTCCGCCGCTATAGATACTGTGATTGGCGTATTCGACATTCTATGCGTGGGGATACTGGCAGTAAGCCTGAACGCATATCTTGATTTTCCAAAGACCTTAGCGGCCTCGATCTGCGGCCTGGCGATTGCCATATACGCAAGCACCGTGGCCAGCGGGTTGGGAGGTCTGCTGTTGAGCGTTATTGGGTTGGAACTGTCGCTGTATGGGGTCTGGGAGGCTGGCAAAGGAATTCGGGGCGCTCCTGATTTCAATACGAAGACGGCATATGGGTTATCTGGATTGGTAGCTTTAGTGGCTACAGGAAAGGGAATACTGGGCGTGTTTGACAGTTTACAGGGGTTGAATAATGGAGACTAAAACGTTAGTGAATTCGATAAAATATGGTCCCATAATGACGTGGGGTTTCCTTACAACACTTGCCGTTCTAATACTAGAATTTTGGATTTTTGTTGATTACAGAGATACATCATTCAGGATACTGGGCATCATCATTGGTTTCGCTCTTGGTAGTATCTGGTTCTATTATGTGGGCATCAAGATCCATTACCTGGAGCGGCCAAAGTCCATCGAGGTTTCGGACGAGGGCATAAAATTGAACATGCGGTTGGGTAAGAGGCCGGTAATCATCGCCTGGCCAGATGTACGGACGATCGAGCTTATAACCTCATTCACCGGAAAACAAGATGGAATGATCCGTAATGACATCGCTTGGTACTATCCTATTGACCGTTCGATAGCTCTTGAGTTGAGGGGGGCGTATCATCAGCATATGGGTAAGTATCCGCCCAAGAACCTGAAAGAGCTTTGCCCCGGAATCGTTGAGGATAGGCTCTCGATGTCATCGAGCCAATGGAACAGGAAGTATGAACGGTTCAAGAAGAAGAATTAGCCAATCCATGTGATGCAGTCCGTCTGACCGAAGCTCTTGCTGTGATAGATATGATATAAAGCAGACGGCGGGCGACCGCGCAGAGAATGGATCGATCGTCCTATGCTGAATCTAATGGCGAAGCACCGAACTACCTGAGCGTCGCGGCGGTGCTCGAGTTCGCGTACAACTGCCTGGTGGCGTTCGCGACGGGACTCTACAACTTCGCCTCGAACCTGCTGCGGGCCGGCATCGACTTGGTGTGCAATATTTACTCCGCGGTGACGACTACGATCACTAAGATCGCCGACGTGTTCAACGCGTTCGCAGAACATATTCCCGATAATCATTTTATATCTGGCTCGCCGGTGTGCCGCTCGGTGTCCGCGTGGAACTTCCCAAGGTCCAAGGTTTCACCGTCGTGCTCGTCGTCCTCCTGGTCATGGCCGGGGCCGCCCTCACGGTGATGTACGTTCAGAACAACGGAACGGCCAACGAGCGGTCGGAGCTTGCCGAGCGGTTGAGCATGTCGGAGGCCCTGGACCGCATCCAGGCCAGGGCCGATGCCGCCCTGGTCAGCGCGGACGAGAACCTGACCGAGGCCAGCATCTCGCTGAGGACCACCGGCCTGAACGGCACCGCCGCGCGGGAGGTGCTGAACGATACTTTGGACGATATCCCGTACGGTGTCGACGTGGTCACGGTCGACCTCAACGGCATCATCGTCGCCGCCGAGCCTTCGCAGTACCATGATTCGGAGGGCGTGAACATCAGCGGGCAGGCCCAGGTGGTCCGCCTCCACCAGACCATGATGCCGGTGATGAGCGATATCTTCGCCATGGTGGAAGGCTTCGAGGCATCCGATATCGAGGTGCCGGTGTTCGACCTCGACGGCAGGTTCATCGGCAGCGTCTCGGTCACCATGAACCTGGAGCAGATGCTCGAGGACATCGTCAGCGAGGAGCTGAGCGGCACATCGTTCCAGTTCACCTGCCTCCAGACCGACGGGATGGAGGTGTACGATACCGACGAGGACCAGATCGGCCGCAACCTGTTCACCGATCCGATCTACCAGAACTACACCGAGACCTTGGCGTTCATGCATGGGGTGGTCCAGACCTCCCAGGGGCACGGCACTTACCAATACTACCGGTCCGTCGCATCGCACGAACTGATCGACAAGGAAGTGTACTGGTCCACCTTCGGCCTCCATGGGGCGGAGTGGCGGCTGCTGGTCATCAGGCAGGCCTGACCATGCGGCCGAACGTCGATTCGCATAACGATGGAAGGAAGGATTTTTAATCCGACGGGCATGCCCCAGGGATGATAGGGATGGAGCAGGCCGCCGGGACCGCCCCTGGCGGGCTGGGAGCGAAGCTGGACGTTCCCGATGAGAACATAATGGAACGGCACGAACGGCTGCTGGGCAGCATCCTCGAGGCCGCCCAGCGGTCCGCCGTTTACCGCGGGCGGCTCGACCGCTCGATCTCTCTCGATGGGTTGTCCCGCCTGCCCCTGACCTCCCACATGCTCATCGAACGGAGCATCGAGGAGAACGGCCTGGACGCCTGCCTGCTGAGGACCGCCGACCTGATCTTCCAGACCTCGGGGTCCACCGGCAGCCCCAAGCGCATGTACTACAGCCATGCCGACCTTGACCGCGTCGCCGAGGGGTTCTCCGGGTTCCTCGGTATGGTCGGGCTGCAAAGGGGCAGCGTGGGCTGGAACCTCGGAGGGGCGCTCCCCAACGTGTCGGGGGTGGTGCTGGAGCGCACCTGCGATGTGGCTGGCATCAAGAAGCTGACCACGCTGCTCGACAAGGACTCCGACCTCATCCGGGCATTGCGCAAGGCCTCGAAGGCCGACCGGATCGATGCCATGGCCTCCGCCGCACTGGCGTTCTTCTTCGTCGGCCGGACGGTCCGCGATCCCGATTTCTTGAGGGGCGTGGTCCTCGGCAAGCTGCGACGGGACTACCACCTGCCCGGGCCCCTGGCCCGATTGGCCTGCCGGCTGTACCTGTCCGGCATCGACAGGGAGCGGCTGGGACGCTCGCTGGCCCAGTGCCAGGTCGCGTTCACCTTCGCCGAACCGCTGACCCCCTACCTCCATGATCTCAGGGAGACGTTCCCGAACATGAGGTTCCACGATGTGTTCGGAAGCACCGAGAACCCGGTTATCGCCGCTCAGCTGGACGCCTCCGTTCCCGGGCTCAGCCTGTTCCTCTCGTCCTCCATCCCCGAGATCGCCGACCCCGCCCACGTCGCCGAGGCCAAGGAGGGCACGAGGGCCGAAGTGCCCGGCATCCCATGGTACAGGTGGACCGCCGGCATGAAGGGCGAGCTCATCATCACCCGGCCGGGGGACTGCCTTCCGCTGGTCCGCTACCCCACCGGCGACCTCATCGAGGTCCTGGACCCCGCCCGGACCATCATGGTCGAGCGGGACGGGGGCGTGGTCGAGATAACCCTCCCGCTGATCAAGGTCCTGGGCAGGGAGGTCGAGGCCCTGGACTTCGAGGTCGAGGACGAATCGGGGAATTTCCTGGGAGGGAAGATCTACTCCCGCAACGTCCACGAGGCCTTGCAGCGGCCGTACAACATCAGGTGGTGGGAGCTGTACAGCATCAAGGGGAACCCGGGGCGGCTGTGCTTCCTGATCATCCCGGAGATCGACGTGGTCGACCTGGCCAGGTTCAAGAAGGAGACGTTGAGGCATCTGCTCACCGAGTGCGACGACCCCAACCACACCATAGCCATCGGGCACGAGCTGGGAAGGCTGGAGATCATGGTGACCAAGGCGGCGGCTTACGACGTGGTGCAGCGGGACATCGACCGCCGGATGAAGGAGGGGCGCTCGCTCGGGCAGCTCAAGCCGAAGCGCATACACGTGGTCGAGGACGAGGCCGCCTTCCGCGCTGCCGTTCGGGAGAAGATCGAGCGGTAGCCCGCTCACCGCCGGAAGTGATTGCCGACGTATTCGAGCATCTCCCGGCCCAGCAGCTCGATGGACGAAGCGCCGGAGCGCACGTAGAACTCCTCCTTGCTGCCGTTCTTCAGGAACACCGGCGAGGAGGCCTTCATGCACCGCACCTCCAGGACGCTCACCCCGTCCACCGGGACCAGCCGGCTGTCGATGTAGGGCAGGGTCTCCTTGCCCAGCCCCTCGCCCAGCAGATTGGCGAAGTGAAGGTAGAACTTGTCGAGGTTGTCGAAGCACTGGGCATCGACCCCTCGGACCGAGCCGTCATCGTTGATGCCCACGAACAGGACGCCGCCGTCGGAGTTGAGGAACGCGGCGATGGTCTTCAGGACGGCGTGCTCCATGCGCTTGTCGGCCTCCCCCGTCCTGATGTTGGTCCGCAGGGACGCCTTGAACTCCATGCGCTCCCCCTCCCCCCTGGCCACCGTGGCCTTGAGCGCCTCGGCCTCGTCCCTCCGCACCACCAGGCCGGGGCTGCTGGCCGATACCTTCCTCACCAGCAGGTGGAACAGCGAGGGACGGGGGTTCCTCATGTACGACAGGGCGGTGATGGATATCGCCCCGGCCCCCACCGCCGCGGCGGCCAGGTCGGCCATCGAATCCGCCAGGTCGCTCTGCAGACCCCATCCCATGGCCAGGTCGAGCGCGAACTCGGCGATCTCCCACAGCGCTCCCAGGGCCATCCCGATGCAGAACGCGAACACCGCCACCGGGGCAGCGGTCAGCCGCCCGGCCTCGATCTCGCCGCCCAGCATGCCGTAGGCGATGAGGAAACCGACCCCCCCGACCATGGCCCCCGCCACCAGCTGGGAGGCGGCCGACCACAGGCTGCCCAGGCCGAATTGCGTGAACAGGCCCCCGCTGAACAGCAGGAAGTAGGCGAGGGACACCAGCAGCAGGTTGTACACGTTGGGGTACTCCCAGCTCGTCCTCCGGGCCTTCAGGCTGGGAAGGAGGAGCATGTACGCCGCGACGCCGCTCAGCACGAACACCATGACGTCGTTCATCACTGCCGCCAGCGGCACGGCCAGGACCGTCACCGCCAGCAGCGCGATGCTCACCGCCCGCTTGGTTCCCTGCTCGGGGTCTTGCACAGCAGTAGAACCGCTGACTGGTTTAAGCAATTAACTCATTGTCCAGCCGGGACGGCACCTGGTCCGGGCAGGAGATCTCGAAGGTACCGGGCGGTGTACGATCGCTCCGAGCGGGCCACCTCCTCGGGGGTGCCCTGGGTGATGATCTCCCCGCCCCGGCTCCCCCCGTCCGGGCCGAGGTCGATGAGCCAGTCGGCGTTCCTTATGACATCGAGATTGTGCTCGATGACGATGACCGAGTTGCCCCCTCCCACCAGCTGGTCGATCAGCCCCAGCAGCCGCTGGGTGTCGGCCATGTGCAGGCCGGTGGTCGGCTCGTCCATGACGTAGATGTTGCCGCTGCGCTGCAGCTCGAGGGCGAGCTTGATCCTCTGGGCCTCACCGCCGGACAGCGTGCTGAGGGACTGCCCCATCTTGAGGTACCCCAGCCCCACCGATTCGAGGACCTTCAGCCGCCGCACGGTGTCCTTCTGCTCGAAGAAGGCTATGCCCTCCGCCACGGTCATGTCCAGGATGTCGGCGATGCTCTTGCCCTTGTACAGAAGGGAGAGCACCTCCGGGGTGTACCGCCGCCCCTCGCACTTGTCGCACACCATGGTAACCTCGTCGAGGAAGTGCATGTCCACCCGGACGATGCCCGAACCCTTGCAGTCCGGGCAGGCGCCCTCGGAGTTGAAGCTGAACAGCTCCGGCTTGGCGTTGGTCGCCTTGGCCAGCTCCTTCCGCACCTGGTCGAACACCCCGATGTAGGTGAGGGGATTGGACCTGGACGATCGCCCGATGGCCCCCTGGTCCACCACGATGGCCTCGGGGTGGTCCTGGCAGAACACCCCGTGGATGAGGCTGCTCTTGCCCGAGCCGGCCACGCCGGTGACGCATACGAACAATCCTTTCGGGATGCGGACGCTGACATCCTTGAGGTTGTGGAGGGAGGCGTGCTCGATCTCGAAGAAGTCCTTCGGCTCCCGCCTCCTCGGCGGCGCGGCATGGCCGTCCCGCAGCGCCCGTGCGGTGGCGGTGTCCGCCCTCATCAGCTGGTCCACCGGACCGCTGAACAGCACCTCGCCGCCCTGGGAGCCGGCCCCCGGGCCGATATCGACCACGTGGTCGGCGCTCATGATGACCGCCGGGTCGTGCTCCACCACCAGCAGGCTGTTGCCCTTGCCGTTCAGGCTCTTCAAGGTGCTCAGCATGTGGGTGATGTCCTTGGGATGAAGGCCTATGGACGGCTCATCAAGCACGTAGATGAGGTTGGTGAGGTCGCAGTCCAGCTGCCTTGCCATCTTGACCCGCTGCGACTCCCCGCCCGACAGCGTGGCGACCGGACGGTGCAGCGACAGGTACCCGACCCCGATGTCGATCAGGTACTGGACGCTGATCCTCATCCGGCGGGCGATGGGTTCGGCGATGGGGCCCTCCAGACCGTCGATCCATTCCAACAGCTCGGGCATCTCCAGGAACACCAGCTCCGGGATGCCCTTGCCGTTCAGGCGCACCGCCCTCGCCCGCTCGTTGATGCGGGACCCCTGGCACTCCGGGCAGGGGCGGAGGACCATGAGCCGGGTGGGGGCGCTGCTCCCCTCCTCCCTGTTCAGGTACCGCCGCTTCAGCTTGGTGACCACTCCCTCGAACACCGAGTTATATTCCATGCCCATGTGGTAGTTGCGGAACTTGGTCGCGTCCATGTGGAGCAACCTATCGAGCTCTTCCGGCGAGAAGTCCTTCAGCTTCTTGTCCAGGTCGAAGAACCCGCAGTTCATGATCTGGTTGGACCAGTATCCTCCCAGCTTGTAGTCGGGATGGAGGACCGCTCCCTCGGCCAGCGAACGCTCCCTGTCCACCATCCGCTCCTCGTCGAACCCCATCTCCTGGCCGAGCCCGTTGCACCGGGGGCACATCCCCTGGGGCAGGTTGAACGAGAACTGGTCCGAGGACCCCAGGCCGGGCTCCCCGCACCGGGAGAACAGCAGCCTCATGTAAGTGAAAATCTCGGTCGCGGTTCCCACCGTCGATGCCATTGTGGTCCCCATCCGCTTCTGGTCGATGACGATGGCCGGGGACAGGTTCCTGATCTCCTCGACGTTCGGACGGCTGATCTTCGGCAGTCGCCTCCGGGCGAACGAGCTGAACGTCTCGATGAGCTGCCGCTGAGCCTCGTTGTATATCGTATCAAACACCAGGGACGACTTGCCGCTGCCGGAGACCCCGGTGAAGACCACGATCTTCCCCTT
>Ga0302243_1002681_pt1 | contig 9955 bp, 5 predicted proteins | sample AAG_UR_Met_MG_FD_193514 | JGI IMG/M metagenome (GOLD analysis project Ga0302243, IMG submission 193514) | Enriched activated sludge microbial communities from anaerobic digester in WTTP, New Holstein, Wisconsin, United States - AAG_UR_Met | ecosystem: Engineered > Bioreactor > Anaerobic >...
GATTCCGCCCATTTGATAAATCTCTCCGGATTCCACTCCGAGAGATACCTGTGCGTGCTTGCCAGGTGATCCGGATTTGTTGTATAACCATAAGGCTTGCGATCCCTTTTATGGCTGGCTATAAGAACATAATTATAGAAGATCTCAACATGAGTGGTTGAGTACATTGTTTTTACCTTCTTGCCGATATAACCGAAGGGAACGCTGTAATAATGCTTATCCTCCTTCAGGCACATATGACCGTTTACCGATACCGAAGAGTATTGCTGGCGTTTGAACTCAAACCCAAGTGACGGCAGCTGGCCGAGTTCTTTTCGTTCTATTTCTTCAAACAGCTCCCTGCGGCTGTAAGGGCGGTGAGAAAACCTTGTCTTATTATAGATCTCCAGTGCCTCCCATATTGCCCTGTTCAGCTCTTCAAGACTGTGAAAGACCTTTCCTTCAAGCTGGGCGTAGATGCGTCTGTAGGCTATCCTTACCGCTCCTTCAACAAGTGATTTGTCTTTAGGACGATATGACCTTGTCGGTAAAATGGTAGTACTATAATGAAGGGCAAAGTTCTCAAAGGCCTGGTTCAGCGTCGGTTCATAAGGTGAGCTTTTAATTACGGCACTTTTCAGATTGTCGGGAACAATGGCTCTGGGAACTCCACCATAATACTCAAGAGCATGCTCGCAGCAACTTATGAAGTCTTCCTTGCGCTGACTCAATACCGCTTCGACATAGGTTAGCTGACTGGCACCAAGGACAGATATAAAAACTTCAGCTTCAGTAATCTCTCCCGTTTCCTCATCTACAATGTTAAGCTTCTCTCCTGCAAAGTCAATAAACATCTTATCCCCTGAAAGATGCTCAATGTGCATGACTGGATTAGTTCGTTTTAACCATTGCTGGTAATGATATTTGAACTGTGACAACTTGTAACCATCGGGGTGTACTGCAATATATCCTTCCCAGAGTGCCTCTCTGGTTACTCCCCTTCGTCTGAGCTGTTTCTCTATAGCAGGGAAAAAGGCTTCAAGTGTTTTATATTTTTCACATGGTTCAGGCACCAGGTTCTCTCCGAAGAGCCGGTCCAGCTCTCGGTCACTGAGTGCTTCAATATCTTTTATGGTAAGTCCGAGCCGGAGATATATTTTAAGGTATTTCTTTAATGTGTTCCGTGAGACACCTGTCAGAGTGCTGATTTTTAATTTTTTCTCACCTTGAGTGTAGAGTCTTAGAATCTGTCTTAGTTTACTCATGTCTGTTTTTTTATTTGCCATAACCCAGCTGTTAGTAATTAAAAAACAGCTAACGTCACAGCTTACTTTTTAAACATGAGAACCGCTCTTTTCAGGTGGTCAGTTTACTCCGGCGCGAGGTGGTCAATTTGCTCCGGCGCAGGGTGGTCAATTTGGACCGGCGTGAAGTGGTCAATTTCACCGGCTCATGCAGTCTTAATCACTTTCCCAAGAAGCAGTTGATTCTCATCCATTAACCTGTACACTTTCTTGTGATTGATGATAAATTCAAGATCTTTTAGTTCTGAGGTTACATTCTGATAGCCATAGCAAACAAACTCGCCGCTGATGATTCTCTTAATTTCGTCAACAACAACATTATTGCTTACTTCTGTCCCATCAAGCTTTGGGGTAGTTAAGCTTGGCTGTATTCCTTTTCGATTATGAGAAGGTTTGTAGTAATAACTGCTTCGAGGGAGATTAACCCATCCAGCCAGTTCTTTCATTGATGTAGTTCCCTGATATTGTGTAATAATGCTCATCTTTTCTTCTGTCCGATAGGAGTTTTTTTTAAAAGCTCGGTTTTTACTTCGATCTCTAGAGCTTGTTTGGCAATGATCCTTTTGAGTCTTTCATTCTCCAGTTCAAGTTCACGAAGTTCCGGATCAATTTTCTTGTGCTTGTCCTTTAAACCGTAAATACCCTCCTGGAGATATTTACGCTTCCATCGGGCATACAGAGATGGTGCAATGTGATACTTTCTGATAGTTGAAGCTTGACCTTCCCGTTCACCTTCTTGAAGAATAGAGAGCCGTTCTTCAGGTGTAAATTTTCGTCTTTCTGTTGTCATTGTTCCCAAATTTAATCAGACCTAATTTGTTTTTCAAATTATGTCCAGCTATTTGGGGGGTTAAGACAGTCTAACAGCATATAAGTAATGGCTGGTTTCGTACTGATTACATATCTCTCTGACCCTTATTTTGGGTAGTGAGTCAGGATAGGAAAGCGCCCATGTAAACCACGACTCATATTCTTGGAACCTTATTGATCAAACAATACCTCCAAAACAAAAATAAATTACTATGTCCTTATCAGATTTCACAAGAAAGTTTTTCCTTAACAAATTCTTTCTCTTTGTTATACTATTAATTATAACATTGGGATTCTCATACTTGATTAATGGATCGTTTATTCCGGAAAATGACCACAAGAATCTTTGGTTTTACTCAGGGCTTCTAATGGTCTTAATATCCAGCTTTTTCATAGAGGAGTATTATACATCTCCAAGGAATATTCTGGCTAATCAGCTACCATTAATTGTAATCATGATTGCTGTAAGAGGCATCTTTACTGAAAATAATGATTTATGGCTGTGGTGGATTGGCTTCATCTATGTGCTTATAATAGTATCTATTTCAGCATTATCAATAATATTGTCTGATGAAGATAGAAGTCAAGACAATCTTAGAAACAGGCTATCAGTGATATTAAAAGATATAGCTGTGATATTTGGAAAGGGGAAATTTGCCTTTTCAGCCATGTTTCTTTATTTTCTTCTCACTTATTATGAAATCAATGATATTAAGGTACTTGGGTTAATGATTTTTTGGTGGATTCTAATAGTAACAGAACCCCATAAATTAGTGACAAGCATTAAGACCAAAGAATATGTTCCTAAAAAGGCTATAGGACACATATTAAGTGTTCAGTCAAAAAGAATATTCCTGGCAAAAGTATTTAGGGATTTTCTGACCTGTAAGAAAACTGATATTGTGAAATTTAAATATACAATGCAAGGTAGTTCAGAGACTATTTGTTATGGTTTTGTACTTGACACCTATATTCTCAACGACCAAAAATGGATAAAGGTGTTACTGATTAAGGAAGAGAAGGAGGACAAAACAAAGAAGGTAAATCTTGAAAAGGATATTCTTTATAAAATCGAAAATGATACTAATATTGAGGAAATTATACCACGTTTCGTAGGAGTAATTATCAAAGGAACTGATATCGGTAAGATAGTTTTTGAGTGCTATAATACATCGTCTATTCAAGAAGGAGATTTGTTGGAATTATCTGTTGACGGGAGGACTATCTATTATCAAATTATTGAGGGAGAAACTGACGAGGAGGTACTTGATAAAAAAAATGAAACCGGTTTTATAAAAGGAAAAGCAATTCAATTAGGCGCCTGGAATCAAACAGATTCTTCTTTTGAAAAATTTGGTTGGGTGCCTGAAGTTAATTCAATAGTTCTTAAAGCTAAAACTGACCATATCACTGTACATGAAATAAAGTATCCTGAATATCCTTTAGGCATAATTCCAAAAACTAGTTTACCAGTGATCCTGAATCTTAAAGACTCAGTTAGTCACCATTTGGCAATTTTAGGAGTTACTGGGTCAGGAAAATCTTTCATAACACATGAAATTATTAAAGGTCTGCTGACAGACACTAAAGTAATATGTGTCGATTTCACAGGGGAATATATCACGAAGCTTAAAGATTTGGATCCAAAACCAATCCTTCATGACAAAGCTGGTTTAGCCACTATTGAAGAACTAATAGCCCAGAAGGAAGATGAAGCAAGAAAATCAAGAGATAAAGGATCTGCATTAATTCTTGATTTGAAAAAGAAAATCAGCGGGCAACTTAATACTTATATTGAAGAGTTTTTAAAAAGCGATGGGAAAGTAGGGATATTTGAATTACCAGATCTATCAAATACGTCTTTCATACTAGAATTTACGCAGTTCTTCTTTGAGGATATATTCCTTTATGCAAAAAAGAATATTGGTGGTCCTCAAATTTGTCTGGTTTTGGAAGAAGCACATACTATAGTACCTGAGACCACATTTCTTGGTGACCTGGGTGATTATGGGAGCACAAAAGCTATAGTAAATAAAATTGGACAAATTGCATTACAGGGGAGAAAGTACGGAATAGGCTTGATCGTGATCGCCCAGAGGACCGCAAATGTGTCAAAGACAGTATTAACTCAATGCAATACCACAATCTGTTTCCAAGCTTTCGATGAAACAAGCTTCACGTTTTTAGGAAATTATGTTGGGAAAAATCTAGTGACCGCACTGCCAAATCTGCCGAAATATCATGCAATTGTCTCTGGTAAAGGTGCAAAATCGAATATTCCGGTTATAGTCGACTTAACTAGAACTGCAAAAGATTGATTTCTGCGCTTTGCAGTTTCATTTATAATCTGAATCATATAAAAGAGAAACAAAATATTCTTTTTTCAAGAAATTCGATTCCCTCTAGTGTTGGATATCAACAGGATATTATTGACGGGTCTAGTTTCACTATTTACAAAAGTGAAACTAATGAACAGTGGTTTATTTTTGAATGTTTGAAAATATTTCACTGAGATATTTCTTATTGTTTTCTATGAACAATATTCTGTTCTCAGAAAAATTCTCCCTTTTTACCCCTCCCTCACTCCATATTTTCGTCACTTTCTCGAAGGGAGTAATTGACAAGATATAAGCGGAGATATTTACCAAGATGCCAGTATTATTATTTGCTAAATCCGCATGGATCTTTTGTTCCAGCTCTCTCACATCATTCCTGCACCATAATACTTTGGGGTTATTGAAGTTCGTTTCTCCAAGCATAATACCCTTGGGATCAAGAAAATAAATATATTGGGTAACACCATCAACTACCCAGATAATAAAATCAGGATAAAATGAAGAGCTTTCCATGAAAAATCCAAAACCTTTCAATGAAAGATTTCTGAGAATAAAAACTTCCCTGCTGTTAAAGATTCCGGATTCAGTGACGAATTCGCGTAAGTGTTTTATAAAAGTTGTTTCCCCTTCGTTAAGTCTTGGGGGTACTATTTTTATTTCCCGATATTTTTTCCCCTCTGCAATTACCGCAATGGGGGAATATAAATGTTTATCAAAATGAAGTGAAGGCAGAACCTTGTTATCCTTATTATAAACCTCACAAATGTTGTCTTTCAGCTCCTTTATGATTGATTCATGCCTTTTGGGAACCCTTACGATCATCTTATGGTTCGCAGGAAATAATTCACTATGCGTGTCAGAGTCCAGCATATCATAGGTCAGAAATTCTGAAAGGAACCTCTTTTCTTTGTCTGCGTAAAATTTATGGATGTATTCCTTTATTATGTTTAATGCAACTCCTTGAATTCTACCAGAAATGGCATCTTCTAATCCGAACTGCCCTTTATGACTGTAAAGTGTAACATTTCCTTCCCGTATTATTTGTTTTAGTGTTTCCTTAAAGATCAACAGGTTACTATAGCCTTTCAGAAGTTTATACCTGTTAGCTTCAAGTAGTATATTTTCAAAGTCAATGAAGCCTGAATAGGTATGAAGGAAATTTTCTGAGTATGTCTCTGTATCTTCTGTAAGCTGATTATTAAATCCACTTTCTGCAACCATGATTCTGTTACGGAGATCAACCGTAATTCTCTTAGCTATTTCAGGACAAAAAGAAAGAGCAATTAAACATGATTTAAATTCATTCTCCCGGTCCTTTTTGAAGGAAAGTAATTTACCGTTCCATTTTTCTTCATTATTCAGCCGGATCTCGATCGGAAAATCGGAATAGTCAGGCACTTCCTTCTCAATTTCGGATAAAAACCGGTTCATATAGGAAGCATTAAGCCCCATAATAAAAATTGTTTGTAAGGCCCTTATATAATAGTCAGTTGCCTTTTCTTCTCTTTTCAGGGATAATTCTTTCCCTTTCAGTCTTACACCACGGCCGAAAAGCTGAATGATCTGTGCCCCTTCACTTTTCCCCATATTCATCAGACCCATGCTGGAAACCCTCCAGGAATTCCATCCTTCGATAAACTTCTTCGACCCGATGAGAATTTTAATTGAGGAGTCAGATTCTGAAATTGACTGAAAGAGAGACCTTGTAAATGCGTCATCCTGAATAGCTAAATCGCCGCCTGTATCAGCTTCAAGAGTTTTGGCATATTTTGGTACATCTCCAATATTAATCACTGCAAAATAATTCTCACTTGTCCTGGTTTTTAAGCCGATTTCTCCTTCCGCCTGTTTTATCTGCCATGCTTCAATATTTCCGATTCCGCTAAATACTTTTCCGAGAACAATTTCAGCCTGTGGCTTTTCACTTCGCAGGTATTCAAACCTGTGTTTAAAAATATCATCTCCGTTAGTGTCTCTGAATCCTGTGTTTTCAGCAAGAATATCATCAATAGTTTTTTGGAGTCGTGCAGGTTCGGTTAATACTTTTTTGAAAAACCTGATAATCCTGGTTACGTCTGAGATGCTTAATTTGTCATCTGCAGTAAGTGAGTTAGACCCTGAACTGATAACACGACTTCCAACAAAAACCCATAGTGGTTTCTCAATATTGTATTCTCTCAGTTTATCATGATATCTGTCAAATAATTCAAGCTGTTCGTAATATCCCAGAAGACTTGCTGACAATAACAACCAGTTCTGATCTTCACTGTATTCATTCTTAACGTCAATATTCAGAACAGAAAAATCTTTACCGTAGCCGTCAGTATAAAAATGCCGGTACGAATAATCAAATATTATAGACTTTGCGTATTCATTCAGCAGGAACTTATTTTTTCCTGTTATAACCTGGCCGAAAGTTGCAGAATACTCAAATGTAAAAGAATCTTTCCCTCTTGTAAGGTATTCCCGCAGAGATTTCCAGGTCTGTTCTTCCGACTTACTGCCTTTATGCCCTTCATCTATAAAAACGAGATTTCGCGATTCCGAGAAATAGTCAACATCTACACTTATACCTTCACCTTCTTTATTCTTAACAAGTTTTGTTATTTCAAGAATAAGAATTTCACCCTCCTTTGTTTTAAGGCTTTCCTCGCTACCGGAGTACAGTTTTGCCGGGATTCCGCTTTCAGTAAGGCTTTCATAATGCTGTCGGCTCAATCCTTCATTAGGTGTTATAAGTATTATGTTCTCCCAGTCCTTGTTGTATCGCGTTATTTGCCAGTAATTACAGTGCATCAGTAACGTTTTACCACTCCCGGTAGCCATCCAGTATGCCAGTTTTTTAAGATCATTTTCAGTAAATTTTTCAACTTCTCTGAAATTACTGTCAGCTTCCAAATATTCATTCAGGGCATTAATCAGCAGATCTTTGTTATTGTGATATATGTCAAAGAAATATTCAGTAAACAAAAGTGCAAACCACTGATAGTATTTGAAAGAAAAGAATGGTTCTGCCCGGTTTTCCCTGAGTCTCTTTTCATATAACTGAATAGCTTCATCATACCCCTGTATTGCCCGGTCATCAATAAGTTTATCGGAATTGCTCATCAAGAAGCTGGCAAAATAAGTATATCCTGTTGCACTTACTCCCTGCTCTTTGTTATTGAACTCCTCCCTTAAAACTTCAAATTCCTCATAACCAAACTGCTTAAGGATATACCTGAATAATATTAGTTGTTTACTTAACTCCATTAGTTTCCTGTATCTTTCTTTTTCCTTTTTCTGTTGTGAAATACTTCTGGTTCCTATTGCTCAGGGTTTCAGGATTTGTCATCTGAAGAAAGCCTGTTTTTATCAGTGGTTCAATATGTCGTTTATAATTTTTGGAATGATTTATAAGTCCTATTTTATGTAATATTTCTGATCTGGGTCTGGGGACCACACAATAACTTAAAATCCTTATTTCTTTGGCACTTAAGATGGTTGTTTCTCCATCACTTTCTTTGGCACTTTCTCTGGCACTTTCTCTGGCACTTTCTCTGACACTTTCTTTGGCACTTTCTTTGGCACTTTCTTGGTCACCTACATGGTTACCTTCTTTGTTACCATTAATTAATGTTATAAAATCAGTGTTAACTTTAAGAACCGTAAGGAAATAAGTACATTGTTCGTCTGTTTCCATAACTGGAGGGGGAGAAGCATTGTCTTCCAGTGCTTTATAAATAGTTGGAAATCCGGTACCACGACCTTCAGTCAAATGAAGCTCTTTCAAAAAATCTCCTACTCTCCTGTTCCTGTAATCACGTGCCACTATTCTCCTGTTTTCAGCCAAAATTTTCGCAGTAACAGGTGGAACAGGGCCAGGGAAACTTAATATCTCAATACGGTCCGGCCATATCTGAACCTCAATTGGTTTTCCAATTTCATAACTTTTATGAAATACAGCATTTGCCAATGATTCTTCAATAGCGTCATAGGGGAAATTATAAAAACGCTGAGATTCAGCACGTCCTGTGATTTTTTTTACTTTTTCAGTAATAATATTGTTCCTGATGTAATCCAATGCATCGCGCAACTGAATATGTAAAGGTCCTTTAAAATATTTTTCGGAAAAAGCTTTCCCCGCCTCATCTTTCCTTAGTACCAGTTCAATCCAGGCTCTTTCAAAAAAACGGTGAGGCTCTTTTGAGAAAAACATTAGACCTGCATTTACCGGACGAAATGCTTCGTCAGGGCCTCGTGCAATGTTCATATGTTTGCACAAATCGGTGAAAGGCATCGTGGTGCTCTCTTCGGCAAGATCACTTTTGATTTCGTGCAGAAAATTACGTATAAGGCCAAGGTCAAGATCGTCGATACGGGTATTCTGATTAATTCGATCATCGAAGGGGACACGGGCAGTAAGTTCCTGCAACCTTCTTAGTTCTTCACCCTGTGCCCTGATACTTCTTGAACCGCTCCTGATAAAGAAAAATCTGTTTTGTATTCCCCGTTCACCAAGACTTTCGGGAGCTGAATATGGTCGCATATCCCCTGCAGGTGCATATATGATCAGTATATGTTTTTCCAGAAACAAATATGGTTGTATTACAGGCATATAATTGGGCTGAAGCTTATGGCAAAGGCCTGTTATTTCGCCCTGAATCCTGTCTATCTGGTCCGGATTTAGACCGGCGGGAGGTAATACAGGCCGTCCGTTATTTTCTTCAATGCCCAGAACAATATATCCTCCACCCCAGTTATTTATATCATTAGCAAAAGCGCTGAGCGAATGGATAACATCTTCAGGATTCCAGCCACGTTTAAATTCGAGGCGTTCCCATTCAATCACCCTTCCGTGAATAAGTTCATCTATATTAATAGCGAGAGCCATTAATTGAGCATTTTATTTTTAAATACTTCTTCAATCGGCTGATAGCCATCAATATGTGCCTGATCATTAATATAAAGCAGGTCATATTTGAAATATGCCAGCTCCTTTTTCAGCGCCAGGCTATCAGCCGTGTAATCATCCGGTGTCCAGCCTTTCACATTTCGCCAAATAACCAGAATTTTCTTATTCGCATTATTGTTACCGTAAATGAATTGATACATCCTGCCGTTGATCTCTTTGGTTATACATTTTTGCATATGAAGCCCAATAAGGTAGTTAAATGTTTCAACCATATCAACAGCCATTTCCGTGTCATAGGTAAATCCGTCCCAGACCTTTAGCCTGTAGTCCCACGGATCTTTCATTGCTTCGGTGTTGACCAGGGTGTTACTTTCCTTAGTTTCAAATTCGAGGAAGTATTTTGGGATATACTGATCGAATTCCAGCGCTTTCTGTACCGCATCTTCGGGGGCATTGAATGCAATATTCTCAAGAGCTTCTTCATATTGTTCCAGACGCTGGTATTTAAAAAATATACCAGTACCATTCATGATACCATTTTTAGGTTTACCGTCTTTCCAATCAAATGAGTATGCAATTTTCTTTATGCGAGGGATAATGACAGTAAAAACATAATTACCTTGTTCAATCAG
>Ga0302243_1002685_pt1 | contig 9941 bp, 9 predicted proteins | sample AAG_UR_Met_MG_FD_193514 | JGI IMG/M metagenome (GOLD analysis project Ga0302243, IMG submission 193514) | Enriched activated sludge microbial communities from anaerobic digester in WTTP, New Holstein, Wisconsin, United States - AAG_UR_Met | ecosystem: Engineered > Bioreactor > Anaerobic >...
GTACGTGGCGGCAAGGAGTGAGGCGGCAGCACATGGTCCAAACATTTTCTTCTGTGTCATGATGGTTTCCACCTCATTCATGCATTGCCCGGGAGGACCGCGGAACCGTAACGGCTATCCCTTCTGGGCGCCGACAGCCCCATTGCCCTCCGGGCACGCTGTGGGAGCCGGGATACGATGCCGATCGAGTTCCCCGGCCCCCACGGGATACTGCATGCGGTATTGCTGATCGAGACATCGGCGTTGCCTCCCTCAACGTTTCTGTGCTCACTCTCGAATTGTCGGCGGTGTCCCCGGCTCACCGGTTCTCCTCGATTTACGGCGATTGTCTCTGTTCACGAACAGTACAGCCGATTTCCAGGGAAAATCGACCCTGTGCCCTCTCACGGGCACGGGGGTCTGTTTCGAGCCAAAATTCGCGACATTTGCACCCGGCCTGGCCACCCGGCGGATCGGCGATGCGTGTGCACCGATCCTGTACATACCGGGTGGTCCCATCTTCCACCGTCACCGGATATCCATCCGCATGAACCTCGTATACGCGGCCGCAAAGAAGATCGACGGGAAGGCGATCAGACCTGCGATACCCGCCCAGACGCTGCCGAGAGAATCAACGAGCGACATCTCCCGGGGCGCAGAAACGACATCAGTCACAGCCTGATAACTCTTTTGCGGCGAGAGGAGCGTGAGCACATCGGTGACGGTTCTCTTTTTCTCGGTATACGCCGCCAGTTCCTCCTGGTACTCCTTCAACATATCATGCCGAGCAGAAGCCTGTTGCCCTGAATCGACACCCGGGACGACATACGACCCGGTTGCGTTGGAGACATACATCACGGGGAGCACCTCGACAGCCGGTGTTTCGGGAAGTTGCGGCGGCGGGCCTGCAACGAACCCTCCAACCAGCGCCCCGAGCACCGGGAAGAGCGACGAGATGACGAAGAAGACCACGAGGGTGAAGATCAACGCGTTGCCGCTCTCCCGGACAGCCGTCGAGAACGCCAGGGCGACGGTAAACCAGGCGATCAGGAAGAGGAGCGAGACGAGCCCGAAGATCAAGATAGCAACGACCTCGCCCGCCGTCGGCACGATCGAGAACACGAGGAGGACGGCGGTGGTGACGGCAAGGACAAGCCCCACGACGATGCCCAGGGTGGCGCCGCCCCCGAACGCCTTGCCGACGATGATTTCATCCCGGTAGACCGGGTGAGAGAGGAGGGTTTTAAGCGACCGGGACTCCTTCTCGCGGGTGACCAGGTCGAACCCGGCTGCAATGGCAAGTATCGCGCCGAGCATCATCGTGGCCCCGATCATGGGGCTGAAGACGTAGAGGATCGAGGGCTTACCCGGCATCTCAAGCCACGAGGCCCCGAGTTCCTGCAGGTCCCGGTACTCGTCCGCCGCCTGCTGTGCTTCGTTGTATGAGGAGAGGGCATAATCGTAGCGCTCGAGTCCTTGAGCCATCCCGACCACCGCGATGATGAGGTACAGGGCAAAGATCAGGAGAAACCGTCGGCTCGTGAAGAGGTCGGAGAACTCTTTTGCGGCCACGGTTAAAACTCGTTCTGCTGCCATAGATTACCTCGTTGTACTATAGGGCCGATATCATTGCCTCCGCGAGAGAAGATGCATGAGGACGAGGAACGAGGCGGTGACAGCACACATAACCAGAACCAGAGGGAGCGGTTCACCATGTTAGAGTTCCAGGGTATGAGAAACGGTTGTGCGCATCTCACGTCTCGACCTCGGGAATGTATGACGGGTATGTCTCATAGGCGGCGGAGACCACGCATGAGTCGTTGACCTGAGCAACTATCATTGAAGCTGTCATGCGGTCATCGGGGTTCGGATCAAGGGGATGAAAGACAATCTGAGTGTAATTCCCCTCTTCGCTATAGGAACCCTTTGAGAATGAAATCGTATCGATGTTTTTGTTACTAAGCAATCTGATGACCTCCGGATCGGCGAGGGTCGCATTGAGTGCATCGAGCGACGTGACCTCTGCCGGGCACGTATCCGCAACTCCTATCTGATGAGGCTCATGTGATGGAAAGTAATATCCTATTCCTATTCCCAAAAAAAAGGTCAAAATTAAAGAGCCAACCATCAATGATTTCATGCTGTCCAAGATCTCACCTGATATGCCTTTGACCACCACGGGATACTATATTCTAATTCCGGCATCCCCGCAGAACAACCTACGAGATGAGAGACAGTACTATCCCGAAGGTTGCTGTTCCACCACAGTGTAATGGGGCTATAACTGGTAGTTAGGTAGTGTAACGCTGTATCACTGGAAGGGACTTTCAAATTCCCAGAATGATTATACTCGCTGATTCTTTGATAGTGGTGTTCATCGATTCTAATTCCCGAACCTGCCTGAAATGAAGTTGATCGTGGTGAGGCCTCCAGGCTGTCGCCAACTCCGATGGAACGACATTTATGTAACTGAGTAAGCCCTTCGGAGAGTTTCGTTTTCATGGTTCCATTCCTCCTTTATGCATACCCGGAAGGACCGCGGAACCACAACGGCTATCCCCGATGGCAGCCAGCGCCCAATCGCCCTCCGGGCACGCTGTGGGAGCCGGGACACGATCGAGTTCCCCGGCCCCCGCGGGATACCGCAGAGCGGTATCCCCGATCGAGACGTCGGTGTTCCTCCCCTTAACGTTTCTGTGCTCACCATCGAATTGTCGGCGGTGTCCCCGGCTCACCGGTTCTCCTCGATTTACGGCGATGGTCTCTGTTCACGAGCAGTACGGCTGATCTCCAGGGGAGATCGACCCTGTGCTTTCTCATAGGCACGGAGGTCTGTTTCGAACCGAACCTCACGGCATTCCCTCTTGATCCTGAAATCCGGTGATTTCGATGGTATGCATCCGGCCCGACCGCGCGACGGGCCGGCGATGCGCGCGCACCGGCCTTGCACGTACCGGGCGGTCCCATCTTCCACCGTCACCGGATGTCCATCCACATAAACCTCGTATACGCGATAGCGAGGAAGACGACCGGTTAGATAGCCAGCGCCACAACGCTCTGCCAGATCTCGATATGTAATGATCGTGGCGTTCTGCTGGGGTGTCGGGATCCTCTACCTGCTGGCATACTCCGGTGTAGCCGCTGAGTTCTCTGCGCTCAGTGAATTATATGGGATCTCCATGAACACGAGATCCGGGCGTTACCTGAGGTCGATCCTGAGAAACCTCGCATAGGCGAACCCTAGGAAAAGGACCGGAACGAGAAGGAGGGCGACGACGCTGGTCCAGAGGTAGCCAAGAATTTCGCCGGGATCCGGCTCCGCATCGAACGAGTACGCATCCCGATCCCCGTCGGCAGAACCACGTATGAGGAGGTAAAGATGCGGTTTGGTGACTGCCCGCATGATCTCGTCGTAGTTCCACTCCGGCGAGAAAAGTTCTGCTACAGTGATGATATTTTCCCGCAGGTCGTAACGCTGCTGATACTCTTCCTTGTAGGCATACCAGATTGCCATATCCTTTTCGTCGATGATCTGCGGCGCTTCAGGTGCTTCTCCGATGACCAGATCGGCGACGGCCGTGCCGGCGGTCGGCACGACGAGGGAGAGGAAGAAGAATGCGCCGAGGGCGAAGAGGAGGGCTTCTCCACTCCGGCGGGAGATAGCCGACATCGCAAGGCCGATCCCGAAACAGCCGAAGAGGTAAAGGAACGAGACCGCGCCGAAGACGAGGATCAGCAAGAATTCCAGGAAGCGCGGCAGATAACCGGTCAGGAGGAGAAGACCAAGGGTGATTGCGAGGGAAAAGCCGGTCGCAAGCGCAAGCGTCATCGCTCCGCCGATGACCTTGCCGGTGATGATCTCATCCCGAAAGACCGGTCGAGAGAGGAGTACCTTCAGAGAGCCTTCCTCACGCTCCCCGGAGATGAGGTCGAAGCCTGCGGCAATCCCGAGTATCGCGCCGAGGGTCGAGACTGTCTCTCCCATCCGCAGGAAGACGTCGAGGATCGTCGGGGGAATGCCCAGGAAGGAGACGCCTGAGGTGTAACTTTGAATGCCCTGTATCGCCCCAATAAACGCGATAGCGAGGTAGATCCCGAAGATGAGGAGGAATTTTTTGCCCCGCAGGGCATCGACAAACTCCTTCCCGGCGATGGTGATAACGCGTCCAAACTCCATTTTTTCCCTCAGGCGGTGCTGCGACGGTAGTAGTTGCAGGAGAGAACCGTCCCGTTCCGGGCATCGACGAAGGCGATATCGGTTCGCGGGGAGTCCAGCGATCGGTCGTAGTCGTCGTCGAACGGGATCTTCCACGCGAACGGGACTTCGCCCGTAGTCGGCGCAAGGCAGTCGGCCCAGACGAGCGTTGCGGAGTGGAACGCAAGTCCGGGAAGATCTCCGTAGGTTTCCCGGAGGTACGTCCCGGCCCGCTCCTCGGCATCTTCAGCAGTTATCACGGGTTCGGTATCCCCCTTGCATCGCGTCGCATCAAGACTCCAGATCCGGTAATAGTAACGAATCTCGCCGGTGACTGCATCGACGTCGATCGTGCAGCCGTCCCAGAAGCAGGGGACGCCCCGGATGGAGCGGGGAAAGTCAACGGTATAATGCCCGGCCACCGTCTCACCGGTTCGCTCGATCGTGTGAGGGCTGTAGTGCTTCCCGACCGCGGCAGCAAGGCCGGCGGTCTCACCCCGATCAGCGAGGAACTCCTCCGCGATCGTACATGCCTCCGCCATCGTGACGGCCGGGTCGGCCGGCCGACCCTGATCAGGAATATGAACAGCAAAACCGGTGACCTCCCTGGTTTGGGCGTCGACCCAGACCTGGGCCTGTTTCACGGTGCTGTTGTAGTCGGTGACCTCGAAGAGGCAGTGCTCCCCGCGGCCGTCCTGCGTGTGCTCAAGCCGGACCTTTGCGGTCTCGACCCGGACGATCTCTGGAAGGGCAGCGGCGGCGATCGCCTTTGCTTCTGCCTCAGTGATGTTATCACCGACTGCCGGAGTTTTGATAGTTGGCGTCGTGGTTTCAGAAGAGGGGGTGAACGCCGGATCTATGGGCAGGATCCCTGCGGGCCCGGCGAACTGGGTGCCCGCAACGATGAGAATGCCGATTATGCAGAGGACGAGAAGTGTACCTGCGAATTTTTTAGTCATTTGGGGACTCCTCAATCATGTGTTGTTCTAAGAAAAGGAGAAGGCTGATCTTCTCCTTTCGTACAGGCACTCTCACGGCCAAGTGGTTACCGGAGAGTAATGCAATACATCGTGGGAGGGCTGCAGAGACCATGCCTCAGTCAGGACGTGATACCTCCCGGCGGGGGGGTGTGCCTCAAGGTTATCCTGCGTTTGGAGGCTATCAACATGTTGCGCAGAATTCGCGGTGTGGCTCATCTTCTCAGCTGTATCTCTGTTGAGGAGGGTGGCTTTGACGCTTAGGTAACCTGCCTCATAACTGCAGTTTGCCCATCCGCCGTAGCGAATCCAGTTAGTCTCCTTGGTGAGCTATCCATGGCAGTCAAGGAAATCATCACCTTTTTGGCCAATCAAACCCAGAGCGTTTCCATCGGCAATGTTATCCTGCACGTTCTCTGAAGTCGTTGCACTCACCACCGGCACGAAGATCGCACCGACGATTAGCATCGCCGCAAGCAAGGCGCCGATTCCGGAAAGGAATTTTGGTTTCATGGTTTCATTCCTCCTTTCATGTGTGTCCCGGAACCGCAATGGCTATCCCTTCCGGGCGCCAACAGCCCTATTGCCCTCCGGGCACGCTGTTGGGAGCCGGGACACGATGCCGATCGAGATCCCCGGCCCCCGCGGGATACCGCAGGCGGTATCGCCGATCGAGACATCGGCGTTGCTCCCCTTAACGTTTCTGTGCTCACCATCGAATTGTCAGCGATGTCCCTGACTCACCGGTTCTCCTCGATTTACGGCGATGGTCTCTGTTCACGAGCAGTACGACCGATCTCCAGGGGAGATCGACCCTGTGCTTTCTCATAGGCACGGGGATCTGTTTCTGATCGATCCTCGCGATACCTCCTCTCTGAGCCAGAAATCTGGCGATTTCGATGATGTGCGTCCGACCCGGCCGCCGACGGACCGGCGATGCGCGTGCACCCGCCGGAACCGCAACGACTATCCCTTTCGGGCGTCAACAGCCTATTGCCCTCCGGGCACGCTGTGGGAATCCGGGACACGACGTCAATCGAGACACCCGGCCCCCGGGGATACCGCGATTCGACGGGTATACCGCACTCCGAGTGGATCCGAGACACCCGGCCCCCGGGGATACCGCACACGGTATCGTCAATCAAGGCGTCGACGTTCTTTCATATACCTTTTCTGTGCACCCCTCAAAATCGCCGTTGCAGCCGCGGTTAACCTGATCCGGCCGCCCCGTGGCTATGGCTCTCTTTTTCGGCGTCGGGAAACTTCGACTCAGTTCCCGCCCTTCCTCCCGCCTCCCGGGAGGGACCCATTAACCAGAGCGCTCAGGTGCTCGATCCCCCGTTCCGAATTATACGCTACCACCTGCGGGCTGCCGTCCTCTCTGAAGGTGTCGGGTGCGCCGGTGATCACAAACAGGTCGCCGTCGGCATACGGTCCGAAATCGTGCAGCCCGAAGATCGCACTCTGCAGCGTGATCGTTTCAGATTTTGTCTTCTCGCTAACATGATACGAGTGCACAAGTTCCGTCGGTTCCGAAAGGGTGAGTACGACATACGTACCTTCTTCTTCGCCCATATGGTTCGAGAGGTCCTCCCAGGAGACGTACATCTCAACAGGCGGCGTCAGGCTATGGAGGACCGCCAGACACTCCTCATAGAGGGGTCCAAACCGATCATCTCCTTCTGCGATCCGCACCTCCCCTTCCCCTGCGGTATGAATGAGAACAACCGCTCCTTCCTCCGAAGAAAGAGAGGCGTGGTAAAGGAGAACGACAGCAGAGAGAAGAACAATGAGCACGAGGGAGATGAGAAAGTATCGTTTGTTCATGATGTTACTCCTGAAAAAAAAGTAATTACGGGGAATTACCCGGGATAACCCTCTCCTCTTCTGAAAGGGCGGCCGAGACAAACTCAACATATGGCCTCTCGATACCATTTACCGTCCCGGTTCCTGAAAAAACGTACACAGGAAGGACAACCTTCTGTTCAGTAATCCTTGGCTCCATCCAGTAACCAATGTGGATATCTTCAACAACAACTTTCTCATATAGATTTTCGGTGGGGGGTCTTGCAAACCTTGAGGCGATCAAATCTGAGTAAGCCAGTTCTGGCGTTTTTATTTTCACCTCTTTATACGGTTGCACATCTCTCCACGATTTGATTACCTCCACTACCTCGCCTTTGTCTCCAATGATGACTGAAAGTTCGTCTCCGTAGACTGGAATCCCGTTGAAGTTTCTGGAATAATGTACATCAAGAGTCATATTATAGGACAAGGTAGGTCCTTCATGTCCAATCATGTACTCTTTATATATCTTATCCACTTCCACACTTTCAATCTCTGCATCCTCCGGGAGTAAATTCCTCGTTTTAAGGAAATTTGTGGCTATTTCCCTTGCTTCTGCTTTGGATGGAAGTATGGGTTGTGATTCAACAAACGCTGGAAATGCCTTTTCAGGTATTTCATATACGATTCCACCAGAACGTTCATAGACCGAAAGGCATCTGGACTCCTCTCCAGTATTATCTATAATTTGTATCCTACCCGTTGATTCACTCTTTTTCTCTGCTTTCCCATACGTATCGAATCTCTCTCCCATCTTTTTTACATACTCGTCAGACACATCTGGAGTCACTGTCCGATAGATTACATAAGATTCATTCACGTCTGGGAGCGCTGTATTTAATGTAAACTTCGTATCGTAAAGACTATCGGAGGGCAGGGTGGGATCATCCTGATCTTGGATCGAACACGCTGGAATCGCGGTTGCTGTGACACCTGCGACAAGGACTAGACTCAGTATAAACAATACTTGGGTTTTAATCATCTGTTCTCACCCCTAATGTAGTTTATAACTCCATGCAGACCAGAGTCCATCTACGGGTGGATCAGAGGCGACTGAGCCCTGGCCCCAGATACAGTCGTTTCATACGCTGTTGTCCTCAGCAACCATCTGGACTACTTTATCTGACGGGTGCGTCTCATCCATGGCATGGTACCATGCTATCGGCACGTTTTCCCCGTCAAGCAAACGTTCTGCGAAACTGGGTCCGTCCTCGGCATAATTTAAAGATTCGGTTTCAAATCCACAAATAAGATGAACTCCGTTGAGACCATAGTGGCTTCCCTTAAAATTACCGGGTTCTGCGGTTGAATGACATGAATGCAAACCAATCCATTCTAAATCGTAGTCCCCCCATTCGATTTCAGAACTAAAGAACACATCTTTACCCGGGCCAAGACTGATGTGTTGGTCTGATCCGTGGCCGTTAAAAAATGCAATATCTACGCCGTCTATGTAATTTCTATCACCATTGTTGAAGTACTCAAAATGACTTTCTAAAGCGTTTGCATCGCCTTTGTTAAACTTACGTGTCCATCCTGCGTCTCCTAATGTGTTATAAAAGCCTCCTGCAGAATCATCACTATTATCAAGACCACCAGCAGTACTCCATTCAACACCGACTTCAGGGGTGCCACCGTCGTCGCCGGTTCCATCAATTGCACCCGGGTTAATCTCATCCGCACTCACTGCTGGCACGAAGATCGCACCGACGATCAGCAACGTCACGATGAGGACGCTGATTCCGGAAAGAACTTTTGGTTTCATGATTCCATTCCTCCTTTCATGTGTGCCCCGGAACCGCAACGGCTATCCCCAATGTAAGCCAACAGCACCATTGCCTTCCGGGCACGCTGTTGGGAGCCGGGACACGATGCCGATCGGGGTTCCCGGCCCCCGCGGGATACCGCAGAGCGGTATCCCCGATCGAGACGTCGGTGTTCCTCCCCTTAACGTTTCTGTGCTCACTCTCGAATTGTCGGCGGTGTCCCCGGCTCACCGGTTCTCCTCGATTTACGGCGATGGACTCCTGTTTCGGACCGGAACTCGCGACACCTCCCCCTGATCCCGAAATCCGGTGATTTCGATGGTATGCATCCGGCCCGGCCGTGCGACGGACCGGCGATGCGCGCACCGGCCCGCTGCACATACCGGGCGGTCCCATCTTCCACCGTCACCGGATATCCATCCGCATGAGCCTCGTGTATGCGGCGGCGAAGAAGACGACTGGACGGATGGTCAGCGCCGCAACATTCGACCGTTCCCGGCCGGGTGCATCCTCAAAGATCGCTCCGGGCGAACTATGAACCCCGGTCTACCCTGACAGGGCGATATCGGAATTCCGGCGGCCGTTGCCCGCTACGAAGAACCAGCGGAGGCACCGATCTCCTCGGGAAAGCGCGCACAATCCCCTTGCCGGCGGTCGGACCATGCAAAAGCTCCCATAAAGTTGCCTGATTTTGCAACCCCCGGAGCAGTTCCGTTATTGCTCACCACCATCGTCCCTGCGTTCAGGACCGGTATCCGGAGTGATTTCCACTGGAAAATCTCCAGATCATCCGCGTTACAGATATCTGACCGAGATTCGATGAAAACAATGAGAAAAATCTTCTCGATGACAATTCGATGCTCAGCACAGAAAGTTTATGGTCAGGGGTTCGGACGTAGTGCATGATGGTATCATGAGCGTAACGAAGTACAGTGCGCAGGTTGTTGAAAGAATCCTTGTTGCCGCACTGCTTGCCTCCCTCCTTCTAGTCTCCGGCGCTTCAGCCCTACCCTGCACGGCCGCCGGCGGGATTGCGGTAGCTCCCGCCGACGATTTGAGCGACAGGTTGGAGCTCCTCCGGTCAGTCGGCGGCACGATACACCCGGGCGAGCACCAGACCATCTGGAAATCGGTGCCGTCGGACGTGAGGACGGTAGCGTCTCAGGTTTTCTGTAATTT
>Ga0302243_1002687_pt1 | contig 9940 bp, 10 predicted proteins | sample AAG_UR_Met_MG_FD_193514 | JGI IMG/M metagenome (GOLD analysis project Ga0302243, IMG submission 193514) | Enriched activated sludge microbial communities from anaerobic digester in WTTP, New Holstein, Wisconsin, United States - AAG_UR_Met | ecosystem: Engineered > Bioreactor > Anaerobic >...
TCCTATGGGCGTATCCGGAGTCGTATCAGGGTTCTGGGTGTTATTGCCGACAGCGGGTTTTACCTGAAGCAGTTCATCGAACGGCTTGAGGAGGAGAGGCTCACGTACATCATCGCGGTTAAGCTCATACGGCCCCTCCAGCGACAAATCTACACCATCACGCAATGGAAGGAGGTTGCAAGGGGACTGTCTGTCTCAGAGTTCTCTTTTATGCATCCCCTCTGGGGAAACAAGAGGCGGTTTTATGCATCCCCTCTGGGGAAACAAGAGGCGGTATATCGTTATCCGGCAGGACATCATGAGGAGAACAAAGGCAATGGGGAAGACATTGCCCTTTTTGCCCATGAGATTGACATCAAAGACTATCGCTTTAGCGTCTGGATCACCAACTCACATGAGCCGGCGTATGATGTATGGACTCTGTGCAAACCCCGGGCAAACGATGAGAACACCATCAGGGAACTGAAAGAGGACTTTGCCTTCGGGGGTTTTTCTATGAAGAGGTTCTATGCCGTGGAGGCTGCGATGGTCCTTCCGGGTCCTGGCGTATAACCTTTTTCTGGTATTCAGGCACGAGTTCCTTGGAAAGAAAGAGAAAAGACAGTATCTCACGACGCTCCGGTATAAGTACTTCGTGCTTCCCGCTCAGATGGGAAGCAACGGGAGAGATACAATACTACGGATATCGGCGAACAGCAGGAAGGTACGGGCAAAGCTTTCCTACCTGTTTGTCCGTATCAGCAAATACATTCCGCCCATTCAACTCAACTGCACTGCAGTTGGGAGTACGTGACGCAGCAGGAAAGGGAGGTGGGTCAAGAAACCGCATCAGGGACAGCCATTGTGTAGGGAAATGGGGGAAAGTCCTGTGGGGGCTTATGCTACAGGTGCGTGAAGGGTAACTGCAGTTTTTGGGTTAATTAAGGCGTTTGCTTTTCATGCACGTATGCATTCCAGGTAAAAGTTTCGATCCGCTGCCTATCAAGGTGATTTTGAAATTGCCTGCCACCATAGTACACATCGGTATCGCGTTCTCTTATTCTGTAAGCCCTTTTTCTGTGTGTGATCTGAACCGCAATAGGGACAGTTTTTTGCCCATTTCTCAGCTTCTTGAGTTTTTTGATAGTATAGATCATTGACAGTATACATTTAGAGGCTATTATTGGCCCTGTTTTTTGAGATTAAGCCAAATTTGATATTAAGCCGAAGCGCCTGTCCCCCGCTATCATTTTTTGGGGTATAACCTGAGATCAGAGGAATATGATGGTGTTCTTCAAGAATTCAATAACGTTCTCCATGATTTCCTTTTTTCTGCTCCTTTCAGCAAAAAGGACTTGCATTTTTAAGAAATTCGGAGGATATTTTGTCTGGCACTAATACGGTTTAACTTGGTGCATTAAGAAGAAATCACAGGTCTACACAAGGAGAACCCATGCTTTTCAGAACAGCGAAATAGAAGGAAAGAAGGACAGGCATAATGGGATTCAATCAGGTAATGCAGGTTTCATCTTTTGCCGGGCTTGTAGAAACCAATACAACGCACGAAACAACATCCGCAGCACTCGTGTTGGCAAGAACAGCAATATTTTTTGAAAGAACTTATTGAATAAGAGATTTAAAGTGGAAAAAAAAACAAAGGCCATTGTGCTCAACCAAAAAGATAATGTAGCCACGGCAATTGTTGCCCTTGAAGCTGGAACCACCGTTGTCTTTGTAAAAGAGGGGTATGCCGAAAAGGTCAAACTCGTATCCGACATCCCCATGGGCCACAAATTTGCAATAGTGAACATTGAAAAAGGATGTGCCGTGATCAAGTATGGAGAACCTATTGGCGAGAGCACAAGACAAATTGGCCGGGGAGAACATGTCCATGTCCAGAATTTAGTAAGCAAACGGGGCAACGGATGAGAGATACGATTAAGTTCATGGGTTTTAATAGACCGGATGGAAAAGCAGGCACCCGGAACCACATTTTGGTCATCCCGAGCGTTGGTTGTTCTCAAAATGCAGCAAGGGCAATTGCCCATGGATTGAAGGGTGTTGTCTATCTTCCCAATATCTTGGGTTGTGGCCAGATGGGAGATGACTCCATACTGGTCAAGAAAACACTGGTTGGTTTTGGTACAAACCCAAACGTTTTTGCAGTGTTAATAGTGGGGAACGGGTGCGAAACGCTTGCCCCCCAGGAGCTTGCGGATGGGATTACTTCTCACGGGAAGCGGGTGGAAGTTATAACAATCCAAGATGTGGGGGGCACCAAGAAGACGATTAGCTTGGGAAGAAAAATCGTAAAAGATATGCTTGAAAATGCCGTAAAACTGAAGCGCGAGCCTATCTCTCTCAGCAAAATTATCCTTGGCACGGAATGCGGTGGGTCGGATTATTCCTCTGGTCTTGCTTCAAACCCGGCTGTTGGTGTTGCCTGTGATTTACTGGTGGCGGAAGGTGGCACTGTAATACTCTCAGAAACCCCTGAACTTATAGGTGCAGAGCATATTTTTGCTAGGAGGGCAAGAACACCGGAAATCGAAAGACAGGTTCTCGATGCAGTAACTTGGTGGGAAAACAGGGCAATTGCAGCCGGGCAAGACATTCGGGATGGCAACCCTTCTCCGGGTAATATTGCCGGAGGCATTACAACACTTGAAGAGAAATCCCTTGGATGCATTTACAAGGCAGGGACAAGCACACTCGAAGAGGCCTTAACCTACGCATCCCACCCCACAAAAAGTGGTCTTGTGTATATGGATACCCCTGCCCATGATATTGAACAGCTTACCGGTATGGTTGCAGGAGGAGCACAGATAGTACTCTTTACCACAGGCAGGGGGACTCCCTGTGGTTCGCCCATTGCACCGGTCATCAAGATCACTGCTAACAGAAACACATTCCTTAAGATGAGAGATAATACTGATATGGATACGAGTAAGATCATCCAGGGAAAAGAAACCATAGTATCAGCAGGCAAAAGGATTTTTGAAGAAATGATCTCAGTATCGTCAGGCAAGATGACAAAAGCCGAGAAACTTGGTCAGAGTGACTTCAGCATATTCCAGATGAACCCGAATATCTGATAAAGGTTGGAAATCTCTGCTTCTGTACTTGCAGAAGATAATAGACCAACCGAACAAAGAATTGGGTAGAAAAGGTGGCGGAAAGAGAGCATTGGAAGAAGGTCATGCAGCAGGGTCTAGATGACTACATCACGATGATGAAGGAACAGGATTTGCCGGTGGAGGAGTTCCTGAAATTTGCTATTGTTTATACCTAAAGGAGCATCAAAAGTAACCAAATTGGAGGTAATTTTGTTGAGACTCAAAGATCAAATTTCTATTGTTACAGGTGGCGGTAAGGGTATTGGCAAGGCCATTTCGCTTGCTTTCGCCAAAGAAGGAGCGATTGTTGTAATGGCAGCCCGCAGTTTGTCCAGCATGGAAGATACTGCAGAGGAAATTCGATCTCGTGATGGCAGGGCGGACGCTGTAGCAACCGATGTGCGTTACGAAGACCAGATAAAAAAAATGGTTGCCTATACACTGGATAAGTATGGTCGCATCGATATACTGGTAAATAACAGCGGCTTCGGGGGGCCAACGACGAACCTAGTGGAACTAAGCCTTGACGAGTGGAATGACGTGATAGCCATAAACCTCACGGGACCCATGCTGTGTTCCCGGGAAGCTTTGAAGCCTATGATTGCCGCAAGGAAAGGCAATATTATCAATATCGGTTCGGAAGGGGGCAGATCTGGTTTTCCTATGAGGAGTCCATATGCGGTATCCAAGCGCGGGCTCATCGCCCTCACCGAGACGCTCGCTATAGAAGCGGGAATATATGGCGTCCGAGTGAACTGCATCAGCCCAGGCAGAGTAAAAGGGAAGCGCGTGGAGGACGTTGCCAGGGATAAGGCTAAAGCACTGGGCCTCAGCTATGGCGAAGTGATGGCAAGCATGACCATTGATGTCTCCCTTGCCAGGTTCGTAGAAGCTTCCGAGGTCGCTGCTGCTGCAGTATTTTTAGCATCAGATGAGTCCAGTGGTATAACTGGTGAGACGCTGGTCGTGAGCTGCGGCAAACATATGCTCCATTAATACAGGCAAAGAAGGCAGCGCAGAATTATGCGAGAGATGGAGGTCATTTATGAAACAGAAGGAACCGGACAAGTATAAACGGTACGTTGTTACAGATATTCCAAAATTTGCTGAAGCGCCAGGTCATCACAGCCCACCCCCTTCCTGGATCTATCCCGGCATGTTTCCGGGAATCAATATGAGAATTAACGCTGCAGATGTAAGCAAGATCGTGCGTGACCCTCATGCGGACCCTCATATTCACGAAGATAATCCGGAGATTTATTTGGCTGTGACCCCGAACCGGGGAGACATTATTATCGAAGTCCAGATGGAAGACGAGATATTTACGGTGGAATCACCCTTCGCAGTCTTTGTTCCGCCTGGTGTGATGCACTGTTTCACTGTGCTGAAGTGCGATTCACCCAACTACGTGTTCGGCATCCAGTTGTTTGATTACAAAGGGTGAAGAAGCTGGGGCAGGTGCTAACTTAACTTCCGCAGTTCATGTGTTTTTTCAAATACCATAACGTTATTTACAGAAAAACGAGTACTATTAATACGTCAGCAGAAAAAACACGATGTAGTGGCCAATACCCTCTTGTCTTGCACAATTGTTCCGGAGGAGAATTACCGTGGATGTATCTGCGACGAACCAGAAGAAAAAAGAATGGCATTGCTTATGATTACTGGTTTCTTGTGGAATCGGTCCGGACTGCTAAAGATCCCAGTCAAAGGATTGCGACAACCATTGGCAAACTCCCCTGTTTCAACAAAGAAGAGCATATCGGCTAGGAGGAGACCAAGCGTATCCTTGACGGAAAACCGATACCTCAGCCTGACCTTTTTGAACCGTCATGTGCCACGATCAATATCAATAGGGCCAGCGTAGAACGGTTGCCCTCCTTCGGCGATGCCTACCTAGGCCTTCTTCTGTGTAGAAAGCTCGGTTTTGCGAGGTTCTGCCAAGAGCATATTCATGCGGGACGGGAAGAGTTTCCCTGGGATATCATGGTCTACATCCTCGTCCTTGCACGGTTCTGTTCCCCCTCGTCAGAACTACAGATTGCGAAAGACTGGTACAAGAAGACAGCCCTTGACGATCTTTTGGGTGTTCCTCCCGACAAGATCGACGATGACAGGTTTTGCCGGGCCCACAACTGTGGTTTTTTTTATTTTATAACTGAGGAAGATGGGTTACGACAAGGATGAATACAGCTATGAAGCGGTCCCAAAGGTTCATGCATAGTGAGGGGGATGCGGGGCACCCCCTCACATTATTTTACTATTTTATTTCTGATGTGCCTTTAGGTAATCCTGACAGAACTTCAGTGCTTCGTCGCCTGGTAGCCACTTTCCTTTTGCGTTTTTAACATATTCATCAAGTATGGGGCTCAATTTTCCAGCCCAACGTGCATTCTCTTCCTTTGAAAGGACGTGGACTTTCCCACCTTTCTGGACTAACAAATCCTTTCCTTCTTTATCCAGTACATCCCACAGCTTTGCCATCTTCTCAATTGTTTCAATATTGAGCTGTTCGATAATCTTCTGGGTGTTAGCCGGAAGAGAGTTCCATTTGGCTTTGTTCATGATTACATAACTGGCATTGACGTATGCAGAAGTATACTCAGTGCTGTTGTCGACGACCTCAGCAAGCCTCCAGCCCTTCATGGGCTCATAAGGTCCGATGATACCCTGTGCAACCCCTCTGGATAAGGCATCGTATGCATCAGACATGGGCATAGCCACAGGCGCTCCCCCCAGAGCTTCAACGACCTTGGAGCTTGTTCCGGTGGATCGAATCTTTACGCCTTTTAGGTCTTCAAGGTTTCTTATAGGTTTTTTTGCAAAAAGCATGTGTGGTGGTGAGGTCATGAGAAACAAAACCTTCACATCATCGAGTTCCTTTGGTTTAAACTTGTTGTAGAGCTCATTGGCGAGTTTATTGGCTACATAGCCTGTTTTGTAACCCAGGGGAAGATCAAGTACTTCCATGAAGGGAAAGCGTCCCATGGTATAGCCAAAAAAGCTATACCCGATGTCCGCAACACCCCTTGTAACACTTATGTATGTCTGTCCAGCGGGCGTCAATGTGCTTCCCGAGAACAGAGTAACCTTTACCGAGCCGTTCGTTCTTTTCTCCACTTCCTTGCACCATTCATCAAAAGCAAGGCTTATTTTGTTGTCCGGTGGGAAGAAGTTGGCAAACTTGAGGGACACTGCCTTTTCCTGGGCCTGCACCGGAGAGCAGACTAACCAGACCGACGATAACAGAACAGCCATCAACAACACAACTACTTTTTTCATTCGAATACCTCCATGATTATTTTGTTACGTCCATAATGAAATCCTATGGGTGCTTCTATAACCAAACATTGTCTTTTCATTCTTACTGCCTCAAAAGGGATGGAATGAAAAGTGCAAGCTGTGGGAATACGAACAACAGAAATACAATAAAAACAAAGCTGAGCAAAAATGGAGTCACACCCTTATAAATAACACCCAATGGGTCCTTAGTAACATTTCTTACAACAAATACGTTCATGGCTACGGGCGGGATGATAACGCCAACCATTACAATAAGCTGTATATAAACACCGAACCATATGAGGTCATAGCCTAGCTTGTGGATGACAGGGTAAAAGATAGGAGTGGCAAGCATCATAAATGCAAGGTCATCAATGAACGACCCTCCCACAAGGTAAATCAAACCTATGAAAATTACGATCAATGACGGGCGAAGAGGAAGCTTCATAATCCAATCTGCTGCAATCATAGGAATTTTTGTAACTGTGATGAAGTGACCAAAAATAACAGATCCGGCGATGAGGAACAGGACCATGCATGCTGTTACCAGAGACTCTTCCAGCGATTTGAATAGCATCTTGAAATTGATTTGTCGTGTTATGAAGGCAAGGAGACCCACGGCAAAGGCTCCGATACTACCTGCCTCTGTAGGGGTGAAGAAGCCCTCAAGCAAACCCCCCATTACCACGATGAAGATTATGAGGACCCCTATAATCCTTTTGAGGGATACTATTCTCTCCTTCCATGATGACTTTTCTCCTTTGGGTCCAACAGAAGGATCAATACGACACCAGGTGTAAATAATAACCATAAAGAAGAAAGCCACAATGAGTCCGGGAATTATTGAAGCTAAAAACAGTTTGCCAATCGATTGTTCTGTAATAATGCCGTAAACAATCAAAGGCACGCTCGGCGGAATGAGGCAACCAAGGGTGCCGGCGGCAGCAACAACACCGGTGGAAATTACCCTCTTATATCCGTAGCGATCCATCTCGGGGATGGCAACTCCGGAAAAGGTTGCAGCAGTTGCTGTTAACGAACCGGTAACGCTGCCGAATGCAGCAGAACCTCCGATGGTTGCCATTGCCAAACCTCCGGGGATATGTCCAATGAATTTATGGGCTGAATCGTAGAGTCTTTTGGCAATTCCTCCGTTGAAAGCAATCTGGCCCATGAGGATGAAAACAGGAACCACGGTGAAGCCGTATGTTGATAGTGTATCAAAAATATCCTGGGCTACCATACCGAAGCCTGCCTGGACAGAGACGAGAAGGCTGTAACCGAGAAAACCGATGATAGCCATGCAGAAGGCAAGTTCCAGTCCGCTGAGGAAAACAACGATCAAAACCAGTAAACCAATGATGCCTATTGCAGTCTCACTCATATTCCCCTCTGACAATTTTCACGATATCGCTAAAGAGCATTATGCATTCAAAGAAGCAGCAAACCCCAATTCCATAGAGCACAGGGTAAAACGGAATATGACGCGTGGGTGTTACCTCTCCCGCCTGAGCCAGATCCATGCCAAAGACTATGAGGTTCCATCCGATGAGGATGAACAACCCTATCCCCAAACATTTTGCGAATATATTAACAACTCTCCGTATCATCGGCGGGAGCATCTCAACAAAAAAGTCTACCCTAATATGGCCCCTCTTCCATGTTGTGAAGGGAATTGCAAAGCTGATGAGGATTGCACAAAGCAAACCGACAATCTCGTATGTGCCCACAATGGGAGCTCTTGCAGACCTTAGAATTACATCAGCAACAGTGAGGAGAATCATGAACGCGAGCATAACAGCCGCTATGACATTCAGTCCTTTGCTAACGCTTTGAACAGCGCTTAACAGTTTTTGCATGACACCCCCAAATAATTAAATTTTATGAGTCTAAATTTCCACATATAATTTTAACGAGAAACCATAGCAAAAAAGCTTCTTTTGGTCAACGTAATTATCCCCTACCTCTTCACCTCAACCCCTGCCTTTTCTCTGTCCCATGTATTCGGGGTAATACCTGCCTGTTTCAGGAGATACTTCTGTACCCTCTCTGTGGGGGTTTTGGGAAGACTGTCCATAAACTCGACAAAGCGGGGTACGGCAAAGTAGGGCATCCTTTCTGCAGCATATGTTATCAGCTCCTCGGGGGCAAGCGTCTCGCCGGGTTTTAAGACCACGCATATTTTCACTTCATCCTCAGGCATTTCTGCCTTCACAGCAACAGCGGCAGATTCAAGGACCTTGGGATGGGTGTTGATGGCCCGTTCCACCTCAAAGGAGGAGATGTTCTCTCCCCGTCTCCTCAGGGAGTCTTTCTTGCGGTCCTCGAAGTAGAAATAGCCGTCTTCATCTTTTTTGGCCAAGTCTCCGGTATGGAACCAGAGGTTCCGGTAGGTCTCCAGGGTCTTGTCCGGCATATTGTAGTAGCCAAGCATCATGGTAAAGGGTTCTTTGGGACGGAAGATGATCTCTCCGGGCACTCCAGGGGGCACCTCATTGTCCTCATCATCAACGAGCTTGATCTCATAGATGGGAAGGGGTTTACCACAGGAGCCGGGCCGCCTGTCGTAAAGAGTGGTGTGGATCGGGATACCGATCTCACTCATACCAAACCCTTCCATGCAGGTACAGCCGAATCTTTTTTCAAAGCGGTCCATCACTGCCTGGGGACAGCCTGCACCGAAGGCGATCTTGATGGTGTTGTCGATATCGTCGGGCTTCTCAGGCTGCTTCTCTAAGATAGGGATGACAGCACCAAGGTAGTTGAACTGGGTGGCTTGGTATTTCCTGATCTCATCCCAGAAACGACTGGCGCTGAACTTATCAGAGAGGACCATCTGACCTTCTGCGAGAAGGGCGGTTATGGTCGTAAGACACTGCCCATTCATGTGATATAAGGGAAGGAAGGTGTAGAAGATATCGTCTCTTCCTCCCTCTCGTAAAGGCAACAACTGCTCTGCTGTCACAATCCAGAACTTGTGGGGGCCCAGGGTACCCTTGGACAGACCGGTGGTGCCAGAGGTGTAGATGATGTTCTGGGGATCATGGGGGTAAATCTTAATGTCAACAGAGGTCTCGGGAGCGGTAAAGAACTCTTCCCAGCTCATGAGGGGAATCTTGGATGCTGCTGCCTCTTCTTTTGTGAACCCTCCAAAGACGATCACCTTTTTCAGTTTCTTCAAGTCGTCTTCGATGAGCTTTAAGCGGTCCAGGTATTCGTGATCAAGAAAGAGGATGGTAGAATCAGATTGATCAATAATATGGCGGAGAAACTCGCCCTTGTAGGAGGTGTTGATAGGTACCTCCACAGCTCCCATCTTTGCTGAGCCCCACCATATCCATATGTACTCAGGACAGTTGGGAAGCATGATGCTGATCTTGTCCCCCTTTTCTATCCCCTGCTGTAAAAAGGCATTTGCACACCGGTTTGCAGAGCGGTTCATCTGGTCATAGGTATAGGATCGATCTTTGAAGCGAAGAAAGATTCTGTCACTGTTACGTCGTACCCTGTCCTCGATCAGGTCACCCAGGACGTAGGGTGGGTGGTTTTGTGTCATTGGCGCC
>Ga0302243_1002691_pt1 | contig 9934 bp, 13 predicted proteins | sample AAG_UR_Met_MG_FD_193514 | JGI IMG/M metagenome (GOLD analysis project Ga0302243, IMG submission 193514) | Enriched activated sludge microbial communities from anaerobic digester in WTTP, New Holstein, Wisconsin, United States - AAG_UR_Met | ecosystem: Engineered > Bioreactor > Anaerobic >...
ACCACCCCCGGGGGCAGGGCGGCCAGGGTCGATTCGGCCAACGGTACGAGGGCCGCCAGGACCACCTTGCCCTTTATGGAGGGCGCGGTCTTGGTCAGCTCCTCCATGGCCGCCGGGGAGTGCCTCGAGTAAGGAAAGAAATGAAGTTCGATGTCATCGCGGCGCCCACGAACGAAAGGCCCGGCCTGGTCGACCAAAAAGCCCCTCGATTCCAAGATCTCCTTGAGCACCGTGTTCAACGTGGTCATGCTGGGAACAGGAATCGGTGCTTGGTGATTAATATCTTATCGGGTGTCCTCCCAAAGGTCCCGCCCGGTGCAGGCCTCTGTTCCGAGCAGCCCCATGAACTCCTCCGGATAGGGCTCGAATAGAACCTGCTGCAGGAGGTATTCCTCCCCCTTCCTCAAGGCCCAGGAACGGACCATCAGCAGCGGCGCGCTCAGCGCCACCTTTCCTTCGGCGTACCATTCCAGGGACCGCAGGAAGTGCTGCTTCTCCTTGGCGTCAAGGTTCTCGGAGAAGTAGCCCATGGCATGCATCATCACGTTGTTCCAGGACCGGCAGTTCGGGGGCCGGCGCAGGGCGCCGTGCAGTTCGGCCGAATACTCCTGCAGGCGCTCCTCGATCGGTGCGTCGGAAGCCGTTATGCGGCCCATGCGGCGCATGGCCGCCTGACTGTAGCCCATCAGCAGCAGCTTGTGCTTGGCGTGGAAGTCCATCAGCGCCTTGGACGTCCCCTTCTTCTGGCACCCCCGGAAACGGGCCGAGGTGAAGACGCGGGTGAGGAAGTGATCGGCGATCCGCCCGTTCAGCAGCCGGGCCTCGTCCTCCACCGCCAGCTGGGGAAAGGCAGAGATCACCTCCCTGGCGAATATTCCGGAACCTTTTCCGGTGAGCACCGCCTTTCCCTCGCCTGGCGGGTACACCCGGACGTCCTTGATTCCACAGGAAGGGGAGCGGTTCTTGAGCAGGAAACCGTCCACGTCCCGGAGGTTCGCCAGGTGCTCCCTGGTGAAGCGCAGTGCCGCATCTGTCACGTCCCTTCCGGTGCGGGGCTGCTGAAGGCGGTCCTCGCCATCGATGCGCACGATGCGCACTGGATCGCGGGGAACGCCCAGACCGATGTCCGCCTCCATGCATACCGGGAGGAACTCCACGTAGGGCATCAGGCGCAGGACGAACTCGCTCTTTATCTTCTCACCGTTGTAGCGGCAAGCCTCGAACTCGATGCAGCGGCTGATGACCAATCGGGGCTTGGGATCGGACATAGGTTGCTTTAGGCACGGGTAAGTAAAAAATGGTATGGAGGAATGTTGCTTCGTGAGAAAGGAATGGCTTTGGGCTTTCGCCTTGGCGCTCCTGCTGTCCTCCGCTATTCTGGGATGGATGGCCTGGGAGAGGGGGGAGGTCGAACTCTACATCTTCCTGATATTCCCAGTGCTGAAGGCCGACGGCCTCTACGGAGCGGCGGCCTTTCTCCTGGTCCTAGCGTCAATATTGGTGATGCTATTTTCATTTTGGACCGGAGCCCGGGGGGAGGGCCTGGAACCGGGGCGAAGAACGTCCGCGGCAGGGGTGATCATGATCGGTCCGATACCGATAGTACTGGGCAGCGACCAGCGGACCACCATCATGACGTTGGTCGTGGCCGTGGTCGTGCTGCTGATAATAATCCTATTTCTGATCCAGTAGGACCTGGACCGCCTTCCACGGATCGAGCTTCTCCTTTCTGGCGATAGCTCTCACAGCCTCTACTATGCCCATATAGTCCTGGTACTGCAGCCCTGCCCGACGTACCTCGCGGCCGACCGCTGTTTCCAGGGTGTCGTTCCGGCGTCGCTTGTCCACCGCGTCCGAGAGCACCCTAATCTGTACAGCATTCAGCTGTTCCATTCCTGCACCGCCCTCAGGAAGTTGCGGAAGATGTCCACACCGAAATTGGTATCCTCAACCTCGGGATGGAACTGCACGGCATACAATGGCCGGCGCAGGGACCGCATGGCCTCCACCTTGCAGGTGTCGGAGTGCGCCAGCACCTCGAATCCCTCAGGAACGACCTTCACCTCGTCGTTGTGCGATTCCCAGACGTCGAATTCATTCGGGACGCCCTGGAAGAGCTGGTCGGCCACGTCCACGTAGAGACGGGTGCGGCCGAACTCGGCCCGCACGGCGGGACCAGTGCTGCCACCGAAATGAGTGGCCATGAACTGCATTCCGGCGCAGATGCCCAGGATGGGGAAATCGGCCTTGTCCAGATATTCGCCGTTGTTGCCCATGCGCCCGGCCTCCGAGGCCACGTCCGGGGCGCCCCCGGAAAGCACCAGGGCATCGACCTGGCCTATCTGGTCGAAGGGGGTGGTGTTGGGGATTATCTTGGTCTCCACCTTTAGGTACTTCAGAACGCGCCACTCACGGTGGGTCCACTGCCCCCCGTTGTCCACCACGTACACCCGCATCGTGGCCGAATCATCGATTTGCGGTATAAAACGATTGGTCGGGACCTTCGGAAGCGTCCCGGGAAACGATTATGTCTGGCATCTGCATTACGATTTATCATGAAGGCCGTGATATTCGACCTGGGCCATACCCTGATCGACTACTACCACGACTGGGCCGGGCCGGAGGAGAGGATAGTCAGCAGGCTCTATCGCCTGGCCGTGGACACCGGGGGTCGCGTGCAGGAGCCGGAGTTCCGCCGTTCCGTGCTCACTACCCTGCAGGGCAACCGGGACCGCAAGACGCAGGACATGCTGGAGATACCTCTGGAGAAGGTTCTGGACAGAATATTCAGCTCCGCCGGGTGCAGGGTGGACGAGGGACTGATACAGGACGGGATGGAACTTTTCTACGAAGCGCTGAAGGAGGACCGCAGCCTGGTGCCTGGAACTCTGGAGATGCTGCAACGGGTTCGGGACCGGGGCTGCTCCATCGGCCTCATATCCGATGTGGCCTGGGGGCTGCCGTCAGAATATCCGCTGCGGGACATGAAACACTTCCGCCTGGAAGCGTACTTCGACGACATGATATTCTCTAGCGATGTAGGCCTGCGCAAGCCGAACCCGCGCATGTTCAAGATGGCCATGTTCAATCTGAGCGCTGATAGGAGCGAATCGATGTACATCGGTAACTCCCTGCAGGCGGACGTGAAGGGCGCCAAGTCGGTGGGCATGAAGGCCGTTCTAAAGAAGAGCGGCTACTTCCAGCCGGACGAGTCGATCGTCCCGGACCACACCGTGGACGACTGGAACGAGCTGGACGATCTCCTCTGATCCGTTTCCTGGCAAGATCGGGCGGATAGGTTGGTCCCATTGATCTAGAAGCGGCATCGATGTGTCAGATGTGCTGGAGCCGTCGCATCCGTCATCACGCGTTCATCAAATGTCCACATGGGCGTGGAAATCATCCAGATACCACGTAGGGACTGGGTTTTTCATGTCAGAGAACCACCTCAGCACATCCTGTGACTGTCTCATCATGATGTTGATATCGTTCTGGCCGAACGGGATCGCCCAAAATATGGACGAAAGGGTATTGACGGCGATGTACAGAGCAAGTAATTTAAAGAACTCCAATGGCGGCCTTCCATCGAAGTACCCATTCAATTGCCCAGTAGCAAAATGTGGACTTACCGCCGCGCTCCAGACCATTCGGTTGAACTCTTCCCACGGGTCGCCAAAGTCCGAACGGTCGAAATCAATGATGTTGACCTCCATGTTTTTGGAGATTATCATGTTGCCCACGTGATAATCTCCGTGTTGGTAGCACTGCGGTCGATGCTCGAGCAGATGACGGTTGGCCTCGATGTATGCCAGGACCTCGCGGTCTCCTTCGAATCGCAGACCGCAGCCGTTGTATTTTCCAATCTTAAGGTCTATCTTCTTGTTGAACCGACTTGCCCAATCCTGCCTATCATCCGGCGCCGGGATCGAGTGCATTACCTTGAGAATTTTACCGGAACTTACACCCAGGTCATATTGCTCGGTCTTTGAGAACAGTTGAAGAGCGGCCTCCGCATCCTTGCCATCGCACCATGTTGACAGAGAATAGACGTTATCACCATTATTGCAGACGCCGAAATCGACCGGTTGCGACATGGGTACGCCCAACGCGGCCACGCGTCGCATCATATTGAAACCGGTCAGTTTGTGATCATATGCATCGATGTGCGCAATGCGCAGAAGCAATCTTTGACCGTTCTCGGTCTCGATGTAGAATTTCCTATCTTTCGACCAGCCCTTATCCAACGATCTGATTGTGGCAAATGTATCGCTAAAGGGGATGTCCTTGAACTCCGCTCGGTTCTTCCCCATGACCTTTGTTCTCAGTTACGGAGGACCGTTCGATCTCGAGGGATGGAGGGTGATCGGGTCCGTGGGATGTTCATCATTTCACTCCCACTCGATGGTGGCCGGCGGCTTGTTGGTCACGTCGTACACCACGCGGTTCACGTTGGCCTTCATCTCGTTGGTGATGCGCAGGGAAATGCGCTCCAGCACGTCGTAGGGGATCTTGGAGAAGGAGGCGGTCATGGCGTCCACCGACTCCACGGAGCGGATGGCGATCGTCCTTCCGTAAGCGCGGCGGTCGCCCTGCACGCCGACCGACTGCACTGGAAGTATGACCGCGAAGTACTGCCATGGGCGGGTCATGCTTCCTTTTTCTGAAGCGGCCTCCAGCTCCTCCTCGACTATGGCGCAGGCCTCGCGCACCACGCCCACCGACTCCGGGGTGGCCTCCCCGATCACCCTTATGGCGAGAGCTGGGCCTGGGAACGGCTGGCGCTCGGAGACCTCCACGCCCAGGAAGCGCGCGACGGCCCGGACCTCGTCCTTGTAGAGGTCCCAGAGCGGTTCGACCAGCTTCAGGGTCATGTCCTTCGGCAATCCGCCGACGTTGTGATGGCTCTTGATGGTGTCCCGTACCCCGTCACCGCTCTCGATCCAGTCCGGGGCTATGGTTCCCTGCACCAGATAATCGGCGCCGAAGGCTAGGGCCTCCCGTTCGAACACCCTGATGAACTTCTCCCCGATCACCTTGCGCTTTGCTTCCGGATCGACGATGCCCTTGAGGGCGGCGAAGAACTCGTCCTTGGCGTCGACGAGGCGGTAATGCACGTTCAGGTTGTCGAACATGCGGCGCACGTCCTCGGTCTCCCCCTTGCGCATGAGGCCGGTGTCCACGTAGACCGTGAGAAGCCTATCGCCGATCGCACGGTCCACCAGAACGGCAGCAACCGTGCTGTCCACTCCGCCCGAGCAGGCTATGATGGCTTTCCCGGTTATCTTGTTCCTGAGCTCCTCGATCTTCTCCTGCACGAACTCCTGGGGGTCGAACATCAGGCCTGCACCTCGTTGGAATCGCTCTCCACCTTCTCGGCCATCTCCCTGCGGTAGGAGGACAGTGCCTTGGCCAGCTTATCGTCCCCGATGGAGAGCATGGAGACCGCCAGCAGCGCCGCGTTGTCCCCGCGGTCCAGGCCCACGCAGGCCACCGGTATTCCGGGGGGCATCTGGACTATGGAAAGAATGGAATCTATGCCGAGCTTGCCGGACACCGGCACGCCTATGACGGGTTTGCTGGTGAAGGAGGCCACCGCTCCGGGGAGCGCCGCGGCGAGACCGGCTATGGCGATGAACACGTCCGCCTTGCTCTGCTCCACCATCTGCTTCACCCGGTCCGGGGTGCGGTGGGCCGACGCCACTATCATTTCCGCCCCGACATCGAACCGCCTCAGAACATCCAGGGCCTTGCGGCCCACTTCCGCGTCGCTCTTGCTCCCGAGAATGATGAGAACCGAAGCCATTGGGTCACTGACAGAGTTCAAATAAAAAAGGATTTGCCTCCGCGGGAGGCAAGGAAAGGGAAGTTAAGGGATTTCAGCTCTTCATGATGGCCAGCAGGAACGCGCCGACGGCCACCAGGGCGCCGATCAGGGCGGCCAGGATGTTGACGAAGGCGACCCAGACGACCTCGGATATGTCGACCTCGACGCCTGCCATGTCCGCGTATCCCAGGTAGCCCCAGACCACGCCGACGATCAATCCTATAACCAACAAGACGACACCTATCATCCTGCTCTTGCCGCTTCCGAAATAGGCCGTGAAGGCTCCAGCCAATATCATTACCAGGCTGAAGGTCAGCAGGAGCACCGTCAGGAATTGCATCAGATCCATTCTTGATCACCTTTAGTTGATATTCATCCTAGGATCGGTGTCGATGACCAGTTGGCGGCGTCCCCGACCTCCTTACCGAGCGGGGCCCGGCATGAAGGGAAGGTGCGCAACCTGCGCCATTCGTTCACCTAGGGCATCCTACAAGTTTTTTCACTTATTATAATTTTCCTCCTATCGCACGCGTCATCGGGGGATGTCCAGATTGCCCTATCGCAGCATGGACCTCGCCCTCTCCTCCACCATGCCCCAGCCGGGGATCGTGGTCAATGAGCCTTGCGATGAGACCACGAAGGAAGCGGTGGCGCAACCCAGGGCCCCGCATTCCATCCAGCTCTTACCGCGATACAGTCCGGCGTAGAAACCTGCCCGGAAGGCGTCCCCGGCACCGGTCGGGTCCACCACCTCTACCTTGGCCGCCGGAACGTCGAGCGTCTCGTTCTTGGTATATATCCTGGCTCCCTGCCCGCCAAGGGTGTTGACGATGACCTGCATCCCCCGGTAGCTGTCCAGAAGCTCCTCCGGGCTCTCCTTGCCTGTGTAGCGAAGGGCGGTCGCCAGCTCGTTGCGGTTGCAGAAGAACATGTCCGTGTACCCCAAAGCTTTCTGGAAGCGATCGGCGTCCCACACGTGGTGGATCTCCTGCGCCGGGTCCAGCGCGCGCCTCTTGCGCAGCATGTTAGGCTGCCCCAGAAGCCTGAGGTAGTAATCGGGAGAACCGGTCATCAGATGGATGGCCAGAGCTTCCTTGGCCCCTTTGACCTTGACCGGATAGGAGCTCATGTCGGCCATAGCCCCCTGGAAAACGTACGCCACCTGGTCCTCCTTCTCGTCCGTGGCTATCCAAACGGTAGGCGTCTCCTGCCCATCCACCTCCACCAGCTCGTCCAGGATCACTCCCTTGGACTCCATGAGCTGCCTGAACTCCGGGGGGAGGTCCTTGCCCACATAGGAGATCAAAGCGGTCGGCACCCCTAGGGCGGAGGCCAGAGTAGCCACGTTGGCCCCGGTGCCCCCGAAGAAGCACTTCTTGCTGAGGACGTTGGAGCTGGTGTTCCGCTCCGGAAGCTCCTTGAGCGTCAGCAGGTGGTCGATGTTGGTATGGCCGTAAACGCAGAGGAAGGGCTTCATTGGGTTCCCTCCTGCCAGTCGCTGAGATATTTGACCTGCTCCGCAGACAGGGTGTCGATCGACAGCCCCAGGGTCCGGAGCTTGATGCTGGCCACCAGCTGGTCCATCTCCGCCGGGACCGGGTACACCTTGGCCTCCATCCTGGAATGGTTGCGGACCACGTGCTCCAGCGCCAACGCCTGAATGGAGAAGCTCATGTCCATGATCTCCACCGGGTGCCCCTGCCCCGCGGCCAGGTTCATCAGGCGCCCCTCGGCCACCAGATAGACCTTGCGCCCGTCGGGAAGATCGTAGCGGTCCACGTGCTCCCTTACCTTCTCCTTGTGGGAGGACATGGACTCCAGGGCCTTCTTGGACACCTCGTTGTCGAAGTGCCCCGCATTGCCGAGGACGCACCCGTCCTTCATGGCACGGAAATGCTCCTGCCTGACCACGTCCTTGCATCCAGTGACGGTTATTATGATGTCCGCCCGGCCGGCCGCCTCGGCCATGGGCATGACCTGGAAGCCATCCAGGCGAGCCTCTATCGCCCTTATAGGATCGACCTCGGTGACTATGACGCTCGCCCCCATCCCCTTCGCCCGCATGGCCACTCCGCGACCGCACCAGCCGTAACCGGCGACGACCAGGGTCTTTCCGGCAATGAGCAGATTGGTGGCGTTCATGAAACCGTCGAAGGTGCTTTGTCCTGTCCCGTAACGGTTGTCGAACAGGTACTTCATCTTGGCGTCGTTCACGGCCATGACCGGGAACTTCAGCTTGCCATCGGCCGCCATGGCCTGCAAGCGGATCACCCCGGTGGTGGTCTCTTCGTTCCCTCCCTTCACCTCGTCCAGCTGTTCCCTCCGGGAGGTGTGGAGCATGGTTATGAGATCGGCTCCGTCGTCTATGACGAACTCGGGGCGCATATCAAGGACGGAATTCAAGTTCTCGTAGTACTCCTTGTTGCTCTCGCCCTTCCTGGCGAAGACCTCTATGCCCCTCTCTTCCTTGAGAGCCAGAGCGACCGAGTCATCGGTGGACAGGGGATTGCAGCTTGCCAGTCGCACTTTCGCTCCGGCATTGGCCAACGTGACGGCCAACATTCCGGTCTTGGCCTCCACGTGCAGGGCCATGCCCACCTTCGTTCCCTTGAGGGAGCCTTCCTGGCGCATCCTCTCCCCGACCTCCCTTATCACCGACATGTGGGCCTCCGCCCATCCCAGGCGGCGCGAGCCCTTCAACAGCAGTTCATTATCCATGTTCATCGCTCCGATCGATCAGCGTTACCCTTCTCCAATCCCTGGCACAGGCGCCGCATCACGGCAGCCAGGTTCTCGTCGTTGCGGAAGGCCGAGAGGACCTTGTTCGTCTCCTGCGGCGCTTTCACGAGCTCGTTCGCCCACCTTACGATGTTAGGCACGGCCCGGGTGATCTCGTCCACCACCGCTACGTCCGCCGCAAGCGTGGTTCGCGACAACGGGTTAAGGTCGATGGAGATGACCTTCTTCCCGGCCTTGGCCATTGCCTCCGCCCGGTCCCCATCCTCCAGTGGGATGAGCACCACGTCCGCGGCGAGCAGACCCCTGCTGGTGCAGCGCGCCCTATCGGACGCTATGCCCTCCAGAACGGAATCCTGCTCCCGGCCCAGCACCTTCATTCCTGTTTCCCTCTCGACGAAATCGCACACCTTCCCAAGGCGCTCGTCGGTGCGGTGGAACAGATTTACCTCGACCAGCGCCCCCGTGGTTCTGGCCAGATCGCCGAGCTCCCTGGCGGCCAGGGCGGCCGCGTTCCCGTTGATGGTTATGACCGGGTGTCTGGCTTGTAAAAGTAGCGCCGCGGCGGCCCTCTCTGCCAGGTCCGCCTCCGGAACGGTCACCTCGCCCAGCAGGTAATCGAAGGCCTCCCCCCGCCCGTGGGCGATGAGCCCGGTTGTGGAGACTATTCCCTCCTCCACCATGGCGGCCATGCGCTCCCTGGTGATCAGAGAACGGTATCTGGGGTGGTCCTTTGAGATCTTCACGCGCGGTAGAGAGCTTGCTCTGACATAAACTGTGCGCCTTTGTCCCCGAGGCGCAGGAAAAGGCGCCCTATGATAGGGTTAAATAATATCAGAAGCGGCAAAATCTAGGAAAGATTATATCCCTTGAGCTGTCCTATTAATATACCTTTGCGTAATGTTCAAATAGTTAACTTATTATCATCTTCCTCAACACCGGTTAACATCGGCGTATAGGGTTCATCATGCAATTTCTTGGGAACGTGCAAGAAGTGACCGTGGACGGTAAACTGGTGGTGCGCGCCTCCTTCACTCCCAAGCTTAAGGAAGCGGTGTTTGACAACCGAAAGCGGCCTCTGGGCAGGATCGTCAGGATCTTCGGCCCGGTGGAATCTCCCTATGTGACCGTCGAACCGACCGGAGACACCAGCCTGCTGTCCGTGACTGGAAAGCAGGTCTATATCGATGGGGTCGAAAACCATGGCAACCAAAAAGGAATCGGCAGAGGAAATAACCCGGTGCCCAGAGTGTAACAGCGGGCACCTGGTCAGGGACTATGAGCGGGGCGAGCTGATCTGCGAGGAGTGCGGATTGGTGATCGATGACCAGTTCATAGATCTCGGCCCGGAGTGGAGGGCCTTCGACGTGGAGC
>Ga0302243_1002699_pt1 | contig 9917 bp, 8 predicted proteins | sample AAG_UR_Met_MG_FD_193514 | JGI IMG/M metagenome (GOLD analysis project Ga0302243, IMG submission 193514) | Enriched activated sludge microbial communities from anaerobic digester in WTTP, New Holstein, Wisconsin, United States - AAG_UR_Met | ecosystem: Engineered > Bioreactor > Anaerobic >...
GCGCGGCTTCAAGAAGGGCATCGGTCATCCCGCTCTGCTGTATCAGGAAGGACGAGACACACACCATCTCCTTTGCCTTCCGAACCATGGCCTCGATCGCCTTGAAGAGAGCACCGTCCCCTGAAGGGATGATCACCTCCCGCTCCCCGGATCTGTAGACTGACGTTTCCGGGACATAGAGTATACTCCCATTGTTCTTCGAACTGTTCACCCAGCAGGCTCCGAGATCCTCCGCGGAAAGGTCAAAGACCTCCTGCACCGGTTTGGCAAGTGAGTCGGTGATAGCACCCGTGAATCTCCCTGTCATCTTACATCCCCTCCCGGAAGGTCAGCAGCGCCGGTGCCGTGACAAACCAGTATCTCTTCGGATCGGTCTCTCTTCGCTCTTTCACGATAGTTAACATCTCCTGATAGGTTGGAAGCCGGGATTTCACCTGCTCTGGGGCAAATCTCTCTGAAAACCGGGCTGCTTCTCTGTCGCAGAGCTGGCTGTAGGATGTCTCATCGGTATAGGTGATGATCCCATTGATGAGACAATCCCGTGCCCAGTTTCCTGCGTCCTCAAGCGTTCGGGGGAGAAGCGGAAGATCGCTGACTATCACATCATCAAACCGGCCGAATTCCTGAATTTCAGGGGCATGAACCGTAGTTGTCCGCTGCATGCGGTTGATCTCGGATGGATTGCCCTTTACCTCATCATAGGCGACAAGGAGAGTAGGAGCATTCCCACACTCAACAAAGTCATACTGTTTCTCGCGGAAGAGGCACTTCATGACATCCATGAGTGTCAGGTTGAATGCCGTCTCAACTACAGTCTTATTCCCCTTTTTCCCATCGGTCCTGATCACCGCTATATCAGGAGGTGATCTCAAAGAAAGCCGCAGATGTACAGAAATACTATCTTTCGGTTTAACCTGATTGATGTTCTCGCCGATGCCGATGATCTGGATGGGTTTACCATCCTGGGCCGCAAGGGTGAGAACTCTGGGGGCCGTCCTTCTGAGTTCATCAAGCCACGCGGGGGTGTTCTTCTCCTGCTTTTGGCTCTTACCCTGGCTTTTGTCTTTGTTCCGGGATGACTTAGCTATCCAATCAAACTCCTGCCCTATCTCCCTTCCTCCTTCCTTTGGCCAGCAAGCGATAACCGGTTCGACGAAGAGGGGATCTGTGGTTCCAGTGAGAACAAATGCGCCTCTCTCAGGCACAGGAACCTGACCTTCCAGAAGAGCTCTCCTCCCGGTTTCAGTCAATTCGTAGTGTACTTTGTCAGAAGTTTCGTTCTGGTTTTGCTGAGGTTCAAGAATCCCGAGTGTTACCAGTTCTGAAGCGACATCTCGGAGTGATTCTGGCAGCATTTCACTAGAACTAAATATTTGCATGCCGAGAGGGCCGAGTGTATACGTGTATGTGGCCCCCATCTCAAAACCGTAGAGTCTTCTTCGGTTCAGGATTTGAAGTTCGGAAAACTTCTCACGAAGTTCTTCGTCAACTTGGTCATACTGACCATTGTGGAAGAGTTCTCTAATCCTTTCCCCCCTCTCAGTAAGGCGATACTGAGAATAAGTGAAGATATGCTCATGTACCACAGCTCTCTTTTCAATCAGCCGATACTTAACCATCACTTCAAGAAGACGACTGCCTCGCGGGTCATCTGCATTGACATCGAACAGTCTGGTATTGACCAGTTCCTCTGTGATCCCGCCCTCTTCAGACAGTGCAAGGACCGGAAGCAGGAACTTATACTCGTCCTTGAACCTCCCGACATCCATCAGCGCTTCATACGATTCGATGTTTATACGCCGTTTCAATATGACATCCTTCATTTTCGCCCCCCTCCATAACAAATCGGTCCTTTTGCGCTCTTCGTCGCAAGCGCCTTGAGGAACGACTCACCCGCCGCCTCAAAGTTTCTTCTGTCGCCGAACATCACCAGCTGATAGCGTGCCCGCGTCGCAGCGACGTTGAGCCGGTTCCGGTAGTCTAGAAATCCCACGCCTCTACCTCTCGGCCGCACAAAAGAGAGGAAGACCACATCCGCCTCGTGGCCCTGGAACCGGTCGACCGTGCAGATGTCCACCTTCACATGCGAGGCAGGCATCTCAAACCCGGAATAGATTCCTCTTCGGCGGGAGAAGTTCTCCAGAGACTCCCTGATCTGCCGGATCTGTCCATTATAGAACGAGAGAAATGCCACCGACCAGAGCCCATCATCATCGCCTGAGTTTGGGTGGCTCTTTGTCCACTCAATGAATCTCTCGAACTCCCCTTTCATCACCGCCACCTCTTTGAGATTGAACCAGGTGCGTTCAGAGCAGACCTCTTTTCGTGAAGGGCGGATATCCATCCAGACACAGCGAGAACCATACCGATCGTACTCCCATGCCCTCTTTTCCTTCATCCCGTCTCGTCCTCCTGCATCGTTCAGCGCCTGCCCTTCGTAGACGTATTCTCGTGGGAGCAGGGAGATCTCGGGATCCATCCTGTGCTGATATGAGAGGCGAGTATGGCGTAACGCCCGAACGTTTGCAGGCAGACCAGAATACAGGGCGATCTGTTCGGCTCCTTTAACCTCCCGCCCGGTCTCAAAACCCTCCTGCAGGAGTTCAAGAACTGAGGGAAGGGCAATCCGCCGGGCTGCCTCGATCTCATCGAGAACGAGCTCACTACGGGGTCGTTTTGGTTCATCGATCCGCTCGAAATACGGCACAAGCAGCTGGATTTCCCGGTAGAGACGTTGATATTCTTCCGGATTGTTCTTCATTTCGTGCATTCGGTCGATTCGCCAGCTGATCTCCCTTTCCCAAGGCTGAGTCTCCCCGGGTCGTGCCCCAAACTCTATCATACGTCGGATAAATTCAGGTGAAAATAAACCGCAAAGTGTCTTCTCGTCACGCTGGATGTCGGGAGGAAGGTAAGGCTCGATCTCACTGAGAAGCGGCTTCTTTGTTATAATAAGGTTTGAGGAAAGGATCTTGCATCTCTCAATATCGGTCTGTGGGGGACTGGTGACTGCCGTGACGACGATGCCAGGGGGATCTATCTTCTCTCCCTGGCATGCCCGGTTCAACCCCTCAACCTGAAGGCGTGCAAGACGGGCACATTCCTCAACCTCTTCATCTGTTTCCTTTAACAAGAGGGTACTTCCCTTTGCACGGGAGTACCGGGAGGCCTGGTATGCAGCGCAGCAAAGCTCCCGGTCTGTCTCCCCATGCGCAGGGGTAAATGTGCGGGCGGCCCGGAGGTTCTCTTCAATGGGGGCCCGATCGACATAGGGCGAGAGCTGACGCACGTCTCCAGAGAGGATCCACCGCCTCCCATAGAGGGCGGGAACGAGAAATTCCTGGAATGTTGTCTTGGAAGCCTCATCGAGAATGACATAATCGAAGAGTGCCTCCAGGGTATGGCTGGCGCCCATGATGTTCGGCGCCTTCAGGATCCCGATTGTTGTGCCGCAGATGAGGTTTGCAGTGCTCAGGAGGAGTGTCTCGATCTGTCTTCTCCCTTCCTCCGGATCGTCGCTGAGCGTATGGTAGAGTTTCTCCTGTGACGGTTTCTGCTCCTGTCGACAGATCACGGCAGATAAACTCTTGAGGATCCTCTCTCGTTCTGTTTCGGGAAAAGTTCCCAGGCAGAAGGGCTTGATCATATCCGAAACATTGCCCTCATCGCCGATCCTGAGCGGTATGATCCCACAGGCTTCTTTCAGGCTTTTCCTGCCTTCCGGCGTCTCGATCAGGGTGGCAACAAGCCGTTCGAGAACATTATCCACAGCCACATGGGTTGAGGCCACCATCAGCACGCGCCCACCCTTCCCGGCAACCTGCGCTATCAACTCCAGCAGAGCGGTGGTTTTGCCGGATCCGGGAGGCCCCTCTAGGATCGCAAAGTCAGACGTCCCGAGCGCTTTTTGAACAAATTCTCGCTGTTCAGCGGCTCCATCGAGATCCTCATTGGTGAGCACGAACCAGCGCTCAGGGTTGGCAATGGGTTGTACCCCCTCCCATGTGAAGTCCCCCTCCTGGCGCATCAGGTTGATCAGCGGGAGATGATGTTTCAAGGGGGAGATTGCGAGGTCTTCGACTGCGTTTCGCTGTCGCTTCAGGATATAGGTGTTATACTCGACTGTAAAGGATCCGCTGGCCGGGACGTTAGTGACAATGAGCTTCGATTTACGGTGGATGAGATTCTTGATGATCTTTATCCGATCTTTCCCGCTTCGCAGGCTGTCTGACTCGGAAAGAAAATCAAGTGCAGCCTCCTCCTCGTCCTCACTGATATTATGGGGTTTGATATTGGAGAGGACAGCGGATCTTACTTTGAAAGCGAATGGGATGACAGACTCCTTGAAATGAGCAAAAATCGTCCGGGGAACGCTGCTTCCCTCAAGGGTGATCTCTTTTTTTTCTCCGTTAACGGATCCCTCAGGAAGTGGCTCTTTGCCCTCCGGGTCAAAAGAGAGGAAGTCCGCCTCAAAGGGGTCGCGTCGCTCATCATTATTCTCTGGTGATCCCTTGATTGATTGGACGCTGAAGGTGAAGGTGTACTTCTTCCGGGACAGCCTTCTTTCGGCATTTTCGAGGTAGGACCTGAAGTCTCTCAACCGTTGTACGACTCTGCTCTGAACGGTCTTGGGATTTCCAAGGCCGAGATTCTGGTAATAGAGGTTGTTCCACTCTTCATCGGTACTGGATGTACTGCTAAAATCAGAGATCATCGCTCTCCTCCCCCTGCACGTATCTGCGCCTCCACCTCTTCAGCGTCCACATAGGGCGCCAGGCGCTCAAAGAGGTCGATCTCGACGACCTCGTTCCTCCCGTTGTTCAGGACATAGTGTGCCGGGAGCCCCTTCATGAGAGCGACCAGCGCCATCGCAACGACCATCAGGTTCGTTCCCCCGGTGAGGGCCACGACAAACTCCGTTCTCCCGGATCTGGAATGGATATGGTAGGTGTCGAGGATCCGTGCCGTCATTCGTTCAAGCGCGTCCTGCCCGAAGGGCTCGAGATTGATCATCTCGGCGATCACGACCCCTTCATCCTGCAGGCTCCGGATGAACGGAAGATTCTCCCCCTCAAGTTCCATTGAGGTAAATATCACGGCATTCTGAATGCTGTAATGCTCAATGACAGCACGAACGTGCTCTTTCGCATGGCCAAGGAGGAGAAAGTGGAGAGGAGGAGCGCCTGTATCAATACTCATAAATACCTCCACGGGCGCTGTATTTCTCGACGTTGAGGATGCGCGGCAGATCCTGCGGCTGGACGGATGCCAGGGGGATCTCAGGTGCAGCCACATGCGTGTTCTGGTAGATGTTTCCTGACGGAGCCAGCATGAGATATGAATCGATCATGGTGTCGGCACTTTCAAAGACCGGTGTAAGGCCGTTGTGCAGGCGAACATCCATATGGCGTTCTCTGAAATCTTCGAATGTACGATCTGAGATCGAAAGGCCTTCGACGGCATGGTCGTTCTGCCCCTTTACATGCAAAAACTGGAATATCTTCCACCTATCAGGAGCAAGAGTGGCTATTATCTGATGCATATCCTCGCTGGCTGTCATCTGGGTCACAGTGGTGTTAATCTTTAATCTTATACCTGCATTTCGAATTAGATGCGATAAGTGAACTGCATGGTTGACATGGCGGCCATATCCCCGTCCAAGTGCCTTTTCAACGTCTTCAGAGGCCGAATCGACTGAGAGTCCCATCCAGTCGAGGTAAGGGGAGAGGCGGTCGATTACTTCGGCGGTCATGAGCGATCCATTGGTGGTGATGCTTGTTGTCAGTCCATACTCCTTCGCGAGCTTCACCAGATCAAAGATCAAAGGACTGCAGAAGGGCTCTCCCCCGACAAAGTTGATCTTTTGAATACCAAGCCGCCGGAGGTGCTGGAAGACATCCGCTGCCGTCTGGAGCGATGTCAGCTCACCCTGGTTTTTCTGCGTGCAGCAGAAGGTACAGTGGTAGTTGCATTTCGAGGTGAAGTGCCAGTTGGCCGATTTCACCTGAATTATGGGCTCGTCGCCGATCGATGATTGGTTCCATCCTTGTGCTGGGGAATCCATGCATCCAGATTGGAACGTCAATATTATGTATCTTGATCTGGATAATCAAATTATAATGTTGAATGTCCATGTCCTGACCCCGGGAGCGAATGTCTTCAACGTCTACCTGAAGATATCCAGGAGTTATTCGATCTCTGAAATTGTCCTTCTCAACGAGGAAGATGCTGGCAGTGATATTGAGGAGAGCATTGTAGAAACAGAGAGGGACTGTGAGAAGAGAGATATCCCCTGTACCGTTGTTACCTTCCGGAAGAATGACTATGAAGACCTCCTGGAGAAGATTCTCGACCTCCGGCGGCAGTACCAGAAGAGGGAGAAGCCATTCAAGTTGTACTTCAATGTCACAGCTGGCCGGAAGGATGTGGCCATTATGGCATTCATGGGCTCCTTATGGGTGGATGGCATCGGGTATTACCTGACAAAAGAGATGGACGAACCCATTGAGTTTCCGATACCAAAGGTATCCCTGGCCCAGCTTGAGCAGAATCAGCTGCACCGCAGGATCCTCGAATTACTATCTGAGAAGAGTAGTGGAACTTTTTCTCAGAGCGATTTGAGGCGGAAGATTGGAATAAATCCGAATAATCACAAGGATCTGTCTGCACAAACACTGTCATCGTCAATCAGTGCTCTTGAAGAGTATGGTCTTCTGGGAAAGCGACCAGAGGGGCGGGAAACTCAGATCACGATCACGCTCTCCGGGAGACTCGCCTATTCGATGTTGCATGAATGAGGAGCAGTGGGCAGTGCTGTGGGAAACAACTGACAATGGAAACACTCTCGCTGTGTGAGTGAAGGGTTATCCATAGCAACTCCCAAGGAGGTCCCGTATACCTGGGTTCACGCCACTCATAGGGTCCAGCGCCGCCCCAAAAGCCGGTATTCCTCCTTCGCACCGCGAACATGCATACCTCCCTTCCCGGACACGGAAGCGGCAGTCCGGCCCGTGCAGAGCAGGCTTCCCCAGTGATCTCTCCGTACGGGCCTGGAATCTTCGTCCGAAGATTGGGTATCTGACCATGTTCTGGATCGCCCTCCTTGCCCTACTCTTCCTGCTTCTCATCGCCCTAGCGGCGTTCCAGAACACCACCCAGTAGATAGTCCTCCCCTCGAACCTCAACCCTGCTGAAGAGCACCCGCTTGCTATAATGAACACCACGATGACCAAAACCCTGGACGCCGCGAGATCCGGATCCTCGCCTCTGCATGCATAAGGATTCGGGATCCGACCGCGGTCATCAGGATTGCCCTCAGCGGTATGCTTGGGTTTTCTTCTTCAGAATCTTGTCTCGGCCACGGCACCCTCTGGTTCGTGGGTTTGGGTCTCGTCGGGTTCTAGATGCTCTTCATGTTCCCAACCCTCCTTATACTCTGGCTCGAAGAGCAACGATAGCGGTAGACGGGAAGCTTGCCACACACCCACGCATCATCGATTTAAGGGAGGATCTCGGTGAGGGGGGCACCATTCTTCATCCCAAAAACACCCCTCTTAAAATCGATAATATGAGGGAGTTCTGAAAAAGAGGCGTTTCGTAGATATTTGACAGAAAGGGGATTAATCATGCTTCCTCCCTTCTTCTGAGAATTCTAACTTGCATGGCCTGCTTGGTCTCGCTGACGATATCTAAAGGGGTGAGGGATCCCACAGCGTGGGGCGAGGTTGAGATGTGAAGGTCATGAGGGAGGTCGGGTCACCCGCTGGAGTGGCTGCGGGACAACCCGTGGACAGGGAGTATGAAGTAATGGTCTGTTACTTGAGCACAGAACCATAGGGCCGGGCGGCGCGGAGGGCACCCGTGATGATGGGCTGGCCCCCTCAGAGTTAGGATAGGAGCACCATTAATTTTCAGACTTCCCCCCCTTCGGATGCTGGGGGTCAACCTATGAGGGAATAATATGCTGCCTCTGGAAGATGATTGCTAGAAAATCTGCACATGCATCTTTTTCCCTACCTGTCACGATAGGCTTTATGACAGGCAACTACCCCACTTGCTCCGATCTCCACACCCCGGATCCCCCCTCGAGGGTTTCCATCCTGTTCACCTCCCTGTCATCTTATCATAGAATGACAACATAGGCATTCCTTATCAAGCCCCTCATCGACCAATATCCAATGCCTCCAGAACCTATCCTGAAGCAACAGACAAGGGTCCTCTACCCCTCGGAATACAGGGCGATCCGCTCGCACCTCTCGTTCAAAGACCAACTCCTCCTCGACGGCATGCTCTTCTCGGGGATGCGAGGCGTGGAGTTCATGCGGTTTTTGGAAAACCCTCAATGGTACAAGGCGTCTCGTCATGCCATCGATCTTCCAAAAGGTAGTATGCTTAAGAAGCGGGCTAAGCAGGCGGAACGGACGGTTCTCCTTTCAAATGCGGGGGTACAGGCTGTTGAGACTTTGTTATCTTACCGACGACAGAACCCCGATGACCTGCGACCCGTGAGCCGCCAGTCATGGAGCGAGACCTTGCTCCGAGCAGCTGGGAAGGCAAAGGACGAGGGACAGATCGCGGGTCTGGACGGAATCGCCCCCAAGATGACGAGGAAGACCTGGGCGTCTTGGTTGCTTGCCACCCATTCACACAGGGAGGGATCGGTTAGCTTATCCCTCGGCCACGATATCCGGACGATGCTCCGGCACTACGCGGGGCTCGGGTGGCCGCCAGAGGCCCGGCAGGAAATCCGGCAGTACACGGCCGGGTGGGGAGGGGAGTGATTAAGCGAAACGATTTAAACCATTAGAACCATACTGCCGCAGTAATGTGATAGGAGAATTTAAATATGGTAAAATATTTCTATCTTCTTGTAGCGACTATACTCATATCTTGTGTCGTATATCCAGCAATAGCCGCCACATCATCTGCCCTACCCCCCGGGTATCCTCAAACCAAAGAAACTGTAGTTACTATGACGGACCTCCCCCAGGGAGCAACAGTCCATGTTGATAACATCAAAGTGGGCACCGTATCAACAATCCACCCGTCACAGAGTCTGCAATTCGGAACTACCCCCGGAACACATAAACTCCAAATTCAGGCATTGGGATATCAACCTTGGACAGGATCTTTCACCATCAACTCTGGAGAGCGGAAAACAATAATGGTTACCCTATCACCAATGCCCCGTAAAACGACTACGGTAACTCCATTCTCTACGCCGACCCCAAAGCCGGTGAATTACCTGACAGTTGAGGTCTCGCCAGATGAGGCCACAATATCAATTGACGGGGGGTATGGCTCCAATTCCCCTGTGGGGTCTCCTCTAACGGATACAAGATCTCACATCAAGAGAGTAACATACTCTATTTCTCCAGGCACTCACACGATCAGGGCCACCGCACCAGGCTATCAAACGCATACAGAACAGGTTAAGATAGATAGCGGAGATCGCTCGCATATCTCCATCACCCTAGAGAGGGATCCGAACTACATTGAAATGACCAAATTCGATGTGAAAACGCGACCATCCGGGGCGTCGGTATATGTTGACGGCAAACTAAATGGGACCACTCCTTGCAAAGTCTCCGCGAGCGTGGGGACTCACACGGTGGTCCTACGACTGGAGGGGTATCAAGAGCAGACACATACAATGGATTTAACCAGCACCATGTCTCAATCGCTCTCAGTACAATTAGTTCAGGGGGTCGGCCCACTCTCGACGCCGGAGCCGATACAGACCGAGATGGTGAGGGCCGCGACAGCAAGCCCCTCCCAATCGACAACCATATCATCGGCAAGCACACAACCCGAAGAGCCTAAGGACGTTCTTCAGTACGTGGTATACTTCTTCCGAGGGCTGTTTGGAGGGAAGCAATGAGCGTGATGACCGGTGAGAAGGATAGGTGGGAGGAGGG
>Ga0302243_1002701_pt1 | contig 9903 bp, 7 predicted proteins | sample AAG_UR_Met_MG_FD_193514 | JGI IMG/M metagenome (GOLD analysis project Ga0302243, IMG submission 193514) | Enriched activated sludge microbial communities from anaerobic digester in WTTP, New Holstein, Wisconsin, United States - AAG_UR_Met | ecosystem: Engineered > Bioreactor > Anaerobic >...
CGAGGGAACCCTGGCTCACATATGCACCGTCACCTTCAAACTGGAGCCTGCTCCGGAGGTCATGAGGTCCCTGACCTATGCCTTCCCGACCCTCAAGGAGGCCGGATCTCCCATGCGGGACATCCTTCGCTCCAGGATCAGGCCGCTGCACCTCGGGTTCAGCGACCCCAACCACTTCGAGCTGCTCCGCAAGGCCGGAAAGCACGCCATCGAGGACGGCGCCGTGCTCAACATCCAGCTGGAGGGAGACAAGGAGATAGTGGCCTGGGAGGAGAAGAAGATCGATGAGATCATGGCCAAGTACAACGGCAAGAAGCTGGCGGACGAGGTCGCCATTCACGAGTGGGACGAGCGTTGCTACGAGTACCGTTGCCGCGAGGTCGGGATCGGAAGCATTCCCGGAGAGGTACTGGTCCCCGTCAACAAGTTCGAGGACCTGGTGGACTACTGCTACGGTCTGCACAAGGAACTGAGGCTCACCGGGGCCATCATCGGTTCGGTGGTCGACCGCAACACGGTCATGTTCATGCCATACTACTTGTTCAACCCGGATGACCTGCCGCAGATGACCGCCTTCGGGTTCAACGCCAAGCTTGCCAACTACTCTTTGACCATCGGTGGCCGTCCGTTAGGCTTCGGAGCGTTCTTCGCCTCCAACCTGGACCCCATCCGCGGAACTGGCGCCAAGTACATACGGGACATCAAGAAGCTCATAGACCCGGACGACATCATGAACCCCGGGAAGCTGACCGGCACCACCCTGCGCTACGGGATCAAGATCCCGCCCGCCCTGTTCAACATCGGGATGGGGGCCATGGGGGTCATAAAGAAGCTGGTTCCCACCGAGGGTGTTGTCGCCGACCGCCAGGAGGCTTACGCCCAGGAGCGGGCCAACAAGGAGCGCGACGGCAGGCACAAGGACCACTGAAACTTCAACACGGGCCTCCGGCCCGTTCAATAATTTCTTTTTTAAAAAGAATTGAACGAAGGGGTTTCTTCTAGTTCTTGGCGTACTTATCGGGGTTCGCGTCGAACTTCCTCTTGCAGCCTGGGGCGCAGAAGTAGTACTTCTTGCCCTTATGGTCGGAGGTCCACTTGGCGCTCTTCTCATCGACCTCCATCAGGCATATCGGGTCAATTGCCGTTCAATCACCTCCCTTTCTCTTGATCTCCGGCGTGTAGCGTTTCAGCAGCGCGGCGTTCGATACCACGGACACCGACGAGAAGGCCATGGCCCCCGCCGCGATGATCGGCGAAAGCAGGATGCCCAGGAACGGATAGAGTATGCCTGCCGCCACCGGTATCCCGGCGGTGTTGTACCCAAAGGCCCAGAACAGGTTCTGCCTGATCTTGCGCATGGTCTGCCGGCTGAGCTGTATCGCCGCCACCACGTCCCGAGGGTCGCTCTTGATGAGGACGATGTCGCCGGCTTCCACGGCAACGTCCGTGCCGGACCCTATGGCCATACCCACGTCCGCCTGGACCAGGGCTGGGGCGTCGTTTATCCCGTCCCCGACCATCGCGACTATCCTGCCATCGGCCTGCAGCCGGGCCACCTCCTTGGCCTTGTCGCCTGGAAGCACCTCCGCCAGCACCTTTCCAATGCCCAGATTTTTAGCGATGGCCTCCGCGGTGCGCCGGTTGTCCCCGGTGAGCATCACCACCTCGATGCCCATGCGCTTCAGCTCGCTGACCGCCTCGGCCGAGGTGGATTTCACAACGTCCGCGATCCCGATGGCGCCGCAGAGCCTTCCGTCGATGATCGTCAGCACGGCGGTCATTCCCCGCTCCTCAAGGGAGGCCACCTCCCTCTCTCTATCCCCTAAAGGCACCCCCATCTCCTCTAGGAGCCCACGGTTGCCCGCCACGACGCTCATTCCTCTCACAGAGGCCCTTACGCCTTTTCCGGCAAGCCCCTCGAAGTTCTCGATGTCGAGCAGCTCCAAACCGTCCGCTTTGGCCTTGCGGACTATCGCCTCTCCCAAGGGGTGTTCCGAACCCACCTCTGCGCTCGCCACGAGCGAGAGCATTTCCGGGCAGGTATCGTTGAAAGAGACGATCTCCACGACCTCGGGACGTCCCTCGGTCAGCGTCCCGGTCTTGTCGAAGACCACGGTGTTCACCGTTCCCGCTATCTCCAGGGAATCCCCGCCCTTGATCAGTATGCCGTTCTCCGCGCCCTTGCCGGTGCCGACCATGATGGCCGTCGGAGTCGCCAGGCCCAGGGCGCACGGGCAAGCGATCACCAGCACGGTGATGAATATGGTGAGCGAGAAGGTGAAGGCCGGTTCACCGGAGGCGAAGGCCGGAACTCCCAGGAAATACCAGGCGAAGAACGCCAGCAGGGCGATGGATATCACCACCGGCACGAACACCGCCGAGACGCGGTCCGCCATCCTTTGAATGGGGGCCTTGGCCACCTGGGCATCCTCTACCAGCTTCACGATCTGGGCCAGGGCGGTGTCCTTGCCCACCTTGGTGGCCCTGATCCGAAGGAGGCCGCTGCCGTTGATGGTGGCCCCGATGACCTCCGAGCCATCCTCTTTGGAGACGGGCAGGCTTTCCCCGGTTATGATGCTCTCGTCGACGGACGAACGGCCGTCCACCACCACACCGTCGGTGGGTATCTTTTCCCCGGGGCGCACAATCAAGACATCCCCCACGTCCAGGTCGTCCACGGCCATTTCCAATTCCTGGCCGTCGCGGATCACCCGGGCGGTCTTGGCCTGCAGCCCCATCAGGCGCTTTATCGCCTCCGAGGTGCTTCCTTTGGCCTTGGCCTCCAGATACTTTCCGAATAGGATGAGCGCGATGATCATGGCCGAGCTATCGAAATAGACGTGATCGAGGGTCACCAGTCCGGGGGCGAACAACACCGCCACGCTGTAGAAGTAGGCGGCGGACGTGCCGACCGCTATGAGCGTGTCCATGTTGGCGGTGTGGTTCCGCATCGCCTTGTAGGCCCCGACATAGAACTGGTATCCGATGATGAACTGCACTGGCGTGGCCAGGGCGAACATCATGAGGTTACCCCATTCCATGAGGAATTGATGTCCAAGGTCGGTGAAGTCCATGACCAGCATTATGACCATGGTGGGGATCGCCAGGGCCAGGGAGAGGAGCAGGAGTCGTTTCTGCCGAAGGGTCTCCTTCTCACGGACCTCCTTCTCCAGGTCCTGGGTCATGGCTTCCAGGACCTCGTAGCCGGCGTCGACCACCGCCTTCTTGATCTGGGCGACGCGAACACGCTGCGGATCGTAGCGAACGGTGAGCTTCTCGGTGACCAGGTTGACCGAGGCTGAAAGCACTCCATCCAGTTCTCCCACCGCCTCCTCGACGGTGTTGACGCAGGAGGCGCAGCTCATTCCCCCTATGGACAAGGTCAGCTCGTTCAAGATGACGCCATACCCGGCATCCTCCACGGCCCGGCGCATCTTGGCCACGTCGACCTTCTCCGGATCGAAGGTGACCGAGGCCCTTTCCGTGGCCAGGTTCACATCGGCCTGCAATACGCCTTCCAGGTCGTTAAGCGAGTCGGCGATGGTGCCAGCACAGGTGGCGCAGGTCATTCCCGTGACCGGAAAAGAAGCGGTCTTGCGCTTACCTTCTGTAACGTTCCCCTGGTCGGCGCTCATCGCGCGTTCTACCTAGTTCTTCGCTGAAATAGGTTTTGATGGAACTATCGCCTGGCGATGACGTCGATCTCCACCGACGCCCCTTTGGGCAGGGCGGACACCTGGACGGCGGTGCGGGCCGGAAAAGGCCGGACGAAGAACTCGTCATAGACCTTGTTGATCTCCGAGAAAACCGAGAGGTCCGTAAGATAGACGGTGACCTTGAGGGCGTCGTGCAGCGAGCTCTCCGCCCCTCCAAGCACGGCCTCCAAGTTCACCAGGGCCTGTCGGGCCTGCTCCACCGCACCTTCGACGAGAACGCCCTTGACAGGGTCAAGTCCCAACTGACCGGAGCAGAACACCAGGTCCCCGTGGACCACGGCCTGGGAGTACGGACCGATGGGGGACGGAGCATCGTCCACCCTCACCTCCTTCATTCCAGTCCCTCCAGGAGATCTGGCAGCTCGGCCAGGCTGTCCATGATGACGTCCGGGCGCAGGTCGTTCCACATATCCAATGAGAAAGAACCGGTAAGTACCGCGGCGAACGGACTTCCCGCGCCCTGGGCACAGAGCAGGTCAGTATCGTGGTCCCCGACGAACAGGCACTCTTCCCCCCTAAGCCCCAGGGCATCGTACACCCTGCGCAACGCCAGGGGGTTCGGCTTGGCCTCGGTGAGCGGGTGATCGTCCCGGCAGTGGACCACTTCGAACATGTCATCCAATCCAGCGGCCCTCAGCGCCTTCTCGGTGTAGGCCCTGCTTCCTCTGGTCAGCACCGCGGCGCGGATGCCCTTCGACCGCAGATATCTCAAGGCATCGGCGGTCCCGGGGACCTCTCGGCTCTCCTCCACATGGGTCATCTCAACCTCCAGGGAAACCCGGTTGAGGTCCCTTTCCAACGCCTCCGCCCATCCTTGCTGGCTATGGACCTTGAAGTAGGAGTAGGCCCGCACGATGCTCTCGTTCACCTTCCCGCTGGGATCCAGAATGTCCTTGGGAAGGCCGTGTCGCAGGAGCGTGTCGGCCACTCCCTGGTTCATCCTCCGGAAGTCGATGGTGCTACGTATCAGCGTCCCGTCCATGTCGAATATTACCGCCTTAAGTCCATTGGAACGAAGGCCGTTGCGTATGATCGGGCTCATGGTCGGGGTGCATGAGGGTACGTTGATAGTTAATTGTTTTCCCCGCCTGGAAAATGATGCAAGAAATGATCAATCCAGCATTCTAGATTTATCGTTGTCCTTGATTGTAAATATAAAAGCTTATTGGTAGCATGCTCAAATACCCATTTTATATGCACAAGTCGAAACAGGGTTCATAATATTACAAAGGTGTTATTGATGATGGTGAGGAACAAAGTATTGATTGGGGTGGCGGCCTTGTTCGCCATCTCGGCCTGCCTGCTGATCGGAGCGAGCGCATTATCGCTCACTGGGATGCTGTCCATTCCGTTCCTGGACCCCCATTCGATCCCCTTCCTAGACCCACATTCGATACCGTTCCTGGACCCCCATTCGATCCCCTTCCTAGACCCACATTCGATACCGTTCCTGGACCCCCACGCGATATCTCCATAAACTCAAAAATGTGCACATGATCATGTGCACAGTCTTTCCATATTTTCCTGCACCTGCTCCCTCAATCTCTGATGGCCAAGACGCTCGGCTATGCCATGTGCCTCGCCCAGCAATGTCATGGCTTGCTCCCGATCTTCGTTCTCCAGGCATATCTTGGCGATCTCAATGAGGAGCTGGCCGAGCCTCACCGGGCTGTCATGCTCCCTTAAAAGCTCCAACGCTTTGTCGAAGTCCGCCTCAGCGCTCGGCCGGTCGCCCATCTTGGAACGCACATATCCCAGGTAGAAATGCAGCATGGAGGCCATCAACGGGTCGTTCAGCTTCGTCGATATCGGGAGGCACCTGAGCGCCATTCTCTCCGCCTCCTCCAGCTGACCTTGCACCAGGCGACAACCGGTCATGTTGGCAAGGGCATGCCCGACGGTGCTGAGGTCGCCCACTGAATTGGCCAGCTCCTGCGCCCTGTCCAGATAGACCAGGCCTTTCTGGTTCTGGCCCAGGGAGCACAGGTCGTTCCCTATGCTGATGCAGGCCTTGGCCATCATGTTCGTGTCACCTCTTCTCTCCAAAACGGCCAGGGCTTGCTCCTTGTATCTTATCGCGCTGTCGTAATCTTCCAGGGTGGAATAGGCCCGGCCGATGCCGTAGAGGGCCTTTCCGAGGGCTAGATCGTCCGCCAGGTCCAATGCTATCTTACGGGCCCTCTCGAATATCTCGATGGCATCGGTGGTCCTCCCCCGGCGTTCCAGCAGTCCTCCCATATCATACAGGACATCGGCTTGGGTGGGAAGGTCGCTGTTATGCACGGATATCTCCATGCTCTCACTGAGCATCCCCCAGGCGACATCATACTCTCCGCGGTTCAGATGGATAACCCCGATCATGCGGGAGACCTCGCCAATCACTCGGGCATCCAACCCGATGGAGGATGATCGTTTCAGTGACCCCAACACCTCCAAGGCCTGGTCCCACTCGCCCTGCAGATAGAGCACCTCTCCCTGCAGCAGGCTTATCTCCACCAGGTCCTTGCGTTCCCTCCCGTCCATGTCCCGGAGCAAACGGTCCAGGAGGGGAGCGAACTGCGTCGCGTAGCCCTTGTTTATGATCGAGCGCCCGTCGCCCGCGGCGATGGAAACAGCGGTCTGCACATCACTGGCCATGAGCGAATGGTACAGTCCTTCCACCCGGGCCGGAGCGGAACCGTCCTGCAGATAGTATCGGGCGGCAGCACGATGATACACCCTTCTCTGCCTGGGCGTGAGTCGCGACAGTGAGAATTCCCGGAGCAGGTCGTGCATGCCTATCAGCCTACCAACCGACTCGTAGATTATGGATTTCGAGAGCAGCGAATCGACCGCCTCATAGCTGACGGCGTAATCGGTCCCTTCCAGCTCCACCTTGTCCACGCCCGCGGCCAGGTGGATCTCCTCCTCCATTATGAAGAACGCGTCGATGAGCACCGGGTAACGGAAGACCGCGGCTATGCTCATGATCTTGCGTTCTGCCACGTCCAGCCGGGAGAACACCTCCTGCTCGATGAATATCCTGATGTTCTTTCCCAAGGCCAGCTTGGGGTCGTCAATAAGCTCCAGGAACAGCGGATGCCCGCTGGTGACCCGGAAGACCTCCTCCACGTCGGCTGGGGAAAGCCCGCGCGAGCGCATCATCTGCACGCTGCTCTCCCTATCAAGTCCCTCCAGATTGAGCTCCTCCACCGAACCTCGGAATATGGCGCTTCGCGAGTAGAACGTCGGAAGCGCGCGGGCGGTGCAGACCGCCCGTACATTTTCCATGCCCTCCATGATGGTCAGCAAGGCCCCCAGGAACTCCAGCACGGAGGGTTCGGCCTTGTGCACGTCGTCAAAGATCAGCAGCACGGAGACGTCCTTGAGGTCCGTCTCCAGGATGTGGGTGGCCTCTCCGACCAAGGGCGCCTCGGTCTGGTTCAGATACCACTCCAGGTTCCGGCGTCCCATCTGCGAAAGGAACTCGGCCAAGGGCCGGAGCAGCGCCTTCAGGTTGGCCCATTCGTGCACCTTGTACCAGAAGACGTTGGTGCTCTCCCGCACCAACTGGGCGAACTTGGCCAGCAAGGTGGTCTTTCCGATCCCTGGTATGCCGTTTATGACCACCATGCGCTTGGTATCGGAGGTCAGAAGTCCAGAAAGGACCTCCATCTCCCTCTCTCGCCCGAAGAAGGCGCGCACCGCCGGCTTCTTGTCGGTGAAGTCCACGTACCTACGTTCCTCGCGCATGCGGTTCTCATGGAAGCTGCGGCAGTCTATGCTTCCCTGGACGATGCCGTTGACGAGCTCCAGAAGGTCATAGCGCTTCGGCAGGTAATTGCCCAGCCTACCTATCTCGTCCTTGAGGTGCTTCCCTTGCAGATCTATTATGTCCACAACGGTGGACTCCACGTCCTGCTTGACCGCTTTCGCCTTCTCTGAACCCTTGGCGCTCAAAAAGTAGACCTTGCGCACGCTCGGCAATCCTTTCACGTGACGGGTGAAGGTATCGACAGTGCCTTCCTTGCCCATTTCCGCCAGGACCTTGGCCACGTTGTTGCGGCCCACGTCGACCGCCTTGGCCACACCCTCCTGGGTGACGCTCTTTGGAGAATCGGAGTCCATGACGAAACGCTGCTGGAACAGAAGATGCAGGAAGACCCGCTCCTTCACGGTCAGCAGGGAGCGCCCCGGAATGTGGTTCACGAGGAAAAATCACTTTCCCATATCAATAGTCTTCCACCTGCCAAGCGCTCCTTGATTCTCACCGCGTGAATGTAGCATGCTCAAAACTCCTTTAAATACCGTTAAAGCCAAGATACGGTACAAGCAACGGAGGAATGCTGAATGACAGGAAACATGGATGCCAAGGTCTCTCTCCTTATGGAAGGCTACCCACGCAACGGGTTCACGGTGTTCTCGAACTATCTGCAAAAGGACCAGGGCGTGTGCATAACCCGCCTTCACCCCGAATACGTCGTGGAGAAGTATGGACTGAAGAACGCCCGCTTCCACTGGTTGAGCGGAGTGAAGCAGGAAGGTACGCTATCGCCGAAGAACGTGTCCATCCTGGTGAAGCAGGTGAAGGGCGAGATCAAGGACGGTCAGCGCAAGTTCTTCCTGGACGGTCTGGAGTATCTGTTGCTCTGGAACGACATGAACGGCATCGTGGCCTCCCTCAAGGAGATCGAGAAGGAGTTGGGGGACGCGGGGGCCAACATGATAGTGTCCATAGATCCGCTAACCTTCGAAGAGAAGGACCTCAGGAAGCTGAAGGAGTCCTTTCCCGAAATGGCCAAGCTCAGTGCAGGATCTCCGCAAAACGGCGTAGACGAGCCAGCTGACAAGGGTCGAATAAACGCGGATCTATTGGTATCAAGAGGATTGACCGCGACGCCATGACCACGTCGTTCAGTTCCTCCAAGAATATGTTCAAGGTCCGGAAGTCGGTGAACAGGGAGATGTACTCCAAGCCGTCCAGGACCGCCGCGGCGTTCTTATGGCAGGAGACGAAGCTGGTTATCTCCTCCACTATTTTTTCCAGATGATCGGGCGAGAGGCGCGGACCGTTTCCAGTTTCGCTCAGCCAAACTCCTCTTATGTCCTGCAGAGGATAGCGTTCTCGAAGCAGGTCCGGATGCATCCTGCTCACGCATATGATCTCCTTTCCGGCGGATGCCAGGCCGTTGATGAGCGAGAGGGTCTTGTCCAATCGCTCGTTGATGACCATGTATATGCGTCCGTGGTCCAGGCTGAACTGGCCGTATTCCGAACGGACGTCAATGGAATAGAACTTCCCGCAGAGATCGATATCGGCGTTCATGCGATAGGCTCGCCGCACTTCCCCAAGCGCAAGAAGGGTAAGAGCGGTGAGGATAAATAATGATATTCGGAAAAATGCGACGATTTGAAAATTGGTTGAGGGGGCGGAGCCCCCGGGGTTTCAGACCATTTTACCGCTGAGATACTTCTCGTAGGCGGTCATGTCCAGCAGCCCATGCCCGGACAGGTTGAAGACGATGACCTTCTCCTCGTTCTTGCGCTTCGCCTCCATTGCCAGCTCGATCGAGGCGGCGATGGCGTGCGTGCTCTCCGGTGCGGGGATGACGCCCTCGGCGTTAGCGAACATGATGCCCGCTTCGAACGTGGCCTTCTGCTCCACCGGCACCGCTCGGACATAGCCGAGGTCCTTCATCAGGCTCACCGTTGGAGCCATGCCGTGATAGCGCAGCCCGCCGGCGTGTATGGCCGATGGTATGAACTCATGACCAAGGGTGTACATCTTCAGCAGCGGGGTCATTCCGGCGGTGTCTCCGAAATCATAGCGGTATTCGCCCTTTGACAGCGACGGGACGGATGCTGGCTCGGCGGCGATGAAGTCGGTGTCGATCTTCCCCTGGATCTTCTTGGCCAGCATGGGGAACGTGAATCCGGAGAAGTTGCTACCTCCGCCGACGCAGGCGACCATGTGGTCCGGCACAACATCGGCCATCTCCAGCTGGGTCATGAGCTCCTGCCCGATGACGGTCTGGTGCAGCATGACGTGGTTCAGCACGCTGCCTAGGCTGTACTTGGTGTTCTTCTCGCTCACCGCCATCTCCACGGCCTCGCTGATGGCTATGCCCAGGCTGCCCGGGGTGTCGGGGAACTTCGCCTTGATCTCGCGACCGAACTTGGTCTCGCTGCTGGGGGAGGAGTAGACCTT
>Ga0302243_1002703_pt1 | contig 9891 bp, 7 predicted proteins | sample AAG_UR_Met_MG_FD_193514 | JGI IMG/M metagenome (GOLD analysis project Ga0302243, IMG submission 193514) | Enriched activated sludge microbial communities from anaerobic digester in WTTP, New Holstein, Wisconsin, United States - AAG_UR_Met | ecosystem: Engineered > Bioreactor > Anaerobic >...
AACAATAATAAAAAAGATATGGAAAAATAATAATAAAGAAGTTATTCTCAATGTGGCAGCGACCTACTTTCCCATACCAGACAGGTATAGTATCATCGGCGATGGGAGGCTTAACTTCCGGGTTCGGTATGGAGCCGGGTGTGACCCTCCCTCTAGCCCCACCACAAAGAGAAGCAAATACACCTTGGTGTGCTTGATTCTCTCTGCATTGAGAAGGAGAAACTTAACATGGTTAAGAGTCTAAATAATGTTGAGTTACAATTTATGTACTTTCATTGCACTTAATAAGATGAGAAACGTTAAGTAAATAACAACTGCTTGTTATTTATAGTTTCGGAACCGTAGTCTTTATGCTTTAGCATAGACGAAGGCTATCTATATAATGTGTTTATTAAGTCTTGCACTTAATAAGGTAGTACCTAATAATGAATACTATAAAAACGAATGATCTATTAGTACTGGTCAGCTAAATGACTTTCATCACTTACACACCCAGCCTATCAACCATGTAGTCTTCATGGGATCTTCAGGGATGATTCATCTTGAAGTTGGCTTCCCGCTTAGATGCTTTCAGCGGTTATCACATCCGAACATAGCTACCCAGCGATGCCCTTGGCAGGACAACTGGTACACCAGTGGTTCGTTCGACCCGGTCCTCTCGTACTAGGGTCAACTCTCCTCAATCATCCAACGCCCACGGCAGATAGGGACCGAACTGTCTCACGACGTTCTGAACCCAGCTCGCGTACCGCTTTAAATGGCGAACAGCCATACCCTTGGGACCTGCTACAGCCCCAGGATGCGATGAGCCGACATCGAGGTGCCAAACCTCCCCGTCGATGTGAGCTCTTGGGGGAGATCAGCCTGTTATCCCCGGCGTACCTTTTATCCTTTGAGCGATGGTCCTTCCACGCAGAACCACCGGATCACTATGACCGACTTTCGTCTCTGCTCGACCTGTATGTCTCGCAGTTAAGCTGGCTTGTACCATTATACTCTACGAACGATTTCCAACCGTTCTGAGCCAACCTTTGTAAGCCTCCGTTACTTTTTAGGAGGCGACCGCCCCAGTCAAACTACCCACCAGACATTGTCCTCCCACAGGGTAACTGTGGCAAGTTAGCAATCAGAATACATCAGGGTGGTATCTCAAGGATGGCTCCGATACAACTGGCGTCGTATCATCAAAGCCTCCCACCTATCCTGCACAAATGTATCCCAACTGCAGTGTCAAGCTATAGTAAAGGTGCACGGGGTCTCTCCGTCTTGCCGCGGGTAGGAGGAATTTTCACCTCCACTACAATTTCACTGGATCTCTGGTCGAGACAGCTCCCATCTCGTTACGCCATTCATGCAGGTCGGTATTTAACCGACAAGGAATTTCGCTACCTTAGGACCGTTATAGTTACGGCCGCCGTTTACTTGGGCTTCGATCAAGAGCTTCGCTTGCGCTAACCCCATCAATTAACCTTCAAGCACCGGGCAGGCGTCACACCATATACATCCTCTTACGAGTTAGCATAGTGCTGTGTTTTTGATAAACAGTCGGGAGGGACTCTTTGTTGCAACCTCTCTCGCTTTTAGAAGCAAGTTCCTATACAAGAGGAGGCACACCTTATTCCGAAGTTACGGTGCTAGTTTGCAGAGTTCCTTAACCAGAGTTCTTCCACGCGCCTTAGAATACTCATCTCACCCACCTGTGTCGGTTTACGGTACGGGTAACAAATAATATACTTAGAGGCTTTTCTTGGCACGACGGTATCAACGATTCTCCTGTCCCTCCGAAGAGTTCTAAGAGCCTGTCAGGTCTCGAATACAGCCAGCGGATTTTCCTATCCGGCCAATCTACGCCCTTCGACCCACTATTCCATCAGTGAGCTCGTTTAACCCTATGCGTCCCCCCATCGCGCTTATTTGTTAGTATTGGAATATTAACCAATTTGCCATCGCTTACCCCTTTCGGACTCAGCTTAGGACCCGACTAACCCTACAATGACGAGCATAGTGTAGGAAACCTTGGGTTTGCGGCGAAGAGGATTCTCACCTCTTTTATCGCTACTCATGCCTGCATGCTCACTTCGTATCGCTCCAGCACTCCTTACCGGTATACCTTCAACGCTGATACGAACGCTCTCCTACCACTTGTACATCAGTACAAATCTACGACTTCGGTGTCTATTTTAGCCCCGTTATATTTTCGGCGCAGAATCGCTAGACCAGTGAGCTGTTACGCTTTCTTTAAAGGATGGCTGCTTCTAAGCCAACCTCCTGGTTGTCTAAGCAACTCCACATCCTTTTCCACTTAAATAGAACTTTGGGACCTTAGTCGGTAGTCTGGGCTGTTTCCCTTTAGACCTAGGATTTTATCACCCTATGCCTGACTGCCATGAATTCATATAAGGTATTCGGAGTTTGACTGGGTTTGGTACATTGGTATACGCCCTAGCCCAATCAGTGCTCTACCCCCTTATACTTCTAACATGACGCTATACCTAAATATATTTCGGAGAGAACCAGCTATCACTAAGTTTGATTGGCCTTTCACCCCTATCCACAGTTCATCGGAGAAGTTTTAAACCTTCACCCGTTCGGTCCTCCACTAGCTCTTACACCAGCTTCAACCTGACCATGGATAGATCACTTAGTTTCGGGTCTGCAGCAACTAACTAAACGCCCTATTAAGACTCGCTTTCGCTACGGCTTCGGGTATCCTTAACCTCGCTAGTCACCACAACTCGCAGGCTCATTATGCAAAAGGCAGTCCATCACCCCGGATTGCTCCATGGGGCTCTGAATGATTGTAGGCAGATGGTTTCAGGTTCTATTTCACTCCGCTTGCCGCGGTTCTTTTCACCTTTCCCTCACGGTACTGGTTCACTATCGATCTGGTAGTAGTATTTAGCCTTGGAGGGTGGTCCCCCCATATTCAGTCAGGGTTTCTCGTGTCCCGACCTACTCGAATAGTCTGTAGTTAGTTTTTATATACGGGACTATCACCCTCTATGGTCAAGCTTTCCAGCTTGTTCTACTAACACCCTACAGATTTTAGGGCTGGTCCCATTTCGCTCGCCGCTACTTTGGGAATCTCGGTTGATTTCTTTTCCTTAGGGTACTGAGATGTTTCACTTCCCCTAGTTCGCTCCCCGCAGGGTAACATACCTCTCGATATGCTGGGTTGCCCCATTCGGAAATCCTCGGATCAAAGCTTCTTGGCAGCTACCCGAGGCTTATCGCAGCCTAGTACGTCCTTCGTCGCCTCTACCAGTCTAGGCATCCACCATCTGCCCTTAGTTTAATTTATATTATTCTAAGGTACTACCTTACTAAATGCAAAGGCATTCAATAAGATTATGAGTTTTTGCACATGAAAGATTATCAATATTACTATTAATAATTTTTTCTGTTAAATTGTAATTTTTTGTTTGATGATATTAATTGGTACACAGCTTTAATCACTTACGTGATTCAATCAATGTCCCGTATCATCTTGCAACATTACGTTAGACTCTTAACAATGGTAAGTTAAATAACTTTTAGGTAAAAAACCTAATAGAAGAACTTTTAATTAAAGTGCTTTTATTAAGTTTTTATGGTGGAGAATAGCGGGATCGAACCGCTGACCTCCTGCGTGCAAAGCAGGCGCTCTCCCAGCTGAGCTAATTCCCCATAAATTAAATGGAAAAGATCTTTATGATCTTTAGCAACCAAACATAATCAAATCAAGTCTATCTGAGGTGTCTCTTATCGTGTGAGCAATAAGAGCTATACTCTTGAAAGGAGGTGATCCAACCGCAGGTTCTCCTACGGTTACCTTGTTACGACTTCACCCCAGTCGCTGATTCCACCGTGGAGGGTAGCCAGTTTAGCTTCCCCGCTTCGGGTGAAATCAACTCCCATGGTGTGACGGGCGGTGAGTACAAGACCCGGGAACGTATTCACCGTAGCATGGCTGATCTACGATTACTAGTGATTCCAGCTTCATGTAGTCGAGTTGCAGACTACAATCCGAACTGAGAGATGTTTTATAGATTTGCTCCACCTCGCGGTATTGCGTCTCATTGTACATCCCATTGTAGCACGTGTGTCGCCCTGGCCGTAAGGGCCATGATGACTTGACGTCGTCCTCACCTTCCTCCTCCTTACGAAGGCAGTCTCACTAGAGTCCTCGGCCGAACCGTTAGTAACTAGTGACGAGGGTTGCGCTCGTTGCGGGACTTAACCCAACATCTCACGACACGAGCTGACGACAGCCGTGCAGCACCTGTTTTCAAGCTCCCCGAAGGGCACTCCGCTATCTCTAGCAGATTCTATCAATGTCAAGGCCAGGTAAGGTTCTTCGCGTATCTTCGAATTAAACCACATGCTCCACCACTTGTGCGGGTCCCCGTCTATTCCTTTGAGTTTTAATCTTGCGACCGTACTCCCCAGGCGGAATGTTTAATGCGTTAGCTGCATCACCGAAGAGACGAGCTCTCCGACGACTAACATTCATCGTTTAGGGCGTGGACTACCAGGGTATCTAATCCTGTTTGCTCCCCACGCTTTCGCGCCTCAGCGTCAGTACTGTTCCAGAAGATCGCCTTCGCTTTTGGTATTCCTAGTGATCTCTACGGATTTTACCCCTACACCACTAATTCCATCTTCCCCTCCCAGACTCTAGCTAAGTAGTTTTGGATGCAGTTCTATGGTTGAGCCATAGGATTTCACATCCAACTTACAAAGCCGCCTGCGCGCGCTTTACGCCCAGTGATTCCGAGTAACGCTTGCACCCTCCGTATTACCGCGGCTGCTGGCACGGAGTTAGCCGGTGCTTATTCATGTGATACCGTCATTATCTTCTCACATAAAAGGAGTTTACGCACCGAAATGTGTCATCCTCCACGCGGCGTTGCTACATCAGAGTTTCCTCCATTGTGTAATATTCCCCACTGCTGCCTCCCGTAGGAGTCTGGACCGTGTCTCAGTTCCAGTGTGTCTGATCATCCTCTCAGACCAGATAGGCGTCATAGCCTTGGTGAGCCATTACCTCACCAACAAGCTGATACCATATAGCCCGATCCCTTAGCGAAAAAACTTTCCCAACTTCCCTTATGAGAAGAAGGAGTATGGGGTATTAGCAGTCGTTTCCAACTGTTATCCCCCTCTAAGGGGCACATTAGCTATACATTACTCACCCGTGCGCCACTAATCCACTCTAGCAAGCTAGAGCTTCATCGTTCGACTTGCATGTGTTAAGCACGCCGCCAGCGTTCACTCTGAGCCAGGATCAAACTCTCCATAAAAAATTATGAAATGGCTTGAACCATTGTCAAAGAATCACTTAATTTATTTCTAAATAAAGTTCTCATTTGTTTTTACTTTTATAATAAAAGTAATAAAAATTAAAACTCAAATAGACGTTGATTTTACTTATATTTGGTTGTTAAAGATCATACACTCTCACTCTCTTAACTAACTCAGTTAAGGTCTCTGTGTTTGTGGACGCGTATTATAGCAGTAAAGTAAATATATGTCAAGGGTTTTTTGGGGAAAAGTGGAAATATTTTGAAAAAAATTTTGTTTGTTTTATATGCCATTGTCAAAAATAATAGCATATATATAATGTATAGAAAATTTGGCCCCAAAACAACTAAAAAATATTTTATCTGATAGGTTTTTTTAAAATCTTTTTTTAATCTATTATTTATTTGTTTATCACTATACTTGCGAAGGTTATACATACTATATAACACAGATAATATTTGAAGGATATTTAATGGCATTATATGATAGAAACTATCAATCACAAACAAGCTATACGACACATATCGAAAGTGCGTCTGTAGGCTTTATGAAAAAAACTTATCAATTATTGGCTGCGAGCATGATTGCTGCAGCTGCCGGAGCATATGCGACTATGCCGTATGCAGAAACTATTATGCAATACAAATGGTTTATATTTGGTTTTGAACTGTTTATGATTTTTTTCGGCCTTAATATGACGCGCAACAAGCCTGCACTTAATCTAGCTGCTCTTTTTGCATTTACGTTTGCTACTGGTGTTTCGCTTGTTCCTCTTTTGGCAATGCTTATCGGTGCCGGGCAAGGTGCGGTTATCGGAAATGCATTTTTGATGACATCTGTACTTTTTGGTGCATTAAGCTTATTTGCCATAAACAGCAAAAGTGATTTTTCAAGCTGGGGCAAACCGCTTTTTATTACACTCATCGTGGTTATAGTTGCTTCATTGGTTAATTACTTTTTACTCCAAAGCCCTATGATGCATCTTGTGATTACTGCTGGCGTATTATTGCTTTTTGGTATATTTACAATTTATGATACACAAAATATAGCCAACGGCGCATACGCCTCTCCTGTTGATGCTGCAGTTTCACTATATCTTGATTTTTTAAATATGTTTACTGCTATTTTGCAACTTCTTGGCATATTCGGAAAAGATGAATAACAAAAACGATCCAAAGATTGTGCGTCTTGTTGACGCCAATCTTAATCGTCTCAAAGAAGGTATCCGAGTCATCGAAGATATTGCAAGATATCATGATGATAACGGGCATCTTGCTCTTAAACTAAAAAATCTTAGACATCAATGTCGTATCGACGAAAAATATTTAGAACTCTTATCATCACGCGATAGCATCAATGATGTTCTTCGTCCTAGCACAAAAAGCGAAATGAATCGTGCAAACATCAAAGATATACTTATAGCCAACTATAAACGTGCGCAAGAATCAGCGAGGGTATTGGAAGAAGCTACTAAGATCTGGGGTGGTGAACTTGCCGAACGCTTCAAAAATATCAGATATGAACTGTATGCTTTGGAAAAAGAGAATTTATTAAACTAAACAATAATTAATTGCTGGCCTTTATAAATATTACCTCAAATTCTAAGTAATCCAGCGGATATTCTCTCATTAATGTTTTTGTCCGTTTGTAGCTAAGTTTTTGTTCTCCGCCGCTAACTCCGCTTTTTTTGATATAGTTAAAAAGTTCTTTTTTGGAATCAAAGTGAAGCTTGTATGTATATATCTCATATTGTGTATCTTTGTATGATCTATCAAAAGCTTTTTTTATGTTATCTGCTGAATATATAGGGGAGTTTATAGATGCGGTCTCATGAATGGTTTTAAAAGTATCACTTGTAAATATAGCGCCATAAAAATTATCGCCTATGCGCGCAATCTGGGATATGGTCCAGTCTAGATCTTTGCTCCATTGCAATGCAGATGATGATAATACCAAATCAAATTTATCTTTTATGGATGCAAAACTGTTTGGTATATTGAAATCAAAATATTGGGTAATTGCTTTTTTGCTGGAAGGATGAAGCAAAAGCATTTGTTCTGATGCATCAAAAGCCTTAAGTATCTCAAAAGATATCTCACTCTTTATCAAACGATCATATAATGCGCCCGTACCGCACCCGATATCAGCAATGATGCCATAATGATCATGTGGTAATTTATCTATTAATTGTTTGGCGACTTGGGTTTGTATCTGATTGTAGCTATTGTAATCTTTCGAAAAGCGAGAAAACTCTTTTATTGCATTTAGGTTATTTGGGTTTTTTGTATTCATATGTTATCGTTTTGCTTCATCTTGTTTTCAATATTTTTTCGATATAATCGCCAAAATTATACCCAAACTTTGATTGGACGACTATGACATCTACATTATTTATATTGCAAATTATTTTGGCGATCTTGATCACCATATCAGTATTGCTTCAAAAAAGCTCTAGTATAGGGCTTGGAGCTTATAGCGGAAGCAATGAATCCTTATTTGGGGCCAAAGGCCCTATGGGCTTTTTGGCAAAAGTTACTTTTGTGCTTGGCACTGCTCTTATCGTAAACACATTGATACTGTCTTATATGTACACAAAAGAGAGCAATCGTTCTGTTGCCGATACCATTGTACCTAGCACTCCTGCTACACCGGCAAGCGCACCAATAGCGCCATCTGCTCCTGCAGCTCCTGCAAACAGCATACCTCAAGCCAACTAATATTTGCATCAGGCTTTTATAGTTAAAAGCCTGCGATATATTAGGGCTTGCTAAGCAATAGCAAGCAAAATATTTTAACTATAAATCTACCTTAAAATATTTTCACATCCATATCGAATCACATCTACCCCATACTTGTCTCTTATTTTAAGCAATCCTGCTGAAAGTATAGATTGTTTTTTATCTTCTTGATAATCTAGAAGAGAAAATGTTTTTTTATTGCTATGATTTGTGAAGTTTGATACACTAAGTCCTATATAATGGATCTTGTAGCCTTTGTGAGTATCTAGTGTATCTAACATATGTAATGCTGTATCTATCATGAATCTCTCGTTAAATAGCCTATCTTGCGTAATGGATAGTGAATTCTTAAGCCCGTGTTCATATCTTATCTTGCAATAAAATGTAGTAGGATTAAGTCCGAGTTTCATAACACTATAGCTTAAATACCTTGCCAATATCACCATTCTTCTTTGGATTTCATTTCTATCTAGTACGGCTTTGAAATTTCTACTTATATTTATAGCTCTTCTATCGCTTTTTTGGATAATTGGCTCGTTATCTATACCGCATATCCTCTTATAGAGTTCTTGTCCTGTTTTGCCATAGCTATTTAATAAATTTGGCTTTTTCTTTAGCTCTCCTAGTGTATGGATATAACGAGATCTGAGCTTTTTGGATAATGCTCTGCCGATACCCGGAAACTCATCTATGCCAATAGGATCGACAAAATCATTGATATCATCATTGTGCACCACCTTTACGCCAAACGGTTTTGCCTTGTCTGTGATGAGCTTTGCTATCCATTTAGATCTGTTTGCTCCTATGGTTATAGGCAGGTCAAATCTATCCATTATCTCATCACGAAGATCGGTGATAAACTCTAAAGTATCATCATCTTTTATCCATCCATCAAGATCCCCGAAGAATTCGTCTATAGAGTATTGTTCAAGCAGTGGAATTTTTAGCTCCAAAAAGCTTTTTAGCTTTTGGGATAGCTTTTGATAAAAAAGATGGTCGCTTGGCAATACTGTAAGTCCTGGGCACATTACAAGAGCATCTTTGAGCGGAGTGCCTGTCTTAATGCCGTAAGGCTTGGTTTCATAGCTTTTGGCTATGACTATACCGCGCACAACCCCATCCTCATCTATAAATTCGTCTTGCCATATTCTATTCAGGTTATTTTTAAATTCCAATACACTATTAAATGCTCCTGTATCGCCCAGTATAACCCCGTCTTTTTTGTAATTTGCAAATATTCTTTTGTCACTGCCTTTTGCTACAACTACAGGTTTGCCTTTGAGCCTATGATCCCTTGTCCGCTCGGCAGACACAAAATAACAATCTAAATCTAAATGTATCTTCATAATTACCTATTTTTGTATATTATATAGTGATATTTGAAAGTGGTTTGATTTATACTCAAAATGTCATATTATGAATTGCAGAGTAAAAAACAATTGTCGTTAAAAGTGTTGTGTTTGATTATGCCAATTGAAGTGAATTGCACTAATGATTAGAATTGGCTATACTAAATGATAGTGAATATACTTTAAAGCTCAATTTTATGAGGTTTATTAAGATTATTTACAGTGATTTAAATTGATTTAAAAGGGGTGGTGGTGCGGATAAAGAGACTCGAACTCCCATGCCTCGCGGCACCAGATCCTAAGTCTGGCGTGTCTACCAATTTCACCATATCCGCACAAAGTAGTTTGTAATCATATCGATTTTCTTTAAAAAAATCCTTAATGATTCTTCTATTTGATAATTTAATCAAACAGGTGGTACGCCCGTCAGGATTCGAACCTGAGACCGCTCGCTTAGAAGGCGAGTGCTCTATCCAGCTGAGCTACAAGCGCGTATTTTTTCGCTAGTGGTACGCCAGAGA
>Ga0302243_1002711_pt1 | contig 9860 bp, 10 predicted proteins | sample AAG_UR_Met_MG_FD_193514 | JGI IMG/M metagenome (GOLD analysis project Ga0302243, IMG submission 193514) | Enriched activated sludge microbial communities from anaerobic digester in WTTP, New Holstein, Wisconsin, United States - AAG_UR_Met | ecosystem: Engineered > Bioreactor > Anaerobic >...
GCTGTTTGGCGTGATATTGCGGCAAATGTGACAGATCTGCCGGTACGCGTTCCAAAAGAAGAAGAGGCAGCTGCCCTAGGTGCAGCCCTTCAGGCTCTCTGGTGTTACGAATGCATTCAGCGCTCTCGGCCTGTGGAAATTGAGACGATAGTCGATAAGCATGTGAACTTCGATGAAGGCTCCAATGTCGAGCCCGAAAAACTTAAGGTTATGAAATATGAAGCAGCCTATGCCGAATATGAGAGATATTTGGGAGCGCTGACTCCTCTCTATAGATAGGATAGTATGGAGAAGAACAATTCCGGAAAGGAAAAGCGAATGGCAGAATATTTTGTTGGACAGAAAGAATATTTCCAAGGTATTGGAAAGATTCGCTATGAAGGTCCTAAGAGCGACAATCCTCTTTCTTTCAAGTATTACGAACCAGAGCGAAAAGTTGGCGACAAAACCATGCGAGAACATTTACGCTTTGCTATTGCATACTGGCATAGTTTCGGTGCGGATGGTGCCGATCCATTTGGGGCTGCTACCCACATCCATCCATGGATAAGCGATGCTAGCACTACAATGGAAGCCCATGAGCACAAGTTAGATGCAGCCTTCGAATTCTTCACCAAAATTGGAGCGGATTTTTATTGTTTTCACGATCGAGATCTAGCGCCCGAAGGCGAGAATCCAAATGAAAGCGAGAAAAACCTTGTTCACATGGTAAAACTTGCCAAAGAACGTCAGAAAGCGACGGGAGTCCGACTTCTTTGGGGTACCGCCAACCTCTTTACGCATCCGCGCTATATGAATGGTGCTGCAACGAATCCCGAATTAGAGGTTGTGGCTTATGCTGCCAACCAGGTCAAGGCAGCGATAGATGCTACAATTGAGTTGGGCGGTCAGGGCTATGTGTTCTGGGGTGGCCGAGAAGGTTATATGACACTTCTAAATACAGACCTCAAGCGCGAAAAGGATCACTTAGCCAGATTTTTGTCCATTGCCCGGGATTATGGACGGGCTCATGGTTTCAAGGGAATGTTCTATATCGAACCAAAACCCATGGAACCCACAAAACACCAATACGATTTCGATGTGGAGACTGTTGCAGGATTCCTGCGCGCCTATGGTCTCGAAAAAGACTTCCGCGTCAATATCGAGGCTAATCACGCAGAGCTTGCGGGCCACGATTTTAACCACGAGCTGGAAACCGCATCTTCACTCGGCATATTCGGTTCGGTCGACGCGAACCGAGGCGATCCCAGAAATGGCTGGGATACCGATCAGTTCCCAATAAATGTCTACGATACAACGCTTGCCATGCTCGCAATCCTGCGCGCAGGCGGCTTTGTGACAGGCGGCCTTAATTTCGACGCTAAAATTCGCCGGAATTCAGTCGATCCTGCCGACCTCTTCGAAGCACACATTGGTGGCATGGATGCTTTTGCTGCTGGGCTTCTTGCTGCGAATCGGATTATCGATGATGGGAAACTTGATGCCTTTGTTCGTAAGCGCTATTCGTCTTTTGACAGCGATATTGGAAGGCGTTTTGAGGATGGGCAGTTGAATTTTGAAGAGCTTGCTAACCTTGCTTCGACCTTTGGAACCTCAGCTACGGCAAAAATTGGCCGGTCCTCTGGCAAGCAAGAGTATCTCGAAAATCTAATAATGCAGTATGTGCTGGGAGTGGAGTAATTTAGTCAATTGATAATGAATTGAGGAGGTATGACATGATTGAAGGTAGCAATGAGGTAAATACCTCGAAAAAGTTGCGATATGGGATGGTCGGTGGCGGCAAAGGAGCCTTTATAGGCGATGTTCATCGCAAGGCGATTGCAATGGATGGGCTTGCCGAGCTTGTTGCAGGCAGCTTTTCGCAGAGTTTCGAGAATACTTGTGAAACGGGCTTAAATCTAGGATTGTCGCGCGACAGGCTCTATGCGACCTATGTTGAGATGGCAGAGAAAGAAGCGAGCAGGCCCGATTGCATCGATTTTGTATCCATCGTTACTCCAAACGCACTGCACTATCCTATTGCAAAGACATTTCTTAATGCAGGAATCAATGTTGTATGCGACAAGCCACTGACTTTTGAAGAGTCAGAAGCGAGGGAGCTTCAGAAGATTGCTCGCGAAAAAGGTCTCTTCTTTTGCGTAACTTATGCCTATACTGGTTACCCTGCGGTCAAGCAAGCGCGAGAAATGATACGCCGAGGGGATATCGGAGACATACGCTTTGTCAATGCCGAATATCCACAGGAGTGGCTTGCTAATGCAACTGAGCGAGAAGGTTCCAAGCAGGCTTACTGGAGGACGAACCCTGCACTTTCTGGCAAATCGAATTGCGTAGGAGATATAGGGAGCCACGCCGAGAACCTCGTCTCTTATATAACTGGTCTCAAAATCAAATCGCTCTGTGCGCGGCTCGATACATTTGTTCCTGGCCGAGTGCTTGATGACAATGCATCGATTATGGTCGAGTATGAAGGTGGTGCAAAGGGATTGTATTGGGCTAGCCAGATCGCTATTGGCTATGACAATGCTCTTAAGGTGCGAATCTTTGGAACCAAGGGCACTATTCAATGGTCGCAGGAGAATCCCAATTACCTTTTCGTATCGAAGCTCGGCGAGCCCTCACGCTTGCTTTCTCGCGGCCGCGATCCTTTTTATTCTCATCCGCAATCATACTCGCGAGTACCTTCAGGCCATCCGGAAGGGTACTTCGAAGCTTTTGCAAATCTCTATAAGACCTTTATTACCGCGCTTATTAAGATAAAATTAGGCCAACCACTAACCGAGGAGGATCTAGACTTCCCAACTGCGGAAGAAGGCGCTATCGGTGTGCGTTTTATCGGTAAGTGCGTCGAATCCTCACAAAAGGGTGCGATTTGGCTGGCATTCTAGTGAGGTTCTTTAGAGCTTATATGATAAAGAAGATATGATTTTATAGGAGGATGACTATGGCAAGACCGGTGACAATTTTCTCAGGCCAATGGGCAGACCTTCCCTTTGACCAATTCTGCGCTAAAGTCAATTCGTTTGGCTATGATGGTATTGAAATAGCTTGCTGGGGCGATCACATGGACGTCAAAGCGGCAGCGACCGACCCGAACTATGTCAAAGAGCGCAAAGCAATCCTTGAAAAGAATGGACTTAATTGTTGGGCGCTTGGTGCGCATCTTGCAGGACAGTGCGTAGGCGACATATGGGATTCTCGTCTCGACGGTTTTGCGCCAGCGGAATGCAAGGGACAGCCTGAAAAAATCCGTAAATGGGCTATACAGGAAATGAAATATACCGCTGAAGCCGCAAAGAATATGGGATGCGGAGTAGTAACAGGTTTTATGGGAAGTCCTATCTGGAAATTTTGGTATTCCTTTCCACAGACTCCAGACGAAATGGTAGATGATGGCTTTAAGGAGATAGTAAAGTTATGGACACCCATTCTCGACGAATTCGATCGATGTGGTGTCAAGTTTGCACTCGAGATACATCCGACTGAGATAGCATTCGATTACTACACTGCGGGTCGCTTGCTCAAGGAATTCGGCAACCGGCCAACTCTTGGATTCAACTTCGATCCCTCACATCTCATCTGGCAGGGTATCTCGCCGCATCTTTTTATCCGCGACTACGCAAGCAGGATCTACCATGTGCACATGAAAGACGCTGCAGTGACACTCGATGGTAAGGCGGGCATCCTTGGCTCTCATATGGCTTTCGGAGATACGCGTCGTGGATGGAATTTCCGCTCTCTCGGCCATGGAGATGTGGATTTCGAAAACATTATTCGTGAACTCAATGCTGCTGGCTATCAAGGGCCGCTCTCGGTGGAGTGGGAAGATTCTGGTATGGATCGCGAATATGGTGCAAAGGAAGCTCTTGATTTTGTGCGAGAGGTAGACTTTGTACCTTCATCGATTGCCTTCGATGCAGCGATGAAAAAATAATGCATACAATTATAAGAACCGAAGGCATTACCAAGGAATTTTCCTCAGTTCGGGTCCTCAACGATATCTCTGTCGAAATCTGCGCAGGGGAGGTCTTTGGCATAATTGGTGAGAATGGAGCAGGGAAATCTACTTTCATCAAGGTTCTTTCGGGACTATACCAACCAACATCCGGCAGGATCTGGTTCGATGACAAGCTCATAAATATGAGGAGCCCTGCCGATGCGAAAAGAATCGGTATAAGCTTAATTCCACAGGAATTCAGCCTTGTTTCCGATCTTTGCGTATATGAAAACATATTCCTCGGTGAAGAACTTGTGGGGAAACATGGGATCTTGGATATCAAAGCAATGGTAAATATGACGCGCCAGCTCCTGACCGATTTGGAAGTCTCCACAATCAATCCATACGCACACATTCAGGCTCTTTCAGTAGCGCAAAAACAGATGGTAGAGATAGCTAAAGCTATCGCTTTTGATTCTCGCCTTCTCATAATGGATGAACCTACAACCATGCTCACCAGCAAAGAGATAGAGATACTATTTGGGCTTATTGAAAGGCTCAAACAACGAGGTGTCACTATCATCTATATTTCTCATAAGCTCAAGGAAATTAAGCATATCTGTGATCGCGTAATGGTCCTTCGGGATGGAGAGTTTATTTGCCTCGAAGATACTGTGAATCTAACCATAGACGAAATGGCGCGTAGGATGGTAGGGCGCGAGCTAAAGGATGTTTTCCCCGAAAAGAAGAATCAGCCTGGCGATGTGGTGCTTTCGGTACGAAATCTTTGTGTAGATAAGCTTCTTTACGACATTAGTTTCGATCTTCATGCTTCTGAGATATTGGGCTTTGCGGGTCTCATTGGAGCAGGCAGAACAGAGCTCACTGAGACAATTATGGGTCTAAGGCGTGCACGCTCGGGCACAGTTGTTTTGAACGGTAATCAGTTGTCTATACAAAACCCTTGGGATGCTGTCGATGCAGGGTTAAGCTATCTCTCGGAAGATCGACAAGGCGCAGGAATCATCACCTCATTTGACGTGATAAAAAATATCACTCTCGCATCGCTAAAGCACTATGCAAAGCCATTTATCGATCAACAGGCAGAAGAGAATAAGGCAAAGTTCTATATCGATCGATTTTCTATCAAAACACCATCGCTTCAAGCAAAGCTCGAGCAGCTCTCAGGCGGTAATCAGCAGAAAGTCTCTTTGGCGAAGAGCATAGATGTACAGCCCAAGATTATAATTGTGGATGAACCGACCCGGGGAATCGATGTAAAAGCAAAGCAGGATATTTATATTTTTATTCATGAATTAGCCGCTAGTGGTCTATCGGTCATTTTTATATCTTCTGAATTGGAAGAGATAATTGGGATGTGCGATAGAGTGCTAATCATGCGAGCTGGTCGAATTGTTGGTGAGCTAAGGTCGGACAAATTGAGCGAAGAAGAAATCATGTATTTTGCGACAGGCGTCAAGGGAGGGTATTGAATGAAGATTTCAAATTTCAGGAAGACGTCTTTAAGCAAATCAGGCCCTCTGATTGCGCTGCTCGTCTTGATGATCATTTCGACGATTCTCTATCCGAGATTTCTCGAAATTCAGAATCTGCTCAACATTCTGCGGCAGGTCTCCTATACAGGGATCATCGCGTTGGGTATGACTTTTGTCATCATATCGGGAGGAATTGATCTTTCAGTAGGCTCTATGACCGCACTGGCCGGAGCAGGTGCCATTCTTATGTTGAATATGATCACCAATGCTCTTGTTGGTTTTTCACCGATGTGGCTTGGCACTTTCTTGAGCATCCTGTCGGCGTTTATTGTTTCGCTTGCTATTGCTCTAAGTGCTGGCTTTCTCAATGGCTTTCTCATAACAAAAGGGAGAATAGCTCCTTTCATCGTAACGCTTGGAACAATGGCTATCTTCAGGTCTCTGACCTTATACATCGGAAAAGCAGGTGAATTTCGATCGGTTAACTCCTTTTACGGCGAAATGGGAATGTCGGTGATCTTGGGGATTCCTCTCCCTGTATGGATTTTCTTTATCTTGGCGATGATTCTTTCTTTCGTATTGAACAGGACAAGATATGGCCGCTATGTATGCGCAGTGGGTTCGAATGAGAAGGTCGCTCGCTATTCTGCAATAAATGTCGATAAGATACGGCTGATTTCTTATGTGATTGTAGGCTTTATGGTTGGAATAACGGCAGTCTTAATTTCAGCGCGGCTCAATTCGCTGAGTTCGACCAATGCAGGCAAGGACTACGAAATGGACGCTATCGCCGCGGTTGTAATAGGCGGTACTGCCATGACGGGTGGAAAGGGTTCCATTTGGGGCTCTGTGATTGGTGCTATAATTCTTGGTATTATCAATAATATGCTTAACATGCTTGGTATTTCTCCTTATCTGCAGGGCCTCGTAAAAGGGCTCGTTATCATAGGTGCAGTATCAATTCAGAGAGGATGGATCAATAACAGCCGGAGTGAAAAGTGAGAAATAGGAGAACGCGAAGGATAAAAAATCGGGAATCTATCGGGTAGCCGTTGGCATTTGCCCGATTCAGAAAGAAATACGCATTGTATTGGAGGAGGCGTTATGAAAAAAATCGTCATTGCCTTTATGCTGCTGCTTGCTATTGCCGCAGTACCGGTATTTGCCCAGAAGGTCAAGATTGGTGTTTCCATTCCCACCGCTGACCATGGTTGGACGGGAGGTATCAATTTTTGGGCCCAGAAAGCGATCAAAGATTGGCAGGCCAAAGATAAGAATATCGAATTCTATCTAGTGACTGCTGATTCACCTGCAAAACAAGTCAACGATGTTGAAGATCTGATGGTGAAAGGTATCAATGCGCTCGTCATTCTAGCTCATGATTCCGCACCTCTTACTCCTGTAGTGAAAAAGGCCTATGAAAAAGGAATTTACGTAGTCTCAGTAGACCGCGGACTCACTGAGGAAGTACAGGATGTCTACATTGCGGGCGATAACCCTGGCATGGGAAGGGCTTCGGCGGAATGGCTTGGCAAGGCACTTGGCGGCAAGGGCGATATTGTCGTGCTCGAAGGTATTCCTTGTGTTATCAACAGCGAGCGTGTGGATAGCTTCAAAGAAGTAATGACAAAGAAATATCCTGGTATTAAAATCCTCGACTCGCAGCCAGCTTATTGGGATACGCAGAAAGGCCTTGAGATTATGACCAACTACCTACAGAAGTACAAGAAGATCGATGCGGTCTGGGCTCAGGACGACGATGTTCTCGTAGGTGTGCTCCAGGCATACAAGGAATCTGGACGCAAGGATATTAAGTACTTCCTTGGCGGTGCAGGCAGCAAAGTGATGATCAAAAAGATAATCGATGGCGATCCGCTTGTGCAGGCAGATGTAACTTATCCGCCCTCTATGATAGCAACAGGTATCTCGCTCGCTGTCTATGGCTCGCGCAACCAACCTTTACCAGGATTCTACCAAGCTAAGATTCCGTCGAAGATTATCCTTGCCGCGGAGCTTATCACAAAAGAGAACGCGAAGGATTACTATCAGCCAGATTCGGTGTTCTGATTCTCAATATCCAATCAGACTGAAGAGCGAAAGCTCCTAAGACGGCTGCCCCTTTCAAAAACAGGGGCAGCCAATTTTCTGATGCGCTTTTCTCAGATATCATTCTTTGTTCGCACTCCCCAATTGCATCTCTCTATTGATATTTTGCCTCATTGTGAGGAAACAATGATGAAGATTGAGATTGTCAACCTGACCTTGGCAAATATACAGGATGCCCCGGAGTGGGAAGCCTATCCGTTTGGCTGCAAGTATTGTATCTATTGTGAATTTCCAGAAGAATGCATAGATCCAAAAAAGCAAATAAAAGAGAAGATGCTAGAGAAGAAATCAAAGTGGTTAAGAAATACAAAAAAGGTTTTTGGTAATTGTGGAAAGCTCATCTATATCGATAGAAGAACTGTTGGTTATGCCCAATATGCTCCCTCAGAGTTTCTTCCAAACTAAGATAGATATCCATCAGGTCCACCAAGTGAAGATGCGGTGCTCATTTCATGTTTGTTTATCTCTGAGAGGTGGCTTAGAAGACAGACCATCGGAGGCAAACTTCTCCACAGCATAATCGATGATTTGAAGGATAGAGAAATAAAAGTGGTTGAAACCTTTGCGAGGAAAGTAATGCAAATAACCCATCTGGACCTGTCGAATTCTATTTGAGAAATGGGTTTGAAATATATAGGAGTGATCCAGAATTCCCGCTTATGAGGCTAGGACTATGAATAAAATAAAAACCTAAATCATGATATACTAGTTTTATTATTTTGATGGACTTAGGCTATGCGAAACAAAACTTGCTTTAGAATTGGTGTTTTTCTTGCTTCTATAGTTTTCTTTGTGAGCTTGGTCGAGGGTCAATATCAACAGTCCCTGGTACCGCCAGCCAGCGATAATAGTTCCCTAGCCGCATTGCTCGATCACATGCTCGACAACCATTACTTGCCTTCGGCTCAGGTAGCTCTGGGAAGTTTCACTTACGCCGACACGCAGCTCCCCACGCCATTCGCGCGCTGGTTCGAGGATGAACTGCGACTCGCGCTCGGTCGCACATCAAAGATGAAGCTTTTCGACAAACAGGTAGCGGCGGCTATGGATCCGGCAATTCGCGAGCAATATGCGGTTTTCTTCGGGCAGGATCGTGCGGATTCGATTCTATATGGAAAATATATTCGAGATGGAGATGGAGTTCTGACAACTCTTTTCCTAACGGATCTTGCGACGGGTGCGTTGATAAGCGAAACCAGATATCTCGTAAAGAAGGGAATTTTGCCAGCCGATGTTTCTGTTGAGCCTTCCATCAAGGCTCTAGAGACGGCGGTAAGTTTGAGCCAGCTTGTACCGGGTTCTGTAAGCCAAGGATCAGGCAGTCAGACTTTGGGTAGTAAAGCTTATGCAATGTCAGATTTTCAGCTCAGCTTATCTACGGATCGGGGTATAGGTGCCGTATATCGAAATGGCGAACGGCTCAAGCTCTACCTGACTTCGAACAAGGATGCCTACCTTAAAATTTACCATGTAGATGTCAATGGCGTGGCTCAGCTCATCTGGCCGAACCGCTTTGGTGGTTCGGGCAAAATACGCGCAGGCGAGGCAATGCAATTTCCAGGACCAAACGACAAGTTTCAATATTTGCTTGGTCCTCCCTATGGAACCGAATATATTAAAGCCGTGGCTTCGACAAAACCATTCACAACTATGGAAGCAGACTTTTCTGATCTTCAAGGGAGTGCAGTGGAAGCCATTACCCGAGGCCTTTCCGTCGTCTCGAGCGATGCGACGCGCTCAGAGGCGCTTGTAGTGTACGAAATCGTTCCATGATATCGATGTATTGGTGGCCAGGCATTTCTTAGGAGCTGGTTATCAGGAGTTGAGAGAATGGCGGAAAGAAAAGCTTATATTCGACCTTCACCCATCGAAGCGGACATCGATACACAATTCGAGGCCTTAAAAAAGGCTGGCGCCGAAGAAATATTCGAGGAAAAACTCCTCTCGAAAGAAGCGAATAGGCCTGAATTGCGGTGTGCGCTCGATAGCCTCAGCGCCGGCGATACCCTAATTGTTACTTCTCTCGATAGGCTTGCTCGCACAACCACGGAGCTCTTCTATGTTCTTGAAGAAATAAGAAGAAAGGGGGCAATGCTCGAGAGCTTAAAAGAGCGACTCGAGATTGGAGATGATTTTATGCGGCATCTGGGCATCATCATCGATTTCGAGCGGAGTTCTCTTTTGGAATGGCAGCGGGGAACGATAGAAGCAAAGAAATCGCGACAAGAAAAGGGGACTTTCTCTAGACGCCAGCGCTAATTCTAATTTATATCGAGCTATCTTGGTGCTGTGTCTTATGTTTCTCTGACATCCACTACCTT